>JAESFM010000264.1_pt1 | contig 12459 bp, 10 predicted proteins | sample 9266171 | NCBI WGS metagenome assembly JAESFM01 (sample SAMN14505069, study PRJNA617099) | algae metagenome | isolation source: Hassallia sp. WJT32-NPBG1 and co-occurring heterotrophs from well developed... | place: USA: Mojave Desert, Joshua Tree National Park, California | collected 2006-06-22
TGCTGCCAAAGAAAATCAAGATTTAGGGGTAGTTAAAGCCCTGCGAAAACCAGTCTCCAAGCTGGATTTATCCCCTTTTCCTGCACCCTCTTGACAAAAGTGCAATCACTCTAACCTCTCACTGATGCACCAGAACCAACTGTTGTTAGCACTACTCAAACCGTTACCTCATTACCAACAGCAGAACCAAAGGCTACAACATCAACACTCCTAACAGAGAAGCCACTAGAAAAGGATTGGGAGTCAATCCCTAGTGAAGATTTGAAAGGTAAGCATACACCTGGCTCTGCTGAGGAAAAAATACGCCGTGCAGTCAAAGCCATTATGGATCACAACGACTATAAAGCAACTTCTAATAATGAGCGTTGGTTTCTGGGTGTCCGCTCGATTCAAGATTTATCAGGGTGCAACTATGCCCCAATTAAGAAATATGTTGATGAAAAGTCAACAATGATTTTTGACCACAATGCTAAGTATGGACTAAGCAATCAGCATAACAAAAAGCATAAACAGCAGATATCCGACGTGATTACCTGGTAACAGCGTAGAATCAAATACACCCAGAGCAACGCATCCATTAAGCGGAATTAGCGATCGCATCTTTATTTGAAAATAATGAACCAAAAACTAGATTTATCAAAATTGACGGTTGAGCAACTCCAAGCGATCGCGTTTAGCAATATCACGGATTTTGCTAGTTTTAATGGTTGCACCGTTCGGTTAAAGCCACTTAATGAAATTGACCCAAAAAAGCTTATAGCAATTCGCGAAATTTCCCTTGTACTTGGGAAAACTACACTGAAACTGCACGATTCAGTCACCGCCGTCCGACTTTTAGGGGAAGCGAGAGCAAGGTCTAGATATTCGCACTCCTTCAAAATTAAATTCTTCTTTTCTCTGTAGCTAAATACTGGGTTAGCGCCTTCGCTCAAATGTTCGGCTGTCGCCCTGATTGTCGTGTCTAACACTTGGGAGGCGACATTATTTTTTAAGGTGTCAAAGCCGTCTTCCTTCATCCATCGTTGCAGGGTGCGCGTGGATATGCCTAACTCTTTAGCTACTTCTGCCTGCGAATGCCCAGCGGCAATTAATACAGCAGCTTTAATTTTTTTTGAACTACCGTTGGTATTATCCGGCACTATACGACAACCTCACGACAAAAAGAGACACTTTTATTGTCATATTAGACGACATTTCTATATCAGAATCTATACGACAAGAATCAGTTTGCATTAGTTAACTGTTAAAGCCGCGATAGTTACCAGCAGAAAAAAACATAGCCACCAGATCACCTTAAACTCCAACAAATAACTCTACGACGGTCGGGTGCATGGGCGTTGTTGTACTCCTAGCAAAAGCTCACCTTTCTTACGTCCAATCCTCAATAGATAAACCTGCAATCTGTCCGAAGTCAGCACTGTTCCGAGTCAACAGAACTGCTTTGTTTACCAATGCAATCGACGCGATTTTCAGATCCATCGTGCCAAGCCGCCGATACGCCTTCCTGAGACGATCAAATTCTTGAGCCGCCTGTTCATCAAACTCAAGAATTGGAATGGCGCAGTAATTTGTTAATTGTTGCTTAAGTTGCTTGTAAGCTTCAACCTGCTGTTTGTCAGTCTTGGCTTTGCTTATTAAACCTAACCACCCGCGCATTTGCTCCTCATAGCTAATGATGCTTGCTGCTACTTGAATGGAACTAACGTTTTCCAATCTTTGCCTTAAGCGTTGAGCATTGGCTCCTCCACGTTCTAAAACACTGAGATGATCAGTATCGAAAATGTACATTTACACATCTGATAACTCTGTAGAACCTGAGCGAAGCGAGTTGCGATACTCGCGTCCCAAACGCATTGCCTCATCATAAACTGAGTTGTCAGCAAATGTTCCAGCAATTTGTTCCCACCAAGGTCTAGAGGACGAATCGATTTCTGTTTCGCTTTCAAGCTGTGTAGCTTCAGCTTCTAAGGTTGATTCTATATTCTTAATATGCTCCTCAATCGTTAATACAATAAGGCTACTATAAGCTCTAAGTTGAGTGACTAAATTTGACTGTTCTAAATCCTTCTCAAAGTATTCGATTACATTACGGGCAGAGACAGAAATAGCATTCCTAGCACCATCATAAATTTGCTTTAGTTCTAAAGCTGAGAAAAAGCCTACGAAAACATCAACAGTCTTACAGAGCAAAAGAAAACCTGAAACAATTCTTTCAAGATCCGCTTTGTATTCACCTATCCTGCCTTCATTTATAAGGGAAAGACTAAGACATAAATAAGAATACGCCATAGAGTAATTGGTTATATGATCGATCAATCTGATCAGATCGATCGCTTCGGGAATGTTCTTGTACTGCTGCCACACACCAAACCAAGATTGAGTCAATTGATCAAAGACATGATATCTTTCTTGATACGTTTTTGAGTCATCCTTAGCTTGTTGCAGCACAAGCTCTGTTTCTTCAATAAGATTTTTAATTATAGTTTGATCTGAGCTTGTGAGAATATCATCAAGGTGTTGCTTTAGATACTGAATATTTTCTAAAACAACTTGATTAAAAGTGCTATCAATTACTTTAATCTGAATGTTATTCATAACAGATACTCCCTAAATATTAAAGAGAGTTGATGAATTGTTCCTTCATTATACGGAATAGAACAGTACAGAGGTCGTGTGCAGCTGCGGCAAGAAAATTTCCCCCTCCCTCCCCCGATCGCCCTCCCGGATTTTCCCCCCAATCGCCCAAGAAAATTTCCCATGATTCACCCTTGCCAATTTGGTAGGGGTTTTTTGTTGTCTACGTACAGGTATAAAAAAAATAAATTAATTGTTGATACTATTTGTCATTTATTTGTGTAGTAATTCTCAATAAATGTTGCTTGTTGACACTTAGAAAAGGCACTTTTTTTAAAAAAAGGGCGATTTGGAAGTGAAATAAATCCCTTAACCACAGGCTTTTGACGTTCTCTAAAAACAAGTAGGGGGGAGGAAACGCGAATTTTTTTATAAGGCAACCAACAACCAAAAACTGTACGTAGATGCGAACGACCAATCACCAGAGCAATCACCCGCCGAAAAATCCCCCATATCCAACCACAACGCCGAAACGCACACAGAAGCCTCTAGAAACTTCACCGCACAGCCTTAGATGCACCGCTGGTAATTTATAGGAGAATTGTAAAACCCTTGCTCAACTGCGTGAGAAATTAGCTGAGGCGCTAGAAACTATTACACCAGAAGTGATTGTTTCTCTTACCTCTTACGACTTCATTCTTGAAGCTTTATTTAGCGCAGCTTCATAAAGAATTGGTATTAGGACTTAAGAAGGTAATAAAGAAAGCTCAATGACTTTATCTAAACTAGATAACCAAGGCTTGATGGCAGCACTGTGTGCCGCTTTCACTTGGGGTATAGCAGGCATATTTATCCGATGGCTACCCGGATGGTCGCCCTTTGCAGTTTTGGCAGGTCGCTTTCTAGTCGCCACTGCTGTCATGCTTCCAATAATTGTTCTCAGACCGAGTATCCGATTGGAATTTACCCGTTCCCTTCGTATTTCACAGACATGGTGGCTGAGTTTGCCACTTATTGGGGGCTATGTTCTAGGCACAATAGCATTTCAAATGGCATCTGTGGGAGAAGTTACATTGTTACTAACAACCTCCCCCTTATTTATTGTCGCTTACAAGTATTTTGTGGGCTTACGCATTAAACGAAGTGAGGGGATGGGAATATTACTAGCTATTCTTGGAGGGAGTTTTATCTTACTACCTCAGTTATCGGCTGGTGGGGTTGCCTTTTGGCAAGCTATGACAGGCTACCTTCTGGCATTAGGTGCTGCTGGTATGGTTGCACTTTACACAGTATGGTTTAGTGCACTCACTCAGCAAGGCATTGCGCCAAAGTCAATGAATGTTGTTTTTGTTACCTGCTTACTTGGAAGTGTTCTCTCCCTCTTGTGGGCAGGTTTCTTCTCTAAATTGTCGATTGAATTTGAAATTGATGGACAAACTATCCTTACTTTAATAGGGTTAGGAGTTTTGTCTACTGCTTTTCCATCATTGTGTTACACTATGGCAGCACAACGGTTACCAGCAGTAATGACGACTGCAATATTACTGCTGGAACCTGTATTTGCGACATTATTCGCATATGCAGCTTTGCGAGAAATTCCGTCGCTCTGGTTCTACATGGGCAGCGTGCTAGTTCTTTGTGGATTACTGTTAATTGCTAGAAAAATTAATTCACACTAACATTACCTTTACGAGGGTGATGCAGCACAACAGTTTGCTTAGATTTTTCATTCTTAACTTGTAACTATTTGAGGACTAGGGCGTGTTTTCAAACTATAACCACAACAGAATGGAGGCGAGCGTAATCATGGCTGTATAATTGGCGCGATCGCATCCCAACCTCGCGTCCCCATCGCGTCCCAACCCTCCCCCAACATCCCCATCGAATATTTCATGATTCACCCTTGGTAAGCAACAGGGGTGTTTTGCTGTATCTACGTTGGGCTGTAATGCCGTTGCAATGTTGAACTCGTCCAAATACACATTATCAAAGGGGCAGGCGATTTAATGCTGTGGGTGGGGTGCGATCGCGTGCCTAACTACGAAAATTACAATTACTACGAGATAGTTAAAGTGTCTTGCCCGTCTTGGTCACTTTAGCTAAAAACAGCTTAAAACGGCTGTAAGGTCTTCTGGCTATACATCATAACTAGGTGTCTTGGGGGTGTCTTTGCCACCCCTAAAAAGTGGCAAAGACAGGGTTAAAGCCTTACCCTGCAAGAGTTTCAAGAAAGTGTCTTGCCCGTCTTGGTCAGAAGACGCTCTTATACATACTATATTCACTTATAACCCCCCCCTACCCCCCTACCCCTCGACTGCCGCCCCATATAAAGGAATGAATTTTTTCTAAGAGTGGCAAAGACAACAAGCTGAAAAATAGACAGGGTAAGGGCGCGGGGGTGTCTTTGCCACTTTTGGGGGGTGGCAAAGACACCCCCAAGACAGGAGGCTGAAAGCTATAACCAGAAGACCTCACAGCGTTTTTAGTCGTTTTTAGACGGAGTGGCAAAGACAGGGCAAGACGGGCAAGACACTTCAGCCGCTTCATCTTGGGTTATAACAAGCGTATTAACGCAAGAATGCGCTCAAAGCCGTCCAGAAGCGCCGCCAAGGTATGCAAAGTAACGTGAAGGTAGATTGGTATTGCCCAAAACTTCAAGGCGATTTTAGACAGGTAGTTGTTAAGAGGGGGTATCGGCGGGTTATTAGATGAGGGGTGTCTTGGGGGGTGTCTTGGGGGGTGTCTTAGGGGGGTGTCTTAGGGGGGTCGGCGGTCGAGCGTTGGCGGAGCCTCTCGTAGAGAAGCGATGACCGTCTCAGTGGCGAATGCAATGAGCAGTCAAAGATAGGCAGTCGGACTGGGGACTGAGGAAAATTTTTTGGAGTTTTGCGATCGCGTGCCGATGAATTTTTTTTTGGGAGTTCTGCGATCGCCTAATTGAAGAGTATGGCTTTTCGCTATTCCACATCTAGGCTACTTTGTCAATGCGTAAGTCCTAGTATTATCCGTCTGATAACGCCCTTGATGATTAGCGATCGCTTAATTGGAAAATCTTACCTTCCTTGTTATCCCTGGTGCACAAATTGTCTGATTTGTCAATGCGTAAGTCCTAAAGCAGACCATTAATAAGATTTGCAACCTTATTACCTTAATTGACGAGAGTGCAAATTGCGAATTATTTGGTCATTTTTACTTCCTCGAATTTGGTATAAACTCCAGCAGTACGCGGGCCATGAGACTTATACTTATACTGAAAAATTCCATCATCAACTACTGACGTTTGCCATTGCTTTTTGTCTGCATCAAAAACGCCATATAGTGCCTTGATTTCAATGCTTGTTTCTTTATATGTTCTTTCTATGACCTCGATAGGAATCATATAAAAGTCATTATTGTAAGAAGCAGGATATTTACGATTATTTGGTTTTTCAGCAATTGTCTTCGGAACAGAACTTAAAGTATTTAAAATTTCATTTATTGCATTAATTGCTTTTACGGGGTCTGGAATTTCATTGAGCGCAAGGTCTTGAGTTTCTTTATAAGCTTCATTAAAATCCCCATAAATAAACTGAACATTATAAATCTTTCCCTCTATGTTCGCACCCTTGAGTCCTGTAATATTTTGGTTGGAATTGTAGACAATATTAGGAGATGTTGCGGGAGTATTCGCATTGGTTGCTATCAAGTTAAGATTTATAATCACTAAGGCAACGCATAATGATAGTACAAATCTAGTTATTTTCTTTCTCATATTGTTTGGGATGAATTAAATGAAATGTACTTCAGACAGTACCTTAAGAGTGCAAGCGTTCGCGCTTTACCGAAGATTGTTTTTCTCTGGTAAATTTTTTTTGCATATATTTAACAACAGCTTGCTGAAGTCACTTTCCAGATAAATTTTGACTCTGGCATAAATTTATTTCCCAAATAACTATTTGTTCTTCAAGACAGGAGTAAAATGTTCTACGATTTCATCTAACAGGACTTAAACAAAAATCAAGCCCAAATCGTTATAAAGGCTTTATCGGCTTCAGTAAAAGTAGTTATTTTAACGTGAAAGCCATATTGGTGAAGAATTATACTTTAGTTTTTCTCTTTCTTTTGTTTAAGTCTCGCTAGATGGAGTTCTGCCCTGACGCATTTGGAACTATAGTTTTAAGTCAGCCAGTCCAAACCAACCAAATCCACAGAGAAAGCGTGATCGCTCACCTTAAAGTGCCACCTGTTAAATTGATGTGTGGTCTTACCTCCAAAAATAAATCTTTCGGCTCATACCGCTCAAAGCAGCAAAAATCTATTCACACTATCGTGAGACAAATCTTCCAGAATTTCTGCCAAACGTGTACAACCTGGATACTTTGATTCTGCCAGTAGGAACAAAGTATAAGTGTTTTGGTCACACTTGGCTGTTGATGGCTTAGTAGTGGCTCTGATAGTTCAAACCTCAGATAGAGCAACATACGTATTATCCGTCTGATAACGCCCTTGATGATTAGCGATCGCTTAATTGGAAAATATTACCTTCCTTGTTATCCCTGGTGCACAAATTGTCTAATTTGTCAATGCGTAAGTCCTATGACCTAGAAAAAATTTTTCTGATTCCCTGTTAACGCCAAGAATAAACAGCAGTCTTTAGTATCAACACCAAACAAGAATAAATCGGCGTTTGCCTCGGTTGTTGGTGACACCTCTGCGGTCTGCACCCCCAAACTTGAATCTTCAATCGGTGTTTACACTAAGAACTAACAGCCGACTTCGAGTATTAACGGCTCTGAGAAGATAAATGCAGGTGTGCTTCGCGATCATGCCTTCGGTATCACTTACAGTATCGTATGGGTTTGCTAAAACTGTAAACACCAGAACTATCAACGGTCGGGCAGAAGGCATCCGCCTCGATTGTTGGCGACGCCCCCGCGCACTCCGCCTTTTAACCAACATTAGACCAAAACTTCTTTACTCCCAGTGACTCTTCATGCCCGTGTGTGGTGTGGGGGATTTTTGCTATCTGATCCACGCAGAACACCACCTAGCCTAACCTTCATGCCCGTTGGTTAGTGTGGGGGGATTTTGATATATGGAGTCATGCACCATTCAGGCAGCGACGCCTAACAGCGCCAACACCAAACAGAACCGAGCCAAGCGAACAAATACCCAATTACCCCTCCGATGCTTCCTAGGCGATCGAATAATACGCAAATGTGATTTTGTTTACCTCTGTGCTTTCCGTCCTTACGAATTTCCGTAGATCCGCAGTATGGACATTGCACAGTAGATGACCTCAATTCATCCTTATATTATGCAACGCCAGATTAGTCAGCAATACAATTTAAATCGACATCTGCATAGCTTGCGCTTTCGGAAAAATTAACACTTTTTTGGCTAGCAAAACTGGACATAAATAATCTATTCATAACTAATCTTTCATTGACATCCTGTAATTTAAATGACTGACTAAAATAGGGTGAGCAAAAATGACTTGTCCAAAATGCACTCACGGGTTGAAAAATAATCAAAGATTATGATGAAAAAGCTTGGTTACTCGGTCTTTCGACGCGTCACTATTGTACATTTGCTGAGTAAAATGTGTTTACTGTCCGTGACTTTACCGTTCCTTATGTGTGCTACTACCAGTGTGGTAGTTGCCAGAGAGAAGGAGAACGCAAACGCACCGTACGAAATCGGACTTTGGGGCGATTTACCCTACTCGGAGGCGCAGGAGGTTGGCGTAACAAGACTTATCAAGGATATGAATTCGCAGAAACTTTCTTTCACCGTCCATGATGGCGACCTCAAAGCCGGTTCTAACAGTCTTTGCGACAACGTGCTGTACGCCAAAGCGCTTGGCTACTTCAACAGCCTAAAGGCACCAGCAGCCTTTACGCCAGGTGATAACGATTGGACAGATTGCGATCGCCCTTCAAATGGTGGATTCAATTCACTCGAACGCCTCGACTACGAGCGTCAGGTGTTTTTCAGCACGAATTTTTCTTTGGGGCAGCGTCGGCTAGCCCAAGAAGTGCAGACGGCACCGCTGTGCCTCGGTGTCAACGGTGCGGTACCCTGTGTCGAGAATCGTCGCTGGACAGTTGGTAAAGTTACCTATGCGACACTCAACATACAAGGTTCGTGTAATAATTTATGCGACACTGCACCTAACCCAGAGGAGTACGCGGCGCGAAACGCAGCTAATATTGCATGGCTGAAGGAGACCTTTAGAGTGGCAAAGGAACACAACTCGGTGGCAGTCATGTTGATCTCCCAAGCTAATCCGGGGTGGGATCAGAGCGATCCAACCAGAGCGCCTTTGCGCGATCCAAAGACGCTCGTGCAAACCGATGGCCAGCCTGATGGCTTCAAAGATTTTTTATTAGTGTTGCGCGATGAGGTAATCGCTTTCCAGAAACCAGTTGCTTACGTGCATGGCGATTCGCACTACTTCCGCTTTGACAAGCCATTTCAAGATGCTCAAGGCAGACGACTTGAGAACTTCACTCGTATCGAGACATTTGGCAACAATCAAGACAACGGTACTAACGACGTACAGTGGCTCAAAGTACGTATTGATTCTCGTAGTCGAGAGGTATTTTCATATCAGCCACAGATTGTTCCCGGTAATCGAGTAGCGGTTCCGGCTCCGTAAACTATTGCGTCTAAAGGCATTGTTCCACAACGGATTAAATCGGCGGTCGCCTCGGTTGGCGCGATCGCGAAGCGCGCCTTCGGTATCGCGCAAGCGTGCTTACAATATTGGATTCCAAAAACCATAATTCCTGTTAACCCTATCCTGTTGATATTGCCAAAAGTATGAACGTCAGTCGCCGAAGTTGGCGCTCCCACTGTCAAAAAAATGCTGTACCCAAATTTCTCATTTGTGAGAAATCCAGGGTAAATATGACTTAGACGTTGGCTGCAATATTCTTAAAATTATGTTTCCGAAATAGTAGTTGGGATCGTTGTAGTTATCCCCATAGCATGACAAAGGTTGTGGGCGTTTAACTTCTAAAAAAATCTTTGATGGGATTATCTATGTAAATGCAAATTCACTTCATTCTTGTCATCTTGTCCACTTAGGCGAATCCAAATTGGAAAACTACTTTAATGCGTGAGACTTAGCACAAAAGCTTGAGTAGGAGTAGATTATGTTGAAGTTAGCCCAGAAATTACTACTGTTATGCAATGAGAAACAAAGCACTTTTATTGCGGATAAAATTTGGTATCTGAAGCAAAAATTCTTGAGAAACGGAATTATTTCTCTACTTGTAGGAGTAGGATTACAACCTTTACCTATAAAAGCTGAAACTACAGTAGATACGCAACAGTTAATCAGTCAAGCCACTCACATTTATCGTATTAAACAGATAGCACAGCAGTCAGGAAATACTCAACAAAATGCTACTCGCGCAGATGCGGGAAGGGTTTATCAAGAGGGAGCGCAGCTTTATCAACAAGGGACAGCAGAATCATTGCGACAAGCGATTGGAAAATTTCTTGAAGCGCTGAAGCTTTGGCAACAAATTAATGATAAACGTTCGCAAGCCGCCACTCTCAACAATATTGGCAGTATCTACTACTTATTAGGAGAAAAGCAACAAGCCCTAACATACTACAACCAAGCTTTACCCATAAGTCGTGCAGTGGGGGATAGGGCAGGGGAAGCCGTCACTCTCAGCAATATTGGCGTTGTGTACTACTTATTAGGAGAAAAGCAACAAGCCCTAACATACTACAATCAGTCACTACTGTTGTGGCGGCAATTGGGCAATAAAGAGGCGGAAGCTACCACCCTCAGGAATATTGGCTTCATTACTTCAAGCAAATAAAGACCGATGCCAACTATTTTTAGAAAAAAGCTCATTTTGAACCTATCCCACTAATAACATTTTGTTAATCCAGATGTGGATTGTAGCAAGGTCAATGAATGCGTCAAAATAAACCTTTCGACGCTCCCATCTGACAACGAGACGACGGTATTTGCGTTGATACCAAGCGAAACACCGCTACTGCTGAAATCTAGGAACGGAAATTTTGATGGGTCTTACTCTATTTTTCCTGGTTTTCCAAACTCGCTTTGGCCATTGAGGACGAATACCTCGTTTGCGTAGTTTAATTTATGATGAACAAAGCCATTGTGGAGGCGGCCGCAAATTTGAGCATTGGGGTGATTGTCCTTCAAAAAAACCTAATTCATACACTGCGCCAATTGTCAAGCGGTTTTCAAAAGTAGGATCTAAGGGACTTCCAAGCAACAAAATCACCAAGTACAAGAATAATAATCATTGTGACGGTGGGGAAGGGTTGGTAGGGTTAACGAGAGGCTTTATGTTTGCTGGAGCAAAGCGCGTAGCTATCAGTTTGTGGAGTGTAGATGATTCAGCAACAGCCACTTTAATGCAAAAATTTTACTAAAAGATGCTGTAAGAAAGTCAGAATCCGCTAGTGGCACTGAGATCTGCAAAATTAGAAATGCGGAAATCAGGGAAAGCACCCTACTATTGGGCCGCTTTTACTATGCAAGGTGAATGGCATTAAGAATAAAAAGTTTTGTAAAGATGAGTAAGGTATTGCAGAAAATGAGTGGTACCAACTTGAAACAAAGATAAGAGCAGCAACAAGATAGCTAAAACGGTCACGGTGCTTTCTGGGCTTCTATTACTCTTGTTTAAAAATAAGACTATAGAAGCAGTCACAATATTAAACCTACTTATAGCCAATCTAATCTAATTAAAAGATAATTGCCATGAGTATTTTAAAGCGCATTTTCGGCCCTTCTCAAGAAGAAATTTGGCAACAACTGTGTGATGAAATCCCTAATGCTGAGTTTGTCAAAGGAGGATTCTGGCGAGGGAGCAACAGAGTCGTAGTAACTGTCAAGCAATGGAAAATTATTCTAGATACACATACTACCTCTCAAACAAATTCAACTACCTACGGATTTAACACTACAATTACTACGAGTACTACTAGATACACGCGAATACGAACTGCTTACGTCAGTAATGATGGCTTGAGATTCAAAATTCATCGACGAGGATGGTTTGCTGAATTGGGTAAGTTCTTTGGCAGGCAAGATATCCAAGTTGGAGATCCTGAATTCGAGAGCAACTTTATTATTCAGGGAAATGATGAAACTAAAGTTAGACAATTATTTGCTAATGCAAGAATTCGGGAGTTAATTCTACAACAGCCGTCAATTGTATTTGAAATTAAAGATAATGAAGATTTTTTTGCACAAAGATTTCCTAGTGATGTTGACGAACTGTATTTTGAAGTAACTGGCACTATAGAAGATGTCGAAAGGCTCAAATCACTGTTTGAGCTATTTACCCAGACCCTGAAGCAATTATGTCGCATCGGTTCGGCCTACGAAGATGACCCAAATATTGAGCTTTGAAAAAATAACGATTGGCTTTAATAAACACATGAATACGTAGAAAAAATTTGTGACGACATCGCGAGTAACTTGCCCCAGAATACTTGCGGTCTGCACCCCAATTTTGAATCTTCAATTCCCGTTAACACTTGGTGTTAACACTAGCTAGACGTTAGCGCTAAGTACGTAAAGGACAAACGCCAGCTATAATGCTTACACAGCAGGAGTTTTGAATCCTCCTGTTTACAGTTAAAATGCTGAGGCTAGCGATATGTTAACGTCAACTGTTTAGAGTACAAACGCCAGCTAGAACGTTAGCTAGAACGGTTACGCAGCAAGGATTTCAACCTGCATGTTGTTAACGCTCAACGACGATGTAAACGTCATAGTACAAACAGCAACTCCGGTTAATATGGGCGTTGTAGTTTAGTTCAGAAAGCTTCTGTTAGTTGCCCGCAATGCCTTTAAATTGAGCCTAAAGGGGCTTATTGTTAGTTATTAGATTGATTCCCAGT
>JAESFM010000265.1_pt1 | contig 12425 bp, 9 predicted proteins | sample 9266171 | NCBI WGS metagenome assembly JAESFM01 (sample SAMN14505069, study PRJNA617099) | algae metagenome | isolation source: Hassallia sp. WJT32-NPBG1 and co-occurring heterotrophs from well developed... | place: USA: Mojave Desert, Joshua Tree National Park, California | collected 2006-06-22
GCTGATCCGCTCTCCCCGCCCGATCGCGGCGTGAAGCCCGACGATCTCGTCCCAGTACAGGATGAGGTCGCGCAAGCGGGCGCAGAGCGAGCGGAGCAGCAGGGCATCGTGATCGCCCCGGATTGCGGCGTCCGAAGGCTCGACCGTCGTTATCCGCTCCAGCAAAGCGGATTTGCCGCCATCCGGATTGTCGAGCCAATCGGCAATCTCCGCCAGCAGCGGGCTTATGTCGTCGGCAAGGTCCGGGCGATCGCGCCTGAGGCTTGCCAGTCTGTCCTGTACCGAAACCGCGTTGGACAGTAGCATTTGCAGCCGCCGCTGAAGCCGGCGCACGCCCGCTTCCGCCGCCCGCAGCTCGGGCGTGTCATAGCTGGCATGGACCCGCAGACCGTCCAGTGCGGCGGCACTGACGATCAGCCGATGCCGGTCGGCTTCCCACTCCGACCCCGCAGCCTTTTCCGTCACCACGTCCCTCGTCCAGCGCCGCGCATCCTCCAGCCACGCCGTCAGCCGCCCCATCAGCATGCCGCCGACCCGCTGTGGGAACACCACCTGACTGACCACCACCATGACCAGGATGCCCAGGATGATCTCCTGGCACCGCGCCACCGCGGTATCGAAGATGATGCCGGGGGTATCCACGATCGGAAAAGCGATGATCCCCGCCGTGTATCCCGCGAGCATGAAGGAATAGCTGCGCGGCGTCCGGTCCAGCACGGTCGCGTAGACGCAGACCCCGGCCCAGACCGCCAGGGCCAGCGTCAGGAGTTCCGGCGATCCGGCGAAAGCGGTCGTCGCGAACACCGCGAAGACGGAGCCGGCGATGGTTCCCACGACGCGGTATGCCGCCTTCGACTGCACCATGCCCACCAGCGGCTGCGCCACGATGAACACGGTCAGCATCGACCATGACGGGTGCGGCAGGTCGAGCGCGAAGGCGATGTACAGCGCGATCATCGACGCGCCGAACGCCTTGACCGCAAAGGTCAGGTTGCGGATATCGAACAAGAACATCGATACCGGCCGTCAGGCTTCGATCCGCTCTTCGGCGGGTTCGTCGATCTGGAAGCTCTGCTCGATGCGGTCGAAGGTGCGTAGCGCCGACACCACCTCGTCGTCGAGCACGCCGAGCAGCAGGCGCCGCCGGATGGCGCTCGCCACGCCGTTGACGCCGTCCAGCACGTCCAATCCCCGTTCCGTCAGCCGCACCACCTTCGAACGGCGGTCGGTCTCGTGGTCGAAGCGCTCGACCAGACCGGAAGCCTCAAGGGCGTCTAGCAGCCGGACCAGCGACGATCCCTCGATGTCGAGCGACCGCGCCAGATCCTTCTGACGCGCCTGTTTTCCCATATGCGACAGGTGGAGCAGGGGCATCCAGGTGGCCTCGGTAAGGCCGTAGGGCTTCAAGCCCTCGTCGATCTCGCGGCGCCAGCGGCGTGCGATCCGCGCCAGCCGGAAACCGAAAGCCGCCCTGAGGGCGGCGGAATTCGCGTCCATGACAATGTACCAAGTAAGCTTATTATTAGGATGCTAATATGTCGCCGCCATTCCTGCGCGTTCAAGGTACAGTTAACGTTTCATGAACGCGCTTGCCGTAACACTGCCCTGCAAATTGCGAATGAAACTAACGGCCGAGTGCCGCCGGGTCGAAGTGCCGGATGAAGTCCAGCAGCACCCGCATCGACAAGTCGGCATCCTCCACCGTGATCGACTCCGCCGGATTGTGGCTGATGCCTTCGCGGCAGCGGGTGAACAGCATGCCCACGGGGCACAGCGCCGCCACCGCCATGGCGTCGTGCCCGGCGCCGCTCGGCAGCTTCCGGGGCTGCACGCCGCAGCGGCCGACCGCCTCCGACAACTGCGCGATCAAGCCGGGTGCGCACAGCGTCGCCGGCGCGTCGTGGGACTGCTCGACGCTGACCGTCAGCCCGCGCCGCCCGGCAATGGCCTCGATATCGCCCAGTACAGCCGCCGAAGCTGCACGTCTCACGGTATCGTCGGGCGACCGAAGGTCAATCGTGAACACGGCGCCGCCGGGGATTACGTTGACCGCGCCCGGCAGCGCTTCGATCCTGCCGACGGTGGCGACCAGATCGGTCCCCTCCAGCCCCCGGCGCTCGACCGCCAGCACCATTTCCGCAGCACCCGCCAGCGCGTCGCGCCGGAGCTTCATCGGCACCGTGCCCGCATGGTTCGCGGTGCCGCCGACCCGCACGATGAAGCGCGACGCCCCGTTGATGCCGGTGACGACGCCGACGCCCAGATCCTCCGCTTCCAGCACCGGCCCTTGCTCGATATGGAGCTCGACATAGGCCAGCACCTCGTCAGGCCGACGCGCGGCGGATGCGATGGTGTCGGGATCGCCGCCGAATGCCCGCAAGGCCTCCACGTACCCGACCCCGTCGGCATCCGCCACGCCCAGCGCCGCGTTGTCGAGGGTGCCGGCGATGGCGCGGCTGCCGGTCAGCGTCACCGGAAAGCGCACGCCCTCCTCGTCGCCGAACCCGACAACCTCGATGGCGAACGGCAGCCGCTCGGCCCGCCGGTTCAACTCGGCCACCGCCGCGACGCCGGCCAGCACGCCGAAGTTGCCATCGTACTTTCCGGCATTGCGGACGGTGTCGATATGGGAGCCGATCAGCAGGGCAGGCAGCCCTGGCCGCTCCCCCTCGTAGCGCCCGACCACGTTCCCGGCGGCGTCGATCCTGCCGGTCATGCCGGCCTCCGCCATCCAGGCGATCAACCGCTCCGCCGCCGCCTTGTGCTCCTTCGTCAGGAACAGCCGCGTCAGCATGCCGGGTTCGGCCGTGAAGGTGGCGAACTCCTCCAATCGGTCCATCAGCGCCTGGCCCAGATCGTGCCGAGGCTGCCCTGTTATCTGATAAAGCCGAAGGAGCGCTATCCGCTCGACCTGCCCCAGGGCCGTCTGGAACTCCTGCTGCGGCGTATTGCCGACCCGATTCTCGAAGGCGCGCAGGATGTCGTGCCGGTCCAGCCCGCGCACTGCGATGATGAAGGGGAAGCCGAACTTCGCTTGGTAGGTATCGTTCAGTTCCTGGAAGCGGGCGAACTCCTCCGCCGTGCAGCGGTCAAGGCCAGCTCCCGCCTGCTCCGCCGAACTGTCGGCGGTCAGCTCGCCCGCCAGCGCCAGCTTTCCGGCCAGATCCGGATGGGCGCGCAGGACGACCAGTTGCCGCTCCGGCCCCGCAACCCTGAGCACGGCGCACATGGCGGCATGAAGTCTGCCGACATCGGCATTCAGCAGACCGGGATCGGCGGCAAGCGCAGCCTCCGCAATCCAGGGCGAATGTTCGAAGACGCCGCCAAAACGGGCAATGAAGCCATCGGCGTTAAGATCGCGGGCCAGATTTTTCGAATTATCCGGAGACATTTGCACCCTTCCACCAATAGCATCTGTGGGTAAAGCTACCGTCCCGGACGGAGTTTGGACCTTTGCGAAAGTTTTGAAAGTCTTTCCGGCCGTGCCGTATCGACGGCCTGGGCAGATTAGTGAAACATTTACTAAGAAAACTCCGCAAAGAGATAACAAGCGGAAACTATGACAGGCAAGGAGAGACAGATGGGGACGACGGCCAATAGCACGGATAGTACGGGGCGGCTCACCACCCACGTCCTCGATACCATGCACGGCAAACCGGCGGCAGGCCTTTCCGTCACCTTGTTCCGAATCACCGGCGACGACCGCGAACTCGTCCTGACCACCAGGACCAACTCCGATGGCCGCTGCGACGCGCCGCTGCTGTCGGGCGCCACGATGGTCACCGGCGTCTACGAACTGGTGTTCGACGTGGCCGCCTATTTCCGCGAAGCCGGCGTCTCCCTGAAAGACCCGCCGTTCCTCGACCGCATCCCGCTCCGCTTTGGCCTGTCGAATGCAGGGCAGCACTACCATGTACCGCTGCTGGTAAGCCCCTTCGCCTATTCCACATACCGCGGTAGCTGAACGCTGAGGAGAACCGCACCCATGCGCGATTGCGTGAGATTCCTGCTGGGCGACGAGTTGAAGGAAATCCGGAACGTCAATCCGACGATGACGGTGCTCGACTGGCTGCGCCTGTCCGAACGCAAGACCGGCACGAAGGAAGGCTGCGCCGAGGGCGATTGCGGCGCCTGCACCGTCGTCGTCGGGCGGCTGGACGGCGACGCCATACGGTACGAGGCAGTCAACGCCTGCATCCGCTTCGTTGCGACCCTGGACGGCTGTCAGGTCCTCACCGTCGAGCACCTCAAGACAGCGGACGGCGAGTTGCACCCGGTGCAGCAGGCGATGGTCGATTGCCACGGTTCCCAGTGCGGATTCTGTACGCCGGGCTTCGTGATGTCGATGTTCGCCCTCTACCACAACGATCCCAACCCGACGCCGGCCGGCATCGACGACGCGCTTGCCGGCAATCTCTGCCGCTGTACCGGCTACACCCCGATAGCGGCGGCCAGCCAGCGCATGTACGAGCTGGCCGACCCGGCAAGCGACCGTTTCGCCCATGCCCGCACCGCCATCGCGGAAGGGCTGAAGGCCCTGAAGGACGATGAAACGCTGCGCGTCGGCGAAGGCAACCGCGTCTTCTACGCACCCGCCACGCTGGAAGCCTTCGCCACGCTTCTGGCCGAAAACCCGGACGCCCGCATCGTTTCCGGCGCCACCGATGTCGGCCTCTGGGTGACCAAGTTCCAGCGCGTCCTCGACACCGTCATCTACACCGGCCGCATCCAGGGCTACCGCGACGTCACCGACACCGGCGATACGCTGGAGATCGGGGCAGGGGCGACATACACCGACATCCAGGCCCCCATATCAGCCCTCTACCCCGACTTCGGCGAGCTGATCCGGCGCATCGGCGCCGTCCAGGTCCGCAACGTCGGCACGATAGGCGGCAACATCGCCAACGGCTCACCGATCGGCGACTCACCTCCGGCCCTGATCGCCGCAGGCGCCACGCTGGTCCTGCGCTCGGCCTCGGGCCGGCGCAGCATGCCGATCGAGGAATTCTTCATCGACTACGGCAAGCAGGACCGCCGCGCCGACGAGTTCGTCGAGAAGGTCATCCTGCCCAAACCCGCGCCCAACGCCCGTTTCCGTGCCTACAAGATCACCAAACGCTTCGACCAGGACATCTCCGCCGTCTGCGCCGCCTTCTCGATCCGGCTGGATGGCGGCACCGTGGCGGAAGCCCGCATCGCCTTCGGCGGCATGGCCGCGACCCCGAAACGAGCACCCCTTGCCGAGCAGGCCCTGACCGGCCGCCCCTGGACCGAAGCCACCGTCCGCGACGCCATGGCCGCTCTCCGCAGCGATTTCACGCCCTTGACGGACTGGCGCGCCAGTTCCGGCTACCGCATGACCGTGGCCGCGAATTTGCTGATGAAGATGTATGTCGAAACGACCGACCCCGACGCGGACACGCGTCTGGTCGGCGACCGGAGTCTGGTCCATGCCTGATTCGACCCCCATCGCGACGGCGGAGCGCATCACCGGCGGCGTCCATGTCGACCGGCGGCACGACAGCGCCCATAAGCACGTCACCGGCGAAGCCGTCTATATCGACGACATCCGCGAACCGGCCGGACTGCTCCACGTCTATTTGGGATTGAGCGACCGCCCGCACGCCAAGCTGCTGTCGCTCGACCTCTCCAAGGTCAAGTCCGCTCCCGGCGTCGTCCGTGTCCTGACATCGGCCGACATTCCCGGCACCAACGACGTCAGCTGCATGGGCCGGCACGACGAACCGCTGTTCGCCGACGACCTGATCGAGTACGCCGGCCAGCCCCTGTTCGCCGTCGCCGCCGAATCTCGCGACCAAGCCCGCCGCGCCGCCCGCCTCGCGGTCGCCGAATACGAGGACCGCGACCCCGTCCTGACCACGGCCAGGGCGCGGGAGACCGGCACGGTCGTCTTCCCGCCGATGACCCTGAAGCGCGGCGATGCCGCCGAAGCGATAGCCTCGGCACCCCGCCGTCTGGAAGGCCGTATTTCCATCGGCGGCCAGGACCACTTCTACCTCGAAGGCCAGATCGCCATGGCGATCCCCGGCGAGGACGACGAAGTGCTCGTCCATTCCTCGACCCAGCACCCCAGCGAGGTCCAGCACATCGTAGCCCACGTGCTGAACATTCCCGCCAACGCCGTCTCCATCGAAGTCCGGCGCATGGGCGGCGCCTTCGGCGGCAAGGAAACCCAGGCGAACCTGTTCGCCGCCACGGCGGCCCTGGTCGCGAAGAAGACCGGACGCGCCGCCAAGCTGCGCCCCGACCGCGACGACGACATGGTCATCACCGGCAAGCGCCACGACTTCGAGGTCGATTACAGCGTCGGCTTCGACGACGAAGGCCGCATCAAGGGCGTCGACTTCCTGTTTGCCGCCCGCTGCGGCTTCGCCGCCGACCTTTCCGGCCCGGTCACCGACCGCGCCCTGTTCCACTGCGACAACACCTACTTCTACGAGGCGGTGCACGCGCAATCCCTGCCGCTGAAGACCAACACCGTCTCCAACACCGCCTTCCGGGGCTTCGGCGGTCCGCAGGGCATGGTCGCAGCCGAGCGCATCATCGAAGAGATCGCCTACGCCGTCGGTAAAGACCCGCTAGAAATCCGCAAGCTGAACTTCTACGGCGAAGCCGGCCGCGACGTGACCCCATACCACCAGACGGTCGAGGACAACATCGCCCCCGAACTGGTGGCCGATCTCGAAGCCCGTAGCGACTACCAGTCCCGCCGCGCCGCGATCCGCGAGCACAACGCCGCCATCGGGGCAAAAGGCGGCTACCTGCGCAAGGGCATCGCCCTGACGCCGGTCAAGTTCGGCATCTCCTTCACCGCGACCCAGTACAATCAGGCCGGCGCTCTCGTCCACGTCTACACCGACGGCAGCGTCCACCTGAACCATGGCGGGACGGAGATGGGGCAGGGGCTCTACGTCAAGGTCGCCCAAGTCGTCGCCGAGGAATTCCAGATCGACATCGACAAGGTCCGGATCACCGCGACCACGACCGGCAAGGTGCCCAACACCTCCGCCACCGCCGCGTCATCCGGCGCCGACCTCAACGGCAAGGCCGCCCAAGTCGCCGCCCACACCATCAAGGAACGCCTGATCGGCTTCGCGGTGGACAACTGGGGAGTCCCGCGCGAGCAGGTCGTCTTCCTGCCCAACCGCGTCCGCATCGGCAATCAGGAAATTCCCTTCGCCGATCTGGTCCGCACCGCCTATATGGCGCGAATCCAGCTCTCCTCCACCGGCTTCTACAAGACGCCTGAAATCCACTGGGACCGGGCCGCCGGCAGCGGTAAACCGTTCTATTACTTCTCCTATGGCGCCGCAGCGGCGGAAGTCACCGTCGATACCCTCACTGGCGAGTACCGCGTGGACCGCGTCGATATCCTCCACGATGTCGGCAAGTCGCTGAACCCCGCGCTGGACCGGGGGCAGGTGGAAGGCGGCTTCGTCCAGGGAATGGGCTGGCTGACCATGGAGGAACTATGGTGGGACCAGCGCGGCCATCTCCGCACCCATGCGCCCAGCACCTACAAGATCCCGGCATGCAGCGACCGCCCGAAGATCTTCAACGTCCACCTGCTGGAGAACTCGCCCAACCGCAAGGACACGATCTATCGCTCCAAGGCGGTCGGCGAGCCTCCCCTGATGCTCGGCATGTCGGTGCTGCACGCGATCTCCGACGCGGTCGCCAGCGTCGCCGGTTACCAGCGCTGCCCCCGCATCGATCCCCCCGCCACGCCCGAAAAGGTGCTGGCCGCGATCGAGGCCTTGCTGGAGCAGGTTCCACCGCCATGACCGATCTGGCGCCCGCCCTCAGAGCCATGCTCCAGCGCGGCGAACCAGCCGCCCTGGTGACGGTGGCCGACGCGCGCGGCTCGACGCCGCGCGAGCCGGGCGCCCGCATGCTGGTAGGGGCGGACGCCGCCATCGGCACCATCGGCGGCGGCCGGCTGGAATGGGACGCGATATCCCGCGCCCGCGCTCTCGCTTCGGACACAGCGCAGCCGCCGCACACGACCATCGATGTGCCGCTCGGTCCCGCCATCGGCCAATGCTGCGGCGGTCATGTCACCCTCCGGCTGGAGCGGGCGGACCCTACCGTCCTCGCCCGCATCGAAGCGGAGGAGCAAGCAGCCTCCGCCCGCCGGACCCGCGTCCTGCTGTTCGGCGCCGGGCATGTCGGCAAGGCCATCGCCACGGCGCTGGCGCCCCTGCCGTTCGACATCCAGTGGATCGATGAGCGGGCCGAGGAGTTCCCGCCCCAAATTCCTGGCGGCAACGTCCACCCCATCGTCACCAACGCCCCCCTGGACCTGATCGCCGAAGCTTCGCCCGGCTCCTGCTACCTGATCCTCACGCACCTGCACGCGCTGGACTTCCAGATCGCCGAAGCCGTCCTCCGCCGGGGCGACTTCGCCTATGCCGGCCTGATCGGCTCGGCCACCAAGCGCCGCCGCTTCGAACGCACCTTCATCGCCCATGGCGGCGACCGGCACGTCCTCAGCCGGTTGACCTGCCCAATCGGTTCGGCTTTACACCGCGACAAAAGACCCGCCGTGATCGCGGCCCTGGTCGCGGCGGAACTGCTCATTACCGTTGCCAAAGCATCGAAAGAGGCCGAAGAACCTGCCGATGCGAGGCTTGAAGTAAAACTCTGAGGGAACTGGGAGAGTGAAACATGACCAACGATGCCGCCGGGGCGCCTCCCCGGCTTGAGCTTCGCAGAATAACCAAGCGCTTCCCTGGGGTAGTCGCCAACGACGGCGTCAGCTTCTCAGTCCAACCCGGTGAAATCCACGCATTGCTGGGCGAAAACGGCGCCGGCAAGAGCACCCTGGTCAAGATCATCTACGGCGTCCTTCACGCCGACGAAGGCGAAGTCCTGTGGAACGGCCAAGCCGTCAACCTCGCCAACCCTCACGCCGCCCGCCGGCTCGGCATCGGCATGGTGTTCCAGCACTTCTCCCTGTTCGACGGCATGTCGGTGCTGGAAAACATAGCCCTGGGCCTCGAAGGCAAATCCGACATGCGGAAGCTCAACGACCGCATCGTCGAAGTCTCCAAAGCCTACGGCCTGCCGCTCGATCCCCGGCGTGAAATCCATACTCTGTCGGTCGGCGAGCGCCAGCGCGTCGAGATCGTCCGCTGCCTGCTCCAGGATCCCAAGCTGCTGATCATGGACGAGCCGACCTCCGTCCTGACCCCGCAGGAGGTCGAGCGGCTGTTCGGCACTCTCCGCCAGCTCTCATCCGAGGGCTGCTCGATCCTCTACATCAGCCACAAGCTTCAGGAGATCAAGGACCTGTGCCACCACGCCACGATCCTGCGCGGCGGCAAGGTCGTCGGCGAATGCGATCCCGCGACCGAATCCACCCGTGGCATGGCCCAGATGATGATCGGGGCGGAACTGAAGACGCTGGCCCGCCGGGGTGCGCGCCCGCGCACCGCAATCCGGTTCAACGTCGATAACCTCAGCCTCGCCACCGACCAGCCCTTCGGCATCAACCTGAAGAACATCGGTTTCGAAGTCGCCGCCGGCGAGATCTTCGGCATCGCGGGCGTCGCAGGCAACGGCCAGAACGAGCTGATGCGGGCCTTGTCCGGCGAGCTGACCGTGGCCCAGCCCTCCTCGATCCGGCTCGACGACAAGCCCGTCGGCAATCTCGGCGTCGAACCTCGCCGCGCCCTGGGATTGTGCTGCGTTCCCGAAGAGCGCAACGGCCACGCCGCCGTCCCCGACATGAGCCTTGCGTCCAACGCCCTGATCAGCGCCCGCAACCGGATGAAGCTGGCGGTCGGCGGCTGGATCAAGCACGACGCGACGCGCGAGTTCGCCGAGCGGATCATCCAGGAATTCGGCGTCAAGGCGCGCGGTCCGGACAGTGCCGCCCGCAGCCTGTCCGGCGGCAATCTCCAGAAATACATCGTCGGCCGCGAGATCCTCCAGACCCCCGAAGTGCTGGTCATCGCCCAGCCGACCTGGGGCGTCGATGCCGGAGCGGCGGCCGCCATCCACCAAGCCCTGTTCAACCTGGCCCAGAATGGCGCGGCCATCGTCGTGGTTTCCCAGGACCTGGACGAGCTGCTGACCCTGTGCGACCGCCTCGCTGTTCTGAACGTGGGATCGCTGTCCAGGGCGATCGACACCGCCGATGCCTCGATGGAGGAAATCGGATTGCTGATGGGCGGCCTGCACGGCATGTCCGCCGAAGTCCCGGCTGTCCATGGGAGCGCCCAGAATGTCGCTTAAGTTCGAAGCAAGGCGGGAAATCCCCCGCTGGCTGGTCTACGGCACGCCCCTGCTGGCAATCGTCCTGACCATCCTGTCCGGCTACCTGCTGTTCATGATCCTTGGCCTGACCCCCGGATCGACCCTCTACATCTTCCTGGTCTCGCCGCTGGAAACGCAGTTCGGCCTAGCCGAACTGGCGGTCAAGGGCGGACCGCTGATCCTGATCGCCACCGGCCTCGCCATCGGCTTCCGCGCCAATGTCTGGAACATCGGTGCGGAAGGGCAATTGACGATGGGCGCCATCTTCGGCGCCGGCGTGGCGCTGGCCTTTTGGGGCGACGAGGGCTTCTGGATTCTCCCGCTGATGTTCGTGGCCGGGGCTCTTGGCGGCATGCTGTGGGCGGCCATCCCGGCCTTCCTCAAGACGAAGTTCGAAGTCAGCGAGATCCTGACCAGCCTGATGCTGACCTATGTCGCGACGCTGGTGCTCAGCATCCTGGTCCACGGCCCCTGGCGCGATCCGGATGGCTTCAACTTCCCGCAGAGCCGCCTGTTCACCGAGGCCGCCATCCTGCCGGTCATCCTTGAAGGCACCCGCCTGCATGTCGGAGCCCTGGTGGCCCTGTTCGCGGCGGCAGCCGCCTGGGTGCTGCTGACCTACACCGTCACCGGCTTCCAGATCAAAGTCGTCGGCCAAGCCCCCATGGCCGCCCGCTTCGCCGGCTTCAGTCAGAAGGGTACGGTCTGGTTCTCGCTGCTCCTGGCCGGAGCGCTCGCCGGCGTCGCCGGCATGATCGAAGTCGCCGGCCCGATCGGCCAGCTGACGCCCCAGCTCACCCCCGGCTACGGCTTTACCGCCATCATCGTGGCCTTCCTCGGCCGCCTCAACCCGATCGGCATCGTCCTGGCCGGGATCGTCATGGCGATCTCCTACATCGGCGGCGAGAACGCCCAGGTCTACGCCCAGTTGCCGCAGGCGGCGACGGGCGTGTTCCAGGGAATGCTGCTGTTCTACCTGCTGGCCTCGGACTTCCTCGTCCGCTACCGCGTCCGTATCCAGTCCGCCAAACCCCGCCGGGAGGTCGCCACGGCATGACCGATTTTCTGGTCCTGATCACTGTCTCGATCGTCATCGCCGCCACCCCGATGCTGTTCGCCGCCGTCGGCGAACTGGTGGCCGAACGCTCCGGCGTCCTGAACCTCGGTGTCGAGGGCATGATGCTGATCGGCGCGGTCGTCGGCTTCGGCGTCACGATGTCGACCGGCAGTGCTATCCTCGGCATCGGCTCGGCGGCCCTGGCAGGCGCGGCGCTGGCCCTGGTCTTTGCCGTGCTGGTGCTGACCCTGATGGCCAATCAGGTTGCGACCGGCTTGGCCCTGACCATCTTCGGTATAGGCCTCAGCGCCCTGATCGGGGCCGGCTTCGTCGGCATGCCCATCGCCGGACTGCCCAAGCTCGACATCCCCGTCCTCAGCACCCTGCCGGTCATCGGCCCGCTGCTGTTACAGTACGACGCCATGGTCTACCTGTCGATCGCCCTGACTGTCGCCGTCGGCTGGTTCCTGAAGTATACCCACGCCGGCATGGTCCTCCGCGCCGTCGGCGAGTCGGCCGAATCCGCCCACTCCATCGGCCATCCCGTGATCGGCGTCCGCTATCTGGCGACCCTGTTCGGCGGCGCCATGGCCGGCTTAGGGGGCGCGTTCCTGTCGCTCTCCGTCACCCCCATGTGGGCCGAGAACATGACGTCGGGACGTGGCTGGATCGCACTGGCCCTGGTGGTCTTCGGCTCCTGGCGGCCGGGCAGGGTGCTTCTCGGCGCCTATATCTTCGGCGGCGTGACCATCCTCCAGCTCCACGCCCAGGGCAGCGGCAGCACCGTCGGCCTGCCGTCCCAGGTCTTCACGATGCTGCCCTATCTGGCGACCATAGTCGTCCTGACGATCATCTCCGCCGGCCCCTGGCGCGGCCGCTTCCAGGCCCCGGCTTGCCTCGGGCAGTCGTTCCGGCCTTCGGTTTGATAGCGAATTTTAAAAATACTGATTGGTAAGGGCTACAGACCGTAGGTCGGTCTAAAGCGAAGCGGCAGCCGACAAGCAGGCGCGTCTATGTCGGCTGCCGCTTCGCTTTAGACCGACCTACAAAAAAACAATTCCATAGGTTAGTCACCTAAGCCCGATCC
>JAESFM010000266.1_pt1 | contig 12368 bp, 8 predicted proteins | sample 9266171 | NCBI WGS metagenome assembly JAESFM01 (sample SAMN14505069, study PRJNA617099) | algae metagenome | isolation source: Hassallia sp. WJT32-NPBG1 and co-occurring heterotrophs from well developed... | place: USA: Mojave Desert, Joshua Tree National Park, California | collected 2006-06-22
CTTCTCGTCGCCTCGATCCCGGAGTCATGACTATGCCGTTTGAATCTTTCGGGGACAGCAGCCGGGCGCGGCCGGTCGTCCTGCGGGTGACCGGTGTCGCCAAGTCGTTCACCATGCATCTGCGCGGCGGCCTCCGCCTTCCCGTGGTCCGGGACGTCTCGTTCGATCTTGCCGCCGGCGAATGCGCCGTGCTCGGCGGGCCGTCGGGCGTCGGCAAGTCCTCGATCCTCCGCATGGTCTACGGCAACTACGCGGTGGATGCCGGCGAGATCCTGGTCCGGTCGAGCGCCGGCGGCGGCTTCGTCGATCTAGCGGTAGGCGACCCGCGCACGGTCCTGGACCTGCGGCTTAACGAGATCGGCTATGTCAGCCAGTTCCTGCGGGCGGTTCCGCGCGTATCGGCCCTCGACGTGGTGGCCGAGCCGCTGACGTCGCGCGGCGTGCCGCCGAACGAGGCCCGCCTGCGCGCGGCCGGGTTGCTGGGCCGGCTCAACCTGCCGCCGGCCCTGTGCGATCTGCCGCCGGCGACATTTTCCGGCGGCGAAAAGCAGCGGGTCAACATTGCCCGAGGCTTCATCACCGATCACCCGATCCTGCTGCTGGACGAGCCGACGGCGTCGCTGGACGACGCCAACCGCGCCGTCGTCACCGCCATGATCCGCGAGAAGCAGGCGGCGGGAACGGCGATCCTCGGCATCTTCCACGACGAGGCGGTCCGCGCCGACGTCGCCACCCGCGTCATCGACGTATCCAGCTTTTCCGCCCGGAGGGCAGCATGACGACCTGGACGAACAGTTTCGAAGGTACCGGCCCGCTCGGATACCTGCAATCCGGACGTGCCGGCCAATCCCAACAGCCTGGCCCGGGCGTTCCGGCCGCCGTCGCCGTGCGCGGCCTGTCGAAGAGCTACGGCAGGACCAAGGCTCTCCGCGATGTCGCCGTGACGATCCGGCCCGGCGAGATGGTGGCGCTGATCGGCGCGTCCGGTTCCGGCAAGAGCACGCTGATCCGGCACATCGCCGGGCTGGAGATCGCCGATCCCGGACATGGCCGCATCGAGGTGTTCGGCGGCCTTGTCCAGCACGACGGCAGGTTCGGACCGAAGGCGCGCACGATCCGCCGTGACGTCGCGGTCATCTTCCAGCAGTTCAACCTGGTCGGCCGGCTGTCGGTGATGACCAACGTGATGATCGGCCATCTCGGTCGGGTCCCCGGCTGGCGCGGCACGCTGGGCCTGTTCACCCGGCCCGAGCGCGACGCGGCGCGCGGTGCGCTTGCCCGCGTCGGCATCCCGCAGGTCTGCCATCAGCGCGCCTCGACCCTGTCCGGCGGTCAGCAGCAGCGCGCGGCGATCGCCCGCACGCTGGTCCAGCGGTCGAAGATCCTGATCGCGGACGAGCCGATATCGGCGCTCGACCCGGCCTCGGCCCGGCGCGTGATGAACATCCTGGCGCAGATCAACCGCGAGGACGGAATCAGCATCCTCGTGTCGCTCCATCAGGTCGAGTACGCGCGCCGCTACTGTCCCCGGACGATCGCCATGCGCGACGGCAGGATCGTCTATGACGGCCCGTCCACCGCACTGACCAATGCCTTCCTGTCCGACCTCTACGGGGAGGCCTCGGAAGAGCTGGTCCTGTTCGACGATCCGGCGGACGCCATGCCGTCCGGCAAGACCGCCCTGGCCTGATCCCTGATCCCTGATCACCGACTCGATTACCGAAATTCACCGGAAACCGGAGAACAACAATGAGCATCATCCAGCGCGGCATCAGAGCGCTCCCGCTCGCGGCGTTAGCCGCCGCTACCGTCCTCACCGTTGCAAACGGCGCGGCACGGGCGGCGGAAGCAATCAACTTCGGCATCATCTCGACCGAGTCCCAGTCCAACCTGCGCAAGGCCTGGGAACCGCTGCTGGCCGAGATGACCCAGCGGACGGGGCTGGAGGTCAAGCCGTTCTTCGCGTCCGACTATGCGGGCGTGATCGAAGGCATGCGCTTCGGCAAGGTCCAGGTGGCGTGGTACGGCAACAAGTCGGCGATGGAAGCGGTCGACCGTGCCGACGGCGAGGTCTTCGCGCAGTCGGTCGACGTTTCCGGCAATCCCGGATACTGGTCGATCGTCGTGACGCCGAAGAACTCTGCGCTCAACAGCCTCGACGACCTGCTCAAATGCGACAAGTCGCTCAATTTCGGGATCGGCGATCCCAACTCGACTTCGGGTTATCTGGTGCCGATGACCTTTATCTTCGCCGCGAAAAAGGTCGATCCGAAGCAGTGCTTCCAGCGCGTCGTCAACGCCAACCACGAAACCAACCTGATGGCCGCCGCCAACGGGCAGGTCGATGCCGCGGTGGCCAATACCGAGGCACTGACCGCGATCGAAAAGAACAACCCCACCGCCTTCCAGAAGATCAAGGTGATCTGGAAGTCGCCGCTGATCCCCGCTGACCCGCTGGTCTGGCGCAAGGACCTGAGCGCCGACGCCAAGGAGAAGATCAAGACGTTCTTCCTGACCTATGGAACCGACAAATCGACAGGCGATGTCGCGGCCGAGAAGAAGGTGCTTCAGGACCTTGCCTGGGCGCCGTTCCGCGCCTCGACCGACGATCAGCTCCTGCCGATCCGCATCATGGAACTGACCCGCCGGATCGCGCAGGTCGAGGCGGACAAGAGCATGGCGGCCGACGCCAGGACGGCGGAGCTGTCCAGGCTGAACGCGGAGAAGGCCGGTTACGAAAGCCGGATGGCCGCCGGGCAGCAGGGCTGACGGACAAGTCCGGCGCATCCGGAGCAGGACCCGAATGAGGTTACCATGAGCAACGCCGCTCGACACGAAGACCGCGCCGGCTTGCCCGACGCCGTCCGCCGCGACTGGAGCCGGGCAGTATCCGGCCCGCTGCTGTGGCTCGCCCTTGCGGGTATCCTGCTCTGGAGCTGGGCGCCGGCGGAGATGGGGCGGTGGACCTACCTGTTCACCGATGCCGGGAACATGGCGGAATACGCCTCCGGCTTCGCCCGCCCCGATTTCTCGGAATGGCGCTACTACGTCGAGGAGATGGTGATAACCATCCAGATCGCTGTTTGGGGCACCTTCCTGGCGATCGTGTTCGCCATCCCCTTCGGCATCCTGTCGGCCCACAACATGAGCCGCTGGTACGTCCTGCAACCGGTGCGCCGGCTGATGGACCTTTTCCGAGCCATCCACGAGATCGTCTTCGCCGTGCTGTTCGTCGTCGCGGTCGGGCTGGGGCCGTTCGCCGGCGTGATGGCGCTGTTCATCCACACGACGGGCGTCCTGGCGAAGCTGTTCTCCGAAGCGGTGGAAGCGATCGACCCGCGCCCGGTGGAGGCGATCCGGACGACGGGAGCGTCGAAGCTCCAGGAAATCGTCTACGGCGTGATCCCGCAGGTCCTGCCCTTGTGGATCTCGTTCTCGCTCTACCGCTTCGAGTCCAACGTCCGGTCGGCCACGGTGCTCGGCATCATCGGCGCCGGCGGGATCGGGCAAGTGATGTTCGAGACCATCAGAGGCTTCTACTACCCCCAGGCGGCGGCGATCCTGGCCATCGTGATCGTCACGGTGTCGCTGACCGACATCCTGTCGCAGCAGATCCGCAAGCTGGTGATCTGACCGCCATCCCATTCCTGAAAAGCAGCCGGTGAAGACGCCGGCGAACGAGGCGAAATGTCCCACGGACAGCCAGAAGAACAAATTTTCCGGAACGCCCGGATCGTCCTGCGCGACGAGGTCGTGACCGGTTCGGTGCGGCTGCACCGCGGCTGGATCGCGGAAGTGTGCCCAGGTCCCATCGCCACCGGCCACCATCGGGCCGGCGAGGACCTGGAAGGCGATTTCCTGATCCCCGGCCTGGTCGAACTGCACACCGACCATATCGAGGGACACTTCCTGCCGCGCCCGAAGGTGCGCTGGAACATGACCGCCGCCGTGCAGGCCCACGACAACCAGATCGCGGCGTCCGGCATAACCACCGTCTTCGACGCGCTCCGCGTCGGGGAGGACGAGAATGCCGATTTCGCCCCGGCCGACGTCGGCGGTCTGGCCCGAACGATCTCCGACTGTGTCGCGGAAGGACGCCTGCGCGCCGATCACTTCCTCCATATCCGGTGCGAGGTGTCCTCTCCCGACGTGCTCGAGGGTTTCGAGCGGATCGGCGACAACCCGCTGATCCGGCTCGCGTCGCTGATGGACCATGCGCCGGGCCAGCGGCAATTCGTCGATCCCACCGCCTACAAGACCTATTACCAGCGCAAGATGAAGCTCAGCGACGCCGAATTCGCCGAGTTCTCGCGCCGGCGGCTGGCGGAGTCCGAGGAGAATGCCGACCGGAACCGGATCGTCCTGGCGGCGCGCTGCCACGCGTCCGGCATCAGTGTCGCGTCCCACGACGACGCGACCGCCGACCATGTCGCCGAGGCCGTCCGGCTCGGCATCTCCCTCGCCGAGTTTCCGACCACGGTCGAGGCCGCCCGGCTCAGCCATGCCGCCGGGCTCAAGGTCCTGATGGGAGCGCCCAACATCGTCCGGGGAGGCTCGCATTCCGGCAACATCGGCGCCGCCGGGCTGCTCGCCGCCGACGTCCTCGACATCCTGTCGTCGGATTACGTGCCGTTCGGCCTGATGCAGGCGGCATTCCAGCTCGCCGACGAGGGATTGGCCGACCTGCCCCGCGCGATCCGGCTGGTTTCGACCAACCCTGCCGAGGCGACGGGGCTGACGGACCGGGGCGAGATCGCGGCGGGCCGCCGGGGCGACCTCGTAAGGGTTGCCGCCGTTCCGGCCAAGCCGCCGATCGTCCGGTGCGTCTGGCGGGCGGGAAACCGGGTCGCCTGACGGACGGCCCGACCGGATCGTCCTCACCAGCTCCGCAGCGCCCGGAGCTTCGGCGTCTTCTTCGTCTGGTTCCCGGCCATCCGGATCAGCAGCCGGTCGAGCATGGCGACCGCATCAGCGACATAGGGACCCTTGTTCAGCATGACGCATTCGGCGCGTCCGGACATCGCGGCGTCGGTCATGTCGCCGCGTGTCGGAAGGCCGTTCTTGACCAGGCTTTCCAGCACCTGGGTCGCCCAGATGACCGGAACATGGGCGGCCTCGCACAGCCACAGGATTTCCTCCTGCATTTCGGCCAGCCGTTCGAACCCGATCTCCACCGCAAGATCGCCGCGCGCGATCATCACGCCGAAAGGTTGGCGGGATGCCGCCTGAATGATGATGTCGGGCAGGTTTCGCACGGCGACAGGCGTTTCGATCTTCGCGATCAGACCAATATCCATCCAGTCGTCCGGACGCCGTTTGGCCAGCTCGTCCTGAAGCAAACGGATATCGGCTCCGCTCTGGACGAAGGAATACCCCACGAGGTCCGCGTGCCTCGCGATGAAATCCAGGCTGTTCCTGTCCTCCTGGGTCAGTGCAAGCAGACCGAGATCGGTGGCCGGAAAATTCAATCCCTTTTCCGGCTTAAGCTTCAAGCCCTTTGGCCCCGTGCGCAGGACGCGCACGACCGCGCCGGCTTCCTCCAGACGCTCGACGACGCCGCTCAGCTTGCCGTCATCCATGAAGACAGGATCGCTCTTGGCCAAGCGACCGAGGATCGCCGCCGGCTCGCACGCCGCCTGATGCCGATGGTCTTCGGCCGACGTCAACGGCCCCGCCGTCAGCAGCAATTCGTCACCCTCGAACAGACGCTTGCTGGCCGGGGCCGCCCTGACTTCGCCGGTGCGCACCTTCGGACCGCCGAGATCCGCCAGTATCCTTGCCGACCGGCCGGTTTTCGTCTCGGCGATCCGCAGGTTCCGGATCATGGCCGCCCAGACCTCCGGGGAGTCGTGGGCGCAGTTTATGCGCACGACATCGGCGCCGTTGCGCAGCAGCGCCGTCATCAAATCCGGAGAACCTGCCGCTTCACTGGGGAGAGTGACGATGATGCGGGTATCGCGCGGTCCCTGCCGCCGTGGACCGAACAGTTCATCCGCATTGGCTTGCAAAAGCCGCTCGCCCCGGAAAAAAGCACGCCGGCGCGGATAATGCGGGGCAACGCCGCCGGTCAGGACGGTCAAGGCTCCGATGACCGCATCCAGGTTAGCCAGCACCCTGCCTTCCAGACGCCCGAGCGAGGACAATCCGTAAGACATCAGGTCGCTCTGCAACCCTTGGAGGTCGCGCCGCCGCACGGCCAGGTAGTGGGCAAAGTTCAAGGCGCTGATCCGGAAGCTGCGTCGCCCGCCGATGCGCCAGCCGCGCCAGAGTTCGCGTCCCTCGCCGGCCACGGCTTGCCGAAGCTCATGAACGGCTCCGAGGAGCGCGGCGGCGGCAGGTAATGTTTCGATGTCTTTGCTCATGCCATCCAGTTAGCGGCAACGGGAACATGACGGAGCACCCGGCCTGCGGCGAACTGGGGCCGCCATGGCGCCGGCCCCCGAATTGCCGATCCTGATCGATGCGGAGATCACGCGGTTGCCGGTCGCGGATCCAGACCCGGAACGATGTCGCCGGTACGCTCCGCGACGACCTCGCGATTGACCGAGCCTCGTTCGTCGGCGATGCGCTCGATCAGCAGGAAGGCCCGTTCGGCGCTTCCCAGGATTGCCAGGAGCGAACCTCTTTCCGTCGGAGCGAGTTCATCCAGTCTCAGGCATCGGCGCCGAAGTTCGGCAAGCCCGCTGATGCGCTGCTCCGCCGACAAGGGCGCCGCCGCTTTCGGCGAAGCGGGAAGCACGGTCCCCATTGCATCGGAAACCTGATCGAGGATGCTCTCGATCAGACCGCGTCCCGCCGGCGAAAACTCCTCGCTCTTGACGCGCCGGGCGATCTGGTTGAGCGTCTCCCCCAAACTCTCGGCGAAATCGGCTTCCTCGATCAGGCTCGCCACCAGATCGGCCTGCGAATAGGGTTGACCGGGTTTCAGCAGCGTCGACGCGAACACGCCGATATCCCGGCTGAGATTGCCGAGGTTGACGTTGTGGGGTTGCGGATCCTTGGGTGCGTCCGGCAGGCCCTTCGCGATGTCCAGATAGATCCTGCCCGCTCCCAGATGGCGCTCGATCTCCTTGCGGAGGGCCGGAACGCCTTCCACGAGATTGCCCCGCAGGTTCGCCGCAAGATACTTCGGCAGCGAATAATCCTCTATGTCCTCCGAGGCATCATGCCCGATCCGGGACAAGACGTGCTCGAACACGCCGACGAAGGGGAATAGCAGCAAAGTGTTGAATACGTTGAAGAAAGTGGAATACAGCCCGATCGCGACAGGAACGAGCGGGTAGGTCTCCTTGCCGTTCACCATCATCGGAACGCCGGGATCGCCGCCGAACCACTGCATGGCGAAGCGAAGCACGTCCATGGAAATGAAGAACAGCGGAATGGTCACCATGACGCCGATGATGTTGAACGAGATGTGGGCGTATGCCGCGCGCTTCGCGTTCTTCGACAAGTTCAGCGATGCGATCCAGGACGTTATCGTGGTGCCCAAATCCGCGCCGAGAGAGAAGGCCACGGCAGTCTGCCAGTCGAGGATCCCAGAGGCGCCCAGCCCCATCACGATGCCGATGGTCGCCGACGAGGAGTGGATCATCGCCGTGACCAGCGCCGCCGTCACGACGCAGGTGAGCAGTCCGACGTAATCGTCAGCCCGCAGCGACGAGATCGCGGACATCACCTCCGGCATGGCGCGCAGCGGCTTCAAGCCGCCGGTCATCAGGTTGAGGCCGTAGAAGATCAGCGAGAAGCCCATGCAGGCCAGGGCGATGTTCTTCGTCCTGTCCGACTTTGCAAAGATGTGGACAAGCGCGAAGAAACCGGCCAGCAGCAGACCGAGCGGGCCAAGTGGCAAGGCGATCAGGCCGTTCCCGAGCGTCGTGCCGATGTTGGCGCCCATGATCACGCTGATCGCCGGGCGCAGGCCGACGACGCCGGCATTGACCATGCCGACGACCATGACGGTCATCGCCGTGGAGGATTGAATGACGCCGGTGATGAGGGTGCCGGCGAAGACGCCCTTGATCGGTGTTCCCGCTAGTTTGGCGAGCAGCGCCCGCATGCGGTTGGCGGCAACCGCCTGGATGCCGTTCGACATGAACTCCAGGCCAAGCATGAAGATGCCAAGCCCCCCGACGACGGGCACGATGATCTGGGTAAAGATATCGACCTGCATAAGTTGTCCTTCGCTGGCTCCTCTTCGCAGAAGCCGTTCTCTTATTTCAAGTTGGATTTCCAGTAGGATCTGATTTGGCCGACGACTTCCTCCGGCAGCGGGACATATCCAAGATCGACGGCGTCTTGCTGCCAGTGGGTAAGGGCCGCGTCGAAGAAGCGAAGCGTCCGCGCGGTGCTCGACCGCGCCTCCCGCGGCATCAGCGCGTAAACGGTGGCCGCGATGGGATAGGCGTCGGCGTCGGTGGTATCCGTGAGCAGAAGGTCATAGTGCCTCGATCCCGCCCAGTCCGCGCCGGTGGTCGCGGCGGCGATGGATTGCGGGGACGGCGCCCTGAACTCGCCGGCATGGTTCTCCATCGAGGCCATGGACAATCCGCTTCGCCGGGCTTGCCCGACCTCGACGTACCCGATCGAGTTCGAAGCGCCCGTCACCGCCTCGACGATCCCCCGGCTGCCCTCGGCTCCCCGTCCGGCCGTCCATTTCAGTTCGGTATCGATGCCGACCCGCTCCCTCCAGTCGCCGCTGGACTTGGCGAGATAGGCCGCGAAATTGTAGGTGGTGCCGGACCCGTCGCTCCGGTGAACGACCATGATCGGAGCGTCCGGCAAAGGCACAAACGGATTGAGCGCCTTGAGGTCCCGGTGGGACCAGGTGTCCACCTTTCCCAGATAGATATCGGCGAGAACTGCCCCGGTCAGGCGCAGGGTCGCATCCGCCACGCCGGGCAGATTGAAAACCACCGCGACGCCGCCCGTCGTCACCGGGAACTGGATCAACCCGTGATGATCCACTTCCTCGGCCGACAGAGGCCTTTCGGAAGCGCCGAAATCCACCGCGCGGCCGATGACGCGCATGATGCCGCCGAGCGATCCCACCGGCTCGTAGTCGATGCCGGTTGCCCAGGGCGAGAGCAAGGAGCCCAGGCCGCCCTCCGATGTGATCGGTCCGTCCGGCGAAACGGCGGCAAGGTTGCCGCTTTCTTCGAACGCCTGGAATTTCTGTCCCCATTGACCGAGCAGCGGAAAAGCGAAAGTCGAACCCGCGCCGGTCACGGCTTCGGCGCGCACCGGAGATACCGATGCCAGGCAGAGCCAGAAGATCACTGGAAGCAGAAGCCCCATCAAGCCACCCGTCGGCGTTATTTTGTTGATAGTTATGAAAACGTTGACAGGCGACAGCCTAGGTCTCAGGCATGACAAGCGGATGACAGCGCGGCGTCCGTCGCGGTAACCTGCCTATTGCTCCCGAACTGCCTCGAAATTGCGGCGACGCTCCGATCCTTCGGCGCTGATGGCGGAGCGGCGAGGACCGGGGGGAAAACCAACCCTCGGTCCTCAGGTGCGCCGCGATTGGACCCTCTACTCGAACGAAGGCGTACCCAGCAGCCCGATGCCGCCTTCCTGATCCACGGCGAACGTCAGGAATTGGGTGAACTGGGTATCGGAGAAGTTGTTGTCGCTGACGAAGGTCAGGCTCTGCCGCCCGTCGGGCAGCAGCGGGCCAAGCGCCATTCCCTCGACATTGTCGAGCGGCTGCCCAAGGTCGGCGAAGTCGAACACCAGTTCCTTCTCCACCGGCTTCGGCGGATTTGCCAAACCGGCAAGGCTTTCGATGCCGGAGACATCGGTGGCGTCGCCGATCCGGGCTTCATAGAGCTTGATGGTGTTGCCGACGCCGGTGCTGAAGGACCGCTCCAGCGCCAGCAGGGTTCCGCCGTTGTCGAGCGCTATCAGCTCGACCAGTCCGTTCGTCGCGAAGGCGTCCGCCGGCACCGGCGTCTCGGCGACCGCATCGGTTTCGTAGACGTACTCCGCCTTGGCCTTGCCGCTGGCGGTGTCGAAGGCGACGATCCGCGACGGGCTGCCCTGGGTCAGGTCGGCCGCCGGGCCGTCCTGGACCAGCGCGTTCTCGGTCGCCGCATAGATCGTCCGGTGATCGGGCGTCAGGGTCAGGCTTTCGAAAGCCAGGTTGTTGCGGATACCCGACGTCCCGTCCTCGGCAGGATCGAACTTAGCCGGCACGTCGAGTTCCCGGACCTGCTTGCCATCGAGGGAGAAGGCGTTGACGAAGGGAGGGATCTTCTGGCTCGCGTCGCCTTCCGACGAAATGTAGATCGTACCGTCGCCGGCGAAGGCGATGCCCTCCGGGTCGAGCGCGCCATCCGCGAAGGGTTTGCCATCCGCATCGGTCAGCGTGGTGACGCCGGTGAAAGTCAAATCGTCGTTGGCGAAGCGGCCATCCGACAGGTCGAGGTCGAGCGTGAAGAAGCGGGGCGCGCCGGTGTCGCCGCCTCGGCTGTCCGACAGGGCGTGGAAAACACCCTGGACCGGGTCCCAGGTGAGGCCGGACAGGCCGCCGATCTCTTCCCCCTCGAACTCCGTGCCGGTGCCGAGCAGGGCGGCGCCCTGGAACTCGATCCCGGTGACATCGACGGTCGGGGCCGCAGTGATCTGGAGATCGGCGTAGACGAGCCTGTGGTCGGACGCGTCGATCAGATCGGCGCCCGGTTGGCCGGGGGCGGGCCAGAAGACCCCGGCATCCTTCAAATCGAACCCGGCCGCCGACGGCAGCACGTAGTCGGCCCGCAGGTTGCCCGGCGGTTCCGAGAAATCGGCAGTATCCAGACCCGGATTGCCAAGATGCTCGTTGTTGATCCCATCCTGCGCCAGCGAGGCGACGACGGCGCCGTCGCTGTCCGGAGCGACCGCCGCATCGACCCAGGGATTGCCGACGATCTGCTGGGCGGACCCCGGCACACCGTCGCCGTCGAACGGATCGGTGTTGTAGTCGCCGACGATCACGAACCGCTCGCCGGCACCCAACCCGCCCTGCCGGCCGTTGTCGTCATAGATGTACCCGCCGCCATCCGGCGTCACATAGTCGTCCCAGAAGCGGACTTCGTCGTGATTGCGCAGGCCGTTGCGGTCCTCCGGCCCATCGAAGACCGGCGGCGTCGGGTGGGCCGCGAGGATGTGGACGATCTCGCCGTCGACCTCGACCGGCACGTCCACATGGTTCTTGGACGACAGCCGCAGCGCGTCGAGTTCCTGCGCATTGTAATAATCCGCCGCTTCCGCGGTCGAGGCGTCGTCTGGCAGCAGCGCGCCCGGCATGTCCTTCCACAGGAAGTTCTGGAACGTGCGGACCTGATCCTCGACGATCGGATACTTGGAATAGATCACGAAACCGAACTGGCCGGGGAAGGCGCCGAATCCGAAGGCGTCGCCGGGGCCGCCGACCGTGCCGCTGTTGTCCAGGTCGAGGCCGGAGGAAACGCCGGTATTGCTGGCCGCCACGTAATGGTAGGGATAGTCGACCGGGTCCTGCCCGTTCTGCCCGACCTTCAGGTAATTGTCGCGGAACAGGTCGGCCGCCTTGCCCTGGGCGTCGTAGTCGAACTCGTTGACCAGCACGATGTCGGGGTCGGTCCGCTGGATGATCTCCGCCACCTTCTTCGCCTGTTGGTCGTCACCGGCGGACAGGTCGGAAACCAGTTCCCCCTCGGTGGCGCGGTTGAGCGAGGCGTTGTAGGTGGCGACCCGGATTTCGGCGCCGGCGCCCGACAGGTCCTCCAGCGTGTCCGCCGCCACGCCCGGCTGGTCCGTGAAGAGCCCGTCGACGCCCAGCTTCGTCAGCAGTTCGACCTGCTCGGCAAGCGTCTGCGCGGTACCGTCGTCTTCCAGCGCCAGGAACGGCTCCTCCGCCCGCAGCGTGTACGGAGTGACCTTCAGGCCGGCGTCGTGGGCATCGGCGACCAGCGACGTGATCTCGCCGGTCAGGCGTGTGGTGACCTGGGCGTTGCCGTCGTCATCGGCGTCGACCGGCGCCGTCAACGGTTCGCGCAGGATGAAGCTGTTGATCCAGGGACCGATGCCTTCGGCATAGGTTCCGGCGATCTGCTTCAGCGCTTCGGGCGTTACCAGGTCGCCGTAGTCGGTCTCGGCGGTCACCCTGAAGGGCAGGCCGTCATAGACCGACGGGTCGGCACCCAGATCGGCCTTGTCCGGATCGGTGTTGAACGTCACGTCATAGGGGATGGTCGACCCGCCAAGGTCGTCCAGGAGCTGGATCAGCGGAAAATCCACGCCGGCGGCCGGCATGATCTTGCCCTGGAGCTTCAGCAGGTTGGCTACCTCGAAGCTCTGGACATAGACCCGTCCGGGATCGGTGAAGCCCTGTTCCGTCAGCGTTTCGA
>JAESFM010000267.1_pt1 | contig 12323 bp, 9 predicted proteins | sample 9266171 | NCBI WGS metagenome assembly JAESFM01 (sample SAMN14505069, study PRJNA617099) | algae metagenome | isolation source: Hassallia sp. WJT32-NPBG1 and co-occurring heterotrophs from well developed... | place: USA: Mojave Desert, Joshua Tree National Park, California | collected 2006-06-22
AATATCTCGGTACTTTGTATCTTGGGAGACATTAATGAGAATTCTTTCAGATGCACCGTACTTGATTTCCATTTTTGGAAACAATACCTAATTTACAACTATTTGAGCCTTAACTGAACCGTATTGCATTATCATCAACACGGAGAAGTTTGCAGCACTACCAGAACAAGTGCACTCATTTGGTGCAGTCAGCTTTTGATGTAATGGAAAGCACAGGTGAGCAAGCTATTCAAGTAAATAATGCACTGTTAGAAGAACTTGTGGTGATGGTGGAGTAGTTGAGTGTAATCGCGCACATATGATTTATTTGACACCCAGCAATTCAACATCAAAAATTAATGTAGCGTTGGGAGGAATGACACCACCAGCACCTTGTGCGCCGTAACCCAATGATGATGGAATAATTAACTGACGACGACCACCTACTTTCATTGTGCTAATTCCTTCGTCCCAACCTTTAATCACTTGTCCAGTACCAAGTGGAAACTCAAATGGGACACCGCGATCGCGTGAGCTATCAAACTTAGTACCATTTTCTAAAGTACCTGTGTAGTGAACTGAGACGGTTTGACCTGTTTTTGGTGTCGCCCCAGTACCAACTTTTAGTTCTGTATATTTTAATCCAGAGGAAGTGGTAACTAGTTTATTTGCGCCAGTCGTAGTTTTTTTGGGAGTGGGACTAGGTGTGGAAGCAACGGTTACACTTGCTTCGGTTGCTGCTATGGATGGAGTACTCGTTGTTTGTCCTGCGTTGGAAGTTTGTTGAGTATCAAGTTGCGTACAGGCTACCATCAAACAGCAAACACTCATCAATCCTGCACGCCATAATATCGCTTTCAACATCAGTTCCATGATTGCTTGCATATAAGCTACAGATTTTACAAGTCGGAGAGTGTAAACGAGAATGCTTCAATTGCCCATTAAACCTAAAATCATAGTATAAAAGTTTCAATAAAGGCGATAGTACAAACCGAATGTCATTAATCTAGAGACGATCGCATCTTCAAAACACAAAGCAGAAGCGATCGCAACTGACACCAGCTATCAGCTTCATAGTGCAGCTTATATTATCAAAACAACCATCGATAGCTTTTTCTTGTATTGGACGTCACAGAGCGATCGCCCCCTTTAAATAGGCAAGAAACAACTAAGTGGATGCACCATTTCCAGAAAAACAGCGAGGTTCCGACTAATTTTTCTTTCAAGCATCTTCTCAAAGTTACTTTACAGCTACCTTACAGCCTTAACTTGTGACCAATGTTGCTCCGGTAACGGTATTGGCTGAAACGGTGATTAATCGGTTATTTTGTGGTGTTTGGGTGTTTTGTTGAAATGTGGATGTGGCAGGGGTTGTAAAAAACTTTGTGAGGTAGTGAAGCTGTTTTAGTCTTATAAATGTCGTTATATACCAGTAAGACGACATATCCGCCCGTTTTTACCTTACTAGCCGAAAGCGGGGCTTTTAGCTATAGCTGTCGCCATAAATATTAGGACGCAGCTTGTTTGAGAATAGTATCAATGGCATCTCGCAAATTATCCGAGTCGCGTAAGTGTTTGCGAATTCGGCTTTTCAACCAAGCCCAACATTTCCCTATACAATTGAGATCAGGCGAATAAGGGGGCAGATCAGTGAGCGCACGATTTCACGGGCATTGCAGAAAATTGGATTTATAGCAATGGACAAAACCGTTAGGACGTATACTGAGAAGGTATAGCTATTGCCAAATATCGCTGCAAAGGAAATTGGCGACTGAGCTTAATTAGAAAAATTAGACTAAAGTCGAGAATGATCGCATTTCGATAAATTATAAAATTCTTTAATATAAAAATGCCTACAATCAGGAATTAGGGCTTTACTCTTCAACACAGTTACCAGTTACCAGTGACCAGTTACCAGTTGTGAGTATAAGCTCCTTGGGATGCTCCCGTCCCCCACAACGCGCCAAGTGGATTGTTTCAAGTGGGGTTTAAATCCACATGGGTAACCTGGTAACTGGTAACTGGTCACTGCTCACTGTTTTAATGGAGGAAGGGTGAGATGAGCGATCGCATCAGGCTTGGGCGCAATAAAGCAAGTACATCGACTTTTTCAAATCCATCCCTTGTCTCACCAAACACTCCCACACTGGCGAACCCAATACGGGGCTTTGGTTTACCAACGAATAACGCTCTAACCCAAACAGGAACTGAGGTATCAACTGACCAGCAAGAAGCGCAGTTTGCTAGTGATCCATCCTTAGAATTACTTCCCGTCAAAGAAAAGCCCATTGGTCACGACATTAGTCGCATATCATTGCGTCGTCCCCAGGCAAAGCTTCAGGTGGGAGAACCAGGGGATAAGTATGAGCAGGAAGCGGATTGGATGGCCAATCAGGTGATGCGAATGCCAGAACCAGGATATTGTCGCTCCTCTTCATCAAAGCAGCCATTTCCTGGTCATGATTTTAGCCAAATTCCTATACAGCCTAAAGCTCAGTCTGGTGCAACTTCAGGTCATTTATCCACTGCCATTAGACCCTTAGTTCAGCGACAAGCGCTCCCTGAAGACGAGGCGGATGTAAAGCCTGAACTACCAGTGGAGGCAGCCGAAGCGCAGGAAACCGAAGAGGTAGCCCCAGAACCCGAAGCAGGTAGGGAAGATGCATCTCAGGAGCCGCCGCCAATGGAAGCCCCTGATCTGCTCGAAGCAGGAGAAGAGGAACTTGTCCAAACGAAACCCGCGCTGTCGCCATCAACCCAAAACAGCAGTGCGGAAACTGGCGATGGCATAGAACAAACACTCACCCAAAGCAAAGCTGGAGGTAGCGCCTTATCGGATGATGTGCGTACTTTCATGGAGCCGCGCTTTGGGACAGATTTCAGCCAAGTGCGAGTGCATAACGATGGGACGGCTGTACAGCTAAACCGGAAGTTGCAAGCGCGTGCCTTCACTCACGGTAATGATATTTTCTTTAATGCGGGTCAGTACGAACCTGGGTCTGATTCTGGGAAACAACTGTTAGCTCATGAACTCACCCATGTCATTCAACAAACGGGGAGTATTTCAAATAAGCAGGTCAGCCGAAAACCTGTAGAAACCGATCAATTGCACCTTCAAGCCAAACAGCTTCCTACCAAAAGATCCTTAAAAGATCGAGAAGACGAATCAAATAAAGACCAGATTCCATCCAAAGCGGTATCTGCTCCATTTAATCAATCCGCTCGGCAGCGTGTAACAGGTAAAGATATAGCAGATAATGATCGCCTGCTGTCAGTTACCCAGCCATCTGAGCAAAATGGGCAGGTGAATGAAATCAAGACTAACCCGCTTAAGCCAGAAATTGTCACCTCAAAAGCAGATGCTAATTTAACTACAAATGAAAATCACACTCAACCTCACCAGGGGTCAGAGGATGCAGCAGGAAAACTAAAGGGTGCATCTGTAGAACTCGTAACCGACGAAGGCGCTAAAGGAGCGAAAGACGAGACCGCCTCCCCAGCAAAAGCGGCGGCATCTCAGGCAACTGAAGGAACAAAGCAGCCTGCTGCAATGGATGCAGTTCCGCAAAACCTAGATCGTGCGGCTCAATCGCCAACCGCAGCAGTAAACCCGCTCTCCTCTGCTAATTTGACGACTTCCGACTCGAACACTCAACCTACTCCACAAACAGGTGGTGCGGCTGCACTGACAGCAGCGAGCAACGCGGGGGCTACTGTCAGTGCAGCTGGAGGCAGCGAAACCGCAGAAGAAGGCGAAGCAGAAGGCCCTAGTGAGAAAGAGATTGAAGCTGTTGCCGCAGGTACAGAAGGAGTAGAGTTGCCTTCAAGCGATCGCAGCGAAGTTGAAAGCGCCCTTGCAGATGTAGGAAGTGGTGGCGATGCAGGGGCGACTGGGGGTGATATCGGCGGTGGCGGCGGCGGTGGTACAGCAATCGAAGACCCGCCGACTCCACCAGTACCAGATGTCTCCCAAGCCGAGCCATCGCAAGCGATCGCATCTCTGAGTCAGTTGCCACCGGCTCAAATCCAAGCCGGGCTGGGAGGTGTAACCACTGCGATCAACAGTTCCATCACTCAGAAGCAAGCAGAATTGGCTGCCAATCCACCGCAGATGGAGCGTCCATCTGGTTCAGTCGCTACGAAAGATGGAGCGGCGGGCGATCAACCTTCACTTGCTACTAAAACGCCAAAACCAGTTGAGAAAACGCCCCAGAAAGAGGCAAAATCTGTTTCACCGCCGCGGCCTATTAAGTTGCCACTAAAGTTTATAGGTCGAGCAGCTAGCTTACCGTCGATTCAGGGCGATGCTGAAGGTAAGGTCTCTCCTGGGGATGTGCAAGCTCTCAAAGCGTCGATCAACCGAATGCCGACTCGTGATCCTGGCCTCAACGTCAGCGCAGGCCCTCCCCCGGCGCTCAAGCTGGAGGGTGACGCAGATCCCAACCAAACCAACGAGCAGAAAGCCAATCTGGAGAAAAGTGCGGCAGAGGTACACGCCCAAGGGCGGCAAGATTTGGCAGAGCCGATGGGCGAAAATGCTATTTATCCCAAGGTGCCGAAAGAAATCCTCAAAGCAGAAACAGTAGGTGGCAAGACGGGTAGCGCCGAGAGTGGGGTTAAGCTAGCGGGTGGCAACACCAAAGGAGGCACCGAAGATGATGCCATCTCAATTATTGCTCAACAACAAAATGGGCAAGAGATTCAAGCTGCTGTTGCTCAAGCCCAATCGCAGATCGCCACACAACGGCAGGAACATACTGCAAAGGTCGCAGAAGAAAAAGCTAAATCGAATCAGGAAATTAGCAAAATTCAGCAGGAAAATGCTGATTTGCAGGCAAAAGAACGCGAAAAGACTCAAGCTGAGGTGGGTCAGCTGCGCTCAGATTGGAACAAGGAGCAGACAGATTTAGTAGACAAATCCCGCAAGGATGCGGATGCTGCTGTGTCCAAGGGCAGGCAGGATGTCCAGCAGAAACAAACCCAAGCTGAGACGCAAGCTGCTGCCCATATTGAAAAAGGCAATCAAGATGCAGAGGCGGAGCGGAGAAAGGGAGAAGAAAAGGCAGAAGCAGAGCGGCAAAAGGCCAATCAAGAACCAAAAGGTTTCTTCGGTTGGCTTGCCGATAAAGCTAAAGCCTTTTTTGACGGCATTAAGCAAGCCATCCAGGCCGCACTAGAATTAGCTCGTGCGGCAGTCAAGGCGGCGATCGAAATCGCTCAGAAATTAGCAACCGAGGTGATTGAAGCAGCTCGCAAACTCATTGTGGCAGTCATCAAAGCGATAGGTGAGGCGTTGATTGCCATCGCCGATGTACTATTAGCAGCTTTCCCGAAATTGCGCGATCGCTTCCGCAATGCCATCAAAGCTGTAGTGAAGGCTGCCGAAGCAGCTGTTAACGCCCTTGCCGAAACGCTGAAAAAGGGAGTACAAGCAGCCCTTAACTTGCTAGGTAAAGCTTTGGATGCAGCGCTCAAGCTCTTGGAGAAGGGCTATATGCTGGCTGTAGACTTGGTGAGTAAGGCTGTGCAAGGTGCAATATCGGCAGCGAAGGCAGTGGTGAGCGCCCTTGGAGTCTTTGCTGTCCTCATCAAAGACATTGCCGCCAGTCCAGGGCAATGGCTGCGTAATTTGGCAGCAGGCGTGATGGATGGTATCAAGAACCACTTGTGGACTGCGTTCCAAGCTGCGGTCAAGGAGTGGTTTAACCAGAAAGTGGACGAAGTGCTGGGCTTGGGCATGGTCGTTTGGCAAATGCTGAAGCAGGGCGGCATCGGGACAGCGCAGGTGGGACAAATGGCATGGGAAGGTATCAAAGCGGCGATTCCCCCTGCCCTGATTGCGATTTTGATCGAAAAACTGGTGTCGATGATTGTACCTGCTGCGGGTACGGTAATGGTGATCATTGAAGGACTGCAAGCTGCTTGGGGAACCGTCAGCCGCATCCTGCAAGCGATAGAACGGTTCATGGCATTTATGAAAGCCGTGAAGACAGGAAATTCCGGGCCGCAGTTTGGAGCAATGCTGGCAGCAGCAGGCGTAGTGTTAATTGACTTTGTGGCGAACTGGCTGCTGAAGAGGGTGCGCGGTGCAGCAAGCAAGGTGGGCGGCAAGATTAAGGCGATTGCGAAGAAGATTGGCGACAAACTGAAGAAAGCTGTGAAGAAAGTGGGGCAGAAGCTTAAAGGTACTGGCAAGAAGGTAGGTCAGAAACTTCGTGGCGGTATGGAGAAGGTACGCGATAAGTTCGGCAAACTCAAGGAGAGATTCTTTGGGAAGAAAGCAGATAAGGATAAAAAGGGTAGAGATAAAGAAGATTGGAAGAATAAAGAAAATGAGAACCGTAAGAAGCAAGAGAGGCTAGATAAAGCTGTAAGTGAACTCCAGCCAAAAGTTCATGCATTACTTCAACAGGGAGTTTCAGGTACTCGTTTGCGAGCACAACTAGCCTTCTGGCGCATTCGTTACCGATTGTCTCGTCTTGAGATTCACGGACAAGGAGAAGATGCCAAGATTTCGGCAACAGTAAACCCAACGAAAGATGTTGTCAGAAATCTTGTGAACAAGCATGGGGAAAATCTACTTAAATCAATTCGCCAGGTTGGACAACAACTACTACAGGACGATAGCATTCAGAAACGATTGGAGCAGATACATAATCAGCGTGCAGCGGGACGTGGGAATAGCCCGGAAGATCCGATCCGAGATGAACCTGGGCTAGGATTTGTTGCACAAGCCGCTGATGTAGCCGGAATGAGCCGTCCTCCTCTGGGTAGGCCTCCTCAACGCGGTAAAATTCGTCAGCCTTGGACCATTGAACACAGGGAAATAGCAGGTACTCCCGTTCGAGAACGGCAAACCTTCAGCTCTGGTCCAGGTCACATCCGGGTTGAAAAAGTCGGTAAATATCATGAAATTGTAGAGCAGTGGCAGAGCATTAGGGCATCTACGGCTAGTAAAGATGCTGAGATAGCGACCGCAATGCACCGCTTTATGAAGACAGGACAACTTGACCCTAAATTTTCTGCATTCAGGCAACAGTTAGCTGCCTTAACTAGGTTAGGTGCTGTTGAAATGGGACGTAGTTCCGCACAGGTAGTTCTTGGACCTCGGTTAGTTGAACTTGCATCTAAAGAACAAATTACAGGAGCACAAGCACTTCAAGATTTGAATCCTATGGCTCCCGTCGGTGCAGTCAGAACTGCTAGTGCAGTTAGTGAGCGATTAGGTCTACCACCAGAACGGGAATATAAGACTCAAGCATCTTCAGAAAGAGTAGCGCAAATGATGAAAACTGAACTCGACGCAATGACTGAATATCTTCACGCTAAAATGCAAATTGATAAGCCTTTATTTGAGAATGCTGAACAATTAGAAAAATTTATAGAGAGGGAGTTCAAAGAATATTTGTTGAGTGACACATTACAGAGTTTCTTTATAGTGAAAGGCTAGTTAAAGGAAGCAAATTATGAGGATTGTGAGAATAGTTTTGAAAGAGAATGTTTCAGAAGAAGAAATTCAACATGTGGCGCTCAGTCAGAGCTGGCAGTTACATGACGTTATCCTTCCAACCGAAAACAATCCTTACGAAAAAATTTGGTTTGCAGCTGATGGTCAGACAAGCATTCACTACATAGAAGATTTTTTACTAAATGTTCGCTATATTGCGGTAAAAGGTGAGAAACCTGGTCAAGTTATTGAACAAATTCGTCAGTTACTCAATACTTACAGCCAAGAGGAAATTCACCAAATGGTAGAGAACGCAACTGAACCTGATGATCTAATTCAAGCTATTTACTATGTTGGTGCAGCAGCAACATCAATGTATGATGCAGATATGTTCAAAATGTTTGAACATATGCTTTCTCATTCAAATTCTGAAGTTCGTCGATCTGCTATATTTGCGACAGCTTATCCGGCTTGGAAGGAGTTTTGTAAACCTTTAGAAAAACTTCAAGCTAGTGATCCAGAACTTACTGTACGTGAGTATGCCAACCTTATGCTCACCAGTCACATTAAACATGGTTGGAATACGAATAACCGATGAAGTTCCACAAGCGTTTAATGAGGAGGGAATATGCGATTAGTCTTATGTAACTGTGTGCCGGAAATGGCAGAAGAAATTGCACGTGAAGTAATTGAAAAGAATCTTGCTGCATCCGTCACGGCAGTACCAGGAGTGCGGCGAATGTATAAGCAGGATAGCGAAATAAAAATTCAACAAGATACACTATTACTCATACAAACCTTAAAAGGGAAGCTACAAGAGTTGACTGATTTTATTGCATCTGTCCAGTTTCCTAATATGCCTGCAATCATTGCCCTCTCAATTACTGAGGGCAATAAGCTCTATATGAAATGGGCTGAAGAGAATTTAAAAGAGGAAGTTTAGTTAGTCTAAAGAGCTAAACATGGATTTAATCCTTATAATTTGTACTTGTCCAAAAAAGGACTCTGATGTAATTGCTCGTAAACTTATCATGCAACATCTTGTTGCTTGTGTAGACATTGTTCCTGGAGATTTTCATTTTGTGGGTTGGCAAACTACTTCTCCCCACGAAAATGAAGCCACACTATTGATAACGACCAGTGATGAACTAGTTGAAGAAGTATATGAATCAATTCTTGAAATTCATTCATCAGAAATCCCTATAATTGTAAATATTGACATAAGAGAAAGCTACTCATCATATATAGAATGGCTTCAGGAGTCATTAAGCAGTTATTTTGATGAAATCAATTAGACTGAATCATATGTATAAATCACAAAATAAAGTGCTGTATAAATTTTGTGATTACAATTGCGCGTGCCAAATAACGCTGACAGACAGTAAGTTATGTTTCACGATCGGTGCCATTCCCCTTTACCCATCCACTCGTCCACCCTCACCCTCAACTCTGCCAACGAGTGCCGTCTCACCGTCCAAATCAATCTAGAAACCTATCAGCGCATTGAAACCGAAGGTTTATTCAACCTCAAACCTGAATTGCGAGGTGCATTCTCAGCAGAAAAATTTCAGCCCGAACCCGATATCGAAATTGAAGCCACCCTGCAACCCGATTTGCTAGTTCATTTAAGCGAATGTAAAACCTCAGAAGACGCGATCGCCTACCTGCAAACCCTCAGCCAAAATCAACCCGACCATCCCTTACTGAATACCGAAAGTTGGTATGCGTTGCGCGTTACGCAATCCCAAGCATCGGGTGAAATTCAGTAGACCCAAAACTTTTCTAGAAGACTTACCAGGTCTTCATTTGAGCGAGGACACGCTATCCGCCGAAATCCTCCCAGACTCTGCCTTTTGAACTATAGGATTATGAATGATCTCTTTGGCGATCGCTCTGGTCAGTTCCAGAAACGTAGGTTCAAACCCTGATTCTTACGTTAACTGACAAAACTTTTCGGTCTACTGAAATTGGCTACCAAACGTTTCTGGCTTAGGCATCCATTTAGCAATACAGATTTTTGGATTTTTGAGTACGCGACAACGCAAAATCAGTTCTCTTAATAGAATGCCTAAAAGATAGAGGCTTTTAACTAACAGATAGCTGTAAAAGATTAATTTTGACGTGGGGTTAACGCAATATCAATGGATATAGCCGTCAATTCCACGTTATAGGCATTTGGTGTAGGGTAGTGAAAGGTAGATAAGTAAAGGGTTATGAAGGTTAGCGGCAATGGGCAAGCAAAAATACTCACGAACGATGAGATGAGGCTTTTATTCAGCGACGGTTTTACTACTTCGCGCGATCGCGCTTTATTTGGCATCTGCCTTTACACCGGCTGCCGCGTCTCCGAAGCGCTGGGACTGCGAACGACAGACGTTAAAGGGAAAACACTAACTTTTAGGAAGTCTACCACCAAAGGAAAACTGAAAACTCGCGTTGTTGACATTGAGGCGGGTTTAGCGGCGCTTTTGGCGGATTATCAGCCGAAAAGTAGGGCAATGTTTCCCGGAATGCGCGGGGTGACAGAACGACTCACCCGCTATGCAGCTGATAAAATTTTGCGAGCGGCTGCCAAGCGCGTTGGACTTGAAGGAGTCAGTACCCACAGTTTCCGTCGGACGGCGCTTAATCAAATGTCTAGCGCGGGTATTCCCTTGCGCCACATTCAAGAAATCTCAGGACACAATGACCTGGGGACTTTGCAGCGTTATTTGGAGGTGACGCCGGATCAACGACGCAAAGCTGTTTCAGTTATTGGTTTTTAAACATGAACTTCGCCTGGTTGGGATTGGGATCTGTTTAAACTAGATGAATTTTTCAGCCCCAGTCGTCCTAGTCCTAGAGATTTGGTTATCGCTGATTGGCAGTTAACTTCATCTGTTAACCAGCTACCCTCAGCGCCAAGAGTATACATCATTCATGGTGGTAACGTATTTGCCACGAGTTAATAATCAGCATGAAAAAAATCTTAATCCTCTCAGCCAATCCCAAGGATACAAGCAGACTTCGCTTAGATGAAGAGGTGCGGGAAATCCAGACTGCCCACAGACAAGCCAAAAATCGAGAAGAGATAGAAATTTTCAGCGAGTGGGCAGTACAGGTTGATGATTTGCGCCGGACGCTACTATACCACAAACCAAATATTGTTCACTTTTGCGGACATGGCGTACAAGATGATGGTTTGGCACTGGAGAATAAATACGGACAAACAGAATATGTAAGTAGTGAGTCTTTAGCAGGTTTATTTAAGCTATTTGATCAGGATGTTGAATGTGTTGTGTTGAATGCTTGTTATAGCGAATTGCAAGCAGAAGCAATTCACCAACATATTAATTGTGTAATTGGGATGAATAAAGCGGTTGGCGATAAGGCTGCTATTAACTTTACAGTTGGTTTTTATGATGCTTTAACGAATGGCAGAAATTATCAAGATAGTTTTGATTTTGGTTGCAATGCGATGGATTTAAAAAGTATTCCGGAATCTCAAACGCCACAAATCAAGATTAAAGATATTTCTCAAAGTTTACTTGACTCAGATTCCACAGATAGCAAATCCAAAAAGGAGCAAGGTTTGATGACTGGGCGTAATATTAAGATTGGGAAAGGGAACTATAACGAGCGTATTGAAGGTGATTATATTCAGGGTAATGTATACAACGCCTCTCAAAAACGAAACCTTGCTGAAGCCGCAGGCGAAATTCAAGAATTACTCAAAGAATTAGCTAAATCCTATGACACAGATAGTACCTACGGCAAAATGCAAGTAGCATCTGAAGCTATTAAAACTATTGAAAATAATCCGGAGTTCAAAGCGCGGGTAATTAGTGCATTAAAAGTTGGTAGCATTAAAGCTTTTGAACAAATTCTCAATCATCCTGCTGCTAGTTTTGTTATTGGTGCTTTAGAAGATTGGCAAAAGAAAAATAATTAAATTGTCATTGTCACACTTTTTTATTTAAGAATAATGAATAATAACCAAGAAAATGATAATCGGAATATCAGAATAGAGCAAGGCAATTACAACGAAAGTATTAGTGGAGATTATATTGAGAACCAAGTTGTACAAAAAATCCTTGAGAATGTGCAGGTTGGTGGTAACATCACAGTTGGAAATATTACCCAGATTTACAAAAGTGTAAATAATTTGAGTAATATTCCTAAACCAAAAGGTTTCCCTCAAAACATCCCCAAAAGCAGCACAGATAAATTTGTCGGACGAGAAAAGGATTTAGAACGTCTCCATCAGCAGTTACAACGCACTTCGGAGGTAGTAATTGCAGCGGTCGAAGGTATGGGGGGAGTAGGTAAAACAGAATTAGCAATCCAATATTCACTGTTGCATTTACAAGTACGTGATTACCCTGGCGGTATCTGCTGGTTACGAGCAACAGAAGCAGATATTGGTTTGCAAATAGTAAATTTTGCGCGTACAGATTTGGGTTTGCAACCACCGTCCGATTTAGAGTTGCCGGATCAAGTGCGTTGGTGCTGGAAACATTGGCACGAGGGAAACACGCTGGTGGTTCTGGATGATGTCAAAAATTACAGTAATATAAAACCCTATCTACCCCCGCAACCATCCCAATTTAAAGTATTAATTACCACTAGATTAAAATTGGATTTGGCTGGTTCTTTATATTTATCAGTTTTGTCAGAGTCAGATGCATTAGAAGTGCTAACCCAATTGGTTGGTTCCGAGAAAGTAAAGCAAGAGTTAGAAGAAGCAACAAAGCTTTGTCAGCGTTTAGGTTACTTACCCCTGGCGTTGCAATTAGTGGGACTTAGACAAAACAGAAGGTAAAAAAAGGGTATAATGCAGTCAGAGCATAGCTTTAACGTCAAACTATCCCCCGATGAAAGAGACAACTCCCGCAGCCATCCCCCCTTGCTTTGAAAA
>JAESFM010000268.1_pt1 | contig 12222 bp, 11 predicted proteins | sample 9266171 | NCBI WGS metagenome assembly JAESFM01 (sample SAMN14505069, study PRJNA617099) | algae metagenome | isolation source: Hassallia sp. WJT32-NPBG1 and co-occurring heterotrophs from well developed... | place: USA: Mojave Desert, Joshua Tree National Park, California | collected 2006-06-22
TCGTAGCCCTGTGAATTTTTGCATTAATGTTCTGTGCGGACTGATTGCTTATTCTCATCAGCCTCAGAAGCCTAGCCTTCGTCTTGAATGGCTTTTGCCTGCATCTGCTTAACCCGAACTCAGGTTTTATTAAGAGTATCCGTTGGTAACTGCGGCTGCTGTCGGCTCGTCATTAAAATTATACTCTTGCTCGCAGCTCCAAACCAACGTAGGAAAAACTTAGAATATCCTGGTTCTAACCAACTTCCATCTTGATTTAAGAGCGTTTCCAAATTATCCAAAACCAATAAATAACGTTTTTGCTGGAGAGTTTGACAAATTGCAATAATTAACTCATTTTCATCCTGCGGTGTTGGTTTTCCCAATTCATCCAACAACCAACCACCCCAAACCGCAAAAGAATAAGTCAGGGAAAACTTCGTCCACAGCACTTGTTCAAAGCCTTGTGCTGCTTCGCACACCTTTGCTATCAGTGAAGACTTGCCAAAACCCCCTGCTGCCGTCACTCCAATTAGCCGCACCTTTTTAGATTGTAGCAATTTTTGCATCTCAGCCAGTTCTTTCTCTCGTCCTTGCCAATGGCTGGTATCAGGCAGAAGCGAGTTAAGAAAAGAACTAAGGGCAGTTGACTTTATCCGTTGCCCTACGGACGACTCCAGTCAAGATTGTGGCGGAGTGCCATAATAGTGAATGGTATCCCCAAACTGATTGGTATTGCTATCACCCATTTTAGTTTGATAACCCTTACCACCGTAAATATTCTGAGTTTGGCTGCTATTATCTTCAACTCGGTTAATATTGATTTCATGAGCGATCGCTCGAATTTCCGCAGCAAATTCAGGATCATCTTTCATTTCATCTTCTAAATATATCGCCAATCGCTGCAAATCTTCCTGGGAACCTTTTTCAATCGCAGCTACAGCACCGATAGCCCTAGTATTTCCCCGTAGCTTATCCAATATTTTCTTACGCAGTTCGTCCATTTTCGTCAGCGCTGTCTCGGTAAATTTTTCACCCAACTTACCCACGCTGGACTCAAAGAACTTGTTGAAGGCAAATTTGGCTATTGCTAGCGCTGTAATGGTGGTTACGGGGTCAACCATCTATAAATTCCTCAAGACTTAGTTTGAGTTTATAACTGTTTATAGGTGTAATACAGTCTTGAGTGGTGATATTCCGTAAACTTTTTAGAATTGGGAAGGGAAAAGAAGCAGACAGGATGCATTAACAACACAAGTGTTTTGGTTCAGAACACAAGTTCGTTGGTTCAGAACACAAGTTCGTTGGTTCAGAACACAAGCATGTTCGTTCAGAACACAAGCATGTTCGTTCAGAACACAAGCATGTTCGTTCAGAACACAAGCATGTTCGTTCAGAACACAAGCATGTTCGTTCAGAACGCAAGTTTATTCGCAACGAACCAAGCAAATTGTTTTAACGATCGCTTTTAAACCACTCAATAATACCTTGAGCGATCGCTCTAGCTTCTTTCTTCTGTTCTTCCGGATTCGTCACCAACTCAAATTCATCGGGATTACTCATAAAACCCAACTCCAACAACACCGACGGTGAACTTGCTGGACGTGTCAATGCCAAGTTATCCCAAAATACACCATAAGCAGGTAGGGCTATTTCATTCTTGGCAAAACCCACCCTGAAATAAATTTCGGGCTAATAGCTTAAGTCCATTTTAATGGACTGGAACCTTTTGTTAGTCTTATGCGCGAAGACTTTTGCTATTAGCCAGGGATTTTGAATTTCTGGTGGGCTAGGGGAGAATGAAATAGCCCTGCCCTGTAGAGGAACGGGGAATTTCGCCGAATTCGTTAAAGTATTGCCTGAATTGGAAGACCAAACCCTAACGAATTGCGAACGATCAGAAGTAGAGCGAGTATTCCAATAAAAAAGGCAGTAGTCTGAATATCCTGGGTTATACAGGAGAGTTTTTCTTTTCTTAGCGCATAAACATTGACTATGTACAAAGGCATATCGCTGAGTGCGATCGTAACAATGGCGCCGACTGTGCCGAATTGGTAAAATGCTAGAGGTAATCCCAAACCAATAACCGTAAACCCAGCTAAATTACTTTGGGCGTTGTATAAGGGCTTGCCAATTGCTATCAGAGCGGGGCTGATAGTGTAAAATAATACAGAAAACCAAATACCGCACGATATAATCGGCATCATCCAGGTGGCATCGGTATACCTTTCATCATAAAGTACAGCGATAACTAAATCGCCAACACTGACTAAACCAGCTAATACCACCGCAAATCCCAATAGTATTAACCGACGTTGGCGGAGAATTTTGGCTCGCAAAATAGACCGAGGCTCGTCAAGAGAGTTGGAAATAGTCGGATAAATAACTTTATAGCTAAGACTTTTAATTAGTTCACGGGGGATGCCTGCTAGGGTATAAGCTATTGTATAAACCCCTAAAATTTTAAAAGATAGTAGTTTCGCCAGAATAAGGCGATCGGCTTGCTCATTCAAAAAGGTTATGGCTGTGGCGACAAACATCCATTTCCCGAAAGATAGAATCTCGCCCACTGCTTGCCGATCCCAAGCGAAGCGATTGGAATATCCTGGTATTAACCAATGGCTGCCTACCATTCTATATATTGCGCCTGCGACTGCGCCAATAGCTAAAGCCCAGACACTTCGATTTAGCCAGGCAGCGAGAATCATGGTAGACAGAGTTAAGATTTGCACCGTCATCTCGAATCGGGTCATCTTACCCAAGTCGATGCGGCGGTGCAAAGTATGTATGCTAGTGGAACTAAACCCATCGAAAACTGAGGTCAGTCCCACAATCGGAATTAACAACAACAGACGCTGGTCATTGTAGAACTTTGCAGCAGGGAAGGAAATGAGTAGGAAAAACAACCAGAGTATCCAGCCGCGAATTGCTTGTAGCGTCCAAGCTGTATTCAGAAAAGTTGGCTCCTCGCCGCGTTTATTGTTGACAATACTTTGAGGAATGCCTAAGTCTGAGAATAAATCTATGCCTGCTCTCAGGGTATTGACCACAGCCATCAAACCAAAAAACTCTGGTACTAGCAAACGAGTCAAGAGGAGGTTGCTGGCAAACCGGAGTATTTGAGCAGATCCATAACCAAAAAGTGTCCAGATTGCACCACGGATAGCACGCTTTTTGAGTGTTGTCATAATTTATTAGCACGCTTTGGGTAAGCTAGTTGACGCTCGGTCTTGGTTAATTTTTGAAGCTTACCTGTAGTTGGTAGTTAGATTGCACATCCTTATTCTCTTGGCTATAGCAAAACAGATTCGCTAATTTACTTGCTTCTTGTACAACATCATGATGCGCTTTAACCGATGCAGTTCCGGCTTTACCCATTCGTTCCAGATTCTGTGTTGGCAGTTGCAGAACCTCACGCATCACTTGTGTCAAAGCTTCCACCGAACCTGATGGTACGAGCCAGCCGTTTACTCCTGGCTTTACTAGTTCAGGAATTCCAGCAATATAAGTACTAATTACTGGACGCTCTAACGCGAATGCCTCCATTATGACTACAGGTAGTCCCTCAGCAAAGCTGGGCACAATCAAAGCGCGAGACTTCATCATATATTTTTGAACATCAGCACCACTAGCCCAACCAGTAATTTTTACCTGCTCCTGAAGACCGTACTCTTTGATTAAAGCTTCGATTTCAGGCTTCAAAGGACCGTCACCTACCAAAGTCAAATTACACTGCAAACCAAGAGCCGCTAGTTGGCTGACTGCTTGAACCAAAAGTAGTTGTCCTTTTTCTTCACAAAGGCGACCAACACACACTAAGTTAGGCTCGGATGATATCGCTGTTGTGTATGAATTAAAAAAATGATTGTCTACACCACAACGAATTAGATGAATCTTTTTCCACTGGTGGTGGTCGCACCATCGATAAAGCTGACTTCTACTAAAGGAACTGACGGTGACAACAAATGCAGCTCGATTTATCTTTTCAGTCAGGGCTAAAGTTTCCGGTTTATCAAACTCGTATGGACCATGAACTGTAAAGCTGTAGGATGGTCCACCGATCGCCTGACACAACATGGCTACAGTCGTTGGGTTTGTTCCGAAGTGAGCATGAAGGTGAGTTATCCCTGATTTACGAAACCAACGCAGCAACACGCAAGCTTCAGCTAAGTAGATTATATGGTAAAGAATGCCCCGATCTGAAGCTAAACCAATCCTCAGAGCCAACCATAGACCCTTCACCCAGGGAATTGGTCTAGTGATGGCAACGCTTAATAGGTTAAACAGCAAACCTAAAATGCCTATACCCAAAACTACTTGAGTTTTCTGGAATTCCTGCTTGTCCTCTGGGTCAACCAATTCAGATTCGCACTCTCGAATGGAGAAGCGTGCTACCAAAATACCACAAGCTTCAAGGGCAGCAATTTCACGCCGGATAAAGCTGTGACTTGGTTTCGGGTATTGATTGACTAGATAGGCAATTTTCATCGTCAGTAAGGCGCTTTGCACGCATTTACTCTTCCAACAACTTTCTCACTCATATTTGGAGCTTTTTAACCTTAAAGTAATTTGAACTTATATGATTTACTGGGTGTTTCCGCAGTGATTTTTACTTATATTTACGTATTTACCAAAATCAACATAGTATTTTTACAACTAAAAATCAATTTAGTTGTGTGAAGTTAATCTTTAGATGCGCTGTTAGTTTTTTAAAGTTACTGTAAATATTGCCTAAACACTCCGGAATTACTGACAAAATCCTGAAAAATAACCCGCCAAAATAATAGGGTATACTTCCCTTAACCAGCATATTGCAGATGTTGTTAGTGTCTCTCTAAAGGTAGAAATAGTCAGAAAAATTTGGGATAAACCTTCATTTGCAATGGGAGCATCTCAATTTTGAACAAATACTCGAAATAAACACCCTAGAAAGATGTCGCTATACTTACATAGCTTGCCGACCCAGGCTATGTAAGTATAGCCACACGCTGGAAGCCTGTGAGCATTTTTGCACGCATTGGGATGCTATTTGCAACGACAACATTTGCAGCTGTATTGAAAACTTTTATACATAGATAGGCTGAGAATTAATATGAGGTCGCACTCTTATATTCAACTAAAGTACGCTGTCGTTTGAGTAATCGGGAGATGTGAAACTGAATTTGACCTTGCACTTGTGGAAATTTGCCTAATACACAAAACACAGAGTAAAGAAATGCATCCTCTGATTTGAGTCCTCGGTGTAAAGCATTTTTATATACGCGATAGCCTAACAAGGCATAAGCCATTAATAACAAGAGTATGCTCAGACCGAAAGTTAAGGGCACAGTTGCAATTGCCACTAGCGGCAAAAGCAAACCCCAAAACCAAATACTTCGGCTTTCTTTGACCCAATGCCGTTCGGGAGTGCGACCATGTAACCAAGACCCTTCAGCATAAGCATGACCTCCTCGAAGCGATCGCTTCCACCACTGAGCAAAGCGGGTAATTTGAGCATCGTGCAATGTCATCTCAGCATTTATACGGCTAATTTTACCACCGCCTTGACGCAATCGTACACATAGTTCCGGTTCTTCTCCAGCAATCAAAGTTGGATTAAACCCAGAAGTCTGTTTAAGGGCGTTTACCCGCATCATCGCATCGCCACCACAAGCTTTCGCTTCTCCAACGGGGGTATCCCACTCGATATCGCACAAACGATTATAAATCGAGTTCTGAGGAAATTCTTCGCGCCGCCGTCCGCAGACAACTACAACGTGGGGCTGTGCAAGCAATTCATCCGCCGCACGTTGTAACCATCCCTGAACTACCCGACAATCTCCATCGACAAACTGAACAAATTCGATACTGGGGTTTACTTGTAATAAATGTTCAAACCCGGCATTTCTAGCACGAGCCGCAGTAAACGGAATTGATAAATCTAGTTCTACTACATGAACGCCAAGGGAGCGCGCTAACGCCATACTACCATCTGTGGAGCCGGAATCTACGTAGACAACGGTTATCCCTTCGCCCAGCACTGATAGCAAGCACTCTTTGAGACGATTTCCTTCATTGCGTCCGATCGCAACGACTCCAATTTGCTGCACTATGAAACCTCCTGCAAGCGTCAAGATTCTGCTTAACTTTCTCTGAAGCTCAAACAGCTATGATTTTAGTCAATTTCTGTCACTGCAATAGTTATAATTTTTTATACATAATACCTCAAATTTCCAGTCTGCTTAATTTCATTTAATCATACATACAATTTAATTCAGGACACGGTTATATTTAAGTATAAAATATCCTAAATATTGTAACAACGTTTCAATTTATTGGCAAAAAAGTAGCTATTTGCAACTCCTCTTAATTGATTTCACTAAGATTATCTGTAGAGCTATGTAGTTCTTCATATTATTTTCATAAAAATGCTTAATAACTTTAAATTTTATTTAAAAAAAAATAATAATCTGTACAAAGGTAAAATTTGGTGTAAATCAAGAAAACACTGACACTGTTTTATTTAGCAAGCAATACGTACGTACCTTGTTGAAGCTAAATCTCAGAAACTTTGGAACAGTAATTGGAGTTTAGACTAGTAGTCTGTCAATTTAAAATTGATGGATACGCGGACAGTGTAATCTGTAGATACTCAAAGCAATCCGCGTATCTGATGCCAAAGAAAAAATACATTGTCTCTCTAACATCTGAAGAGAGAGCGTACTTAGATAAATTGACAACCACAGGGAAAAGTTCTGCGTATAAAATAAATCATGCGCGTGTGTTACTGCTGGCAGATACCAACCGAGAAGAAGGGGCTTGGATAGATCAGGCGATCGCTTTGACCCTAAACATCAGTGCTTCAACTATTGAAAGGATAAGACAGCGATTTGTGGAGAAGGGTTTAGAACAAGCTTTAAATCGGCAACCCCAAACAGGGCGTAAACCATATCGATTGGATGGTGAGCAGGAAGCGCATTTAATTGCCTTAACTTGTAGTACCCCTCCATCTGGTTGTAAACGAAAGGACATTGCGGTTACTCGCAGAAAAATTAGTGGCATTGGAGGAAGTTGAAAGTGTTTCTCATGAAACGGTTCGTCAGACATTAAAAAAAATGAACTTAAGCCTTGGTTAAATGAATCTTGGGTAATACCCCCAGAGAAAGATGGCGAAGAAAGTTTGCCACATGGAAGACGTATTGGATATTTATAAACGTCCTTACGATCCCCAATATCCGGTTGTTTGTTTTGATGAAAGTAGCAAGCAATTGGTAAAAGAAATCATCGAACCTTTACCGATGGAACCAGATCAACCCCAACGCTACGACTATCAGTATGAGCGAAACGGTGTATCTAATTTGTTCATGTTCTTTGAGCCTTTATCGGCATGGCGCCATGTTGAGGTAACTGACCAACATACCGCTGTCGATTATGCACGAGCATTTGAAATACCTCGTAGATCTACTTACAGTAATGCTACTAAAATTACCATCGTACATGACCAACTTAATACTCATGTTCCAGCATCTCTTTACAAAGCTTTTGAACCCGCCGAAGCTAAACGCATTTTTGACAGAATTGAGTTTCGTTACACTCCTAAACATGGTAGTTGGCTGAACATGGCAGAAATTGAATTTAGTGTTTTAGCCCGTGAATGTCTTGACCGACGTATTTCTAACAAAGCTACTTTAAAAACTGAGATTGCAGCCTGGGAAGCACGCATAAATAATTTGTCACGCACTGGGGAAAAGGCAGTTTACTACCGCAGATGCACGAATTAAACTTAAGCGTCTTTATCCTTCAATTGTTTATTGACAGGCTACTAGTTCCCGGTGCGAAACTCCAAATCCTTACAGCGTTTCCGGCACGAAACTGTTGAACAAATTAGATATAAAACTTTGTTAAGAATCAATAGTTAGATACAGCGTATTGCAGGTTTATGAGGTACAATAACAACTAAACTTTTCTTCAAATTCCCTTGAAGATTTGTCATTACGAAAGAAGTAGAATTCTCTGGCATAGTTTCTGGGTCAGTAGTTATTTCCCAGTAACTTATGGTTCTTTTTTTACCATAAATTATTTTTCGGATATATCTGGTCTCTGATTAGGGAATTGCTAAATGTCCTCATAAGTATTGGCAGTAATTAAGCTTAGTAAATCTCATTACCGTAAGCAAAATTTATTTAATACAACCTCTACCTATTTTCTCATAAATATTTCAATAGTGCTTCCAAAACACCGACATAAGATTGCGAAGACAAAGCTTTCGGAATCGGATGTAATTAATACTGGTGTACTATCAAATAGCGATCGCATTGTGCCAGTTGCGTAAGTCCTGTCCTCTAAAAATGGTATCATAGACTACTATTTTTTAGCGCTCGCAAAAGTTTTCGGTCTACTGAATGTATCTATAGGTTTGACACATAATTAGTTAAAAGTGACATGAATTCGTTAACAATGACAAATAAGAGCGTTAATGTACAAAAAGTCAGATGCTTCCGTGAAAAATCCTGTCGAAGAAAGAAATTTATAGTAAACGAGTTATGTATTTTGCATCACATCCTCGCGTACGAAATTAAGAGTAATTATCTGTACCCTATCGGACAGACAAACAATTGCCAAGACTATAAACTAAAGAAACTAAGAGTGTGAAGATAGTTACTGAACTTGCAGCAGACAGTAAGGCACAACTTACTTTCCTCCTGTTATTACTTAGCAAACCGAAATATTCATAAACAAACTGCTGTTAGGAAAGCTGACCTTGGTTGAGATTGCTAAGGTTAAAGATGTCTCGTAGCAATAACTACAAAGTTATGTAAATGCCAAGTACGAGTTGGTTTATAAGTACTTTTATAGACATAAAAATAAAAGCTAATTGGCAATAATCACCCCATTGAGAAGACAATATTCTGCCAATCCAATCAAAAGTAAGACATATAAAATTGCTACATTTATATCCATAGATTGAGTTGGTTGAATCGGCAAATTGATAAAGTTAATTTAAATCAGACAAGTTGAGAGGATAGATAGTAAAAAATAATTTTTATATCTGCAATCTTAACTATTCAAAAAATACTAATTTACGGTATTTTTGAATAAAAATTGATAAAGGTACCTATAATTGCGTGAGATCCACGTTTGAATCTAGAGGTGGGTTGAGTAATTTAACAAACAGAAAACAGCGCTAAATGAGGTAGGAATAAAAGAAATGAATTTGAATTACATTTGCAGCAAAACAAAGCAATTAAGCCTTACTAATAGCCAAAATCAGCAAGATTATTTGCTTTACCACATTGGTCTTGATGCCAACCTCATCACTTTTGAGGATGCTAACAAAATACACGGCGGTCATCTTGAGCCAGAAGTACGATCGCGCGTTCTCACTTGGCTGCGGCACAATGCTAACGAAATTGGTGTAACTAGAACGAACTAACTTCTAGGCAGCTACTTCTCACCGAAATGAGTATTTCTCCTAATAGATGGCGCAATACTACGCTTATTTCGATTTCTTAGAGGTTGTCCGCATAACCGGAGGCATTAGGATAAGCATTTAGGGGAAAAAGTGTATAGCGAATCGCTTATAAAGAAAACTCAATTCATAGTAATCAACCACAGGGCGATCGCAAATTGCAATAAAAAGAAACCTTTGTGTTGAAGAGAGTTCTCGGAGAAACTTATGGAGACACCAGTATATTGAATAAGCACCATCCTTACATGTGGCTAAACGTTTTCTTGTAGATGCCACAGAGAACGCCTGAAATTTTCGCACTTTAAGATATTTGTTTTGGTTGTAGGTCATGGATTATAGCCAGACTGACCTACTGTTTTTACCTGATTATCCACTTATTTAAGAAGTCTCATGGTTAACTTACTCAGACCGCCTAGTCTTCCAAGTTCTAGCCTCGGTACTATAACTAGTTTGTGGAGGGAACAGTCTCCTTACGACAGGAGGGCGCTTAATACTGGTATCGTCCATTTCGGCCCGGGTCGTTTTTTTAGGGGCCACCTCGCCTACATAATACATAACTATCTTGCACAGAAGGGGTCACAAGAGCAGAGATGGGGGATTTGTGGGGTTAGCCTCAAGAGCCAAGGCACCATTACTAAATTGAAACCGCAGAGATTCCTTTACACTTTGACCAAACACTCCAGTTGCGCTAAAAATCGTGAGTCAGCGGAAGTTATAGGTTCTATCAGGGAAATCGTTAATGGTAGAGAGAAGTGCGACTATGTGCTTGAAAAGATGACATCTCCCTCTGTGCATCTTGTGACTCTTACAATTACTCAAGGAGGCTACCATCTAGACAAGAGTTTTAATCTCGACACAGCGAATGAAGACATCACGCACGATCTGCGAAATCCTTCCACTCCAACAACTGCAATTGGCTTTATAGTAGAGGCGCTACGCCGACGACGCGATCGCGGAATGACCCCCTTCACCACGCTTTCTTGCGACAACCTTCCAAGAAACGGGGAGATCCTGCGAAAAGCAGTGCTAGCTTACGCTGACCTCATTGATCCGACTCTTGCAGAATACATCAGGGATAACGCGACGTTTCCGAATACGGTTGTAGACAGGATTGTGCCTCAAGAGCAAGAATTCGACTATAACTACCCCAGCCGACTGTTGCAGGTTCGCGATCGCGGACCGATTGTAACGGAGCCATTTTGGCAGTTTGTCGTGGAGGACAACTTCACAAGCGAGCGACCCAAGTGGGAAGATGCGGGCGTCATTATGACCAAAGACATCACTCCCTTTCTGTATATGAAGTCGAGATTCTTGAATGCAGTACACTCCTTCATCGCCTGTTTAGCTGTAAGAGCAGGTATAAAGTATATGCATGAGGCGATCAGGCTACCGGAATTCCAGTTGTTTACTCGGCTTCTCATGGACGATATCGCAGCAGCAACACCAGTGCCTCGCCAGATGTGTGAACAATATATGGAGCAGGTGTTACTAAGGCTGAGTAACGAGGATCTTCCCGATACTACTGAGAGAATCTCTTCAGAAACCTGTAGGAAAGTAGGCAAGTATATATTTCCGATACTTCAGGATGCTTATAGCCGAAAGGTCAGCATGAAGCGGATTATACTTCCCGTTGCGGCGTGGCTTCTTGCAGCCAGAGAGGGGGCGTGCGAGTCTGGTCAGCCCTATCATGCCAAGGATACCCAAAGCGCAGTTACAGCGATTCAAGAAGGCGCGGTGATTAGCGGGATTCTGGGATTGGAGAATTGCGAACAGACAGAGGTTGTAGATAATGAATGCCACCAAGCTTTGCGAGATCTCCAGACCCACGGACTATTGACTACACTTAAGAATTATAGTGAGAGAGGTCAATTGAGATGAAACCGCTTCATCAGCATCCTAAGATGGTGCTTTTCGATCATGACGGAACTGTTGTTGATAGTGAAACCATAGCACTTGAGAGCGCGTGGAGGCTGACAAGTGAAGTGGCTCATGAGTTCGCTGGCGCTCGCATCTATGAGCTTGAGGACTTTGTTAAAAGCTTCGCAGGGAAACCTTACAGGGAAATACTCAAGAAGATCTACGCAGACTCATTAAGCACTCTTAATGAGCGCGATATTGACAGGCTAGTAGCTGAAGAAGAAAAGAGAGCGATTGAACGGCTTAGTTTAGAGGCAAAAGCGACTGAAGGAACGCCTGAAGTGCTGTCTTACCTGCGCGATGACGGATTTGAATATGCATTAGTAAGTAACAGCAGCTTACAGCGGCTGAGTGCTTGTCTTACTTCTGCTACCTTGACCGACTATTTCCCAAGCGAGCAGATATTTAGCGCTCACGACTCTCTCCCCGTTGCGCGACCCAAGCCGCTTCCTGACATCTACCTACATGCAGTGAAGTGTCTGGACGCTGAAGTTTCGGGTTGCGTGGCAGTTGAAGATTCTATCAGTGGGGTAAGGGCTGCCGTTGCCGCTGGAATTGGGCAGATTATTGGTTATGTAGGGGGAACTCATATAAGCGAGGATGAACGAAAAAGCCGTGCAGATGCTCTTCAGTCGGCTGGTGCCGAGCAAGTTATCGAGCGGATGCACGATCTGATCGGGCTATTGTAATGATGGCATTGCTGAATCAAAATATGAATCAGGCGATCGCTGCAATAAGACTTGTAGCTGACATATAGCGGTTCTCAGTTGGGTGCAATATAGTAACAACAGTGAGTAAACCATCCAATAATGTCCTTTTTAGTCACTGCATCTAGGGCATTGGTGATGGCTTGATCTAATTCTTCATAGGTTCTGGCA
>JAESFM010000269.1_pt1 | contig 12218 bp, 13 predicted proteins | sample 9266171 | NCBI WGS metagenome assembly JAESFM01 (sample SAMN14505069, study PRJNA617099) | algae metagenome | isolation source: Hassallia sp. WJT32-NPBG1 and co-occurring heterotrophs from well developed... | place: USA: Mojave Desert, Joshua Tree National Park, California | collected 2006-06-22
TGACCGATAATAAACGCCCCCGTCCCGTCGTTCTCTGCGTTCTCGATGGCTGGGGCTATCGCGAGGACCCGGCCGACAACGCCGTGGCCCAGGGCAACACACCCGTTTTCGATCGTCTCTGGGCGGCCAGCCCCCACGCTTTCCTGCACGCCTCGGAAGAGGATGTCGGCCTGCCCCACGGCCAGATCGGCAACTCCGAAGTCGGACACATGAACCTGGGCGCCGGCCGGGTCGTGTTCCAGGACTTGCCGATGATCGACAAGGCCTTCGCCGAAGGCGAGCTGAACCATAATCCGGCGATGAACGGCTTCATCGCGGCCCTCAAGCAATCCGGCGGCTCCGCCCATCTGCTGGGCCTGTTGTCGCCCGGCGGCGTTCATAGCCACCAGTCCCATTTCGCAGCATTGGCGAAGGCGCTCAGCGCCGCCCAGGTGCCGGTCGTCATCCACGGCTTCCTCGACGGCCGCGACGTGCCGCCGCGCAGCGCCCGCGAACAGGTATCGGAATTCCTGAAGGACATTGCCGGCCTCCCCGGCGTCAGCTTCGGCACGATCGACGGCCGCTACTACGCGATGGACCGCGACAAGCGCTGGGAACGGGTGGAGCGGGCCTATAACGCCATCATTGCCGCGCAAGGCCTGGAAGCGCCCGACCCGATCGCCGCGATCGATCAGGCCTACGCGGCGGATACCGGCGACGAGTTCGTCCTGCCGACCGTGATCGGCGGCTATACCGGCGCCAAGGACGGCGACGGCGTGCTGATGGTCAACTTCCGCGCCGACCGCGCGCGAGAGATCCTGATGGCCCTGCTCGACCCCGCCTTCAAGGGCTTCGACCGGCGCAACCCGATCCGCTTCGCCGCCGCGACCGGCATGGTCGAGTACTCGACCGAACTGAACGAGTACCTGACGGCGATCTTCCCGCCCAAGGAGCTGACCAACGTCCTGGGCAAGGTGGTGTCCGACGCCGGCCTGACCCAGCTCCGCATGGCGGAGACGGAGAAGTATCCGCACGTCACCTTCTTCTTCAACGGCGGCGAGGAAAAGGTCTATCCGGGCGAGGAGCGCATCATGGTGCCCTCCCCCAAGGTCGCGACTTACGACCTCCAGCCGGAGATGTCGGCGCCGGAACTGGCGGACAAGGCGGTCGCCGCCGTCGAGACCGGCAAGTTCGACATGCTGGTGATCAACTTCGCCAACCCCGACATGGTAGGCCATTCCGGCATCCTGTCCGCCGCGATCAAGGCGGTGGAAGCGGTCGACGCATGCCTGGGCCGGCTGGTCGAGGCGGTCACCCACCAGGGCGGCGTGCTGCTGGTGACCGCCGATCACGGCAACTGCGAGATGATGCGCGATCCCGTCACCGGCGGTCCGCACACCGCCCATACCCTCAACCTCGTGCCGCTGATGCTGGTCAACGGCCCGGCGGACGCGGTGGCGCTCAACGACGGCAAGTTGGCCGACATAGCACCGACCATGCTGGACCTGATGGGCCTGCCCAAGCCGGTGGAAATGACCGGCCAAACCCTGATCCGCCGCGATTCCGCGCGGCGCGCCGCGGAATAGGCGCATGAGGAGGGCGGCATTGGCGACGGCTGCCCTCCTCGGCGCCCTGACGGCCCCTGCGGCGTGGGTTCCTGCCGCCTCGGCTCAGGCCCAGAAGCAGCCGCAAGCCCAGCAGCAGCAATCCCAGAACGCCCTGACGGAGGTCGAGCGCCAGCTCGAAGCCAGCCGCAAGCGCGACGCGGAACTGGCCCGTTCGTCCGAGGCGCTGGAGCGGGAACTGGCCTCGCTCCGCACCCGCCTGGTCCAGACCGCCGACGAGGCCACCCGGCTCGAGAACGAGTTGACCGGGCTGGAAGAAACGCTCCGCGCGATGGAAGCGGAAGAACGCGTTCAGGCCGCCAAGCTGGACGCCGACAAGGCCCAGATCTCCGAACTGCTGGGCGCCCTCCAGCGCTTGTCCCGCATCCCGCCCGAAGCGATGATCGCACGGCCGGAATCGCCGGTCGACACGCTGCGCAGCGCACTCCTGCTGCGTTCCGCCGTGCCCATCCTGCGCGACCGAGCCGAAGCGCTGGCGGGCGCGCTCCAGCAGTTCGCTGATCTCCGCACCCATCTGGCCGAACGCCGCGCCCAGGCGGAGAAGGCCCGTGCCGACCTTGCGTCGCGCCAGGGCGACATCGCCAAGCTGGTCGAGCGGCGGCAGGAGCTTCAGGAGCGGACCCAGGCCGAGCGCGAGCAGGTGGCGGACCGCATGGCCAGCCTCGGCAACGAGGCCAAGGACCTGCGCACCCTTCTGGAAAAGATGGAGCGGGAGCGGATCGAGCGCGAGAAGCGCGAGGCCGAGGAACGCCGCAGGGCGGAGGAGCGCCGCAAGGCCGAAGCCGCCGCCAAGGCGGCCGCACTTGCCCGCGAGAAAGCCGCCACCGAAAAGGCCGAGCGGGAAAAAGCGGCGCGCGAGGCCGCCGCGGCGGAAGCGCGGGAGCGCGAGCTTGCCGCCGCCGCCCGTCCTCCCGCACCGCCCGACTCCAAGGACGAGGTTCAGCGCCTGCCGGTGGCGGGACAGGTCACCACCCGCTACGGCGAGGCCGACAAGTTCGGCGTCACCAGCCGGGGTTTGACCGTGACGTCACGTCCGGGCGCCCAGGTCGTGGCGCCGTCGGCCGGTTCGGTCATGTTCGCCGGGCCGTTCCGGGGCTACGGGCTGATCTTGATCGTTGAACATCCCAATGGATATCATAGTCTTATCGCAGGACTTGGCCGTATCGACACCAAGGTTGGTCAACGCGTACTGGCGGGGGAGCCCCTTGGAATCATGGGAACCCCGGCGGACGGTAACCCGGATCTCTATTTCGAGCTGCGACGGAACGGTCAGCCCATCAATCCGCAGCGCGGTCTCCCCGCTTCCGATGGCAAAGGACAAGGTTAGATGATGAAGACGATCAGTGCTGCCGCCCTCGCGGGCGTTCTGTTCCTAGCGCCGGCCTGCGCCATTGCCGAAACCAACACTTCGGAAACCTATCGGCAGCTCAACCTGTTCGGCGATGTGTTCGAACGCGTCCGGTCCGAATATGTCGAGCCGGTGACCGACGAGCAACTGATCGAAACCGCCATCAACGGCATGCTGACGGCGCTCGACCCACATTCCAGCTATCTGAACCGCAAGAGCTTCCAGGACATGCAGGTCCAGACGCGCGGCGAGTTCGGCGGCCTTGGCATTGAAGTCACGATGGAGAACGGCCTGATCAAGGTCGTGTCGCCGATCGACGACACTCCGGCCTTCCGCGCCGGTCTCCAGCCCGGCGACCTGATCACCCACCTGGACGGCGAAGCGATCTCCGGCATGAGCCTTGCCGACGCCGTCGAAAAGATGCGCGGGCCTGTCGGCAGCGACATCAAGGTCACGATCCGGCGCGGCGAGGCGTCGGAGCCGTTCGACGTCGCGATCACCCGCGACACCATCAAGATCCAGTCCGTCCGCTACCGCCAGGAAGGCGATGTCGGCTATATCCGGGTCACCACCTTCAACGAACAGACCCAGACCGGCCTGGAACGGGCGGTCGACCGGCTCCAGAAGGAGATCGGCAGCGACAAGCTGACCGGCTATGTGCTGGACCTCCGCAACAACCCCGGCGGCCTGCTCGACCAGGCGATCTCGGTGTCCGATACCTTCCTGGACAAGGGCGAGATCGTCTCCACCCGTGGCCGCAAGCCGGAAGACGGCCAGCGCTACAACGCCAAGTCCGGCGACCTCGCCAAGGGCAAGCCGATGGTCGTGCTGATCAACGGCGGCTCGGCCTCCGCCTCGGAAATCGTCGCCGGAGCGCTCCAGGACCACCACCGCGCCATCGTGCTGGGCACCCAGAGCTTCGGCAAGGGCTCCGTCCAGACCATCATCCCGCTGCCCGGCCACGGCGCCATGCGCCTGACGACGGCCCGCTACTACACCCCGTCGGGCCGCTCGATCCAGGCGCTCGGCATCAGCCCGGATATCGAGGTCCAGCCGGCCAAGGTCGAGGAGATCGCACAGGGGATCCGGCGCCGCGAAGCCGATCTGCGCGGCGCTCTTCGCAACGACACGCCGAACAGCCAGCCGGCCCGTCCTGCGCCGCAGACCGCGCCGCCCGCTCCGGCTCCGGGCGCCGCCCCCGCCCCCGCCCCCGGTGCGGCCCCCGCGCCCGCTCCCGGCGCCCAGGCTCCGCAGGGCCAGGAAGGCGATCCCGCGACGGCGGCGGCAGCCGACCAGTTCGACTACCAGCTCGCCCGCGCGCTCGACCTGATCCGGGGCGTTTCCCTGTTCAACACCCGCGCCGCCAACTGAGGCCCGAAGAGCGTCGATGGCAACCGCAGCCGCAAAGAAGGCTCCCTCGAAAGCCAAGTTCGCCATCGACGTCTCCGCCATTCGCCGCTCCGTGGCACAGGCTTTCCAAAAGCTGAAGCCCAAGCGGAAGAAAGGTCTGGCGGCACCGGTCGACGGCGAGCGGACGCTGTCGACCGAAATCGACACCGGAGTCGAGCGCAATCTGGTCACCCGGCGGATCAAGACCGTCATGGGCTCCGCCGTCGGGAAGGCCAAGGCCGGCGCGAAATCGCAGCGCTTGCGCAAGGCGGCGATGGCGATGGCCCTGGTCCTGCCGCTGTTCGGCACGGCAGGCATCGCCGCCTGGCTATATACCGGCGCCGAGGAGACGGAGCAGGAACTCGAGGCGGCGATCCCCCGGATCGTCGTCCCGGTGCTCTCCCCCGACAGCGGCGGCATCGTCCACAACGATACGGCGAAGGCGGCGGCGCCCAGCGTCAATTCCCCCTATGACCCGGTGCCGATGGTCCCGGCCCCGGCAGCCGGCCTGATCGAGGACTCGCCGCGAGGTCCCCTGCCCCGCATCGGCGCCGACGGACGGACGCCGTGGCAGACCTATGCCCGGCCGTTCTTCCACGACGACAAGCGGCCGCGCATCGCCATGGTGGTCGGTCCCATGGGCATTTCCGCCAATGCGACCGCCCGCGCGATCGAAGGGCTTCCGGGCGCCGTGACGCTGGCCTTCTCGCCGGCGGCGGATCAGCTCGGCGTCTGGGTCGATCAGGCGCGCCGGCTGGGTCACGAGGTCATGCTGGAACTGCCGATGGAACCGGCGGACTTCCCGCGCAACGATCCCGGTCCCAATACCATGCTGGTATCGCTCGATCCCGACAAGAATCAGCAGCGCCTGCTGAGCACGCTGGGCCGTGTATCCGGGTATGTCGGCGTGACCTCGCTGTCGGGATCGCGCTTCGGCGGAACGCCTGACAGCATCCGCCCCATCCTGACGGAAGTGAACCGGCGCGGCCTGATGTTCCTGGACGCCCAGGCCGGAGCCCGCAGCCCGGCGGCGCGCGAAGCGACCAAGATCGGTTTGCCCAGGGCTATCGGGGACGGCTTCATCGACGCCGTCCCCTCCAAATCCGCGATCGAGGCCCAGCTTCGCAACCTGGAAGAAGCGGCAAGGCTGGACGGCGCCGCCGTCGGCATCGCTTCGGCCTATCCCGTCACGCTGGATCAACTGAGCCAGTGGATCGCAACCCTGGAGGCCAAAGGCATCGTGCTGGCCCCCATAACGGCCCTCGTCAACAAGCAGGCGGACCGGTAAGGAAGAACAATGAGCAAAGCGGACAAGCTTCCCTACCGGCCCTGCGTCGGGATCATGCTGACGGACGGCCAAGGCCGCGTCTTCGTCGGCCGCAGGCTGGACACGCCGGACGCGTGGCAGATGCCGCAGGGCGGCATCGACGATGGCGAATCGCCGCGTCAGGCGGCAATGCGCGAGCTGCTGGAGGAGATCGGCACCAATGCGGCCGAGATCGTCGGCGAGACGGAGGGATGGCTGCGCTACGACCTGCCGGCCCACCTGATCGGCAAGGTCTGGAAGGGCAAGTATCGCGGCCAGAAACAGAAATGGGTGCTGGCCCGCTTCACCGGCACCGACGCCGATATCGACCTCGCCACCGACCACCCGGAGTTCGACGCGTGGCAGTGGGTCGAGCCGGATCAGCTCGTCGAGCGGATCGTGCCGTTCAAGCGCGAGATCTACGAGGCGGTGGTCGCGGAGTTCCAGCCGCTGCTCGCTCCGCGCATCACTCCGACGTAACCATCACCTCGACATCCATGCCCAGGAAGTCCTCGGCGGCGCCGAACCAGTCGCCGCTGAGCGGGACGGCCTGCGCCGGATCGCGGGTGACGGCGACCCGGATCAAGCCGGCGCCGCCGACGATCCCGTTGGTCGGGTCGAACTCGACCCAGCCGGCGCCGGGAAGGTAGATCTGCACCCAGGCATGGGTGGCGCCGCCGCCGACCCTGCTTTCCGGATCGCCGTCGACGGCGGGGTCGTAGAGATAGCCGGAGACGAACCGCGCCGCGAAGCCCAGCGTGCGGGCCGCTTCCATCATCAGCAGGGCGAAGTCGCGGCACGACCCGGTGTTCTTCTCCAGCGTCTCGACCGGCGACTGGGTGCCGGCGGCGGTCCGCCCCTCGTACTCGAAGCTGTCCTTGATCGTGCGGGTCAGCGCGACCAGCATGTCCTGGGTTTCGGTCGGTCCGTCGGTGCGGATGAACTGCTTGGCCCATTCGTCGACCTTGTGGTCGGGATCGGGAAAGTGACGCTCGGTCGTCCGGCCCAAGTCGGGGATTTCGTCGGAGGAGTAGGAGAACGGGTATGTCCTTGCATACTCCTCGATCGGAAAGTCCGGGTTGGACAATCCGAAGTGGTCGAGTCGTATCCGGCTTTCGAACCGCAGTTCCGTGGTGGACCGGTCGAACGAGCAGATCGCGATGGAATTGCCGAAGACATCGTGCATCCAGCGGATCTTCTTCGCCGGCGGACTGATCACCATGCGGGTATCGAGCAACCGCATGTCGTGGCTGTCCCGTGGCCTGAACATGAGCCTGTGGTCACCCAGCCGGACCGGCTTGGCATAGCGGTAGACGGTCACGTGGTTGACCTTGAGGACAGTCATGATAATCACACCTTGGAACCTGAACCCGAAAGGGCGCGGGCGGGGCATCAACGCGGTGCCGTGCGCAAAGGTTCCGATGCAATCCTCCCCCTTTCACCGTTTGTAACAAAACCCGGTGTGTGCGGCATGCCGACCAAAGCTTGATCTGGAAAACTCAGTATAGCCCCACGAACAATCAGTAGATCCATATACAGATCAGTATGTATATGCGCGGCAAATTTACCTGTATCTCCAAAATTTTTGTTGATCAAAGTTATCCACATGAAAATTGTCGCTGCTGTGACTTTTTGATTGGATACCGCCCCGCTTTCATTTTAACTCGGCTGCGAAGACAAGGGACGGAGTGACGACGCGCATGAGCCGGTTTGCACGCATGGTTTCAGCGGCTTTATTGCTTCTGTTCGTACTGCCGACACCTCCCGCATTCGCCAGCTATGTGAATTGCGTTCAGTACGTCAAACAGGTCAGTTCGATCGCTATTTCCGGCAACGCCTGGATGTGGTGGAACAACGCCAAGGGCCGCTACAACATGGGCCACCGGCCCCAGCGGAGTTCCGTTCTGGTGTTCCAGCGGACCAAGGCGATGCCGGCAGGCCATGTCGCCGTCGTGAGGGAGGTCGTCGACCGCCGGACCATTCGGATCGAACATGCCAACTGGGCTCCCCGCGACGGCATGAAGGGACGCGTATCGACCGATCTGGTCGAGGACGTCTCCGCGAACAACGATTGGACCTCCGTCCGCGTCATGCACAGGCCAAGCATGAGCTTCGGAAAGCCTTACGCGACCAACGGCTTCATCCATCCCCGGTCGCCTTCTCCCGTTCTGGAACCCTGATCCGGCTTCTCGACGTCCGAACCGGTTCCGCCCTCTCTGTCACCGGCACCCGTATCGGTCGAGATCGGAATAAGCAGCATATGAACCGGGCACTCCGAGAGGAGCCGCCCGGCGGATCCGTTTACGTGCGTCGTCAACTATCCTGATGGCGATCCACCTGTGTCATTTTTAGGGGTATTGCTTCTGCATAGAACTTTCCGGATTGCCATACGGGCGTGTGCATAGTACCAAAGGAATATCGATGTTGCCGTATGTATAGTCGTCAACGAGGCGGTGGTGGTACCAATGCATGAAGCTAATTTGAATACGGCATTGATATGCCGCAATGTTACGGTGTCAGGACGCCGGACAAGCATCCGAATGGAACAGGTCATGTGGACTTCCTTGACGGACATCTGCCGTCGCGAAGACCACACGATCAATGAGATCATTACGATCATTGACGAAAAGCGGGCGGACACCAATCTGACCGCAGCCATCCGCGTGTTCATTATCTGCTACTATCGCGACGCAGCGCAGAACAACGTTGCCAAATGCGGTTTCGCCGAGGAGTCGAATTTCGACGCATTGGCCGAGCCGGGGGCGTTGGAAACGATCGAACCCAGTTCCCTGATGAGCGCCGCTCTGGACACCGTCGGTGCCCTCAAGCAATAGCCGCTGAACGGTTGCCGTTCCGGCGACCGCCTCGGGGCCGGCAGGTCATGCAAGTGAAGGCATGACCGGCCGGCCGTGACTTACCGGCACCCCTCACTTACCAACGGAAGTGGGGGATCGCTGCGACTGGGATATGGCCGCTGGCTGCCGCTGCCGCTGCGAGCTTCCGGGGGTCCGGATGCTCGCCCCAGGCCGTCGCCAGTTCTTCCAGGTGGATACCGCTGGTGACCAGCACCGCGTCGATCCCGGCGGCATTGGCCCCCGCGACATCGGTACGGAAGCTGTCGCCGACGGCGACGATCCGCCGGCGATCATGGATGTCGAGCAGGTCGAAGCAGCGCCGGTAGACCGGGGCATGCGGCTTGCCATGGTAACGGACCGATCCACCCAGTTCCTCGTAACGTTGCGCCAGCATACCGGCGCAGATCGCCATCTTCGTGCCGACGACCACGACCAAGTCTGGATTGGCGCAGACCATCGGCAGCGACCGGGCGGCGCAGGCCTTCAGGACCGGATCGTAGTCGGCGATCGTCTCGTCGAAATCGTCGATCCCGGTGTTCACCACGAAGGTCGCATCGGCCGGGTCTTCGACCATCTCCAGCCCGATATCCTCGAACACGTCCTTGTCGCGCGGCGGCCCGATATGCAGGCACCGCTTGCCCAATGCCGCATGCCACTCGTCCGGGGGATCGATCAGGGCCTCGTGGGTGGCCTCGCCGGACGTCATCAAGTGATCGTAATGATCCGGCGTGATGCCCATGCCGGACAGCTTTTCCGTGACCGAGGCGCAGCGGCGCGGCGCATTGGACAGCAGGCAGACCTTCTTGCCGGCGGCCCGGAGCCGATCCAGGCAGTCGATGACGCCCGGATACGGCTCGACACCGTTATGCAGAACCCCCCACAGGTCGAGGATATAGCCGTCATAACGGTCCGCCAGTCCGGAAATGCCGTTGAATACCGGAAGCGCTTTAGAAGTGTCCTGCGAAGTCATGTCGTCCCTTGATCTGGGGAAAAGCCTGGGCTCATCCCGGGCGGTGGTCGGCCCCCACGGCATCCCGCAAGCAGGTAAAACCGTCGGTGCGCAGCAGTGTTGCGAGGTCGCGCCTGATCTCCTCGACCAGTCGCGGGCCATGATAGACCAGCGCCGTATAGAGCTGGACCAGCGACGCACCGGCGCGGACCTTGTCATAGGCATCCCGCCCGGACGAGATTCCGCCGCAGCCGATCAGCGGTATCCTACCGCCGGTCAGGCGGTACATGTCCTTCAGCACGGCAGTCGATGCGGCCCGAACGGGAATGCCGCTGAGCCCCCCGGCCTCGCCGGCAACGGCTGCCGGCAGTTCGGGCGGGCGGGCAAGGGTCGTGTTGGATACGATCAGCCCGTCGATGCCGCTGGACAGGGCCACCTCGGCGATGTCCCGCTTGTCTTCCTCGGTCAGGTCGGGCGCTATCTTGAGCAGCAGCGGCGGCGCCTTGGCCGGTGCCGGAACCGCCTCGCCGCGCGCGTCGAGCGACCTGCCGAGCAGTTCGGCCAACGGCTCCCGCCCCTGAAGGGTGCGCAAGCCCGGCGTGTTGGGAGAGGAGACGTTGATCACCAGATACGACGCCAGGGGAGCCAGCCGGCGGATGCCGATGACGTAGTCGGCGGCGGCATCCGCCGTTTCCTTGTTCTTGCCGACGTTGGCGCCGACCAGTCCCGGCCGGCCGAGCCGAGCCTCCAGCCGTCCGGCGATGGCATCCAGCCCATCGTTGTTGAAACCGTAGCGGTTTATCAGCGCTCCCGCTTCCGGCACGCGGAAGACACGCGGACGCGGATTGCCGGCCTGCGGGCGCGGCGTCACGCTGCCGATCTCGACGAAGCCGAAGCCCTGCGCCAGCATGGCGTCGGCCACCTCCGCGTTCTTGTCGAACCCGGCGGCCAGCCCGACCGGGTTGGCGAAGTCCAGCCCCCAGAGCGTGGATCGCAGGATCGGGTCGTCCCGCATCCGGGAGCGCGGCGCCAAGCCGCTCTTCAACGCCGCCACGGTGACGCCATGGGCGGTTTCCGGGTCCAGCCGCCGCAGCAGCGGACCCGCGATCGGGTAAAGGTCGATCAATCGGGACGGCCTTGGATTGATGGGGGAAAGACCTGCCTGCCGTCGGGGCCGAGCGGCAGCGGGTCCACCGCCGTCACCGCGCCGACGGCAAGCGGTCCGTAAAGATGGGGGAAAAGCTCGCCGCCGCGCGACGGCTCCCACTTCAGGGCAGCGCCGAGCCGGGCCGCGTCGACGCTCAGCAGCACGAGGCCGGCCTGGCCGGCACGATGCTTCGCGGCGCTTTCGACGATCTGGGACGCTGTCGAGAAATGGATGAAGCCGTCGGCGGCATCCTGGGAGGAGCCGGGATAGCTGCCGGAAAGCCGGGCTGCCGCCCACTCCTCCTCCCGGCACATATGATGGATGACGGTGTCGCTGATCATGGCCGGGACACTAGCGGAAACCGCTCCCGCATTAAAGACCGCGACAGCTTGATGAAGCACCTGCGGCCATTCGTTACGCGAAGGGCGCCCCAATTCGTTGCGAAAGCAATTTTTCGCAGAATGCGAGAAGCAACGTGCCAAGCCATCGGCAATTTGCAAATCGTTGCGAGACGCTAATCTAACCGCAGCTGCATATTATATGGCTTATGGCATACCCATTATAGCATAACGTCTCAATAAGTGGCTGATCGGCAGAGCTTTTTCCATTCGCAAACCCGGTAACTAAATTTCTCCCAAAGTTGGCATTGATCTTGCCTATGGAATATCAAACCAACGGAGGACACCATGGATTCAGTACTGAGGTTACCGGTCGAAGATAAGCGCCCCACGAGCAACGCCATGGACTATGCACTGACTGTGGTGGAGACGATGGGCGAACAGGGACTGACTACGGTTCCGATCAAGCCGACGACAGCGATGCTGACCGCAGGCGCGCGCTCCGGCCATGTCAGCGTCGAGACTGCCTGGAAGATCTACCAGGCGATGATCAACGAGGAGAACTAAGCGGCCGATGCCGGGCGCCCCAGCCGCTCGCTCCCGCCATACATGTAAAAAGCATCTCCCGCCCCCGGCGTCGTGACGGCCGGGGACGGGAAATATTCTCAACTTCTAACTATAGTCCAGTTTTACTTGTCACCGCTCCGGTCTGCGAGCCGACGCACGCTTGTCCCCGGAGCGCCTGTAGACATAGATGCCGAGCACGCTGAGCCCGACCGACCAGATCGTACCGAGCGATGCCATCGCCGTGATGATCAGGTTGGCCTGGACCGGATCGGCCACGATCACCCAGGCGATCGCCCCCATCTGAGCCAGCCATGTCAGCGCCATGACGTAGCCGAAGGTCGGCCGCATCCGGCTGACATAGGCGTCCTCGGACGTTTTTTCCGGCGCGGTCATGACGGCACCCTCGGCCTGCCGATCTTATCCTGGCCGCCTTCATCGTCGGGGAGACCCTTGTAGAACAGCCGGCTTCCGATCTCCGCCGCCATCTCCCGTCCTGTGGTCCAGTCCGGCAGGGTCGAACGGTCATGATAATGCGTGGCGCCTCCCGTCAGGTCCTCCAGCAGGCCAGCCACGGCCCGGCGTGCGATGCGCAGGCAGGTGGTGAACAGCAGTTCCGCCGCCGATCCGGCACCGGCCTTCAGACCGGCCATCCGCACAAGATCGGGATTGTCAGGGCTCCAGCAGGCAAAGCTCCGGCAGGCATCGTCGATCGCCC
>JAESFM010000270.1_pt1 | contig 12206 bp, 13 predicted proteins | sample 9266171 | NCBI WGS metagenome assembly JAESFM01 (sample SAMN14505069, study PRJNA617099) | algae metagenome | isolation source: Hassallia sp. WJT32-NPBG1 and co-occurring heterotrophs from well developed... | place: USA: Mojave Desert, Joshua Tree National Park, California | collected 2006-06-22
ATGAGGTACAGCCCAGCAAGTTCTTAAAGAAGTGTATTCAATGATACTGTTTTTAGAATTAAAATAAGCTGAAGCCAGCCACTACCCCAGAGCGATCGCCGAACTTTTCGGTCTACTGAAAGTTAGTCACCCCTACATACTTGCTTTTTCTTAGAATTCTGAATACTTCTTCTACTTGTCCGTACCACAGTTCGGCTTCAACTTGTGATAAAAACTTCTTAGAAGCCTGTATTTTATAAAGGTTTTCTTTCAAATGATACCAGTCAAGAATTTCTTGCCTAGATGCTGGCGTAGCAATTTTTTCAAACAGATTCCAAATTCCATCATGTCCATCTCCCAAGCAATAAAGAGTTTTACCAATGTTTTGGCTATTGACCCAATCCGTTAAAGAGAGATTATCTTGAAAAAATGCACGCCCTATAAATTCCTTGTAATCGTCCTGTTTTATACTATGAGCCAATATGCAGGCTGACCTTTTTTTTCTGAACGAAGTCGAACCTTTCCACCATCTAAGCAGACTTCTGTTAATTTCTCTTTTACGTTCGGAGGGGATAAGTCCACTTTTTTGACTTGGCGATGGTGTGTACTGTGACCAACTTCTATTCCTGTTAGAACCAATAGATCACTCTCTGCGTCCTGGAATGACTCGTTCGCTGCAAGTAACAAGCAGCACTTTTCCAGCATTGGACTTAGGCGTCTATACGGTTCTATTCCTAAACGTGACGCTTGACGATTGGTAATTCTTATCTTTCCAATACAACTTCTTATTGTTCGGATGCGTCCTTTATCTGTTCCCGTCTTTTCTCCGATAAAAAAAAGCTAATCTGAGGACTAACGTGCTCTAAAACCTGGTCGCGCACTGCTGTTTCAATGCCCTCAAAGGTCTGAATTTTTTCCGGCGGGGTGTTTTTATAAAGGATTTTAGCTATTTCTTTAATATGACCTGCTAAAAGTTTTTTATCATAAGAGTGTCATTGTTCAAACTATGCTTCTTGGCTGCAATAATTTTCGCAGTTCCAGGGGTCGGAAGTATAGTCCCTTTTTACTTCGCGATAAACGCTCGCGAAGTAATTGTCCTTTCTCTTATCTATTTGCAAAATTGGGATGCTCCCCCTGAAACCATCTCTGAACAGTTCTTACATTCACTTTTAAGGATGCGGCTGTATCTTGCGGGAAAAAGCCTTTTTTAAACAATTCAAAAGCTTCTTGTTTCGCCTTCCTGTGTGCCATTGACGACGACAAAATACGACACTTTAACCCTCTTTTGTCACCTCCGAAAACAAAAATCGAAGGCAACTTTTAAAACTCTGACTGGGATTAGGTTTGTGGCTTTATTTTCTAATATGATGGATGCAACCATTTTTTTAGACTGAAACTCTTGTCTGGTAAGGGTTACATCTTTTTCTCTAGGGAAAGTGACAGAAGAGGGTTAATTATGTCGCACTTCTGAAATAACCGCCAATAGCTCATTTCAAGCTTAGGTAGCTGATGCATACTGCTCTTGTAGTTGCCAATAGTTCATCCAATCCCAAACCCATTTTTTTAAGGTTGGTGGGATTAATTCGGATGCTTTTTTTAGAACAGAATCAATAAAACATGCTCGCAAGCCTGCAAGCATTTCAGCACTTTCGCAAGCTTGCAATAAATTGGCTACATCAGCTAAATTCTCATCTGTTGCCAATTCTTCTTGCTGGCTTGGCTGAGTGGCGATCGCTGACTCACCTTGAGTAACCATTAAAGAATTAAGCTCTAAGACCCATTGCTTAAGTTGGATCAGCCGAAACTTAGGTAACAACTTACAAGCTTCTTTGAGGGCGTGGGAAGGCAAAGCAGCCCGAATATCTGCCAGCATCTCGACACTCTCGCAAGCTTCTAACCAATTGGCGGTATTGGCTAAATTCTCAGCACTTAACCACTCTTCTGTAGTATGGTTTGCTACATTAATTTGGGCTGATTTTTCTGGCTTATTATTCGGTGACCTAACTTCATTTTTATATAAGAAATTATTCTCGGTGGTCATCGGCTGTAGTGCTTTCTGTACCTTGGCTTCAGCTATTTTCAATAGTTCATTTTTCCACTTTAAATTTAGAGCGTCAAAAACAGCTTGGCGGTCGGGGTCGTTTGCTAGCTTTTCATCTAACTTGTAGTACTTTGAATTTTTATCTCTTCTGTCGTACTTAAGCTTAAAACCTAAACGGTCTAAAATTTTGTTAGCCAGTTTGATAGGGCTGCTATCATCCCTAACCGTAATACCAAGCGCGATCTTAATTTGTTTTTTGCTGGCTAATGCATTTTTGAGGAAGTATTGACCACCGTCCGACTCGCTACTATATTCAGTCTCTAAATCGTCAAGCTTGATCCAATCGAGTACCCCACTCTTGGTTATCGCCTCAACTTTTGGCATATCTGTTTTTACATCCCACAGGCAAGTCACTCCTTTGCTAAATTGTGATAACTTTAACTTCCAGTGCTTCTCATCCTTATTAGCAAGGGCATCGGGATGTAGTAGATGCCAATAGAGTTTAGTCTGAGTTAGCCAGCGCCCGTTATCCTCATGGACTGCTTTTAAAATGAAGTCAGCAGTTAAGTTTAAGTCTGGCAAGTCGTGTTTTAAGAAAGCCTTGTTTATTTTGTGTTCCTCTTCAATGGTTCGGGCTGCTTTGCGCTTAAGTTCCTGGGCATCTTCAAATGGGATATCTTCAGCGATCGCGGTCAAGTTAGCATCGCGCCGCTTAATTTCTTCCTTACCAGCGCTCACCGCATCGCCTGCGCTGGTTTTTTCGTCACCCTCCTGATCAATAAGGACGTGTCCTTCATCGATTAACTCTTGCCGCAGCTGCACCGCCAATTGAGAGAGTGAAAAATTCCTTCTGGCTACTTGGTTGCAGTAAAGGTCAATATGGGGATTGTTCCAGCTACCATCAGCGCCCTGCATTTTCTGGAGAGTTTCTATTAGCACTGGTAAAATGTCTTTGTCTTCTGGGTTATCAATTCCAGAAGCCTGCACAAGAGCCATTGCCTTGGCTAAAGCTTGTTCTAGGGGAACCATAGCAGTGTCGTAGTAGGCAAACAACCTTTTTTTAATATCCTGTGGCAGGTAGCTTGTAGTCTCATCCTCAGAGTTACCAGCGCGAACTTTAGCCCAAACAGTACGCGGTACCGGTTGCCTCACTCGTGCTAGCATTTGGCGACATTGCGAAGGTTCCAAATTACCAAAAAATAAGCCGTAAACATGCCCAAAGTAATGAACGTCAATACTGCAACCAACCCCTAAAGAGGGACTATAAATCAATATTTTGGGTTGAAACTTCTGGATGCTTTCGTTAGGGCGCTTGACAAAATCTTTGCCATAATCTTGCTGTGTAACCCTAGAATCAATTCTAATTAAACCTCCTATTTCTCTGGCTAAGTAGGGATACTTTCTTATTAGGTGGATACTTAAAGCTTCAGCCTCTTTCTGATTATCGACTGCCAAGGCAATAGGTTCACATTCGGGGTCTGCTAAGTGTGACTCTATCTCAGTTAAAGTCAAATCGCGCTTACCTGTGCAATAGTTAACTGACCACGGTTCGCCTTTGAATTCATGCTTAACAATGAAAGGCGGGTGATTGGGTACGAGTGCCTTGAGGTAATCACAAGTGACATCAGTAATGTCGGCATCAGCGCCTATCAGCAACCCACCATTGTCAAGTGATTCCTTAATTTTGTCTTGGATAACTTGTAGAATCTCAGAGCGTTTATCACGGCATGTAGAACTAGTAGAAATGTGGTTTAAAACTAGTTCTATTTCATCAATAACTATTACAGTCTTTGACCAGTCACGGTGCTTTAGTTTTGCCAGAGAATCAGCGCATAAGCCGACTTCGCCGATTTGTTCCAGAATAGAAACGGTAGCTATTTTTTCTCCTCCAAACTCCTGATCGCTGTCTGTATCAGCATCCTCAATATAAGTAAATTCCCATCGAATAGCCTGCTCTCGACCGAGGGCAATTCGAGCGTTGATGCTAATAAATTTCATGCCCAACCCTTTATTCCAAATTCTCTCAACTATTGGCTCAATTTCGGGTAAAGGCTGTTTATTTGCAGCAAGTAAATCTAATTGTTCCGGAGGTAGTTGTGGTACTTCTGGATAGGTTATTTTTTCTGACCACCAACCGCAACAAAGCTCTTTAATTAACTTTATTTGGTGCGATTTTCCTGAACCTTTGGGAGACTTTAAAAACACAACTCCTTTGGTAGGAATTCTGCCTACTAAGTTGGGTAAATATTTTTGTGTTGGATCGCAAATTAAATCAGCAGGATAAGAGAGCGTATGCAGTTTTTTTTGCGCTGACGCTACTTTCTCCGAATAATCGGTTGGTGTAGGTTTAAAACCCGTTGCTCCTGGACTTAATCCACCCCATTTAATGCAAATTGCTTTAAATTCTGCAATTGATAAATAGCTAATATCAACTAATCTTTCGGGCGATAATTCATCAATATCACCGAAAGATTTATTAACCTGTCCCCACCAAGCAAACACCGGAATGTAACCGATCGCTTGCAACACTTCACTAGTTCTTTTGTACTGATTCGCTACACCTGTATTACAAACGCTTCCAGCATCAGGGACGATGATAATTTCATTCCCTGGCTTGGCTCCTAGCTTTTGTAAATCCCGTTCTAAGTGGGTTTTAGATGATGCCCAATTAGCGCCAGCAGCACCTACAACCGATACGTTTAAACGTTCGTGTGTTAGGAATGGTTTCGCGCCAACACCCTCAACAAGCGCGATTCTGTTGCTACTAGAGGGGAAAACTGCTAGGGGTATCTGGTCATCAAGCCGGATATTGCTATTTGTGCTTAGGAAGTAGTAGCGATCAGATTCACCCTCAGCTAAAACTCGTTTTCGGACTTGCAACCCGACGATTAGTCCATCGGCATTGGTTATTGGACAAACGTAGCCAGGTGTATGTGTAATCAACCCATCGCCTCGGCTGTTAATTCCTGGCAAATTTTCAGGATAGGTTTTATCAAGCTTCTGCCATTTGCCGACTGATTTAAAGTTGGATCTAGCAATTTGGTCATCAGTAAACCCGCGCCGCACCAAATCGGCTTTATCCTCTGAGCTAAGACTAAGTTGAGCTAAGATATCGCGGTAGTACTTATCGCGCTCGTTAGCTGACCTTTCACCCGCTAGTCGCTCGTGTTTGGCGACGTGTTCCTGACGTTGCCATTCAAGCCGTAATTCTCTGATTTTTTCGCTGCTGTATTCTTCTCCAGTATCAGGTAGTAACTGTGACCACCTTCCTGTTGTATCGTCACCTATAATTATGTATCCCTGGCTTTTCTCGCCTTTCTTGGAATTAGCGAGGGATACGCACAAGTGCATCTCACGGGTTTTATGTGTCCGGCATTTGCCTTTATCGTCGCCACAGTGGATGCAAGGATTGCCGCGTCGCGTGGGTGCGTAGCTCATAGCTCACCCCGCTTGCCAGTTTTTTTTACAGCTACACCGCGAAGCTCGCCGCAGAAAGCGCACAGAAGATGGATTTTCCCATTGAAAAGAGAAACGCCTACGATCGCTTGATTCTTGCACTCGTGGCACTCCAGAGGCAGTGGATGCATTTTCATCTTTGTGCCCCCATTGCTTGCAGAGTAGCGATTATGAAAATCGCCGTATCGCCCGTAATACCGCGCTTTTCGAGCAAATCAATTGCTTGCGTAAGATAGCCGCTTTTGGTGTAATACAGTAATTCAGAAATTACTTGATTTATGGTTCGACTTTGAGGTAAAATTCTGGTAATTGAATTTTTCCCCAAAAGCCCCTTTTCCTTGTAAGTCAAGGGTTTTTGCATTTGGGTTGTCCTTGTTCCTGTAGTGGACAGCCCCAGCTTTTAAATTTTGCGAATTAATGGATAAACTGAGAGTATTGAAAATATTCATTAGAGTTGCTGTTTGCAACGTCTTGAGCCGAAACGCCTTGTAAACGTTTCTCGTGTTTTTGCAGTTTATTGCTAATCTGCAATTCGCGCTTCAAAAGCCAGGGCTTTGTAATCAGCTTTTTTTTGGTAGTAAATTGATATTAAGCGAATTGCTGCTAATTGGGGGAAAAAAATAATCGTTGCTGGAAGATTTGGTGATAGTCTTGCATGTCGGGTTTTTCATTTTTAATTCGTGCCGTGAAGTTTCTGTTTTGCTAATCCTAAGTTCCTTGATGAAATGTGGCTCGTAAAAGAAATCAAGTGCAAGCATCGCGGCTAATTTAATTTAGGAATTAGTACTATTGAAACACGAAATTTTCCTCGTGAAAATGGTTTTATCTCATAGCTGAAAAATCTGATAAAAATGTTCCTATTTTATAGCTGAAAACCTTATGTAGCAACGCTTTGATTTTTAATTTTTTTGATAATAATAGTACAAGCCAAGTTTAGATATCGGTGTCCTTGCCCGTTGCTTGACTTCAGCGTTATTTGTGTTTCAGTTTTTTCCTCAAACATAGATCCCCAGTTTTTGGTATCACGCTCAGTTAGCCATTTTGAAAAGCAATGCGTAAAGGGTATCCAGTAATTTTTTTCGTATTGTGGAAACCCTGTAAGTTTTGTCGTCCAAGTTTGAATCAGACGGCAAAGGTGAGGCTCAGTCTCAAGATTGTAAGGATTTTGAAATACACGAAGTAATTTTAGATATTGTCTCTGGTCATCTAATTTGCGTGTTTTACTTTTTTCTTCTAGGTTGCTCGATGCTTCCACTGCTTCCATTACAATCGCCAAAAACCAGTCAAGCCAAGATTCGTATCCCCATCTTTTGTCTGCATGTCGGTGCGCTACTTGACAGAGCCTCAAAGTTTCGTGCATCAAATCGCCATGTGGTTCGTAAGCCCTAAGAACCTTCCAGGGAATATCAGCAGGCTTTTTAAGCTTTGTACCTGTCCATTCCAGTCGCAGTACCCTGTACAGAGAAGCTCTCCATCCCGTACTGATTATGAATGCCTTGGTTTTTGCTACATCGTTTTTTATTTGCTTTTTGGGTATTGGTATTTCATCGACATCCGATAGCAGTGCAAATATTTTCTTGAAATTAGAATCAGTCATCATTAAATTTGACATTAATTTAATTGATTGTTAAGTATTGGGCGATCGCTCAATTCACCACCTCTGCATCGCGCTGCGCCAGCGCTGATATCACTGTTCATGTAACCCAGCGTGCATCAGCGTGTCACACCTTTAAAATCAATGGTTGGGTCTACATCGGGATACTTGTATTTCCCGATGCTGTTATCCGGAACAGGCGACAACATTGACAAAGCAGCAATAGCCCCCCGAACCTGGTCTGGTTCCACCTCCAGATAGCGTTGCAGCTGCTCAAGGTTACGGTGTCCTGAGATTTCTTGAATTACTCGCAGTGGGATACCAGCATTTGACATCAGAGTTAGCGCGGTTCTCCGGCAGCTGTGGGTACTAGCTCCTTCGATATCCGCTCGCTTGCATCCTTCCCTGAAAATTGAAGCAGCAGAATCCTCATGGATATGACCCCGCCCCCATCGACCAGGGAAAAGGTAGCCATCAGCGGTTTGTGGTGGCTTGTAAACTGACAAGTACCGCCGCAAGTCATCCAAAACCGGAATGGTACGGGTAGCAAGTTTACCTTTGGTGTTGCCTTTGCGGATAATCAATTCGGGTCTTACTCTCCTTTTTGAGTCGTAGACATCTTTAATTTTTAAGGTTACGCATTCCTTAATCCGACAAGCGGTGTAAAGCATCACAGCACACAGAGTTTTGTCCCTAGTAGTAAGCAATCCATCGGTAAACAACCGCTGGATTTCTGACTGAGACAAAATCTTTGCTTTCCCGTGGCGGTCGATTTTCACTTCTTGTCGTCAAGGTGTCAACATTAAACCATTAAGCCAGAGGACTATTCCCATTTCCCCCTTCACGCACAAGATATTCCCAAACACGCCGAATCTCAGCTTGGAAAGTCTGGCGGTCGGTTTCAGCAATTTCAATTGATGCCATCAAAATATCATTAAGGTTGGCAACTTCGGCGGCAACTTGATCCACGCGGCTAGTTAGCTGGTCAAGTTTTGTGGCAACTTCACCTAGTACAAAAGTATTGGTTTGTTGTTGGGTAGCAGTTGTCAGCAAAATAGCTTCAATTCGGTCTAAGCGATCGCCCTCGTCTTCTCCACTTGTAGTCATGCAACATCCTTATTCTCATTTTTTTTTGTTGGTTGTTTTTGGGGCTGAGATTCTACCCATTCTTTAACTAAATTGCCAATAACCTCGCTCATTGACTTGTTTTGAGCTACACAAGTCAATTTAAAATCTGTCTTTAATTCTTTATCTATATAAACGCTAAGTTCCGCATTTCCTGGCGGAATGTGCTTTGGCATATCCACTCTCATACTCGTTACCTCGTATTCTCGCATTTATGTTATGGTTATTCTACCACGTAATACGCGCATACGCGGTTAATGTGGTATCTTTGATTTAACCCTCAAATCCTTACCACGCGAGAACCTCAACCAGTTATCGTGCCTGAAAATCATGCCTATGCAACACCCAATAACGACTGAATATGAGTGGAACTGACTTTGAAGAATTAATTAATGGCTATCGAAAACAAGCTTATACCCAGGCTGTGGAGGATTTTATAGACGGTTTTTCGGCGTGCGATTTTTACTGCGATGAATTTTTTTTCGCGCTGGCAGACATTTTTAAAGCCCGTAACTTTGACGAAATAGCTAGCTGCCTTTAGAGCCTAGGCGAATCCGTCCCGTTAAATTCACAAGGTTTTGCCTCTTTCTGGGCAGCGCCTCATCCAACCGAGAAAACCAACGATTCTTAGAACCGGGCATCCCTGAGAAAGTTACCCGGTTCGAGTTCAAACCCTAATCTGAATCAGAACCATGAAAATTTTATCAGCTTTTTTGCTTTGCGCGATTGCTTTTACCAGTCCTGCGCTGGCATCAGACGACTATCAGCCGCCCGACAACGGGCATCCCGATACCGAACGCGGTTCTGGGACAAGAGTATTTGATTGCACTTATTGTGGGAGCGATCGCCGCGAGGGGTGTTTATGAAAACAGAAGATGCGATATTAGCTTCTGCAAAAGGTGACATAGCGATCGCTGCTGAAAATCTAAAGACAAAAATTGATTTACTTAAGCGGCTTTCTTGCAGCGCTTTCAATGAATTAAACGAGTCTATCTATGACAGTTCCGACTTGTATTTCAACGATGGATTAAATGTTTTGTACGCACTAACAGATGCTTTGAATCAACCCAATTAAACCAGAAAGCGGGTGATAGTCTTACCTACCCCCGCCTTCCTTTAGATTTCCAGTGCCTTGTAAAATCCCGTTTTGGGAAAATTACCCATAAATACTAACATGCCTAAATCAACTCGAATCACTATTAGCGGTCGCAATCTTCGGTTTTTACAAGAGTTGTCAGACCAAATGGATGAACCTAATTTAGCCGCTGTGATGACATATCTGCTCACTGATATTCGTGGTCTGGGGTATAAGTTCGGTGATAAGCCAGCACCGACACCAACACTGCAACCACAAGCCCCCATTGGCTATAGCTTCAATCCAAGTGCTTTTGAGCGTGTTGCACCTGTTCGGGAGAGCGATCGCAATGAACGCAACTATATCGAATCAGACCCAGTTATCGCTCGGATGGCTTCACTTATTGAGGAATTTTAATCATGGCAGTTAGAAAAAAAGAACACGGTTCCCTCACAGGTAGCAAGCGCTATGCTGCCGAAAAAGGCAAGAGCATTGAGGAACAGACTCAAGAAAACCACGCCAAAGCAGTGGAAAAAATCAAAGCTAGATTCCAAAAGCCAGAAAACGCTGTTAATGCTGTTGCGGACGGAGTTAGAACGGTAGCCCAAGGTGTCAAGGGTGTTGAACGCGCCGCCCGGACTGTACGCCAAGCTGTGAGCGGTGGTAGTTCCACTGTTACCGACAACCACAAAGAATCACTTGGTAAAGCATCTGAAATAGCATCAGAGTACGGCATTAAAGAGATTGAAATCGGCGATTTATTAGGGAGTGACCCCTATGCTGCTGATGCAAGTATTCCAGAGATGAAAGCGGCTGATGCTAACCGTGAAAAGCTTAAGATTCAGCGTCAGAACAATGCTTTAGAAGTCCGGTTAGAAAAAATTAAACAGGGTATAAAAGTTGTAGCGGTAGCAACGGAACAACGCCGATTAATTGGTGATTTTGTTGATTTCTCTACTGTGGGTATTGAGACAGCTACCAAGGTAGTTAAGAACCAGATAGCCGATACTAAATACCAGACTGAACAATCCAAGTTAGAGCAGACTGAAGAATTGTTCTATCAGCAGCGTGTCGCCACACAGGGAACCATGAATCTCACTCATGGGATTGAAGATGAGTGGCAATTGAAATTTCAACTACAAGCTACTAAAAACGACAGACTCAGACTCGATATTGAAGGCTCTCACCGTGACAACGATATTAAGCGAGAGGAATTAGAAGCGCGGCTGGTTGAAGCTTAGAAACAAGAGGGGAGAACATCTCCCCAGATGAATTATTGGGGACTTGTATGAATATTTCATTAAAATCTGTATCCCGCAGTCTTACTGTTGTGGCTTCTCTCTTGTGCCTTGGTGGTGTTCTTAGTTTCATTAAATCTGATGCCAAAAAGAAGCCTTTAGCACTCAATATCATCGTTGCATCTGGTGCGATCGCGCTCTGTAATCAATTCTCTAGCCGATGGTATGAAGACGCTGCTAACAACCAACTGGCTGACATTGTTGCCAAACACGATAAAGAATGGCAAACCCTAAACACTAAGCATCAACAGCAGTCGCAGGTTTTGAAGGAAACTGAGACGCTGCGAGATGAATTACAGCAGGAGTTTTCTAAAGCTAGTGATGAGATTGTTCTTCAGAATCAGACCATCCAATTTTTGCAAGATAAAGTTAACCAGCTAGTTGTTAGCTTTGAAGTCAAGACTCAAGAATTAGATAGCAAGCTACAGCAAGAAGACATGCGATATCAGGAATTAATCGACGTTTTTAAAACCTTAATAATTGAACATCTTAACGAGAGAATTTACAAGTTTTTCAATAGTTTAGATGAATCAATTAACAAGAAACTCTCAAGCGAAGACTATAAAGCCATCCATGAGAATTTAATACCTTTCAAGGATAAACTACAGATTCACTATGATACTCACTGCGAATTACTCAGAAGCATAAATGAAATTGACGGTGATCTGTCTGATATTGTCACTGACATTTTGAGCATTTATTCTCGCGTCGTAGATGAGCAACAGGCACTAAAAACACGCTTCAGAAACTTATTAAACCTTGATGAAAGACGCTCTCTAGAAGATGCCTACAATACCTTAGCTGACATGAGCAAGACTCATACACCTATAGCCAAAGCTAAAGATTTACTTGGCGAATACAACGCTTTCCAGAAAAACCAGCTTAACAATCTAGGCGAACAGTTAGAAGACAATGTAAATTCTTTGTCAGAAATGCGAGGTCAAGTCTTTGATTTAATCGCTCAAATAGAGCAAATATCTTTAGAGAAACTTGCACTCAAAGATGAACTAAACAAACTTAATCAGCCTCAAACTTGGAGGCTTGCCCAAGGTAGCAACGAGCTAACAAAAGGCAACATTATTATTAACTATTTTTGGAGTAAAGGCATAAAGCTTGACCGGGCTTTTACGAATGGTGATGTCTATGAATCGAAAATTTACTACCACACCGACAGCAACCCGCGCACAATTGTTTTCAAAGAATTAAACGAACATTCAGAAGCTTTGCAACAGTTATGTTTAACTCACAAACCAATAACTTTTGATTGGGATGCTGATAAGGGATTAATGGTAGCCTCTCTAACTTGGAAAGCCAGAGAGAAGGAAGAAAAGCTTGACGAATTGTCTGACAAAGCAATCGAGCGTTTAGCGCGGTCTTGGGATACTTGGAAGAAACATGCTAAGAAATGGAACCGTATTAGAATCACCGGGGGAAGTGGGGCGGGTAAGTCTCCACTAACTGAAAGAATCGTATCAGAGCAACTGCAACACAAAAAAGTCAAAGCTGTCGATGCTACAGCGCTTCCCGATGTTATGAGGTACAATAACAGCAATTAGTAAACCAGTTTTTTAAATGTTGAGGATTCATTAAGTTGAGTGCAACTGAGATGATTGTATCAACCATTTCTGTTGTAGTTGG
>JAESFM010000271.1_pt1 | contig 12178 bp, 10 predicted proteins | sample 9266171 | NCBI WGS metagenome assembly JAESFM01 (sample SAMN14505069, study PRJNA617099) | algae metagenome | isolation source: Hassallia sp. WJT32-NPBG1 and co-occurring heterotrophs from well developed... | place: USA: Mojave Desert, Joshua Tree National Park, California | collected 2006-06-22
TATCAACGCAAATATCGCCGTATTGTCGTCAGATGGGAACGCCAAAAAATTTATTTTGATGCATTCATTGCCCTTGCTACCATCCACATCTGGGTAAATAAAATTTTATTAGTGGGATAGGTTCGTAAATAAATCTCCAGCCCAACGGGAGAATCAGTACGAATATTGAGGGCTGATATTTTATTAGTTGTAAGTGCCTGGGGAAATGGACAAGAAAAAACATGCACTTGTTTTCCCACCACAGGTATGTTAATCCAACACAGTGGCTTTCTTTAAACTCACTGCTCTACCTAACTTTAGGTTTTAATGCCACAAGCGCGTTAGTTTTGGATTTGAGGTGGGTACGATAACGTTAAGGATAAAAGAAAAAAGTTTTCTCATTCTTAATATGACAGCGGAAAGTTCCCGTTTATCTATTCAACTCCATTTACTCAAAATTACTTTTGTGATTCAATTTAATGAGGCTGTTTTATCGAAAATCCTGATAGCGATCGCTATCACATTAAAACAAACTATATAAAGTGACTTTTTGAGGAAATCACTCTAAAAAATATTAAATATAATTTTTTATTTTTTGGGTCTAAATTAATAAAACCTGCCCAAAAGTTAAAAATAAAACTATATTCTTGTAAAAGTGAAAACTTTAACTAAATATAACTTTAATACAAAATTCATCAACACTTCATAATTAGTAATTACCCAAAAGTTGGGTCTTCAGTCAAAAATGGATCAGATGTGAAAAAAACCGGATTTTGAGATTAATTTTGAGGCTTTCTGAAAAAGAAGAATATGACAATTAGAATTCCTTTTGTAGACCTGAACTTACAACACCAATCGATTAAAACTCAATTGCAACAAGCAATGCAGGGTGTAGTTGAAAAGGGAGATTTTATTTTAGGGCAAGCCTTAAAAGAATTTGAGATAGCATTTGCAGCAGAGTCTGGGACAAAATACGGTGTTGGTGTTGCTTCCGGAACTGATGCGATCGCTCTCGGCTTGCAAGCTTGTAATATTGGTGTCGGCGATGAAGTAATTTTGCCAGCAAACACCTTTGTCGCCACATTAATTGGCGTGCTACGTGCGGGAGCAAAACCGATTTTTGTAGATTGCGATCCCAAAACAGCCTTAATTGATTTAGAAGCGGCTGCAAGAGCAATTACGCCGCAGACCAAAGCGATTATCCCCGTGCATCTTTATGGACAAATGGTATCGCCACAGCAGCTGTTAGACTTTGCCGATACATACAAAGTGCTAATTTTTGAAGATGCGGCACAAGCCCATTTAGCCGAACGCGATGGATATCGCGCTGGTTCAGTGGGGATAGCAGCAGCATTTAGTTTTTATCCGAGTAAAAATTTAGGCGCATTTGGGGATGGGGGAATAGTACTAACGCGAGATCCAGATGTTGCCCAGAAAATGACACGCTTGCGGAATTACGGCGCATCCTCGAAGTATTATCATACAGAAGCGGGTACGAACAGCCGTTTAGATACCATGCAAGCAGCAGTGTTGCTAGAGAAATTACCATACTTGCCGAATTGGAATAGCGATCGCCTGAACATTGCCCAACAGTATGATGCTGAATTAGCACCCTTAAATCGGCTAGGCATCATCCCCATGCAAAACCAAAGTGCTACAGGACACGTTTATCACCTTTACGTAATTAAAATAGATGATTCTTGTCTGCTTGAACGCCAACAAATCCAGGAACAGCTGACAGCAGCAGGAATTCAAACAGGCATTCACTATCCAATTCCCTGCCATCTCCAGCCGGCATTTACCGACTTAGGTTATCAAATTGGAGACTTTCCCCAAGCAGAAAAGCAGGCAAAGCAAATATTATCATTACCCATGTATCCAGGCTTGAGCCATAGCCAAGTCAAAGAAGTTGTAGCAGCCTTGGCATCAATCCTTAGTGGCGAACAACAACAGTTATTGTGCATTTAATCACCAATGGCTAATTGCTCATTATCATTTAACTATGATCTATTAGCCAGTCTTCCATTAAGTAAGTAGGCGAAAAAACGTAAAATACTGTCCTGGCTCGTAGTGAGCCAGCGCGGTCTTCTCCCTCATAGAGAGGCTAGCCCCAAGGGGAGCCACCTCCGTGCGCGGGTTGCCCGCGTTGAGGAGAGTAGCGTGGTCTCCCCCATGAGCGACTGGCGTTAGCGACTCAGGAGCGTCACCCAAAGGGTGAGCGGTTTACCGCTCATATCTTCGGTTTTAAGCGGTATCCCTTATTACATTCAGTCCTTTGTTTATTTATGCCCAGCCACTTAGCAAATTTTAAATATTTAATTTTAAATCGGTGAAAATTATGACATTCCAACGTCAGATTCAAAACAGAAACGCGCCACAATTGTTCAGCTTCGCCATTCTAGGTGTATTAGCGCTGCTTTATGCCCCGATATTGCTGCACTGGTTCGATGGTTGGCTAAACAAAAGTATTAGTACAGAACACGAATATTTTAGCCACGGTATTATTGGTATACCCTTTGCGGCTTACCTTAGCTGGATAAACCGAAAAAAATGGCAACGACTCCCAGATGTCAATCATCCTTTGGGTGTAGCCTTGTTGATAATAGGGGGAATTTTTTATCTTAGCGGTGTCACGGAATGGGTTAACCTTTCCTTCCCCGCCATCGTAACAGGATTGTGCTTGTGGTTAAAAGGAATTCCCGGCTTTAAACTGCAAGGATTTCCCCTGCTATTAGTGTTTTTGGCAACCCCAACAGCATTGCCTTACCTTATCGCTCCCTACACCTTGCCTCTGCAAAGCTTCATTGCTGGTACAGCTGGCTTCATACTAAGTCAGTTTGGTATGGAAGTAGCTGTCAATGGCACAAATATCTTCGTCGGGGGACGCATTGTGGAAGTTGCCCCTTACTGTGCAGGGTTGAAGATGCTATTCACTACGTTATACGTCTGCTTAATGCTGCTTTATTGGACAGGTGCTTTGTCATCACGTCGCACAACTGTTTGGTTTTTATCTACTGCTGTCGTCGTCAGCGTCACCGCGAATATCATTCGCAACACTTTACTGAGTTTCTTTCATGGCACAGGACAACAGGCAGCTTTTGAATGGCTGCATGACAGTTGGGGTGGAGACTTATATTCTGCCATTATGCTGCTTTTATTAGTGCCTATTCTCAATCGACTTGATAGATATTTCTCAGAACCTTTACCAATACCAGAAGGCGAAAAGTGAACTACCTACACTGACCTGAGGGTACAGTGTAGGCTTCCGGTTTCAACGACAACAGCCTTTCCACCTTGCGGTTTATTGGTCTTACGTTGCCTCGACACGGCAAGAACGGGGTTCCCTCCGTCCATAGATAATATCCGAATACCTTCATTTCTGATGTTGAGTGCTGCATTACCATCACGGTCATGATGAGTTCCACATTTTGGGCAACCCCATTGGCGTATGTCGAGTGTCAACTCATCAAGAACATGATTGCATCTTGAACAGGTTTTTGAACTGGGGAAAAACCTTCCTATTTCTACAAGTTGTCCATCTTTGACTTTTAACTTGTAATCCAAAAAGTTAACAAACATTCCCCAACCAACGTCGGATATTGATTTTGACAGCTTACGGTTCCGTATCATTCCTTTAACGTTGAGATTTTCTACAACGATGATTTGGCTTTCGTCTACCAGTTTCCTACTTAACTTATGTAGGAAGTCCTGACGGGAATTTGATACTCGTTCGTGAACTTTGGCTACTAGCTTTTTATACTTGCTTCTTGAGTTACTTCCTTTAATTCTACGAGCAAACTTTTTTTGTTTCCGAGCTAGATTCTTCTCATGACGTTTAAGGTGCTTTGGATTGGAATGCTTGGTAACTCCATTACCATCATGAACGATAGCAAAGCCTTTTAATCCCAAGTCAATGCCAAGCGTCTTGTCACTTATTGATTGGCTAGTTTCACTCTCTACTTCACACAAAATTGAAGCAAAATATTTATCTGTAGGAGTTTTGCTTATAGTAACTGTCTTGACCTTCCCTTCAATTGGTCTATGAAAGACTGCTTTAATGACACCTATCTTGGGAACTTCCAAACAGTCACCAACAACTTTAACGTTCTGAGGGTATTGAATTGATTGCTTATGGTGCTTTGATTTAAATCTTGGGAACTTAGCCCTACCCTTAAAAAAGTTAGTGTAAGCCTTGTTCAAGTTGATTGCTACACACTGCAAAATCGCAGAATAGCAATCCTCTTTTAACCAAGCATGCTCCACCTTTAATTTTGGAAGATAAGCCTTGTAGACACTAAGCTTTATAGTTTTACCTGTTTCTGAATAGTGTTGAATGCAAGCATTGAGGACATAATTCCAATACCACCTTGCACAACCAAACGACTTGGCTAGAGATATTTCTTGCTCAGATGTAGGATATAGCCTTATCTTGATTGCTTTCAACACTTTAAATCACCTCCTTGCTGTAGCTATGATCGCATTAATGTAACGTTATTGTACTGGCACTTATGAAGAATAAAACATTGAACTTAAGAATGTCTGAGCGCAGATTAAATAAGTTGCGTTTATATTCAGCATGGAAAGACAAGACTATGACTCAAATACTTGAAGACTTCATTGACTCGTTGCCAACTCCAGAGATTGACAAAAACTCGGACACCCCGCTCCCTCGATAGCTGATGGTTATCATAGGTCGGGGGTGTACCTCGTTTTTGTCCGGCTATTCATCCCACGTCTAACCGCGAAGCAAAAGCGTGGGATGAATAGCCGTTCAAGCTAAAATCAGGTAAGTTCGTGTAGCCGTAGGGTTTATACAATTTACCTGTATTAATGAAACAAACATATATTTAGCGAGAACTGAACTCAGGAAGTGATTTTAGCAAGTAAAATTTTGCGTAAGTATTGCAAATTTTTATGATTTCCTTTTCTAAATTACTCAAAGAAAACCAATTTCCTAAGGTAGCAGCGCTTTTGTTGTTACTACTACTGTTGGTAATAGGAGCTGTTCCCGGATACATGGCAGGACAATGGCAATGGCAAAAGCTGCCTCCTATCACCAGTCTCAAGCAATTGAGACAGTTGCGTTCCCAAGGGTTAAACCTTCCTGCTTGGGAAACAATTGAAAAAGGCGAACAACAGATTGGTGGACGCAAATGGTTGATGCAAATCACTAAAAAACAAGGAACACAAACCCAGGCTATCTTGCTTTTGCTGCCGCAAACTGGTTCCAAAGACCAACCAGAAGTAGAGTGGACAGAGATTCAAAGCTGGCAGCAGTGGAACGTAGCTCAATATCGCCCTGCGGAATTTACGGTTAAACAAGCATCAACTGAAGTTAAAGTAGAGGCTAGATTTTTTCGTGCCTCCACAGATAAGCAAACATTTGCGGTTTTGCAATGGTATGCTATGCCCAATGGTGGAAGTCCATCACCTTTACGGTGGTTTGTGGCAGATCAATTAGCACAGTTACGCAAGCAGCGTGCCCCTTGGGTTGGTGTGAGCATTATGATTCCGATGGAACCTTTGGGACAAGTAGAAACAACTTGGTCTTTAACCAAGTCTATTGGTGAAACAGTCCAAGCGGCATTAATGGCAGGTCCTTTATAAAAGGAGTCAGGAGTCAGGAGAACAAAGTAGGAGTTACGTTTCGCTCTTAGGTTATGCAAAAAACATAAATTGTATAAATATACCTGTGATTAAGAGCAGGCACTCAGCGTATTTCCAGAGTAAAATAGCCACTCGGCGCAGCATTTCTTAATTTAGCTTGATTGCATCGATGTTGATAGTTCCCAGTTCATGTAGGCGTGTATTTAGCGCTTTGTGTCTTGTAAGTCTTCAGGTAGGGGTATTCTGTACAATATCTGTCCCGGATGTTGTGGCTCAACCTTTACCATCTCCAGGACAGTTGCCAGGGCAGCCTCCCTCACCCCCATCGAGTGTTGATTTTGCACCTGCGGGTGTTAACGACGGAATCTTACCCCAACTCGGTCGCTATCTTTTAGGACCTGGAGATGTATTGGGGATAACGGTTCAGCGTCCTCCAGGTCGCTACCGTTTAGGACCTGGAGATGTAATTAGTGTTGCAGTTCAGCGCTTTTCCGATTTGAGTTTTCAAGCGCAAATAAATCCAGAAGGCAATATTACAGTGCCGCTACTGGGTACAGTGTCGCTACAAGGTTTAACTTTACAGCAAGCAGAAGGAAAAATTCGCTCTGGTTTAAATCGGTTTGTGATTGATCCGATTGTGGCTTTATCACTGACAGGGCAACGTCCAGAGTTGAGTTTTCAAGCGCAAATAAATCCAGAAGGCAATATTGTAGTGCCGCAATTAGGAATAGTTTCGGTACAAGGCTTGAGTTTGGAAGAAGCTCAAGAAAAAATTCGCTTGGGTTTAAGCCGCTTTTTAGTCGATCCGGTTGTGGCAGTCGGGTTGGCAGGAGCGCGACCAGTTCAAGTTACGATTAGTGGTGAAGTGCCGCGTCCAGGAATTTATCCTATCGGTTCGCCGACACCCCGTCTTGGTGATGCGCTGCTGATAGCTGGTGGTTCGACGCTGAACGCAGACCTGCGGCAAGTGCAAGTGCGCCGCAAGTTGATTGATGGTTCTGTAGTTTCACAAACTATTGACTTGTATGCGACGTTGCAAAATGCTAGCTCATTGCCTAATTTACGGTTGCAAGACGGTGATGCGATAATTGTGCCGCGTCGAGAAATCGGTGCTGATGATGGTTATGATCGAAATTTAGTAGCTCGTTCAACTCTAGCTCAACCGCAAATTAGAATCCGCATTCTAAACTATGCCGCTAATGGAATTGGCACTCAAGTAGTGGCTAATGGTAGTAGTTTTATAGATGTTTTAGGAGGAATTAATCCCGATACTGCAAATCTCCGAGAAATTGCTCTTGTTCGCTTCGATCCTGAGCGAGGTAAAGCCGTTACTCAGAGACTTGATGCGAAAAAGGCGCTTTCTGGCGATGCGTCTCAAAACGTGCCGCTACAAGACAATGATGTTATTGTTGTAGGTCGAAACCTTATCGGTAAAATCACTAATGTTTTAAGTACGATTACTCGACCTTTCTTCAATGTTGACAGTTTTATCCGCTTTTTTGACACATTTAACGGTAACAGAAGGTAGTTACTTTCTTGCTTAAACTGTTGGTTACAAAACTTGTTTAAGGTGAAAGATGCGATCGCTTTGTTTTTCCGGCTTCTGCAATTCTTTTAAAACCTGCCTAAGAATTTGATTATTGTCATGGCTCCACCGATTGTTAAGCGCTACCTGATTGCTTTTGATAAGTACAAGTGGATTGGATTAGCCAGTTTTGGCTTAGTTGTAGCGGGGTCAACTCTGGTGGCTGTGCAACCAGATCCAGCTCCTAGTTATGTAGCCACTGCTGCACTTGCCTACACTCGTCCGCCAGTTTCTTTCTCGGCAACTGGTACGCAAATCCAGCAGCAAGGGCAAGAATTGACTCAAGATATTTTGCTGTCAGACCAGATAATTGAACCTGTGGCAGCGCAATTAAAGGTCGATCGCAAAAAAATTGCTGAAAATGTGGCGCTTAGTGTTCCGCAACCAGCCAAGGCAGGAGAAGTAGCAGCGCCGGCAATTATTCAAATCCAATATAAAGATAGTGACCAAAAGCGGGCACAAGAGACTGTGCTGGCGTTGATGCAAGCAATGGTCAGGTTAAGCGGTGAGATTAATACTGGACGATTAAAGGCAATTATTACCAAAATTAACGAGCGTTTACCACGAGCGAAGATAGAATTGCAAGCTGCTGAACAGAGATTAGAAAGATACGATCGCGTAGAACGACCTGCTATATTAGCTGCTGAAAATGGCAGTTTGCTGAACGCAGTCACTATCAGCCAAGGTCAGCAACGGCAAATTCAATTAACGCTGTCTGGTATTGATGCTCAAATTGCCAGTATACAAAATAAGCTGGGGTTGACAGTTAACCAAGCTTATGTATCTTCGGCTTTGAGTGCCGATCCGATTCTTGCCAACTTGCGATCGCAAATTTATCAAACTGAGTCGCAAATTGAATTGCTCAGAAAAGACTTGCGACCAGAACACCCGACAATGATTCAGTTGCGGCGTCAGAAAGAAACTGCGGAAAAATTGTTGCAACAACGTGCATCTGAGGTAGTAGGTGGTGGCGGTACGGCTGCGGCTTTGACTCCTAACCCTGTAGCAATTCGCAGCAATAGCAATTTAGACCCAGCCCGGCAGCAATTGGCAAATCAACTGGTGGCTTTGCAAACCCAACGGGATACTCTCCAAAAGCAGCTAGGTGACGAAATCAAACAAGAGGCGCGATTGCGTTCTGAGTATTCTCTCATACCCAATAAGCAATTGGAGCGATCGCGTTTAGAACAGGAAATTCTACTCAAAAGAGCTGTCTATGACCAAATGCAAGCAAAGCTAGCTGATGCGAGAACGGCAGAAGCAGAAACTGTTACTAGTCTCAGCATTGCTAGACCACCAGTAGTCATTAGCGACCAAAGACCGGATAAGAATGTACCCATCACTTTGGGTGTAGGCGCAATACTTGGATTGTTGGTTGGTGGTGGGGTAATATTTTTGTTGGGAGCGCTGGAAGGTACTTTCAAAACCAGAGAAGATATCCGCGACAACCTCAAACAACGAGAAGTGGCTTTGCTGGGCGAATTGCCTTTAATGCCAGTTGATGATTTAAGTTTAGATGCAGTCCCAACAATACTTTCTGCTGAGTCTCCCTATTTAGAGTTTTATGAAAAGTTCCGCAGTAATTTGCGGCGCATTGGTGGCAAAAACTTGAAGGTGGTATTGATTACTAGCACCAGCAGTTCCGAAGGAAAGACAGTGAGTGCTTATAATTTGGGCATCGCTTCTGCGCGTGCTGGCAAACGAACTTTGATTATTGAAACAGATTTGCGATCGCCTTCGCATTGCCAATCGCTCAATGTTACTCTCGACCCCCATGCCACTGTTGAACCCCTACGCTATTACGGCAGCTTGAGTGAATGTATTTACTTGGTTCCTGGAGTGGAAAATTTATACATTGTTCCTAGTCCGGGTCCTTTGCGCCAATCTGCTGCCATTTTAGAATCTAGCGAAATGCGAAAGCTGATGGAAGATGCTCGTCAACGTTATGATTTGGTAATTTTAGATACTGGCACTCTAAGTTTATCTAATGACCCCTTGTTAATTCAACCCTACAGCGATGGCATAGTCTTGGTAGCACGACCAAATTATACACAAGAAAACATGCTCGGTGAAGCTGTCGATCAATTGGTTGAATCTGAATTGGGGCTATTGGGAACTGTTATCAATGGCGCTGATATCATCGTTTCTATGCCTCAGCCAATTCCAACACGAGTCTTTCCACCTGAGGAACGACAAGTGTCAGTTGGGTGATGGGGACGGGGAAAGAGGGGGAGCGCTTTTGAGTGGAGGAGAGGGGGAGTGGAGGAGTACGAGAAAAATTCTCCTTGTCTCCCTGTCTCCCTTTCCTCTACTCGCTTTGCCTAAATAACCCAAATACCGGACCGAGCATTGCTCCAAATACAAAACCACCGATGTGTGCCCAGTAAGCTACTCCGCCTGATTCTACACTCATGTTGGCGGCTGCTTGCAGGCTGGCTAAACCAGATATGACATTCTGGACAAAGAAAAGCCCGATGATTATTAGTGCCGGAACTCTGATGGTGGTGGCGAAAAATCCTAAGAAAATTAAGGTGACAACTCTGACATGGGCAAAGCGGATGATGTACGCACCTAAAATTCCCGCGATCGCACCACTTGCCCCCAAAGATGGAATTTGCGAATTCACGCCGACAAACCACTGGCACAAAGCAGCTAAAGCACCGCACGCCAAATAAAAAATTATATATTTGAAATGACCCAAACGGTCTTCAATATTGTTGCCAAAAACCCAGAGATAGACCATATTCGAGATTAAGTGCCACCAACCACCGTGTAGAAATTGTGACGTAAATAACGTTGTCCATTCTCCGCCAAAATTGGTGGTTAACTCTTGTGGTATTACCGCATACGACTCGAAAAATGACTCTAATGCTTGTCCTGACAGACTGACTTCATGAAGAAAAACTAAAATGTTCATCCCAATCAATCCGTAGGTGAAATACGGAGTGATTCGCGTCGGGTTTTCGTCGTAAAGGGGAAACACAGGTGTTTTTCCTTATTATTGATTAATTGCAATATATCCTGTTGGGCTGGCAGCTGCTAAGGATAAGAATGGGGAATTTCACTCTTAGCCTGTTTCCCACAAAAAATTCAATATTTGATAAGTTTAATTACAAGCAATACAGCTGTAGAGACGTTGCGTGTAACGTCTCTACGTTGTCAAATGCTGGCAAGGACAGCAGGAAAGGAATTATCGCTTTATTCACAAATTACCTGCGAATTGCTATAGATAATTAGGAATTTCTGCGCTCAAATTCACTGCCTATACAAATATTCTTCCTTAGATTTGTCGCTAAACAAACCTAACACCGGACCGAGAATCGCCCCAAACACAAAACCGCCGGCGTGTGCCCAATAGGCAATTCCGCCGTTTTCCATACCGATATTCGTAGGTGTTTCTAAACTTGCGACTCCGTAGAAAGCTTGCTGGAGAAACCAAAATCCGAGAAAGAAATAAGCTGGAACCCGGAAGGTGGGGAAGAAAAAGCCTAGAGGAACTACACCGAGAATTTCAGCTTGGGGAAAGCGGAGAATGTATGCACCCATAACGCCGGCGATCGCTCCACTCGCACCCAAAGAAGGAATGTTAGAACCTTGTGAAAAGTACCACTGGCTTAAGGATGCCAAAATACCGCAAGATATATAGAAAAGCAAATATTTGAAATGTCCCAACTTATCTTCAACGTTGTTGCCAAAAATCCAGAGAAACAACATATTACCTCCCAAGTGCAACAAACCACCGTGGAGAAATTGGGAACTAATCAAGCTTGCCCACTCTGGAACTGGTTGATTTACAGCAATTCCAGAAAAACTGGCGGTTAGTTCTCGCGGTACTACAGCCGCTAAGTGCAAAAATTGATCTAATGCTTGGGGAGGAAGACTTGATTCATAAAGAAATGCTAAGACGTTAGCAGCGATCAGCCCATAAGTTACATAAGGCGTGATTGTTATCGGATTATTGTCTCTAATTGGAACCACAAGCGTTTTTACTCATTTTTGAGAAACTAGCCTCACAATACAGAAATTTTCGAGTAGTTTCTTCTAGCCAGTGGGCAGATTTTAGATTTTACATTGGTAGGTGTTTAATGTTTACTTTTTTGCTACGGTGGTGAGTAAAATAATCTAGTTGCATTGCTGCGGATAGTGTCCCAAAAATGAACTGGCTAGCCCACCTATTTTTATCTGAACCAAATGTAGAGAATCGGTTAGGAAATCTCCTTGCTGATATTGTAAAGGGGTCGGCTCGCCGGGAATTAAATTCTCATATCCTACGAGGAATTGAGTGTCATCAAGTCATTGATAAATTTACGGACTGTCACCCAGTCGTTCAACGTAGCAAACAGCGCATCAGTTGTGGTTACAGGCGATTTGCAGGAGTACTCGTAGATATTTTTTACGATCACTTCCTGGCAAAAAATTGGTCTGACTATTCAAACGTGACTCTTGAGGAGTTTACGGCAGAGATATACGAGTCATTTCAAGCTTATCAAGGTCAGATACCCGTAGCAGTTAGAGGAATAATTACTCGCGTTGCATCTGAAGACTGGTTAGGTTCTTACCGCAACGTCGGTGGTGTGGAAAATGCCCTTGAGAGGATATCAAAAAGGCTATCAATGCGGTTCAACAGGTCTTTTATGTTGAACTTGGCTGTAAATGAACTTACAACGCACTACGATGAATTTGAGTATGACTTTCTAGAGTTTTTTCCAGAATTGTTCTTGCATGTAGAGAATTGGTGCCTTACTTAAATAAATTTATACTTGGAGAAAACAGAAGCTTGACCACAACGCTGATTGTGCTCATCTATAAGGTTCCAAAGTATACCGTCTTCGATTTGAAAGCGCTTGCCAGTGCTGGTGATACGCACACCAGAATAATTACTAAGGTGATTTCTGAGAAAGAATTTACCAATAAAGGTAAAATACGTTCTTGATAACTAAGGAGACAGGAGCAAGTATTTGGATACGTTAGTCTTAGCAACCTCAACTGGATTGTTAGCACCATCAC
>JAESFM010000272.1_pt1 | contig 12126 bp, 11 predicted proteins | sample 9266171 | NCBI WGS metagenome assembly JAESFM01 (sample SAMN14505069, study PRJNA617099) | algae metagenome | isolation source: Hassallia sp. WJT32-NPBG1 and co-occurring heterotrophs from well developed... | place: USA: Mojave Desert, Joshua Tree National Park, California | collected 2006-06-22
CACCGCCATCTCCGGGTACCTGATCCGGGAAGCCTGGCGGCTGGGCGTTCCGCGGGCGACCCTCGTCCGCATGATCGGCAATGTGGCCGCCGACAGCCTGATCAGTGCGATTCCCATCGTCGGCAATCTTTCCGACGTGATCTGGAAGGCGAACCGGAAGAACATGGCCATCCTGGCGGAGCACCTCGGCCCTGCCCGGACGCCGAGATCCGGAGTGTCCGGCCACGCCGCCGACCGCACCTTCGACCACACCTTCGACAACCGGGGCCGCAGGATGTCCTGACGAGCCCCGCCTACCGCCAGTTCTGCATCATCGACTGTTCGTACATGGTGAGGAAGGCGCCCAATCCGTGGATCTCGTTGGTGATCCGGGGACGCGCCAGATAAAAGGCGAGATCGCCGACGCCTGTTCCGGTGCAGATGTTCAGAAGGTTGGTGCGGCCGTCGGTGCCAAGGGAGATCTGCGACAGGACGCCCTGAAAACCCTTGCGCGCTGCGGCCGCCGCGGTAGCGGCCGTCGCCGTGACATAGCGGCGCTCCAATGCCTTGGAGATGATGTAGACATACATGCAGGAGCAAGACGTCTCCAGCCAATTGCCCTTGATGGTCGCCTTGTCCACGACCTGATACCAGCGGCCGGTGGTGGAATCCTGAAGGCGGACGAAGGCGGCGACGAGACCCTGCACCAGGGCGATCAACTGGCCGCGCTGGGGATGGTCCGTGTTCAGGACGTCCAGCACGTCGATCAGCGCCATGCCGTACCAGCCGATCGAGCGCCCCCAGAACTCGGGTGAATGCCGGCTGACCGGGTTGGCCCAGGGCGTGTCGCCCTGCTCGTCATAGGCATGGTAGAGCAGGCCGTTGGACGGGTGCTTCAGATGGGCGGCGTAGACCAGGAGCTGGTTCACGGCCTCGTTGAAGGAGCTGGGGATGGCTCCATACATCTTGCCATAGCGGACCAGGAACGGCAGCGCCATGAAGGTGCCGTCCAGCCACAGCTGGCCGGTGAAACCGGTCGTGTGCCAGAAGCCTCCGTCGGAGGTTCGGGGATAGGTCTTCAGGGTGTTCTTGATCTTGTCCGCCGCCAGCCGGTACTTGTTCAGCCCGGTTTCGCGGTGAAGGATCAGCAGCAGGTTCCCCGACTGTATGTTGTCGAGCTGGTTGATCGAAATGTCGATATTGCCGTCGGCGTCGACGTCAGGTATTGCAGGTACCGGCTGTTGCGGGTGCGCTGGTACACCTGGTACTGGCCGAGCAGATAATAGCCCCTGTAATAGGTCCAGGACCCGAAAGCCGCCGGATCGGGATTGCGGGCGATAGTGGAATCGACCAGGGCCTTCCCCCAGTCGGTGCCGTCGTTGACGTCCAGCAGGTCGATGTTGGGTGCGCCATTCGCGGTGTTCGACGTCAGCCTGACGGTGTTGGATCCGGCATGAAGCGGCGCCGTCAGGCTGCGCACCGCCCAGCGCGGCCAGCCGCCGGTGGGCGGGAAGGACAGCGCCGGATCGACCACGGCGCCGTTGACCCGGACCGTCATCGGCCGGTTGACGGTCGTGCCGTTGGCGAAGCGGACGGCAAGGGTCGCCGTTGCGGCTCGCGGCACGGTCACCAGCCATTCCACGTAGCTGCCGGCTTCCTGGAAGGTATTGACATAGGCGGTGCCCGAAAAGCCGGCATGGATGGATTCGAGAGCCCCGCGGAAGATCCTGGCCGTTTCGGCCTGATACGTGGTCGTCGCCGCCAGGGCAGGGGACGCGAGGAACGGCGCTCCGAGATAGCTGGAGGCGACCCCAAGGGCGGCGGAGCCGCCCGCAGTCTTCAGGAAACCGCGGCGCGGAATGCCGGCCGGCGGCGTCGGACGCGAGCAGTCCATGGCATTCCTCCTCGGCCCGAATTGCGGAAAGCCCGCGCTGCATCGGGAATCTTCAGAGGATTTTACCGCTCCGGCTGGAAACCTGTCGTTGTCTCGACAGGTACATGACCTTGCTAGACGAAGCCGCGGAACGCATGATCAATGCGTTCTTCAGCATGGCCGGTCCAATACCTCGTCAAGTAGCTGTTCTTAAAAGGTGCAGATAGCGACATCTCACCGAAAACAATGACTTTTGGCATATAAATTCTGACGGGATGTTCTTTAGAGATCTTCGGTGCCCTGAACTGATTGTTGAATCATTATTCCTGCACGCGTCACATGGTTGCGCTTATTCGACAACGATTATGAAGCTTGTCACATGGAGACGAGAAAGATCTACGCGGCGGTATTGTGGATACTTGCGGCCGCCGAACCGGCGGCTGCCCATGACATGTACGAGGGGCTGACGGCACGGAACGGCCAACCATGCTGCAACGAGCGCGATTGCCGTCCGGTCGGCCATAGATACACCGCCGAATCCGGACATGAGGTCGAGATCGAAGGACAATGGGTTTCGGTTGCACCAGGCATCATTCTGCCGACCGCCTCTCCGGACGGCCGGAACCACGCGTGCTACTACCCGGTCTGGTCGACTTACCAATCCACGACCACGGTGACTTATGTCCTGCGTTGCGTGATCCTTGGCGGTCAGTCGTAGGATGGTTGCCGGAGCGTCGGATGGCGGACCTTCTTATGTCCGGCATCCCTGCTAGCCTCCGGCCTTCCTGACCGAGTAATGGATCGGCTTGAAGCTGCCGCCGTTGCTCGCCGGCGCCGAGCAGGCCGTGAGGCCGATGACGAGGTCCATGCACGCCTTGAAGACGATGCGATCTCCCGCCTTGCTCAGGGGCGGCAGCACCTTGAACTTGCCGGTCTGCCCGTCCACCGGCACGTTCATGAAGCAGTTGAAGGCGACGGGGATGGCGTCATCCTCGACCCCGTAGGGCCGCAGGGCGGCCGCGAGGTTGCCGTGACAGCCCGGATGCGGCGGTTCGTTGTCGTAGCAGAGCCGGAAGGTCGCTTCGCTGCACGGCGTCAGGAGGAAGTCGTGGCGTCCGACGGTGTCCTCGACGATCTCCAGCATCACGTTGGAGCGGTTGGAGTAGAGCTTGTCATTCGTCGTCAGGTAGATCCGCTCGGCATAGTCCAGGGTCCTGCCCGACGAGATCGTCTCGCGGATATCCTCCCGCGAGACCGCAAGAAGGTCGGCGACCTGTCCTCCTTCCGGATCGATCACCGTCAATTCGTCACCGGCTTCGAGCTCGAACGCCACGCCGCTGCGCGGCGCGATGATTCCGACGGGTTCGCTGGCTTCAGACATCGGGCCGCTCCAGGAAGGAGTTCAAAGCGGCGAGCGGGTCCGGATGCGCCGCCGCGGCAGGGGTCCTGCTGTAGGGGCATATCCACTCCGGCTCGATTATCCGGCCGCTGTATTGCCTTGCCTCCGAGATCTCGCCATGACGGGCGAGCATTGGATTGATATCGCCGGCAAGCCTCACGTCGCGGTCGAGAATGGCGTCGCGCAGCTTCTCGTAGCGGTTCTGGCCGCGCAGCATCTGGAACTGGTCATGAAGGTTGAATACCATCGTCGGATGGGAAAACCGGCGCCCCGGCCGGCTGGCGCGCGGGTGAAGGCCGACGACGAAGAACGCCTGTCCGCCGAAACTGAGCGCGAAATGGGGATCGTCCGGGTCGGCGCTCACCCGAGGGTCATGATCCTGACCCAGCCAGGCATCCTTGTCGGTCAGCGATTGGACCCGATCCCACAGGCTGCTCTCGAACTCCTCCTCGCTGAGGCGGTCCGGGCCTTCGAAGATGACGGCGAAACTGGTGAAGAGTGCCGGTTCCTGCGTGTAATCCCAAGCAAAGCGCATCAACCTTTCCTGGATGGCGACGTCGTCCCATGAACTTTCGATGCTTCGCGCGACGTAGACTGTCAATCTTCCGTTCTGAACGGCGGATTTCGCTCCGACGCAGGGAAAGTTCCGATCCAGAATAAATTCCCTGATATTTTCTTCGAGGGCAGGGCGGTTGAGGTTTTTCTCTGAGATTGTTTCAGACAACTTTGAAGTCCTTGATCGTGATCACTATCAACCACTTCGTTCCCCAAAAGTTCCAAATCGATCGGGGGCGGCGGTAAATCCCTGCGCGATCCGCAGGCAGCGCCGGCCACATAAATAGGCAAAAACAATCGCAAGACTCTCTTGCATGGGCAGTAAGTCTATGCAAGCATCGTTGTCATGAATCCGACGCTCGAACCTGTTGAGATGCCCAGCCTGCCGCGCCCCGCGCGGCTTCCCGGCTGCTCGTCCAAACGGCGGCGCAGCGCCCGGTGGCAGTCGCGTTCGAGCCGGCTTTTCGTCGTGCTGCTCTCCGCCATAGCGGCGTCGAGACCCTGATATCAAGGGGTTGGCGGATTTTCGATCCGGCCTGACCTCAACTCCCCCGTCGATCCGGGCCGCCGCACATCGATCTTCCGACCGATGATCCGGCTAGCCCCCTGCTTTGCATCGCCCGGCTTCAGCCGCCGCGCGTGAAGGCCCATGCTTACTTCATTTCTGGAGAGTCCCGCATGGATATTGGTAGAAGGCACGCTCTTTACTTGCTCGGCGCCGGTGCGGCGGCCACCTTCGGCGGTCTGAAGCCGGCATCGGCACAGGATGCGCGCGAGATGGTGATCGTGACGTATCCGGGCGCCCTGTCCGGGCCGCACCGCTGGCTTGCTGATCGGATGGAAGCGCGGCATCCGGGTCTGTCCATCCGTCTCGTACCGTCGGACAGCCAGGATATCGTGGCGCAGATCAAGGCCGCCCAGGGCTACTCGCCCTTCGACGCGGGGCCGAACGACGAGCCGCCGCATCTGATCGGCATCGGCGAGGGCTATCTCTCCAGGCGCGACGACGCCGCGATCCCGAACCTCGCCAACGCCTATCCGGAACTCGTCGCGAAGAGCGGCGGCGTCGGCGTGCCGGCGACATATTCCCTGGTCGGCATCGCCTACAACACCGATCTGGTGAAGACGCCGCCTGCCAGTTGGCAGGATCTGTGGAAGCCCGAATTTCGCGGGCAGGTCGGGATCGCGCGGACATCCTCCAACCTCGGCCTCGCGACCCTTGCGATAGCGGCCAGGACGTTCGGCGGGACGGAGGACGACCTGGAGACGGGCTGGACCAAGCTCCAGGAATTGGGAGCCAAGGCGGCCCGGTCTCCGGCGGCATTGACCCAGATGCTCGAACGGGAAGAGATCGCGATAGCGCCGCTCTGGAACAACAACACCGCGGCAGCCGCCGGCAAGGGCCTGCCGATCGCCTTCGTCAAGCCAGCACCGGGGCCGGTGGCGATCATCTCATATTTCTCGGGCTTCGCCAGGTCACGCCATCCCGACCTCGTCGCGGAATGGATGAACGGCATACTCAGTCCCGAATACCAGACGCGGGCCGCCGCCGCGCCGTTCTATTTCGGCCCGACGGTGCGGGGTGTGGCGATTCCCGCCGATGCCGCACCCTATACCCCGTCGACGCCCGAAGAGGTCACGGCGCTCCAGACCGTGGACTGGTCGAAGATCGTGCCCGTGCGCGGACAGCTCGTCGAGCGATTCGACCGCACCTTTGCATTCTGAACCGGTCCCCCGCCCAGCCCAAGACCTTCCCGGAGTTTCGTCATGTCCCAGATCATCGATCGCCGCCGATTCCTGCAAGGCACCGCGACGGCAGCCGCCTTTCTCGCGGCGCCCGGCATCGTCCGGGCGCAGGGTGCGCGCGAACTCGTCATCGTCAGCTTCGCAGGCTCCCTCCAGGAGCCTCACCAGTGGCTCGCCCGGCGCATGGAGCAGAAGCATCCGGGCCTGACCATCCGGCTGGTTCCCAGCGAGAGCCAGGACGTTGTGGCGCAGATCAAGGCGGCGCAGGGCTATTCGCCGTTCGACGCGATGCCCAACGGCGAGCCGCCGCACCTGATCGCCATCGCCGACAAGTATATCGAGCGTCTCGACCCGGCCAAGGTCCCCAACGCGGCCAAGGTCGTCCCCTCCCTGATGGAAAAGAGCCAGGGCTACGGCGTGCCGGCCAGCTATTCGCTGATCGGGATCGCCTACAACAGCGATCTGGTCAAGGCGCCGCCGTCCTCCTGGAAGGATCTCTGGGCCAGCGAGTACAAGGGACAGGTCGGCATCCCGCGCGCGTCCTCCAACCTCGGACTCGGCTTCCTGGTGGCGGCGGCCAAGACCTTCGGCGGATCGGAAACCGACCTCGCCCCCGGCTGGACGAAGCTGAAGGAGCTTCAGCCGCAGGTCGGGCGGTCCCCGACGCAACTGCTTCAGATGCTGGAGCGCGAGGAGATCGCGATGGCGCCGATCTGGAACAACGATGCGGCGGGGGCCGCGGCCAAGGGCCTGCCGATCCGCTTCGTCAAGCCGGAACCGGGTCCGATCGCCATCGTATCCTTCATGTCGGCGATCAAGGGGACGCGTCATCCCGATCTGGTCGACGAGTGGATGAACGAGATCCTGTCGGCCGAGTATCAGGCGATGGCGGCCAATGCGCCCTACTTCTTCGGGCCGACCGTAGCAGGCGTCGAGGTCCCCGAAGCGGCACGGGACTACACGCCGGCCAATGCCGGGGAAGTGGCGAAACTCCAGACGGTCGACTGGTCGAAGATCGCGCCGCAGCGCGGCGCCATCGTCGAGGAATTCGACCGCTTGTTCGCATCGTGACGGGCAGTCCCGCCATGAACCCGTCACCCATGCTGGACGATGTCGCACGCCAGCCCGAAGTTCTAGGGACCCTGCTCGAACGGTCCGGCGAGTTCCGCCGGGCCGGCAAGGCCCTGGCGGCGGAACGCGCGCGTCCTCTCCACCGCGTCCTGGTGACCGGGTGCGGCGACGGCCTGTTCGCCGCCCAGGCGGCGTCGGCCCATGCCGCCCGCATTGGCCTGGATTGGCGCGCCGTCGGCCCGATGGAGCTTCTGGTCGGCGCCGACGCCTTGCATGAAACCGACCGGGTCGTCGCGATCTCGATGTCGGGAAACGTGGATCGCACGGTGGAAGCGGCGACCCTGGTCCAGGCCAGGGGAATTCCGCTGCTGGCGCTGGTCAACGGCGACGGCGGCAAGCTTGGAAAGCTGGCGGGAACCAAGGTCTCCCTCGACCTTGCCGACGTCGCGGGCTTCCTGTGCGGAACGGCCAGCTACACCGCCACATCAGCGGCTTTGCTGAGCATCGCGGACGGTATAGCCGATGCGGCATCGCCGGCGTTGTCCGCCGAACTGGTGGAGACCCAGCGGGCGGCGCTCGCGGCCTCCGACCGCGTGCTGCCTTCCGTGACCGGCTTGGCCTTCACGGGCGTCCGGCTGCTCTCGGCCGGCGCCGACATCGGCACGGCGGCCTATGGCGCCGCCAAGCTGGTCGAGTTGACGCGGCTGCCGTCCTGGTCGGCCGATCTGGAGGAGTTCGCCCACAGCCAGTACTGGTCGATGCCGGCGGCCGATCTGGTCGTCGTGATCGCCGCGCATCCGGTCCTGGCGGACTACGCCGCCGAATCCTGCCGCGCGCTGTCGGTCCTTGGCGTCACGACGCTCGCCATCGACACGGCGGCGTCTCCTGTCGAACCGGCGACGCACCGGATCACCCTGCCGCCGATCCACCCGGCCCTGGCGCCGCTGGTCACGGCCCTGCCGCTGCAATTGCTGGCGTATCGCCTTGCCGAAGCGTCCGGGCTCAACCCGAACACGCGCCGGCACCTTAAGGACGACGAGACGCGCTTTCGCGTCAGCCGTCTCCTGACCCGGCGCTCGCTGCTGGGAACGGGGCTTTAGGCGATGGGACCGGGCAAGCTTCTGATCGCTGGATACCTGTCGATCGACACCGTTACCGATGCCGCCGGACGAAGCCGGCGCATGCCGGGCGGTGCCTGCCTTTATGCCGGCCTGGGCGCGCTTCATGCCGGAGCCGAGGTGGCGCTCGCCGCCTCCGTCGGCGCCGATTATCCCGATTTCTGGATCGAGGCGCTGGCGCTGGCCGGGCTCGACCTTGCGCACCTGATCCGTAAGAACACCCTGTCGCGCCACGCCGATATCCGGCATTTCGCCGATGGACGCCGGGTTTCGGCTCACTACCGGGACCCGGAATGGTGGGTATCGAGCGCCGAACATGCGCCGGAATGGCCCGCCGACCTGTCCGGCGTCGGCATCCTCGTCGCCGGCCCGATGCCGGTAAGCCGGCTTGCCCGCCTTGTCGAGGACGCGCGAGGGCAGGGCGTTCCGGTCGTCGCCGACACCAGCGAGGCCTTCGCCCGCGCCGACCCCGGCGGCATCCTCCAACTCGTCCCGGCCTTGAGCGTCTTCGCGCCCAGCCGCGAGGAAACCCGCCTGCTGTATCCCGGCATGGGGGACGAGGATGCGGCCCGCCGTCTCTCCAGCATGGGTCCGGCGGTCGTGCAGAAGCTTGGGGCCGACGGACTGCGCGTCGTCACGTCCGGCGGCCGCAAGATCCTTCACCTGCCGGCGCTTGGCGCCGAAGTCGTCGATCCGACCGGCGCCGGCGATGCCACGGTAGGCGCTCTCGCCGCCGGTCTGCTGGCCGGCCTCGATATCGCCGATGCGGCGCGCGTCGCCCTGGAGGCCGGCGCACTGGCGGTTTCGGGCGAAGGGCCGAGCGCGCTGGGGATCAAGTTTTCAAACGCGGCGCCGCAGGGTGCCGCACTGGAATTGGAGTGACCATGAGTCAGCTGGTCATCGAAAACGTGTCGAAAGGCTTCGGCACCCTCAAGGTCCTTCGGGATTGCAGCCTTTCCATCGCCAAGGGGTCGGTCGTGACCCTGCTGGGACCGTCCGGCTGCGGCAAGACGACCCTGCTGCGCTCGATAGCAGGCTTCCTCATCCCGGACGCCGGGCGCATTCTGGTCAAGGGCGAGGACATCTCCCACCTGCCGCCCAACCGGCGCGACGTCGGCTACGTCTTCCAGAACTACGCGCTGTTCCCGCACCTGACGATCCGGGAGAACATCGGCTACGGTCTGAAGATCAGGCGGAAGTCGAAGGCCCACATCCGCGAGAAGGTCGAGGAAGCGCTGGGCCTGATCGCCATGACGCCCTTCGGCGACCGCTACCCCAAGCAACTGTCGGGCGGCCAGCAGCAGCGCGTCGCCATCGCCCGGTCGCTGGTGCTGGAACCAGAGGTCCTGCTTCTGGACGAGCCGTTCAACGCGCTGGACGCCCAGCTCCGGCTGTCGATGCAGATCGAGCTGCGCAAGCTGATCGACCGTGTCGGCATCACCTCGATCTTCGTCACCCACGATCAGCAGGAAGCGATGACGCTGTCGGACCGCATCGCGATCATGCGCGGCGGCCGGATCGAGCAACTTGGGACCCCATTGGAAATCTACGACCACCCCCGGACGCCGTTCGTCGCCGACTTCATCGGGCGGGCGAACCTGATCCCGGTCGCCATCCGCTCCGGCCGGACCGACAGCCCTCAGCCGATCCACGCGGCCATGCCCGACGGCCCCGGGACGCTGGTCGTCCGGCCGGAAAACCTGAGCATCGCCGAAGGTCCCGGCCCCGGCTGGGAAGGCAGCGTCGGCTTCGCGACGGCGCTTGGCGCCACGATCGAGTACGAGATCGACTGCGGGGCGGGGGAACCGCTGCGCGCCGTCCTGCCGCGCCGGCCGGGCGTCGCACCGCTCGCCCCCGGTTCCCGCGTCACCGCCCGCATCCGGGACGAAGCCGCCGCGATCCTCCTGTCGGGGAGTCCCCGGCCATGACCGACGCGGTGCTTGCCCAGCCGGCCCGCCTGGGCCTCGCCCGGCGCGTGATCGACGGCGGCGGCCTGTGGCCCGCCGTGCCGGCGCTGGTCTACCTCGTCCTGTTCATGGTCCTGCCGATCGTGACGCTGCTGACCTTCGGCTTCGTGACGATCGACCGGGGCGCCATCACGGACGGCGGCTTTACCCTGACGCATATCGCGGGCGTGCTCGGCGATCCGCTGGTCTGGAACCTGACGTGGCGGAGCTTCTGGATCGCGGTCGTCTCGACCTGCCTGACCCTCGTCCTGGCCTATCCCATCGCCTATGCCTACGGCCATTTGAAGGGCGTCTGGCGGACACTGCTGCTGGTCGCGATCATCTCGCCGCTGCTGACCAGCGCACTGGTCCGCACATATGCCTGGATCGTGATCCTGGGCGGACGGCGCGGCCTGCTGAACCAGACGCTGCTGTCGCTCGGCGTGATCGACCAGCCGCTCCAGATCCTCAACACCTCGACCGCCGTGGTCATGGGCATGACCCAGATCCACCTGCCGTTCATGATCCTGCCGCTGCTGGCCGTGCTGTCGGAACGCGACCGGCGCTTCGAGGAAGCTTCCCTCAACCTCGGCGCCAGTCAGGTCGAGACCTTCTTCCGGGTCACGATCCCGATGAGCATGCCGGCCATCGTCGCGGGCTTCGCCCTGGTGTTCGCGGTGTCCTATACCAACTTCATCATTCCCCAGCTGCTGGGTGGCGGCAACTACTCGACGCTGGCGGTGCAGGTCTACGAGCAGACGATCGTGGTGCTGGACTGGTCGCGGGGCGCCGCTCTCGCCACCCTGCTCCTGACCACCTGCTTCGCCTTCGTCCTGGCCATCGTGTCGGTCGGCGGCAGGCTCACGCGCTGGAGCGAGGTGCGCCGATGACCAGTCGAAGCAAGGCGTCCTCCGCCCAGGCCATGCTGCCGATCGACCGGTTCGCCCGCTGGGTGCTGATCGCCGTGACGGCGTTCTCCATCCTGCTGCTGATCGGTCCCAGCCTGATCGTGATCGCGATCTCGTTCGAACCGCGCGCCTATATCGCGTTCCCGCCCTCCGGCTTATCGACCCGCTGGTACCAGGCTGTTTTCGCGAACCGGCAGCTCCTGGATTCGATCCTGGTGTCGGTCCGGATCTCGCTCGCCGTGATGGCGATCTGCCTGCTGATAGGCGTGCCCGCCGCCTTCGCCAGCATCAGGGGAACGTTCCGGGGCAGGGCGGCGCTGAACGCCTTCCTGCTGTCGCCGCAGATGATGCCGGGCATGGTGATCGGCATCGCCTCCCTGTTCTTCGGCGCCTATATCGCGTTCCGCGCCTCGGACCTGATGCTGATCCTCAGCCTGTCGGTGTTCTGCCTGCCGTTCGTCGTGCGCATCGTCATGGCCCGGCTGGCCGATCTCGATCCGCTGCTGGACGAGGCGAGCGCCAACCTGGGGGCCGGGAAGCTGGAGACCTTCGTCCGGGTGACGCTGCCCCAGCTGGCGCCGGCCGTCTGCGCCGCCTCGGCCTTCACCTTCATCGAGGCGTTCGACAACGTCACGGTGTCGCTGTTCACCTCCGACGTGCGGGCAAGGCCGCTGCCGGTCGAGCTTTACTACCTCGTGCAGTTCGACAGCTCGCCGATCATCGCCGCGATCTCGTCGCTGGAGATCGGGCTGTCCTTCGTCGTGATGCTGATCATCGCCAAGGCCGTGGGCCTCGAGCGCCTCGGGCGCTGAAGCCCCGCCTCCAACATGTTTTGAAATGGAACCGACATGACCGACTTTGCGAGCCGCCTCAAGGCGCTCACGTCAGAGCCGTCGCGCGACACCCCCGCCGACCCGCACCGACTTGCCCGCGTCGAGCGGACGGGGGACGAGATGACGGGGCAGGGGGCCGCCATCCGCGCCACCCTGGCGGCGGCATCCGCCAGCATCCGTGACATCGCCGAACGGGCGGACCGGTGCGCCATCGACCGCATCGTCATCGCCGGCTGCGGCGACAGCTGGTTCGCCGGAGCAGCGGTCCGCCACGCGCTGGAAACGATGACCGGCCTTCCGGTCGAAGCCGCCCAGGCGCTCGACTTCGCGGCCTACGGGTCCTCGACCGCCAATGCCCGGACCCTGGCGATCGGCATCAGCTCGGGCGGCAACACGCCTGCCGTGATGAAGGCGCTCCAGGCCGCCTCGGCGCGCGGCGCCTTCGCGGTCGGCATCTCGAACACGCCGGACAGCCCCATCCTGACCCAGTTCGACGCCGGGCTGATCGTCGTTGCCACCCGCAAGGGCTGGCCGACCCAGTCCACCAGCGCCACGATGGCGCTGATCGGGGCGCTGGGCGCCGAACTCAGGACCGACACCGGCGACCCGACGATGCGCGACGCGATCAAGGGCGAACTGTCCCGCCTGCCCGATACGATGGACCGGCTGTGCCGCGACCTCGACGCTCAGATGCGGCG
>JAESFM010000273.1_pt1 | contig 12031 bp, 8 predicted proteins | sample 9266171 | NCBI WGS metagenome assembly JAESFM01 (sample SAMN14505069, study PRJNA617099) | algae metagenome | isolation source: Hassallia sp. WJT32-NPBG1 and co-occurring heterotrophs from well developed... | place: USA: Mojave Desert, Joshua Tree National Park, California | collected 2006-06-22
ATTGTGCGAGCGATCGCACTTAATATCCTGCGCCGAAATGGTTATTCTTCTATCACCTCTGCTCAAAGATTTATGTCTAACGATATTGACAAACTCTTCTCGCTTGTGGAATGAAACAGCCCTGCCTTATAGGGTAGGTGCATGAGGAGTGAGTAATATAATTTGTCGAAAATCAGATTTTAAAGTACTTGACAGTAGCCTGTGAGTGACTGCTATACTAATTGAAGTGAAATCTTTGGGGCGTAGCCAAGTGGTAAGGCAGCGGGTTTTGGTCCCGCCATTCCTAGGTTCGAATCCTAGCGCCCCAGTTTATTGCAAGAAAAGTTTTAGTTACTGCACCTTAACTGGGATTAAAGCAGGAAGTAAAGCGGACATGAGTGAGATAGTGAGGTTTAGTAGCTACTCTCTAAATTTAAGCAATGCAAAATCAGAGTATAAGTACTATTAATATAATTTATATATATTTATGATTTAGAGTTTCATATTCTTCAGCTTTATTTCTCAGACAGTGAGTATATTTTTTGGTTGGACAGTACCGAAATAGCAATGATGATTACCCTGAGAAAAGAGAAAAAAGGTTTATTGTGTCTACCAATATTAGTATTAAACCAAGAAAATATACTTAAATCTTTCTCATCAGATTTTATCCGGAAAAGTTTCAACTTGATTAGTAATACTAAACACAATAGACCAACAGAGGAAATTTTACTGCTTGAGATGAGACTAAATCCAGTCCGACTTCCAAGATTGGGATTTAAAGCTCAAGCTTTTTAGCTTTCTGGAGAATTAATTAGTCTTTATATTTACAGCAATTTTTTGTATAACAAATATCTATATTTTAATTAGCGCTGTATAATTAACAAACCAATTTATGCTGGGTAATGTTACTGTAGTTGTAGTGCATCGCTCCAAATCAAGTCGGATTGTAAATACTGTCTTCCAGGGTAATAGTTCTATCAGATAGGTCTTCGGCAATACTCAAGTTTGCCTTGAGATTGATTCGACTATGAGATTAGTCAGTTCAGTAATTAACCAGGATATGCCCAATGCCACGGCAGCGTAGGAGAAGTTTAACTCCCGATGCCTAAATTTAATTAACACATAAAAGTGCGTAATTACTCTTAGTAATTTAATTTACCTTTGCCATGCTAAAGTCAGAAAAATACCCTCACCCTTTGTCACAAGCCAATACAGCCCAGTTAAATGATGTTGATGAAGGTGGATTAAATCTGGGTCAAGTTGGATCTGCTTTGCGTCGCCGAGCATTGTTAGTTGCTGCTGTAACAGGCTTAGTAGCAACGGGAGCGGTGTTGAAAGCAGAACACGACCCTCCAGTGTATCAAGGTGAGTTTGAGGTTTTAACCAAGTCTTTAAGTGCCGAGAATAAAGCTATAAGTGATGTCCCTCAAACCCTAAGTTCTCAAAAACTAGCAGCTTCTGAGCCCACACAAGAAGTCCAGACCATGATTGCAGTTTTGCAAAGTCGGAAAGTCCTGAATCCGATTGTAGAACAGCTTCAAGATAAATATCCTAAACTGACTTACGAGGAGCTTCTTGAGAACTTAACGATTGAATCCAAAAAGCAAAGTATCTTAGAAGTCCAATATATAGATGCAGACGAGAAGCTAGTTGTCGAGGTTTCAAAGTTACTTGCTGATGCTTATTTGGACTATAGTAGGGCAGAACGTCAGGCAGAGGTAAATCAGGCAATTGAATTTGTTAACAAACAAATACAGCCCATAGAGGAGCGGGTTCAGTTGTGGCAAAACAAACTGCGAAACTTACGACTGGAGAATAAGTTAATTGATCCTGAACAGAAAGCTCAAGAAGTCTCTACTCATATTGCGACTTTGACGCAACAGCGACTCGAAAATCGAGTGCAGCTAGAGCAAATGCGAGCTAAGTATCAGGACTTACAAACAGAGTTAGCCCAACAACCAGGTGCCTCGGCTAGTAATTCATTGTTGAGCGATAATCCTCGCTACCAAAAATTACTGGATCAGATTCAGGAAGTGAATGCTCAGATAGCTAAAAGGTCATCTGTCTTTACGGATGAAGAAGAGGGCATCAAGCGTCTTAATGAACAGAAAGAAACGAACCTCTCGTTATTGCAGCAGGAAAGAGAGCGGGTTAATCGAGACTTTCAAAGTCGCATTCGCGAACTAGAAGCCAGAGATCGAGGATTGGATGCAAAAATAATTAGTCTAAATAATTACGTCAAAGAGTTGGCAACTACTAGCCGTGAATACGATAACATTCAGCGAGAATTAAAAGTTGCCACTGAAGGTCTGACTCAATTTACAACCAAACAACAAGCGTTGCAGATTGAGAAAGCCCAAAAGCAACAATCTTGGCAGTTACTCGATCCTAAACTGACTAAAGTGACTGAACCTGATGCTGTCTCAGATAGTGCTAAGAAAAACTTGGCATTGGGGGCAATGTTAGGTTTGCTGTTGGGTGTAGGGGCAGCTTTAATTGTAGATAAACTCAGCAATGTCTTTTATACTTCTAAGGATCTCAAAGAAGCTACTAGACTGCCGTTGTTAGGTGTAGTTCCGTTAAGAAAAGAACTTGGATCTTTGCTTCCACAAGTAGGGGAACAAGCAGGTCGCATCTCCTTTTTTGAAGTATTTCGCTCTCTCTACACGAATATTCTTCTTTTGGGTTCGGATACGCCAATTCGTTCACTTGTCGTTAGTTCAGCGGGGCAGGGAGACGGTAAGTCTACTGTTGCTGTACAGCTAGCGCAGGCAGCAGCAGCAATGGGGCAACGAGTATTATTAGTGGATGCTAATTTACGTTGTCCTACTCTACACAACCGAGTAGGGCTGATGAATATTCAGGGATTGACCGATGTAATTTCCCAAGATTTAGAGTGGAGTAATGTAGTTGAGCGATCGCCTTTAGAAGAAAATCTTTTTGTGATGAGTGCAGGTCCCATTCCACCAGACTCGGTAAGGTTACTCGCTTCTCAGAAAATGCAAGATTTAATGGACGATCTGCAAGCTAGTTACGATTTAGTCATCTATGACACACCACCACTTTTGGGCTTTGCAGATGCCTATTTACTAGCGGCTAACACCAACGGTATGGTGCTAGTTGCTGGTTTGGGTAAGCTCAAACGTACTGTACTCCAACAAGCATTAGAAGAGATTCAAGTTTCTGGCACTCCCATTTTAGGGTTGATCGCCAATAAATCTAAAGATTCCATACCATCGTCTTACAGCCACTACCAGCAGTATTACAGACAGAACATGAGTGGTGAACGATTTAGCGACGATGGAGATCATGAGAGCGTTAATTCCGCGTCAATGACAAAGATAAAACGACGTTAGGATGGGCAATGGGCAATGGGCAATGGGCAATGGGCATTAAGAATAAAGGCAAATTCTTTCCTATGCCCTATGCCCTATGCCCCATTCTTTATTTTTCCGGCGATTTGAGAGCCTGATCGAGAATTTGGCGAGCTTGTTCTGCTTTGGTTCGCGCTTCTTGATAACGCATATTAGCTTGGGCAAAATTTTTCAGAACTTTAAAACCTTCCTTGAGACGAGTAATTTCCTCCTCTGTGACTGGCTGATCGCTAAAGAGGACATCAACTGCTTTGCGAATTTCCAATGCTTCGGTGCGGGAATCTTGAACTTTGAGCTTGAGTGTAGCAAGATTGCTCAAAACTTGGACAGCTTGTGTAATCGCATCCTCACCACTAGCAGTGTCAATTGATGCTTCTTTTACCTCAATTAATTGTTGAGCACCAAATCCTTCTTCTAACTCCGTGGGTAGGTTACCTGCTTCCATCAGTTCCATCAGCTGATCCATCGCTTTGTCGCGGGCTTTAGCTGAATCTTTACCGGGAACAGTGAGAATGATTTCTGGGCTTTGAGCAAGAGTGTACTGAACCATATCTAAGCAAAAAAGTTGCTGGTTAACCTAGCCGAGGCAAACTATTTTAACATGAGGTGAGTAACCACAAGTTAATTAAAAACTCCCAAAATAATTTTATATTTCGCGCTTCAGTTGAGCAGTCGCTTTGCAGGGTTTACCAAAGCAACAAAAATAAAACTTTATACTAAATAAAGGGAGAATAAATTTTCATAGGAGGGAAGAGCAATGGCTCCCAATCCCACCATTATGCAAGCTGTGGAACAATTGGGCTACCGTGTCACCGTTGGTGATGTGGCAACCCAGGCAGGATTGAATGTTGCGGAGGCGAGTCAAGGGTTATTAACTTTTGCAACTGAAGCTGGCGCACATTTGCAGGTAGCGGAAACAGGCGATATTGTTTACCTATTTCCAAAAAATTTCCGAGCAATATTACGTAATAAATCTTTGCAATTGCGATTGCAGGAATGGTGGAAAAAAATCTGGGGTATTTTATTTTACCTAATTCGCATTTCCTTTGCAATTTTCTTAATTGCTTCGATCGCTCTGATTACGATCGCCACGATCATCATTATTACTGCTATCAACTCAGATCGCGACGGAAACGGTGGAGGTAATTCTGGTAGTGGGGGTATCGGCTTTTTCTATTTTCCCGATTTATTCTGGTATTTTAGCCCAGACTATCGCACTCACTACCAAGAACGGCGGCGAGCGAAAAGCGATTTGAATTTCTTTGAAGCTGTCTTTTCATTTTTGTTTGGTGATGGCAATCCTAACACCAAATTAGAAGAACGTCGGTGGCGAGAAATTGCGAGTGTGATTCGCAACAACCGTGGTGCAGTCGTAGCTGAACAAATTTCTCCCTATCTAGATAATATCGGTGAGAAATATCAACAAGAATATGAAGACTATATGTTGCCTGTTCTCACTCGCTTTAATGGGCAACCAGCGGTAAGTCCCCAAGGGGAGATTGTCTATTACTTCCCAGAGTTGCAGGTGAGTGCTGCAAAAAAACTTCGTCAGTCAACCTCGGTCTATCTGGAGGAATTTCCTTGGCGGTTTAGTGCGGCAACTTCCGGACAAATTCTGCTCAGTGCTGGGTTGGGTGGAGTAAATTTGGTTGGTGCGTTGGTGTTGGGAAGTTTGTTACGAGGTGGTATTGTCGCTGCAAAACTGGGTGGACTTGTCGCTTTTGTCCAAGGAATTTACTGGTTGCTGTTGGCTTACGGAATCGGTTTCTTGGGGATACCGCTAGTGCGTTATTTTTGGATTCAATGGCGGAATAAAAAAGTTGTGGCACGTAATCGCGATCGCCTTGAGCGAGCCAAACTACTAGCAAGCGCAGGTGCTTCTTTGCAAGATAAAATTGACTACGCTCACCAGTTTGCCGCTGAAAAAGTCATTGGTAATGAAGATTTGGCATACACCACAGAAACTGACTTACTAGAACAAGAGGACGCTGAATGGCAACGGCGTCTTGATCGCTTTAGTGGTGAATAAGAGGAGGGGGAGAGGGGGAGCAGGGGAAGAAATTTCCCCAAGTCTCCTTGTCTCCCACTCTCCCACTCCCCCACTTCCCCATTTCCCCACTCTTTTTTACTACTTTGCTCGAATTGGGGTTAGGGCTACACCTTGGTAATAATGCCCTAAAATTTGTAAATGGCTGGCTCCTCGCCGAGCTAAATTATACGCTCCCCATTGACTCATACCTAAACCATGACCGTAGCCGAGTCCTTGCAGTACAAAGCTACCATCTGTTGCTTTGCTGACGTTAAAACGAGTACTTTTCAGTTTTAGTGCCGTACGCACTTCTTCGCCTTGTAACACCTTAGTACCTTTGTCGCCGACAATTTTTAAGGTTTTAACGCTGCGGAAAGGGGAAAACGCTTCTGGAAGCATATCTTTGACGTTGCCCACGCCAGGAATCATGGCGCTGATTTGTGCGTTTGAGAAGTTTTTTACCCAATTGCATTCGCTAATATTCTGGTCAAAGTCTTGGACTGCACGTAGGTAAGGCAGGGCGTTTCCCCAAACATCTTCGACGTTTTCGGTGTGTCCCCCAGAACAAGCGTGAAAAACTGAAAGAATAATTTGATTTTTATAAGTTAGTACTTGCCCAGATGTAGCATCCACTGCTTTATAAATGCCACCGGATTCACTAATTACGCCTTTGTAAATCTGCCAGCGATCGGGGGTATCGCCGACATCGTAAATGGGATTACTGCGTTGTTTTTCGCGCTCGTAGAGGGCATAAGTACGGGCGGCGATCGCCTGCGCTTGTAAAGCTTGTAGGGGCCATCTGGCATCCATTTCGCCACCTATGACGCTGTAAAGATATTCTTCTAAATCAACCCAATTAACAGCGGTTAAACCTTTGTTTGTAGGGACAACCAGAGTTCTGCCTCGATACCAGCGATCGCCTATATAAACAAATCCCTTACCTGTTGGCTCAATCCAAAATAAACCAGACCGCCATCTATCCAAAGCAACTCCCCCAGGAATCGCTTGAGCATAATAGGAACTCATTTGCGGCAACTGTCCCAAGGTGCGACCAGAACCATCCTTGACGACCGCAGTTGTCGAACTACCGACTTTTACCTGATTAACGTCTCTTTCAATTGCCACACGTAAAATTACAGATGCTTGAGCTGGCGCAACCAAAACAATCCAAAAAAGAATGCTTATCCACCAATGGCGGACTTTAATCTGGGAAAATAAAGAGCTTAATAACAGTTCAAACTTCATGCTGATAATTTATTCACGCTTGTATAGGTTTACAGTTATCCTTTTCAGTAGTTTCCCGGAGATTGCATCGCCACCTCACTAAATATAGATGAACTATCTTGGACTATCAAGTTTCATAGGGCGCGGTTTTTGGTGTAGACATGGCTCATAAGGTAATAGCCGCTACAGTTCTAACACTATCTAGCTCTTGAGCGTCTATACCTCTTATTGATTATGCATTTTGCTTAACCGCTAAGTCGGTATCACAGATAAGCATAAATAAATTTCCCACAGCAAAAGCTCAAAAGCCTATAAAGAAAGGTTTTTCAATAAGGACAATGCGCGAATTCTAAGAAAGCGGTACTAGCTTTTTGGCAGTTTATCAGATATTGGTGTTTGCCTTTGGTTCACGTTGAGATTTATTTTATTAGAGTGAATAAATAAGTTTTATCCGTATGATTAGGATGTTTAATATTTTGATTATCTCGATTTAGTCTACATTAGCGGCTGCGGGGCTTTTTGTTAGCTTCTAGTAATCAAGCCAAGTTCTTATTTGCTCTTGTTGGTGCGTTATTGTTGGTAACGCACCCTACCAATCTGATGCTAGAGACGTTCCCTCGGAACGTCTCTAGGAGAAATTGTAGATGTAGGTAGACATTTGCTCTTTCGTTAAACTTTTGCTGTATTCGCTTCATTAGCGATGATGCCCACTACATTCAACTTGCCCAAAATGTCTGTAGCTTGAATCAATTCAGTTCTGGTCACTTGACCCATTTTTTCCACAAATACAATCTGATGACAGTAGGTTGCTAAAATCCTGGCATCAACTATGCCTAAAATTGCTGGCGCATCTATCAACACTAAATCATAGGTTTGCTCAAAGACCTCGATTAGTTCTTTCATCCGCCGAGAAGTCAGTAATTTCACCGTATCATCTGGTGTCGGTCCTGCTGTCAAAACATCAATCGCGGGGTGAATTGGCTGGATGTAATCGGCAACGGGGGTATTTGTCTCATCGACCAATAACAGAGATAGTCCCCAGTCGTTAGAAAGCTCCAAAATGTTGTGTAGGTGAGGCTGCCGCATGTTGGCATCAATTAGTAAAACTCGCCGATGCATTCTGGCTGCACTCACCGCTAGCCCCTGTGCTATGGTTGTCTTACCTTCTCCGGGTAGTGCTGAAGTCACCATCAGTGATTTGAAGGCGTAGGGATTTGATATTTGAATGTTTTGGTAGATCATATCCAGGCTTTCGTGAAAGGGCAACCTGGTGTAGACACTAAGGTGTTTGTCAGGATACGCGGGAGTTAAGCCGACTTTTTTATTTGAAAACAGGGTTCGGAGCCGTTTTTTCATTCGCGGCAAGGATAATTTGGGAACTCTGCCAAGTAACCGCACATTTGTTAAGTTTTGTAACTCTTGTGAAGAATAAATTGCATCTTTAGACATTTCCCAAATTAGGGCGATCGCAATTCCTAAAATCGGTCCAATTACTGCTCCCCCAGCTAAACGCAATGTTCTACCGCTACCCATATAAATTCCCGGTTGGGGTTCTTCCAAGACTTGCCAATCAAACCCACCTTGAGCAATTTGCATTCCTAAAGACTGTTGCGCTTGCAGAAGTTGTTCAAGTGTTTTGCGATTAGTTTCGACTTCTGGCAACAGACGATTATACTCTGCAATTAAGGTGGGGTATTTGGCTAATTCTGAGCGAAGTTGCTGTTCTGACTGAGCTAAACTCTGTTCGTTGGCAACTAACCCAAGGGAAGCTGTTTGCACCTGTATTAATTCTTCTAGCAACTTGAGGTCAACTTCTCCCATTTGCCCTTGTGTCAGAAGTAATTTTCCGGTGGCACGCTTTTCGGGTGCTTTGTCTCCGAGCGTTCGCCCAATTTCTTGTCGTAATAATGATACTTGATTAGAGCGTTGCTGTGTCAGTTTGGCGATCGCCGGCGAGGTGTCTGTATAGCGCAATCGTTCTTGACCCAGAGCCAATTCTGTTTTTTGAATCTCGTTTAACAGCGTTTGATAGCGAGTTGACTGACTCAAACGAGAGGAAATAAGCGCATTCTGCGGTGAAGCAGCCATTTTTCGCTGCAAGTTATTGTAGCGAGCGCGGACGTCTTGAAGCTGGGCACGGGTGGTTTGTAGCTGCTTTTGTGTGTCCGCTACAGAAGCGAGGATAATTTTACCTTGTGCTTCGGGATCGAGTAAGTTATTTTTCCGCCGAAACTGTTCTAAATTATTCTCAGATTTAATCACCTCTTGTTTAATTGTCGGTAGGCGATCGTTAACAAAAGAAAGTCCTTTATTCAGACGTTGCTTTTGTTGCTCTATGTTGTAATCTTGATAGACCTTTTTTAATGCTTGTAGTACTTTTTCGGCTTTAATTGGATCTTGGTCTTTGAAGGTGATTTCAAATACTTGGCTGGGAATTTTATTAAGTCCTGTTCCTCCTTCTAGTTGAGCCACAACTAAAGAACCTGGTTTAGCTTCTTTACCTTTCTTACCTAAAATATCTTCTACTTGAATATCTGGATATTCAGGACGCAGTAAATCTACAGCTTTTCGTATTAGCTTAGTACTCAGCATTAGCCTTAACTGAGCAGTATAATCAACAACTTGAGAATTTGGGTCAGTAAATTGGCTATCTGTATTTCCTTGAATATTTCTTGATTGTAAGCCTTCATACAAATTGGAACTTACCAATAATTGCATAGAGCTTTGGTATTTCGGTTTAGCAATTGTTGCCAAGAAAATGGCAACGGACATTACTACGCAAGAAACACCGAAGATGAGAAATCGCCGGCGAAATAAAATTCTCGATAATTGTCTGATGTCAACTGCGCTTTGTGGGGAAGTAGTAATTAATTGCCCCTGATTGAGATCAGTATTAGCCACTCTCAAAGTCCTCTAATATTGACAAATGTTGAGCAAGAAAAATGCGTGCAAAATTAATTTCATTAAATTAATGACGCTACAAAACGCGTTTATGATTCCTGGAAAAAAATCTTTTATATATAAATTAATTAAGGAGAGTGTTAATTTTTACTTATGTTAAATAGTTTTATGTAAAAACAACGAAGTAAGCGGCTCTGTCCCTTAAGACCCTTGATTTGAGCGCTAAACCGCTCACTACAAACTAAAAGAGTATTTTACGTTTAATTTCGCCCACTTACTTAACTGATAAGTCCTTGATTTGAGAATTTACCTGTTAATCAAAATCGCGTTGCTCCCTGATGTATAAAAGTTTCAATGGTAAAAATTTTATCCAGTATGACAACGTTGTTTAGATTAATGCTAATTTTAACAAATACAATATGACATCTCTTGCCAAAATGGCAGATAAACTTGACAAAGTATTTTGCCAAGTTAGAAAATTATATTGTTGCCATTGAAGAAAGTGCGCTAAATATACAAATTATTTAAAACTTTTTTTGCCTTGCTTCTTAGTCTTGACATCAAATCTATATCAAACTGAGTTCGCTGTGTAAATTGGTCAGCTTGTGCGTCGCGAACTATAAATGGCGGGTGTTTTAAGGGAAATTCCATTGCTAGGGTCGGATGATTAGCAAAAGGACTCTGAGCATCTTTTGTATTAAGAGCTTCTGCACCAAATCCAATGTTAGAAACAAAGTTAAGATTTGGCAGAATAGTTAATCCATTTTGAATCCAAGAAGTAAATGTCCAGGGAAAATCCCATGTATTAATATTTTCTTCATAACAACCTTGGAAAAGTTTAGACCAGTATTTAACTGCTTGGGAATCATGAAGTATGTCTTGCAGCCAATTGCCATCTCTAACTGAAGCCCATTGCTTCATTTCTACATCATAGTGTTGCCATGCTCGTCGCCAAGTTGCCCAACCCCAAATTAGACTATAGCGAGAAAAGTAATAGCTATATTCTGTACGTTTGCGACCAAATTGGAAATTGTTTCCGCTTATGGTCATAATTCTTTGGTCGTCTTGATATCTATGTAATAACTCTTCACAAAATGGAAAAAATGTTGGGTGAGGTAAACAATCATTTTCGAGAATAATTGCTTGTTACACTTGCTCGAATACCCAATTTAAACCAGTTGAGATCCGCAGCTTATTACCTAAATTTTTTTCAGAATAGTTTTTAATCACTTGACAATTCCAATCAACTTGCTCAATAATTTTACGGGTGGCAGCACACTTTTGTATATCATCAGGATGGTTATGGCGAGGAGCATCGGCAATTACTAAAAGCTTGGCTGGTTTAACTTGCCGAAGCGCTTGCAACACTTTTTTGATGGTGTCTGTACTCCGCGATCGCCTAATTGAGTCGCAAATTTTTCGGGCATATCTAAAATAAATTCCAAAGCATTGGTAAGTGTTGCTGCTTCTTCAATTGCTGCGTCGTCCACACCTTCTAATCCATAAGCAATGTTATCGCGAACAGAAGTGTTAAAAATAAAAGTATCTTGACTCACCACCGCAAGTTGAGAACGCAGTGAACTTAGTTGATATTGCCGCAAGTCAACTCCATCAATCAAAATTTTACCAGCGGTAGGATCGTAAAAGCGCATCAGTAAGTCTGCCATAGTTGTCTTCCCAGAACCAGAAGCTCCCACCAGCGCTACCATCTGACCGCGTTCGATTGTCAAGGTAATATTTTGTAATACTAATTTGCTGTTGTCATAGCCAAAGTCTACATCAACGAAGGCGATCGCCTGCTTCAAGCTATAAAACTTCGCTTCCCCATCTCTCAAATAAGTCTTGTCATCAGTCCGCAACATCTCGTGGACATTTTTCACAGATCCATAATGCATCGCAATTATGCCCCAAGAACTATTCATGTGAGCAATAATTGGCAATAAGCGGAACAGCGCGAACAAAAAAGCTAATAATGAAATTACATGCAAGCTGCCATTAGATACAAGAGTCGAGACTGCCACCAGAATCATCGCAATTAAAATTGTCGTCGCAACTGCCTCAACAAGTGGTTGGACAATTCCACTAATTGCGGAAGCTTTCAGCCAAGCTTTTGCGAAGCGTTCAGCTACTTTATTAAAACGTCTGTTTTCAAAATCTTGAGTCCAAAACGCTTGGACAGTACGAACTCCGCCAATAAATTCTATCGCTTTTGAGGTCAACTCTCCACCAGCAGATGTCATTTCAAAGCTTGCTTCGCGAACTTGCCGAACTAAATTTGATGCGACTACTGCCAACAAGCTGAATAGAAGTACTGTCAAGAGCGTCAGCTGCCAAGAGATGACAAACATGGCGATCGCGTATGCGAGAATAATGCAGGCTTTAGTGACAAAATTAATTATTTGGCGTTGCATAATCGCGGTATGAATCATTCCGGAACTGGAACATCCCAGAATTTTAGATAGTGGAGTAATAATCGAATTGAGTATTTCAGCATTTCTACTGATTTGGAATAACATAGCGTCTT
>JAESFM010000274.1_pt1 | contig 11948 bp, 11 predicted proteins | sample 9266171 | NCBI WGS metagenome assembly JAESFM01 (sample SAMN14505069, study PRJNA617099) | algae metagenome | isolation source: Hassallia sp. WJT32-NPBG1 and co-occurring heterotrophs from well developed... | place: USA: Mojave Desert, Joshua Tree National Park, California | collected 2006-06-22
GGCGGCACGGGTGTGCATATGGCAATCGGACTTGCCCGCTTTCATTTTCCTGGGATGGGAAACGGGATGCCTCGTATCGCCATGGCGCCGGCGCTGATCATCGGTCTGCTTACCACCGCGCTGTTCGGTTTGTTCTACATGGCGGCACTGAACAACCCCATCATCAGCCGCCCGCCCCGCCCGGTAGCCTCGGCACCCGCACCGAAACCAGCGCCCATTGCCGCTCCGGCACCCGCACCTGCTGCACCGGCCGTCACGGCCCAGCCTGCCGCCCCGGATCTTTCCCGCACCCTGACACGTGGCGAGATGAGGGAAGTGCAGACGCTTCTCAAGTCCGCCGGCTACGATCCGGGTCCGGCGGACGGATTGATCGGGCCGAAGACCCGCACCGCCATCATGTCGTTCGGTGAAGCGCACGGTGTCGAGTTGACGCCGGAGCCGCAGTTGAGGCTGCTGGAGGCCCTGCGTGCCGCCGCGCGCTGAGCCACTCCCAAGGCCGGTTCAGGATCGCCGATAGCTGTGCTGCCGAAGCTCCATTTGATCCGTTCTTCTCCTCGCAGGCGAAGCGGGAGATTTACATGCAAAATCAGCAACCGAAAATCGACGACGAGACGCTGGCGTTCCTCCAGCAGGTCTTCCAACTGGTACGGGGAGGACGGGCCGAGGAGTTCCGCGAGTATCTGGTCCGAGGACTGCCGGCCAACCTGCGCAACGAGAGGGGCGACAGCCTCCTGATGATCGCCGCCTATAACGGTCACCCCGAAGTCGTGAAGCTGCTGCTGGAGTATGGCGCCGATCCCGAGATGGCGAACGACCGCGGCCAGACCCCGCTCGCCGCCGCCGCTTTCAAGGGCGACATCGAGGTCATCGGAATCCTGCTCGACAACGGCGCCGACGTCGATGGCGCGGTCGACGGCGGACGGACCGCCCTGATGACCGCCGCCATGTTCAACCGGACCGAGATCGTCGATCTGCTGATCGAGCGCGGCGCCGACATCGACAAGCAGGACGCCTCCGGCCACACCGCGCTGATGGCGGCGCGGATCATGAACGCGTCGGATACGCCGGCCCAGCTTGCCCGGGCGTCCGAACGCGGACATCCCCCGGCTCCGCAGCGGGACTGAAATTTCCCTCGAACCGATCTCCACCATCGACTTCACTTCAAGGCCTACCGACCATGACCACCCTCATTCCCATCGATCAGGGCCGCCTTTGGAAGCGCCACATGGCCATGGCCCAGATCGGCGCCCTGCCGAATGGCGGTGTCAATCGTCCCGCCCTTTCGCAAGGCGACGCACAGTCGCGCAGCCTTCTGGCGCGCTGGGCGGAAGAACTCGGATTCTCGGTAGAGACCGATCCCATCGGGAACCTGTTCATCCATCGTCCCGGCAGCGACGGCACCCTGCCTCCCGTCATGGCCGGTTCCCATCTGGATACCCAGCCGACCGGCGGCAAGTTCGACGGCGCCTACGGCGTGCTGGCTGCTTTCGAAGCGCTTCAGGCTATCCACGAGGCCGGCATCGCCACCCGTCACCCGATCGAGGTCGTGTCCTGGACCAACGAGGAAGGCTCGCGCTTCCAGCCCGGATGTTCCGGATCCTCCGCGTTCACGGGCGCCGTTCCCCTGGAACAGCATCTTGAAGCGGTAGACCGCGACGGCATCACCGCGCGCGATGCGCTGGCGGCTGTCCTGTCCACCGAACGCGGCATGCCGATGCGTCCCTTGGGTTTCCCGGTCGCCGCCTTCCTCGAATGCCATATCGAGCAGGGGCCGAAGCTGGAGGAGGCCGGCGTACCGGTCGGCATCGTGACGGGCATCCAGGGGTCGCGCTGGTTCGCGATCGAAGTCCATGGTGACGAGGCGCATGCCGGGACCACCCCGCGCCGCAACCGCCGCGACGCCCTGTCGGCAGCCATCAGCATGGTCGCGGCACTGGAGCGCCTGATGTTCGACGAAGAAGACCGGGTGCGCTTCACCGTCGGCCGGTTCGAGGTTTCGCCAGGATCGCCCAACACGATCCCCGGCCGGGTCTTCTTCACCATCGATTTCCGCCATCCGGAGGCATCCACCCTGAAGCGGCTGGGGGATCAGGTGGATGCCGTCTGCCGCGCCCATGTCGGACCCTGCTCGGTCACGATAACGGAAACTTTCCATAGCCTGCCCGCCGACTTCGACGCCAATGTCATCGCGGCGATGAGGAAGGCGGCAGATCTGGTCGGCGTTCGCACCCTGGATCTTCCCTCCGGCGCCCTGCACGACGCCAAGTTCCTTCAGGAGGTCTGCCCCAGCGGCATGATCTTCGTGCCCTGCGAAAAGGGCATCAGCCATAACGAGGCGGAGAACGCCAAGCCCGAAGACCTGGCGTCCGGCGCCCGCGTGCTGGCGGAAGCGCTGGTCATTCTCGCCAATTCCTAAAGCGCTGGCGCCCGGCGCGGCTCACGATGCCCAGGGATCGTCCACCAGTTCCCGCATGTCGTAGGCGGCAAGGCTGGCCTGATGGATGGCCGCGTCGGCGCGGAAAAGGTCGCGCGTGATGCCCTGCACCAGCCGGGGCACGCCGAACTTCATCCCGCTGATCGATGCGCCGGACAATCCCATGGACGGAGTCGCGCCGAACGTGAAGTTATGCAGGTTCTTCAGGAACGGCGCAGTTCCCGGCACCTTCTCGATGAACTGGAAGGCGGAACCCAGATACGGGTGCGCCGTCAGTTTCGGATGCGCCAGTTCGGGCGGCGGCGTGTAGCGGTCGCGCCAAAGCGCTATGTGCTGGCTGAATCCGGCAAGCTCCGGACGGCACGCCAGATCGACTTCGGTCCCGGTGCAGACGAGCACGAAGTCGAACTCGTGGCGGTCCTCCGGGGTTTTCGCCCAGACCCGCCCGGCCTCCACTCCCGCGTCGATCCAGGGCGATCCCAAGTGCAGGCGGAAGTTGGGGAAGCGGCGCACCCGGTCCAGCGTATCGCGCGGCGGCGGCTGGTTGAACGAGTAGACCTTGACCATCGCTTCCCAGCGCTGGGCGTCGTCCAGGTCGGCGAAGTGATGCAGGAAGCCGCTGAACTCCATCCAGCGGAAAGGATTGATCGCCGGGATCGACTGGCGCCGGGCGAACAGCGAGACCTCGGCCGCCCCGTGCTCCAAGGCCGTGGCGGCATTGTCGAAGGCCGACGCGCCGGCTCCCAGCACACCGATCTTCTTGCCTGCCAGATCGTTGAAATCGAGTGTTTGGGCCGTGTGGGCATAGCGGTCGCGCGGCAGGTTCTCCTCGACCAGCGGAGGGATCGACCAGCGCCCGCTGCCTTCCGTACCGGTCGCAAGCACCACCTTCCGGACATAGCGGGTTTCTTCGGCTTCCCCGTTCGTCGGCATCAGCGTGACCTCGAACAGGTCGTCGACCGGTACGATCCGGGTCAGCCGGATCTCGTTCCGGACCGGCAGCTTGAGCACGCTGCGATACCATCCGATGTAATCGTGCCAGGTTTCGCGAGGTATCCTGTCCAGCCTGTCCCAGGCTTCCGCACCGTATTTCGCCTCGTACCACGCCTGGGGTGTCAGACTGGGAATCCCAAGGTCCGGGCCCGTCAGATATTTGGGAGTCCTCAAGGTCACCATGCGGGCGAAGTTCGTCCAGGGACCTTCCTCGCCTTGCTTCCGCTGGTCGATCAGCATGACGTTGCCGACACGCTCGCGCAGCAGGTGAAAGGTTACGGCCAGCCCTCCCTGACCGGCCCCGACGATCAGGACATCGAGCACCGGCTCGTCCCGGTATCGGCGTGCCGGGACCCAGGAGCGGGCCGGATAGTCCGTAAGGGACAAGTCACGTGCGATGCGCGTCTCCAGATCGCGAAGGCTGCTCAAAATCTATTCTCCGGCATATATTATAAATCTTATCGTTCCCTCCCAAAATTATGAGATATCTTAGTCCAGTCAACTGGTCGAACCGCCGCACGGAGACTGAACATCCTGGTATATGAACATAGGTTCGGCAGATGCCCTTATGCGCGCCAGGGTAAAAGCCGGTCTGATCAGTTCGATAGCATACGGTTCCTGGTCCGGTTCAGCGCATGCAGCGGGTTGCAGGCTATCGCCAGTCCCGCGGAAATCGTCGCCTTGACGTATCGCCGTTCCGCCAGATGCACGGCGGTGCTCCGATAGCTGTTCCTGCCGAAGCCGCCAAGGCTCCGGACAAGACGCCGCAGGACCGGCTGCTCGTCCAGGGAGCGCTGGTATTCGTCGATCGTCAGATCGCGGCCTTGCAGGCGCGCCAGGTTCCGCGCCGACAGGAAGGCGAATACCCGCTCCTGTAATCCATATCGGGTCGAACTGATGCTGCTGCCATGGACCCGGTACAGGGCCAGGTCGTGCGGGATCGTTCGGACGGGACCACGCTCCGCCAGGCTGTTCATCAGCTCGACATCGTCCGCCCCGTCCATGGCCGAATTGTAGCCGCCCAGTTCCAGTGCCAGATCGCGGCGGAACAGGCAGGTCGGGCTGATGACATAGATGACCTTGCCCCTCGCGCGGAAGTCCCGGAACTCCTCCGGCGACTGGGGGCCGCTCTGGATTCGGTGCATCCGCCGGCCCCAGCGGTCGATCGTGATCGCGCGGCCTCCCCACAGCACCACGTCCGGATTTTCGCGCGCGGCGGCGACGAGCCGGGCGAACCGATCGGGAAGTGAAATGTCGTCGGCGTCCATGCGGGCCACCCAGGGGCGCGTCGCTGCCCGCAGGCAGCGGTTGCCGTTTTCCGGCGCCCCGACGTTCTCACCCGAAAGCACGCGGATGCGGCCGTCACGGGCGGCATAGGAGCGCGCAATCTCCAGGGTGCCGTCGCTCGATCCGTCGTCCGAGACGATGAGTTCGAAATCGGGGAAGGTCTGGCTCAGGACGCTGTCTATGGCGGCGGCGACGAAGTCTTCCGAATTGTAGGCCGGCATTATGACGCTGATCATGGGAAACCTCGATGCATCGGATGTCGATACCTGGGAGGCTTCCTCAACAGCAACGGCTCTGCCGCGATATGCAAGAGGCGCTTTTTTGTCTCCGGCCCGGCCTCGGCCCGTTCGAGGCGGCCGAGGTGCGACGCATGGTCCTGGGGCGGCCCGGTATCCCGCAGTGCAAAATGACGCGGCGTCATTCATGCCCGGAGATCCGCCCCATGGCCGAAGTTCTGTTTTTCCAAAAGTTTAACGACCCTGCCAACTCGAAGCAGAAGGCCCAGCTCGAAGCCGCTGGCCACACCGTCGTCGCCCGCGACCTGTTGTCGGAGCCCTGGACGCCGGAAACCCTGCGGCCCTGGTTCGAGGACCGCCCGGTCGAGGACTGGTTCAACCGCTTCGCTCCCGCCGTTCGCGGCAAGACCATCTTCCCGGCCGAACTGGACGAGACTGCGGCCCTGGCCGCCATGATCGCCGACCCCGAACTGATCCGGCGTCCGCTGATCCAGGTCGGCGACAAGCGCGCCGTCGGTTTCGATCCGACCAGCCTGAACTCCTGGATCAGCCTCGTTCCGGTTTCCGACGGACTGTCCTGCGAGGACAAGCACGCCCAGGGCCGTTGCGACCATGGCCACGGCCATCATCACCACTGACGCTTGCGAGGCGTTTCCCGGATCGGCTCTCGCCGGTATGGCGAAGCCGGTCCGGGCCCGTCGCATCAGCGTCGCAGGCGCGCATCCAGTCGAGCCATCAAGCCGTCAAGCTCGACATGGTCGTCGCGGTTCAGCTTCGGTCCCGGCGCCCGTACCGTCGCCGACCCGATGACGCCGCGCCGGCGCAGGATCTCCTTGCGGATCGCAAGCCCGACGCCGGCCTGCTGTTCGTGCCGGACGACCGGCAGGTAGACGTCGAACAGGTCTTCGGCACCCTCGGCATCGCCGTCGAAGAAGCGCCGGCAGACCTCAACCAGCATTTCCGGATAGGCGAAGCCCGTCATGGCGCCGTCGGCGCCGCGGCGGAGTTCCTGCGGCAGGTGCAGGCCGCCGTTGCCGACAAGGATGCTGATGCGTCTGCCGCCCTGGTCCGGCCATGCCCGGATCTGGGTCAGCTTCCGAAGTCCCGGCGCCTCCTCGTGCTTCAGCATCACGATCTGCGGGTGGTCGTCGAAAACCCGCCGCAGCGTCGATACCGATACCGGCACCCCCGTCACCTGCGGAAAATCCTGGAACACGACAGGCACGTCGGCGCCGAGGATGCGCAACGTCTCGGCGAAGTAGTTGACGACCTGCTCCTCGGTCTTCAGTCCGCCGAGCGGTGCTATCATGACGCCGGCGGCACCGGCATCCATGGCCGAGTGGGCGAAGGCCGCGAGGTTGTTGGTGCCGGGATTGCTGACGCCGACGATGACCGGGATCTTGCCGGCTGTCCTGGCGAACACCCGCTTCATGAAGCTCTGCTGTTCATCCGGGGTCAGCTTGGGAGCCTCCCCCATGATGCCCAGGATCGTCATGCCGTTGACGCCGGACTCCAGATAGAAGTCGACCATGCGGTCGGTGCTCGCCAGATCCAGCGCGCCGTCGTCCTCGAACGGCGTCGCGGCGATGATGTAGACGCCGCGGACATGTTCGTTAAGCTTCTCGGTCATGATTGTTCCTCCGGTCCCTCTCGTTTGGGCCGCAGCTTACGCATCGCCGGGCGGTCGCGAAAGTCCTTAGAGTGGAGAGGATGACAGGAATGCCCGGAGCAGATGGTTGACGTCCTCCGGCTCCTCGTGCTGCAACCAGTGAGTGGCATTGGGGAAACGGAACAGCCGGCCCTGGTCGCACCTGCGCAGCGCCGCCAGAGCAAGCGGAAATTCCAGAGCCGCGTCCCGCTCTCCCCACAGGATCATCGTGGGCACCCGCACCCGCTCCGAACGCAGCTTGCGGCGTTTCCGCAGCGCCCGGTACCAGTTGATCATGGCGGTCAGGGCGCCCGGACGCGACCAAGCCTCCTGGTAATGATCCAGATCGTGCCTGCTGAAGGCATCGCCCCGGCTGGTGCCGGTCAGCAGACGCCGCGCCATGCGGTAGCCGCCGGCCCGGAGCAGCGCTTCGGGCACGCCGGGGATCTGGAAGAACAGGATGTACCAGCTCCGCAGCATCTGGGTCGGATGGGTCATGGCGTAGCGGGTCATGGTGGCCGGGTGCGGCGCGTTGAGAATCGCCAGCCGCTCGATCCGGTCCGGATCGCGCAACGCCAGCCACCACGCGACGATGCCGCCCCAGTCGTGGCCGACCAGCGAGAACGTGCGGTATCCCGCCGACTCGGCCAGCTGCAGAACGTCGTCGGCCAACGCGTCGATATCGTAGTTCTCCAGCCCGACGGGCTTGTCGCTCAGATTGTAGCCGATCTGGTCCGGCACCAGGACGCGCCATCCATCGTCCACCAGCGGACCGACCTGATTACGCCAGGCATATGAGAATTCGGGAAAGCCGTGGAGCAGGATGACGAGAGGACCGTCAGTCGGACCCTCGTCGATGGCCGCCAGCCGGCGGCCGCCATTACCGCTTCTGATCATCGTCCGGCCGGCTGGCGTTGTCGGGCTTGCCGGCAGGCTTGCTGTCGGGCGTGCCGCCTTCGCCGGTCCAGTCGTCGGTGATCATGGACTGCGCTTCGCTGATTTCCTCCAGCTCCTCGCGGGACGGCGGACGGGGGATACGCGGCGTCTTCGGCGTGCCGGCAACCGGGCTTTCGTTCTCGGGCATCGGTGTTTCTCCATCTGGGTCACCCAGGAGAAACACCGTTCAGCCCGGATTGTCCCCGGCGTCGCTCATCAACTCAGCGATACGTCCAGGTACAGCATGATGACGAAGCCCAGCATCAGGCCGACGCTGGCCGCTTTCTCCAGTCCCGCGCGATGCGTTTCCGGAATGATCTCGTTGCTGACGACGAAGATCATGGCTCCGGCCGCGAAGGCCAGACCCCAGGGCAGCAGCGGTGCCGCCATGGAGACGGCTATGACGCCGACCAGGGCGCCCAGCGGCTCGACCAGCCCGGTCGCCAGGGCGATGCCCACCGCCTTGGGGCGGCTGTAGCCGACGCCGTACAGTGCCACCGCCACGGCCAGTCCCTCCGGCATGTTCTGAAGCCCGATGCCGAAAGCCAGGGGATAGCCGGTAGCGGTGTCGCCGGTCCCGAACCCGACGCCGACCGCCAACCCTTCGGGGATGTTATGCAGCGTGATGGCGATGACGAACAGCCAGATCCGGCGCAAGCTGTCCGCCTGCGGTCCCCGGCGGCCATTTTCGAAATGTTCGTGCGGCATCAGCAGGTCCAGCGCCCACAGGCAGGTAGCACCCAGCAGGATGCCGGCTCCGACCACCGCCGGTCCGGCGCCGGTCTCTAGCGCCGGAAGGATCAGGGAGAAGAAGGACGCAGCCAGCATCACCCCGGCGGCGAAGCCGAGCAGCGCGTTCTGTATGCGTTTGGAAACGCTGCGCACCAGCAGCAGGGGAACGGCTCCAAGGCCGGTGGCGGTGCCCGCCGCGAGGCTGGCTAAAAAGCCGGTAAGCAGTATCGACACGCGTTATCCGTCAATCGTCGGCGTTGGCCGGGAGGTAAGCACCGTTCGGTGCGGCGGCGGGACTGGATATGGTGCCGTCGGCGGGAATGACGAAGGCGAATGTGGCGCCGTGGCCGGGAGAGCTTTCGACCCAGATACGGCCCCCCAGATGCTCCACGATGCGCTTGCAGATGGCCAGCCCAAGGCCGGTTCCCTGCGGCTTGTCCGTCATCGTGTTGCCGACCTGACGGAACTTGTCGAACACGATCTCCGCATCCTTGTGCGTTATTCCGGGGCCGTTGTCGCTGACGGTGACCTTCACGCCGTCGCCGGCGTGCTCGACGCGGACGACGACCCGACCGGAACCGCCGGGGGTGAACTTGGCCGCATTGGACAGAAGGTTCATCGCGACCTGTGTAAGCCTGTCATGATCGCCCCGCACGCTTGGCACCGTATCGGGGATGTGCGCTTCGAGCGCGATCCCCTTGTCCTTGAACACCTGCGCGGTGGTCGCGGTTGCTTCGCGGACGATTTCTCCCAGATCGACCGTCTCGATGTTCCAGTCGATCTCGCCCGCCTCGATCTTCGCCATGTCCAGGACCTGATTGATCAGGCGGGTCAGCCGCTCGCTCTCCTTGATGATCAGGTGAAGGAACTCGCGCGCCTGATCCGGCTCGATATCGGGATTGTCGTGCAGGATCTCCGCGAAGGCGCGAATGGAGGTCAGCGGCGTCCGCAGCTCGTGCGTCACGGTTGACAGGAAGTCGTCCTTCAGCCGGTCCAGCTCCAGCAGCTTCTCGTTCGCCGCGCGCAGCGCGATCGAGGTGCGCTCCAGTTCGGCCGATTTCTGTTCGAGCTGGCGGCTGTATTCGAGCACCTGGCTTGTCTCGTCCAGCATCCTCAGCAGTTCGGGCATGGTGACCTCGCCGCCCCTGACGGCCGAGGCGAGCGCCACCCGCGCCGATGCCGCGCCGATGGCGCCCGCCATCAGCCGCTCGCCGAAGCGCACCAGTTCCGCCGTTGCCTGACGATCGCGCCGCAGGTCCACCGAACCGCCGCGCGCCAGCCCGGCAAAGGCCTGCTCCGCCCGCTGAGGTCCCAGAAACCGGCCGACCAGCGCTATGAGCTCGCCCACCGTCGTGCTGCCGCGCCAGGAAGACGAGGCTGCGGTCGCCCGCTCCGTCATCCGGAACACGTCGACGAAGGCGTTCGCCTGGACCCGCTCGCCCACGCTGGGCCGGTCGAACAGCGAAACCGCGACGTAGAGCCCGACGTTCAGCGCCATGCTCCAGAACAGCGCGTGCGACAGCGGGTCCAGGCTTTGCAGGCCGAACAGGGCATAGGGCCGCAGCAGCTCCATGCCGCCGGGACCGTCGGACAGGAAGCCGGGGTCGAGCCAGCCGGAGCGGGCGAACGACGGCAGCAGGAGCGTATAGGTCCAGGCCGAAATTCCCGCGATCAACCCTGACAGGGCGCCCCGCCGCGTTCCGCCGCTCCAGAAGATGCCTCCGATCAGGGCAGGTGCGAATTGCGCCACGGCGGCGAAGGAGATCAGACCGATGGCACCCAGGGCATAGGCGCTGCCGGCGAACCGGAAATAGCCGTAGCCCATCAGCAGGATCGTCAGGATGGCGGTCCGCCGGATCGTCAGCAGGAGCCGGGTCAGGTCGGGGTGGCGGTCCAGCTTCAGCAGGTTGAGGCGAAGCAGCGCCGGGATGACCAGATCGTTCGAGACCATCGTGCTCAGCGCCACCGTCTCGACGATGATCATGCTGGTCGCCGCCGACAGCCCGCCGACGAAGGCGAACAGCGCAAGGGCTTTCCAGCCCTGCGACAGCGGCAGCGCCAGGACGAACATGTCGGGATCGACGGAGCCGGCGGGGAAGAGCATCAGGCCGGCGACCGCGACCGGCAGCACGAACAGGTTGATCAGCAGCATGTAGAGCGGAAACAGCCACAGCGCCCGGCGCAGATGCGCCTCCCGGACGTTCTCCACGATCATCAGCTGGAACTGGCGGGGCAGGCAGACGATGGCGGCCATCGACAGCAGCGTGACGGTGATCCAGCTTCCGTCGCCCAGCGCCGGTTCGGCCGTCAGCAGCCGGGCGACGGCGGGGCTGGCCGCCGTGCGTTCGAAAAGGTCGGCGAAGCCGTCATGGATGCCCCAGACGACCATGACCCCGACCGCCAGGAACGACAGCAGCTTGACGACGCTTTCGAAGGCGACGGCGGCGACCATGCCCTGATGGTGTTCGGCGGCATCGATGCTCCGCGTGCCGAAGACGATGGCGAAGGCGGCCATCAGCAGGGCCACGTAGAACGCCTTGTCCCCCAGGATCGCCGCATGGGGCCCCGTTCCCAGCCCGGTCGGGTCTGTCCCGGCCAGCAGGTCGAAGCTGATGGATACCGCCTTCAACTGAAGCGCTATGTAGGGCGTCACGCCGAACACCGCGATGGCGGCGACCATGCCGCCCAGCAGGTGGCTCTTGCCGTAGCGCGCCGCGATGAAATCGGCGATGGAGGTGCTACGCTGGCGTTTGGCGATCCGCAGGATCTTGGCGATGACCACATAACCCAGCGTCATGACCAGGGTAGGTCCGAGATAGACCGGAAGAAAGCCGATCCCCAGGGTCGACGCCCTGCCGACGCTGCCATAGAAGGTCCAGGTGGTACAGAAGACGCCCAGCGACAGCGCATAGACGTAGGGCGTCGCGATCACGCTCCGTCCCCTGTCGGCCAGCCGGTCGGCCCCCCAGGCGATGGCGAACAGCATGAACAGGTAGGCGAACGACGCGGCGGCGACGAGCGATGCGGGCATCAGCCTTGTCCTTCGTCGGCGGGCCGCTCGTCTCGCGGCTGACGCTCTACCGCCAGGGCCAGCAGGGCGATGACGGCCAGCCAGACGCCGAAGATATAGAGCATCAGCGCCGGCCAGCCGAACAGGAAACCGGGAGCGCCGAATGCCTGGAGCAGCGGCGGGTTGAACAGCACCAAGGCGAGCAGGAACAGCGCGATCAGACGGTCGCCGCGAGGCGGTCTGTCGCGCCGCCCGGTCAAAACGCCCGTTCCCGAGCGTGAAGTTCGACCAGGATGTTGGCGCTGCGGATCGCGTCGTCCAGCGTGACGAAGCCCTGGTCGCGCAGCATGTCGACGAAGCGCAGGAAGATCGCCGCCGTCAGCAGGCTGTCGCCGAGGGCGGTGTGACGATCGACCACCTGGATGCCCAGCCGCTTCGCGATGCCGTCCAGCGTATGATCGGCGTTCTCGCCCTGAAGCTGGCGCGACAGCAGCATCGTGTCGAGCACAGGGTTGTCGAACTTAACGCCGCTGACCTTCTCCTTCATCTTCAGGAACTTGAGGTCGAAGGCCGCGTTGTGGGCGACCAGCACCGATCCGCTGACGAAGGAGTGGAACAGCGGCAGCACGACCGAGGCCTTGGGCTTGTCCCGCGCCATGTCGTCGGTGACGC
>JAESFM010000275.1_pt1 | contig 11903 bp, 9 predicted proteins | sample 9266171 | NCBI WGS metagenome assembly JAESFM01 (sample SAMN14505069, study PRJNA617099) | algae metagenome | isolation source: Hassallia sp. WJT32-NPBG1 and co-occurring heterotrophs from well developed... | place: USA: Mojave Desert, Joshua Tree National Park, California | collected 2006-06-22
CGGTTGTTCGGTCGGACTTTCGAGGGCGATGTGAACATCGAATTGGGGATCGATCGGCGGGGGACGGCAGCGGGCATGCGCCCGGCTTCGTACATGCGTCCGGTGTTCGCCGCCCTCGACCTCGGGACCAACAATTGCCGGCTGCTGGTTGCGCGTCCGCAGATGGGAGGCGGGTTCCGGGTCATCGATGCGTTTTCCAGGATCGTGCGGCTGGGGGAGGGCGTCAGCCGGTCGCGCCGGCTGTCGGATGCCGCCATGGAGCGGTCGGTCGCGGCATTGCGAATCTGCGCCGCCAAGCTGGAGCGGCGCGGCGTCACCGCCGTCCGGGCGGTCGCGACCGAGGCCTGCCGCCGGGCGGAGAACTGCGACGAGTTCATCGATCTGGTGGAGCGGGAAACCGGCATCGCGCTGGACATCATCTCGACCCACGAGGAAGCCCGGCTGGCGCTGGCGGGATGCGCTCCACTGCTCGACCCCGCCGTGCGCGGCGCGCTGGTGTTCGACATCGGCGGCGGATCGACCGAGCTGATGTGGCTGGAATTGGGGGCAGGCGGCCGGACCCGGATGATCGACCAGATCTCGGTGCCGCAAGGCGTAGTCGGGTTGACCGAGTCCTATGGCGGCGACCGGGTTTCGGCCGCGACATATGTCCGGATGGTCGACGAGATCTCGGCGGCACTGGCCGCTTTCGAGGCGCGGAACGGCATCCAGCGGGCGGTGGAGCGGGGCGAGGTCCAGATGCTCGGAACCTCGGGCACGGTCACGACGCTGGCGGGGATTCACTTAGGGCTGCAACGGTACGAGCGGTCCATCGTCGATGGCAGCTACCTTCAGATCGACCACGCGCGGGCCGTCAGCCGGCGCCTGCTGGAACTGGATTTCGCCGGGCGTGCGGCATACCCCTGTATCGGGCGGGAGCGCGCCGATCTGGTGGTCGCGGGCTGCGCCGTGCTGGAGGCGATCTGCGATACCTGGCCGGTAACGCGGCTGCGGATCGCGGACAGGGGGTTGCGGGAAGGCATCCTGGTGGATTTGATCGCCGCCAACGGGGTATGAACGGCGAATTGCCGCGCGAAAACGGCCAGCTATTGCTATATCAGACATTATGACCAGCAAATCATCCGGACCGAACACCCCAAGCGGCCGTAACTTCGGCGTGCGCGTCAAAACAGCCAAGAAGCGCTCGCTGTCGTCCACGCTCTGGCTTCAGCGCCAGCTCAACGATCCCTATGTCGTGGAGGCGCAGAAGCGCGGCTATCGCAGCCGGGCTGCCTTCAAGCTGCTCCAGCTGGACGACAAGTTCAAGCTGCTGGCGCCGGGCAAGCGGGTGGTCGATCTGGGGGCCGCTCCCGGCGGCTGGACGCAGGTCGCGGTCGAGCGGGTCAAGCCGCAGGCGGGCAAGGGGAAGGTCGTCGGGCTGGACATCCTGGAGATGGAGCCGGTGGAGGGCGCCATCACCTTCCAGTGCGACTTCAATGACGACGACGCGCCGGACCGGCTGCGCGAGGCGCTGGACGGGCCGGCGGATATCGTGCTGAGCGACATGGCGGCGCCGGCGACCGGGCATCCCCAGACCGACCACATCCGGATCATGGGACTGGCGGAGCTGGCCTACGACTTCGCGGCGCAGGTGCTGTCCCCCGGCGGGGCGTTCATCGCCAAGGTGTTCCAGGGCGGTACCGAACGCGAGCTGCTGGACCGGCTGAAGAAGGACTTCGCCTCGGTCAAGCATGCCAAGCCGCCGGCAAGCCGGGCGGACTCGGCGGAAACCTATGTGGTGGCGGTCGGGTTCCGGGGCGGTTCGCCGGAGACGGGCCGTAGGGTCGAGGCCGACGAGGAGTAAGGTGCCGGTGAGCGGCGGCGCTGCGGACGAGCCGATATATCTCGACCACATGGCGTCCACGCCGCTCGATCCCGCGGTGCTGGAGGAAATGCTGCCGTGGATGACGGCAGCGGGCGCCGGCAATCCGCACGCCGCCGGGCATCGGCGGGGCTGGCGGGCTGCCGAGGCGATCGAACGGGCGCGCGGTGACGTCGCTGCCCTGATCGGCGCGAGACCGGGGGAAATCCTGTTCACGTCGGGCGCTACCGAAGCCAATGCGCTGGCGCTGCTGGGCGGCGTGCCGGAGAGATGGCCCGTCCTGTGCTCCGCCGTCGAGCATCCCAGCGTGCTGGCCTGCGTCGGAGAACTGGCGCGGCGCGGGCATGCGACGAAGGTGTTGCCGGTCGATGGAACGGGCAGGGTCGATCCGGATGCGGTGCGGATCGACGGGCCGGCGCTGGTTTCCGTGATGGCGGCGAACAACGAGGTCGGGACGTTCCAGCCGGTCGGCGAACTGGCGGGGCGCTGCCGCGAGCGGGGCGGACTGTTCCACACCGACGCGGTCCAGGCGCTTTCCACCGTCACGGTCGATGTTGCGGCGATGGGTATCGATCTGGCCAGCCTGTCCGGGCACAAGCTGTACGGACCGATGGGAATCGGCGCGCTGTTTGTGAGGCAGGGCGTGGCCGTGCGGCCGCTGCTGTTCGGCGGCGGCCAGCAGGGCGGCCGGCGGCCGGGGACCTTGCCGACGGCGCTGTGCGTCGGGCTGGGCGCTGCGTGCCGGATCGCGCGCGAGCGCGGGGCTGCCGATGCGGCGCGGCTTCGGGACTTGCGGGAACGGCTGTTCACTGTTTTGGCCGCCGGCGTGCCGGGCTTGAGGCGGAACAGTCCTTCAGCCGAGGGCATGGGGCTGGCGGGATGCCTGCATGTCGCAATGCCTGGGCTGGATGCGGCGGACCGGCTGCTCGACTTGCCTGAACTGGCGCTCTCGACGGGCTCCGCATGCAGCAGCGGGGAGGGCGGGCCGTCGCACGTGCTGCTCGCGATGGGCCGGTCGGCGGAGGATGCCTTCGGCAGCGTCCGGATCGGGCTGGGACGGTTCACCACCGCGGAAGAAGTGGACCGGGCCGGAGCACTTCTGGTCGAAGCGCTTCAGCGTGGGTCATAGGCGAGGGCTTCGCTGAGGGTGGCTCGGGTTTCCGTGACGACGAAGTCGGCGAAGGCGCGGGCCTTGGCGGGCAGCAGGTTGCGGTGCGGATAGAGGACCGCAAGGACTGCCGGTTCGGGCGGGTAGGCCGGCAGGACGATCTTCAGCGCGCCGCTCTTCAGGTGATCCGCTATCTCCCATACCGGTTTCATCGCGATGCCGTGGCCGGCCAGCAGCCAGTCGGTCAGCACGTCGCCGTAGTCGGCGTCGAAGCTGCCGGTGACGGAGATCTTGGCGGGACCGTCCGGCGTGGTCAGTGTCCACTGGTATTGCTGGGAGCCGGGGAAGCGCAGCAGCAGGCAGTTATGGGCCTGAAGGTCTTCCGGCTGCTCCGGCTCGCCGGCGGCTTCCAGGTAGGATGGCGTGGCGCAGAGGACGCGGGGGCAGTCGGCGATCTTGCGCACGACGAAGGTGCTGTCGCGCAGCACGGCCATGCGGATCGCGACGTCTACCGCCTCGTGCAGCAGGTCGATCAGGTGGTCCGACAATCGCAGGCGGACATCGACCATGGGGAAGGCTTCGCGGAACTTCGGGATCATCGGTCCCAGGACGCGGCGGCCGAATCCCAGCGGGGCCGTGACGCGCAGGCTGCCCGACGGGACGCCGCTGGCCGATGCGAGATTGGTCTGGGCGCGCTCCACCGCGTCCAGTACTTCCAGGCTGTCGCGGTAGAAGATATGGCCGTGCTCGGTCGGCTGAAGCTGGCGCGTCGTCCGGTTGAGCAGACGGACGCCCAAATGTTGCTCCAACTGCTGAATTCTATGGCTGACCACCGCCGGGGACATGCGAAGACTGCGCCCCGCCGCCGAGAGATTTCCCATTTCGACGACGCGGACGAAGGTTCGCATGTTTTCGAGCAGTGACAAATCCGTTACCCTTCCCTGTGCCGCCCAGTCATCGTCCGGCGGGGGTTGTCCGGCTCCGGAGCTTGCGCCCGGTTCTTCGCCGGGTTACCCGATCTTACCGGTTTATTTGAAGGTCCTGCCGAACGCCCCCGCTTCCCGGTCGGCACGGACATGTCTACCAATTCAGTCAACACGGCATCGCCTGGGTATCCAAGCCCCCGATACGGCGCGAGCCACAGTGAACAGTGGAGAGGACGAGATGGAAACCATCGTTTGGGAGTGGGTCAATTTCATGCTGCGGTGGCTCCATGTCATCACGGCGATAGCCTGGATCGGATCGTCCTTCTATTTCGTCCATCTCGACGCCAGCCTGAAGAAGCGCGAGCGGCTGCCCAAGGGAACCAGCGGCGAGGCGTGGCAGATCCATGGCGGCGGCTTCTACCACATGGTCAAGTATAACGTGGCCCCCGCCGAAATGCCCGATGAACTGACCTGGTTCAAATGGGAGGCCTATGCGACCTGGATCAGCGGCTTCTTCCTGCTGGTCGTCCTGTACTACCGGGGCGCCGATCTGTTCATGATCGACCAGGGCGTGATGGAGTTGAGCCAGTGGCAGGCGGTGGCGATCAGCGTCGTGTCGCTGGTGCTGGGCTGGGTCGTCTACGACAGGCTGTGCAAGTCGCCCGTGGGCAGGAACGACACGGGGCTGGCTGTGGCGGGACTGGCGATGCTGGTGCTGGCGGCCTGGAGCTTCTCGGAAGTGTTCAGCGGACGCGGCGCGATGCTTCAGGTCGGTGCGCTGATCGGGACGATGATGGCGGCCAACGTCGCGATGATCATCATCCCGAACCAGAAGAAGGTCGTCGCCGACCTGCTGGCCGGCAAGGAACCGGACCCGGCTCTGGGCAAGGAAGCCAAGCAGCGGTCGCTGCACAACAACTACCTGACTCTGCCGGTGCTGTTCCTGATGATCAGCAACCACTATCCGCTGGCGTTCGGCACCGGACATATTCCGGCGATCGTAGCATTGGTGCTGGTGGTCGGCGCCACCATCCGGCACTTCTTCAACAGCCGCCATGCCGGCAAGCCGACGCCGTGGTGGACCTGGGGCGTCGCCGTGGCCGGCGTCGCCGGCATCATCTGGCTGAGCGCGCTGGGTCCCAACGCGGATGCAGTCGCCAGCACCGCCCATGCGGCGGAGCCGGTCGATTTCGCCCAGGTGGAGGAGGTCGTGATTTCCCGGTGCAGCATGTGCCATGCCGAAACTCCGGGTTGGGAGGGGCTGGCGACCGCCCCCAAGGGCGTCCGGCTGGAAACGCCGGAGGAAATTACGCGCCATGCCGGGGAAATCAGGATGCAGGCGGTGTTCTCCAACGCGATGCCGCCGGGCAACATCACCATGATCACGCCGGAAGAGCGGCGGGTGCTGGCGGCCTGGACCGCCGGGGTCGCCAAATGAACAGGGCCAAGTGAACTGGAAAGAAGTGAGCAGGGGATAAGAGGGATGCGGGATATGGTTGGATCGGATGTGAAGGCGATCCGGGGACGGCTGCTGAGCTTCGTTTCGGAACCGGCGGGACCAGGCGACCGGAGCAGCTACAGCTATATCGAGGACGGCATCGTCGTGGTGCGGGACGGCCGCATCGAGGCGGTAGGCGAGGCGTCCGAACTGCTGGCCGGCCTGCCGCCGGGGACGCCGGTGGACCATCATCCCGACGGCCTGATCGCTCCCGGTTTCATCGACACCCATATCCACTTCCCGCAGACGCAGGAGATCGCGTCCTATGGCGCGCAATTGCTGGAATGGCTGAACAAGTACACCTTCGTCGAGGAACAGCGCTTCGCCGATGCCGGCCACGCCGAGCGCAACGCCGTCTTCTTCATGGACGAGCTGCTGCGGAACGGCACGACGACGGCCGTCGTCTATGCCACGGTCCACCCCGGATCGGTCGAGGCCTTCTTCGCGGAATCGGAGCGGCGCGGCACTGGGATGATCGCGGGCAAGGTCATGATGGACCGCAACGCCCCGCCGGGGCTTCGCGATACGGCGCAAGGCGGATACGACGAGAGCCGGGCGCTGATCGGGCGCTGGCACGGCAAGGGGCGGCAGCGCTACGCCGTGACGCCGCGCTTCGCCATCACCTCGACCGAGGAGCAGCTGGAGGCGGCGGGCGCGCTGAACCGGGAAAACCCCGGCGTCTACATGCAGACGCACCTGTCGGAGAACCTGCGCGAGATCGAGACGGTGCGGCAGCTCTTCCCCGACGCGCGCCACTACACGGATGTCTATGACCGCTACGGATTGCTGGGCGAGCGGTCGCTGTTCGGCCATTGCATCCATCTGGAGGACGACGAGGTCAGGCGGCTGTCGGAGAGCAAGTCGGTCGCGGTGTTCTGCCCAACGTCCAACCTGTTCATCGGCAGCGGGCTGTTCGACCTGAAGCGGCTGAGCGGCGGGACCGATCCGGTGCGGGTGTCGCTGGCGACCGATGTCGGCGGCGGCACCAGCTATTCCATGCTGCGGACCGCCGCCGAAGGCTACAAGGTGCTGCAACTGGGCGGGCAGAACCTGCCGGCGCTGTCGGCCTTCCACATGATGACGCGCGGCAATGCGCTGGCGCTGGGGATGGGCGGGAGCATCGGGACGATCGAGCCGGGCTGTTTCGCCGATCTGGTAGTGCTGGATGCAAAGGCGACGCCTGCGATGGCGCACCGGATGGAGACGATCGAGGGCGACCTTGATGAAGAGTTGTTCGTCCTGATGACGCTGGGCGACGACCGGGCGGTCAGGGAAACCTACGTGCAGGGCCGGGCGTCGAAGTAGCGGCCAAGCCGCACTTCAAGCGCCGGCGTCCGCCGACAGATACCTAGAATATCATATAGCCACGAAGCAAGTCATATGCCCGGTAACATGTTGGTATAGTTGGCTTCCTAGTCTTGCATCGACGGCCTCGCCCGCGCTAGTTTTACCTTTTGCCGACGGCATTCGCTCGGTCGCGTTGCTGTTGGCGGGGAGCCGGCGTTGAAGGATGACCTTGCTGACGACTTGGCGGCCATTGTCAATATCGACGCCGTGCCGACAATGCTTGAAGTCGTCTGCCATACCACGGGGCTGGGATTCGCGGCGGTGGCGCGGGTAACGGAGGACCGATGGATCGCCTGCGCGGTCCGGGACGAGATCTCGTTCGGCCTCCGGCCCGGCGGCGAACTCCAGGTCGATACGACCATCTGCGACGAAATTCGCGACAGCGGCCAGCCCATCGTCATTGACCACGTGGCGGAGGACGAGGCCTATTGCGGCCATCCGACTCCACGGATGTACGGTTTCCAAAGCTATATCTCGATGCCGATCTACCGGCCGGACAGGCGGTTCTTCGGGACCCTGTGCGCGATCGACCCGAGGCCGGCCCGCCTCAATACGCCGGAGACGGTCGGCATGTTCAAGCTGTTCGCCGATCTGATCGGCTTTCACCTGGACGTTCAGGAGCGACTGAGGGCCAGCGAAAAGGCCCTGCTCGACGAGCGGGAGACGGCTCAACTGCGGGAGCAGTTCATCGCAGTGCTCGGGCACGATCTGCGCAACCCGCTGGCCTCGATAGACGCTGGCGCCAAGCTGCTGCGGAAGACTCCGCTCAGCCAGAAGGCGGTGCGGATCGTGGATCTCATCGAGAAAAGCGCGTCCCGGATGGCCGGGCTGATCGACAACGTGCTCGACTTCGCGCGCGGCCGCCTGGGCGGCGGCCTTTCGGTGACCAGAACGGTCGATCCGGATCTGGAGGCGATGCTGGAGCAGACGGTTGCCGAGATGCGGGCGGTCTGGCCTGACCGCATCGTTCAGAGCCGTATCGCCTTGAACAAACCCGTGGCCTGCGACAGCGGACGCATCGCGCAGTTGCTGTCCAACCTGCTCGCGAACGCATTCACCCATGGCGATCCCGGCGGAGCCGTGCGGGTCGAGGCGGTGAGCGGCGCGGACGGTCTCGAAATTTCCGTGGCCAACAGCGGTGCCCCGATCCCGGCAAGCATCCTGGGCAACCTGTTCCAGCCGTTCTCCCGTGCGTCTGCCCGCGCCGGTCAGGAGGGATTGGGCCTTGGGCTGTATATCGCATCCGAGATCGCGCATGCCCATGGCGGTTCGCTGACCGTCGACTCGTCGATAGAGGAAACGCGCTTCACCTTCCGGATGCCGCCGTCAGGGGAGTGAGGAGCCGGCCCATCCGCCCGGCACGCTCGCCAGCAATGTCTTCGTATACGGGTGCCGGGGCTGGCTGAACAGGGTGGCGCGGGAGGCCTGCTCGACGATCTCGCCGTTCCGCATCACGGCGACGGTATCGCACAGGGTCTCGACAACGGCCAGATCGTGGCTGATGAAGACGTAGGCGAGGCCGAATTCCTGCTGGAGCTTTTTCAGCAGCAGCAGGATCTGCGCCTGGATCGAGACGTCCAGGGCCGAGACGGGTTCATCGAGTACGATCAGGCGCGGCTTGGCCGCCAGCGCGCGGGCGATGCCGATCCGCTGGGCCTGCCCGCCGGAAAACTCGTGGGGGTAGCGGTCGAGGAACTCGGGGCGGAGATGGACCAGCGCCATCAGCTCCTCGACGCGCTCGCGCCGGCGGCTCCTCGTCAGGCCGAGGAGGTGGTTCAGCGGGTCTTCGAGGATGCGGCGGATGGTCTTGCGCGGGTTGAGCGCGCTTGAGGCGTCCTGAAAGACGAACTGGACCTGCCGGTGGAAGTCGAGGGAGCGCCGCTTCGCTACCGCATGGCCCTCCATCCGGATCGTGCCGCTGTCGGGCGTTTCCAGGCCGACCAGCATGCGGGCGAGGGTCGATTTGCCGGAGCCGGACTCGCCGACGATACCGAGCGTTTCACCGGGACGCACGGCGATGCTGACGCCCCGGACGGCTTGGACCGGCTGGCGCTTGGTGAACCAGCCGCCTCCGCCGAAGCTCTTGTGCAGGTCGGCGGCTTCCAGCAGCGCGTCGGTCATGGTTCGAAAGCCCTGATGCAGCGGGACGAGCGGCCGGGGCCGAGATCCTCGAGCGGGATCGAGCCGATCCGGCACCGGTCGATCACCCGGTCGCAGCGGTCGGCGAAATGGCAGCCCGGCGGCAGCCGGTTGACGGCGGGCGGGAGACCGGGGATGGCGTCGAGGGCGCGTTCCGGCTGGCCCAGGACGGGGACGCAGGCCATCAGGCGGCGGGTATAGGGATGACGGGGGTCGCGCAGTACTTCTTCGGTGCGGCCGGTCTCCACGATGCGGCCGGCATACATGACCATGACGCGGTCGCACAGTTCCGATACCACGCCGAAGTCGTGGGTGATGAACAGCAGCGCCGTGTCGCGCTCGCGGCGGAGGTCCTGAAGCAGCTTGAGCACTTCCGCCTGGATCGTCACGTCGAGCGCCGTCGTCGGTTCGTCGGCGATGATGATGTCGGGATCGTTGGCAAGCGCCATGGCGATGCCGATGCGCTGGCGCTGACCGCCGGAGAGTTCGTGCGGATAGGCGGAAGCGCGCTCGCGCGCATCGGGGATGCGGACGCGGTCCATCAGGCCGATGGCGCGGGTCAGGGCTTCCGCATGGGTGACGCCCTGGTGACGGGTAATGGTCTCGGCGATCTGCTCGCCCACGGTCATCAGCGGGTTGAGGGTGCCGAGCGGGTCCTGGAAGATGAAGGCGATGCGGTTGCCGCGCAGCTCCTGAAGCTTGGGCAGCGGCAGGCCCAGGAGTTCCTGATCCCGGTAAAGGATGCTGCCGCCGACGATGACGCCGGGAGGAGTGGGCACGAGGCCGAGCAGCGACAGGGCGGTCACCGATTTGCCGGAGCCGGACTCGCCGACGATGCCCAGGCACTCGCCGGGACGAAGGTCGAAGCTGACGTCGTCCACCGCCTTGTAGCGCTCCTCGTCGAGGAGGAAGTGGGTCCGGAGGTTGCGGACGCTGAGGATCGCGTCCGGGACTGCGGGTTCGCCGGTCTGCTGCCGGATGGCGTCGGGGGCGACGGCGGTCGCGGGGCCGGGGCGGACAAGCCCGCCGGACGCCAAGCGGGGATCGACGAGGTCGCGGATGCCGTCGCCGACGAGGTTGATGCCGATCACGACCAGCAGGATCACCATGCCGGGGACCAGTGCGATGTGCGGGGCCACCAGCAGGAGGCTGCGGCCTTCGCCCAGCATGGAGCCGAGATCGGCCTGGGGCGGCTGGGCGCCGAGGCCGAGGAAGCTCAGGCCGGCAGTTTCCAGGATCATCCAGCCGAGCGTGGTGGAGAAGGTGATGACGATGACCGGCAGCAGGTTCGGCAGGATTTCGCCGGTCAGGATCGTCAGGCTGCCCTGGCCGCTGAGGCGCGCGGCGGCGACGTAGTCGCGCCGCTTCAACCCGACGGTGACTCCGCGCACGGCGCGGGCGAAGAACGGGATGTTGACGATGGAGATCGCGAACAGGGCGTTGAGTAGTCCCGGACCCAGGGCGGCGACGATGGCGAGCGCCAGCAGCAGGTAGGGAAACGCCATCAGCATGTCGATCGCCCGCATCAGCACGCCGTCGATCCATCGGCCGCAGAAGCCGGCGACGATGCCGATGGTCGAGCCGATGACCGCCGCAGTGATCGCGGCGACCAAGCCGACGGCAAGGCTGACGCGGGTTCCCCAGACGATGCGCGAAAGCAGGTCGCGGCCGAGCTGATCGGCCCCCAGCAGGTGTCCGGCGCTGAACATGGGAGCCAGCCGGTTGCCCAAGTCGGTGGCGTTCGGATCGGGCAGGGGTAGCAGCGGAGCGGCGAGCGCCAGCAATGCCACGGCCGCCAGGATCAAGCCGCCGGCGACGGCGAGCTGGTTGCGGCCGAAGCGCGCCCAGGTGCCGGGCCGGGCAGCGGGAAGAGTGGTGGTGGTCGCCGTCATGTGCCGATCCTCGGGTCCAGCATGTGCTGGATCAGGTCCGCCGCCAGATTGATCAGGACGTAGCAGGCCGCGACCACCAGCACGCCGCCCTGGACCAGCAGGATGTCGCGGGTCGAGATCGCGGTGACCAGCATCCTGCCGATGCCCGGCCACTGGAAGACCGTCTCGATATAAACGGCCCCGCCGAGTACGAAACCGGTCTGGATGCCGATGATCGGCACGATGTTGACGAGAGCGTTGCGGAGCGCGTGGCGGAGGATCACCGTCCTCTCGGTCAGGCCCTTGGCTCTGGCCGTGCGCACGAAGTCCTGCCGCAATACTTCCAGCATGGTCGAACGGGTCAGGCGAGCGATGACGCCGGTTGCCACCACGGCGAGGGTGACGGCAGGCAGCGCCAGATGGTGCAGCAGATCGGTCAACCCGCCGCCGCCGTAGATCGCGTACATGCCGCTGACCGGGAACCAGCGCAGCCCGACCGAGAAGATCAGGACAAGGATCAAGCCCAGCCAGAACGACGGAGTGGACAATCCTACGAGGACGGCCAGTGTCAGCGCCTTGTCCTGCCAGCCGTACTGGCGCACCGCGGAGACGACGCCTGCCGCCAGCCCCAGGATCGTGCACAGGATCAGCGAGGCTCCCGCCAGCAGCAGCGTCGGGCCGAGGCGCTCGATCACCTCATCCAGCACGGGCCGATTGAGGCTGTAGGAGCGCCCGAAATCACCCTGGAGCAGGTTGCCGAGCCAGACGGCGTATTGCTCGACCAGCGGACGGTCGAGGCCGAGGTCCTGGCGCAGTTGCGCCGTGTTCTCGGGCGTCGCGAAGCTCCCCAGGATGGCGAGTGCCGGGTCGCCGGGGATCATCGCCATGATCAGGAAGACGATCACGGAGATACCGAGCAGGACGGGGACGATCATCGCCAGACGGCGGAGCGCGTAGGACAGCATCGCTCAGCTCTCCGTCATTGGGCAGCCTTGGAGACGTGGGCGAGGTTGAGCAGGAAGGAGGGCTGGAGTTCGAAGCCCTGCACGCGCTCGGTCGTGACGGCGTTCTGCTTCCAGTTGGCGACGAAGGCCCAGGGGGCATCCTCGCGGACGATGCGCTGGACTTGGCGATAGAGTTCGGCGCGGGCGTC
>JAESFM010000276.1_pt1 | contig 11900 bp, 10 predicted proteins | sample 9266171 | NCBI WGS metagenome assembly JAESFM01 (sample SAMN14505069, study PRJNA617099) | algae metagenome | isolation source: Hassallia sp. WJT32-NPBG1 and co-occurring heterotrophs from well developed... | place: USA: Mojave Desert, Joshua Tree National Park, California | collected 2006-06-22
CACGGCTTCCGGCGGACAGGTCGCCATCAGCGCCACGATACCGCCAGGCGCCAGCCGGTCCAGGGCTCCGTCGGTGAACAGCACCGTTTCGGCCTGGGCCGCGTTCACCACCATGAGCACCAAGGCCTCGGCTTCATGCGCCGCATCGGCGGCTGTGCCGGCTCCTGTCCCCCCGGCATCTTCGAGCAGCCCGATGGCGTCGGTCCGCAGGTCGAATCCCCGCACGCCGAAGCCTGCCTTCAGCAGGTTGCAGGCCATGGGCAGGCCCATGGAGCCAAGGCCGATGAATCCGATCGTCGTCATGTCACTCCTCCCTTTATGTTTGATTGAGCAAGTTTCTTTAGCTGATTGAATTCGGCAAACAGCCGAAGTAATGGAGCGGGTGTCCGGAAGGCGTCGTTCCTGGACACCCGGAACATCGGAACCCACCAAGGGGATCCGGGGCCCTCTACGGCTCTTACGCCCGGCGCCTCAGTACAAGGTGAATGCCGGTACGTAGGACACCAAGCCCAGGACCACCAGAGCCACGAGGTAGAAGGGCCAGAGCTCCCGAACGATGGCGCCGATCGGCTCCCGCGCTATCGCGGCCGCGATGAACAGCGTCGTTCCGATCGGCGGCGTGAACAGCCCGATGCTAAGGTTCACCGCCATCATGATACCGAGCTGGATGGGGTCTATGCCGATCGCCGTGCCTACCGCGACAAAGGTCGGACCCAGCAGCAGGATGGCCGCCGGCAGGTCGAGGAACATGCCGACCACGAGCATGATCACATTCATGGCCAGGATGATCAGCCATGGCTCCTGCAGGACATTCTGAGCATACTGCGCCACGGTGTTGGGAATAGCCTCCATGATCAGCACGTAGCCAACCAGGTTGGAAGCCGCGATCACCAGCATGACGACACCCGTGGTGACGACCGTCCCGACCAAAGCCCCATAGACGCGTTTGATCGTCAGGTCACGATAGATCAGCATGCTGACCAGCAGCGCGTATGCCACAGCGATGACGCTCACCTCGGTCGGTGTCGCGATGCCGAGGCGCAACAGAGCCAGGATGAAGACCGGCATCAGGAGTGCCGGCAGCGCCGTGAATGTGGCATTCAGGATGTCACGCCCGGTTACCCTTTCGGTCAGCAGTGGGAAGTTGCGCACACGTCCGCTGACGTAGCAGACAAGCATCATGCCCGCCGCCAGCATCAGTCCAGGCAGGATCCCCGCCAGGAACAGCGAGGCGATCGATGCGTTGGAGACCGCGGCGTAGAGGATCAGCGGGATCGAGGGCGGGATCAGTCCCGCGATCACGGCCGAGGAGGCGGTCGTGGCGGCGCCGAAGGCGCCGGGATACCCCTCCCGCTTCTGCCAGGGGATCAGCATGGTTCCCAGGGCCGACGCCTCGGCGACTGCGGAGCCCGAGACTCCGCCGAAGATGGTGGAGCCGACGACCGTTACCTGGGTCAGGCCGCCAGGAAAGCGTCCGACCAGCAAGGCCGCGAAGCGGACCAGCTTCTGACCGAGCGTCCCGCTCATCATCAGAGCGCCCGATAGGATGAAGAAGGGAATCGCCAGCAGCGGGAAACTCTGCGTCGGCTGGAACAATTTCACGACGGCGATGACAGTCGGCACGGACCCGAGCGTCAGAACAGCGGCGCCCGAACTGATAACGAGCGCGTAACCGACCGGAAACGACAGGAGCAGCAGGACGGCGAAGACCGCAACCATTACCAGTGTCATAGCTCTTCCTCCGCGATGTGGGCCCGTACCGACAGTGGGTCCTCAGCCATGAGAAGCCGCAGGAAGGTGGTGACGGCGGTCAGGCCGACACCGACGAACCCGACGATGAGCGAAAGGTATGCCCAGCGCGCAGAGACTCCGGTGACCGGGTACACCTCGGTCCCCGTGATCTCGATGACGGCGAGGCCGATATAGGCCAGATAGAAGAAGGTGGCAGTCACGACCACCTGCATGACGAGAAGGAGCGTCCGGGCCGCGCTGCGTCCGAGTGCGCCCAGGACCAGCGTGACGGAGATATGCGCTCCGCGCTGCGCGGCCAGGACGATCCCGGCCATGACCAGCCAGGGGAAAAGGAGGTTCGGCATCTCCGACGGCCACCCCAGCCCTTGGGTCGTCAGGTAGCGGACGACGACCTCGGCCATGAGCGATAGGAACAGGGATACCAATGCCCCGATGGCGATGACGGTGGCGGCGACGGCGATGACCGTGTCCACCCCCTGGATGATGGAGGCGGACAAGCCCGCGCCTCTCATCTCCTGTTCGTGAAGAATATCCATTACTGCTTCGCCGCGCCGGCTTCTTTCCGGACCAGGGCCACCAAGTCCGGGAACTGAGCCTGCCACTTGTCGTAGACGGGCTTCGTCTTGGCCGCAAATGGAGCGGGATCGATGGTGTTGAACTTGACGCCGGCCTCTTCCATCTTGCCGCGCAGCTCGTTGTCGGCCTTCTGCGACATCTCCCGGTTCAGCTTGCCCGCCTCGGCCGCGGCTTCGAGCACCGCCTGCTGATCGGCCTTCGGCATGGTGCTGAAGACCACCGCACTGGCGAACAGCGGCGTCGCCTCGTACTTGTGGGCGGTCAGGGAGATGAACTTCTGTACCTCGTGCAGCTTCGAGGACCAGATGTTCATCAGCGGGTTCTCCTGGCCGTCCACGACACCTTGCTGGAGCCCGATGTACAGTTCGGAGAAGGCCATCGGCGTCGGGTTGGCGCCGAGCGCCTTGAAGATGTCCACCGTCATGGGATCGGGCGGCGTGCGGACCTTGACGCCGGCCAGATCCTCGGGCTTTTCGACCGGGCGTACGTTGTTGCTGGTGTGCCGGATGCCGTTGTCCCAGAGGGCGAGCAGGATCAGACCCTTCGCCTTGGCATCGGCGGCGAGCTGCTCGCCGACCGGCCCGTCCAGCACCTTCCAGGCCTGCGGCAGATCCTGGAACAGGAAAGGCAGGCCCAGCACCGCGAACTGAGGGATCACCCCAGAGGTCGAGCCCTGCGAATTAGCGCTGAAGGCCATAGTCCCGAGGCGCATGCTGGTCAGCGCCTCGACGTCGTCGCCGTACTGGGCGCTGCCGCCGACCTCGATCTTGACCCGGCCAGAGGTCTTCTGGGCCACCAATTCTGCGAATTTCAGGGACGCTTCCGCCTTGGGATTCCCAGGCGCCGCGTTGTGGGCAAGCCGCAGGACCTGCTGGGACCAGGCCGGGGCTGCCACGAGGGTAGCGCCGACTGCCAGTGCGGCAAGTAGATGTTTCATCGTTTCCTCCAGTTATTGGTCTTAGGGTTCGCGCGCGAAAACGGACCCGGATCTGTTCGGCGCTTCGCGCGCGTTGTTTCAACGGTCACTGAAAATGCTGATTACCGACCAGGTGTCGTACTGAACGATGCTGCTGCCTGGTCTAGAGCCAGCCCTTGATGGTCGTCGTCATGGCCTCGGCCGAGATGCCGTACCGGTCGTGAAGTGTCGGCAGGGCACCGGCGAGCAGGAACTCGTCCGGCAGGCCGATGTGCCGGAACTTCGGGGTCACGCCGGAACGGAGCAGCAGGCCGGCGACGGCCTCGCCGAGACCGCCGATGACGGTGTGGTTTTCGGCGACCACCACCATGCGTCCGGTGCGCGCGGCTTCCCGCAGGATCGTCTCGCCGTCCAGCGGCTTGATCGTCCCGACATGCAGCACCGCCACGTCCACCTTGTCGGCCTCCAGCGACTTGGCGACTTCCAGGGCGCGCATGGTCATGATGCCGGAGGAGATGACGAGCACGTCGGCGCCGTCGCGCAGCATCTTCGCCTTGCCGATCTCGAACTGGTAATCGTACTCGTCGAGCACCAGCGGTACGTGGCCGCGCAGCAGGCGCATGTAGACGGGACCCTGATGGGCGACCATGGCGGGCACCGCCTGTTCGGTCTCGAGCGCGTCGCAGGGATCGAGCACGGTCATGTTCGGCATGGCGCGGAACAGCGCCAGATCCTCGGCCGCCTGGTGGCTCGGCCCGTAGCCGGAGGTCAGGCCCGGCAGGGCGCAGGCCAGTTTGACGTTGAGGTTCTCCTCGGCGATGGTCTGGTGGATGAAGTCGTAGGCCCGGCGCGAGGCGAACACCGCGTAGGTCGTCGCGAAGGGTATCGCTCCCTCGTGCGCCATGCCGGCCGCGGCCCCCATCAGCAGCTGCTCGGCCATGCCCATCTGATAGTAACGGTCGGGGTGGGCCTTGGCGAAGATGTGCAGGTCGGTGTACTTGCCGAGGTCGGCGGTCATTCCGACGATCTCCGGCCGGCTCTTCGCCAGTTCGGCCAGGGCGTGGCCGAAGGGCGCCGGCTTGGTGCGCTGGCCCTCGGCGGCGATCGAGGCGATCATCGCCGAGGTCTTCAGGCGCGGCTTGGGGCTGGCGCCCTCGTTGGTGTCGATGTTGGCAGTAGTGTTTGCGGTGCTCATGCTGTCCTCCCGGCGGCGAGAGCCTCGAGGGCCATCTGCCATTCGTGCTCGTCGACGCGGATGAAGTGGTTCTTCTCGCGGGCTTCCAGGAACGGGACGCCCCGTCCCATCCGGGTATCGCAGACGATCATGCGGGGCTTCGGCTCGGCATGGTCGCGGGCGGCGTCGAAGGCGGCGCGAACGGCATCGATGTCGTTGCCGTCGATGCGCTGGACGAACCAGCCGAAGGCCTGCAGTTTGTCCACCAGCGGCTCGAAGGCCATGACCTGTGTCGAGGGTCCGTCGGCCTGCTGGTTGTTGACGTCGATGATCCCGATCAGGTTGTCCAGCTTCCAGTGGGCGGCCGACATGATGGCTTCCCAGACGGAGCCCTCGTCCAGCTCGCCGTCGGAGAACAGGGTGTAGACGCGGGACGGCGAGCCCTTGCGCTTCAGTCCCAGGCACATGCCGACGCCGATCGACAGCCCCAGCCCCAGCGATCCGCCGGACATCTCCATGCCGGGCGTGTAGGCGGCCATGCCCGACATCGGCAGGCGGCTGCCGTCGCTGCCGTAAGTCTCCAGCTCCTCCTCCGGCACGATGCCGGCCTCGATCAGGGCCGCGTAGAGGGCGATGGCGTAGTGGCCGTTCGACAGCAGGAAACGGTCGCGCTCTTCCCAGTGAGGATCCTCCGGGCGATAGCTCATGGCGTGGAAATACGCCGTGGCCAGCACGTCGGCGATATCGAGCGCCTGGCCGATGTAGCCCTGGCCCTGAACCTCGCCCATCAGCAGCGCGTTGCGGCGGATGCGGTAGGCGCGTTCGGCCAGGTCCACGTTGTGTCCAAGTGGATTAGTCTGCACAGTTATCTCCAGCATCGTCGGTGTCGGGGCACGGTCATGCGCTCGCGCACGGGCACGGGCATCAGCCGTAGCGACACATGGGTGAATGACGGGGCGGCCGGGCAGTGCCGGCCACCGCTCCCTAATGGATCAGCATGCCGCCGTTGACGTCGATGGTGGCGCCGGTGGTGTAGGAGGACAGGTCCGAGGCCAGGAACAGGCAGGCCCTGGCGACATCCTCGGCATTGCCCAGGCGGCTGAGCGGAATGCCCTTGATGATTTCGGCCTTGAGATCGTCGGTGAGCTTGTCGCCGGTGATGTCGGTCTGGATCAGGCCAGGAGTGACCGAGTTGACCCGGATACCGTCCGGACCCAGTTCGCGGGCCATGGCCTTGCCGAGACCCAGCACGCCGGCCTTGGCGGCGCTGTAGTGCGGCCCGCCGAAGATCCCGCCGCCGCGCTGGGCCGAGACCGACGACATGTTCACGATGGAGCCCGAATGCTGCTTGCGCATCTGCGGGATCGCGGCCTGGCTCATGTAGAGCGTGCCGCGAAGATTGACGTCGAGAACAGCGTCGTAGTTCCCAGGCGCGATCTCCATGAACTTCAGCGGCTGCGTGATGCCGGCATTGTTGACCAGCACGTCGATTCGTCCGAATTCGCCGACCACGCGCTCGACCGCGGCGATGCAGGCGTCCTTGTCGGTCACATCGCAGGCGATGCCGCGATGGGCACTCCCTAGCTCGGATGCGGCAGCACTGGCCTGTTCCTCACTCAGATCGAGAATAATCGAGCGGCCGCCATGCAGGGCGAACAGTTTGGCGGTTGCGCGTCCAATGCCGCGCGCCGAAGCAGCCCCAGTGATCACGCAGACCTTGTTAGCAAGAAGCATTTCCTCACCTCATATTCTATTGTGTACTTAGCGATTTCATTGCACGTTTTACGGTGAAATCCTCGTATTTTATTTTGAGGACACTGGGAATTTGCTTTGCCCCAGGTGCCAATCGCTGAGATAAAATGTAAATGCTTGTGGTTAATCTCTCAAACGAATAAAATCAGCTATTGATGAACTCAGTTCATGTGTATGCCGCAATGCAAAACAGGGTCTCTATTAAATCGATTCAAGCATTTGAGGCTGCCGCACGACTTGGTTCCTTCGCAGTTGCGGCAGAAGAATTGGCCGTTACACCGTCCGCGGTAAGCCATCAGGTGAAGCTGCTGGAAGCGCAGTTGGGAATCGCTTTGTTCAACCGGGTTCACCGCGCCGTTGTCCTGACGGAAGCGGGCCGGCACTACGCCGCCGAGATCATCGCCGCCTTCGCCCGCATCGAAGCCGCCACGCGCAACGTTGCCGTGGCAGGCATCAGTGCCGTCATGACCGTCCATTCGACACCGAGTTTCGCGTCGCAGTGGCTGATGAGAAGGCTGGCTCACTTCGGGGAGGCGCATCCGGAATTGGACATCCGGCTGCATGCATCCCTGATCCCGGTCGACCTCGGCCAGGGCGACGTCGATGTCGATATCCGTTATAATCCCGGTCCACCTTCGGCCGGCAGCGTCATGGTCTCCTTTCCGGATGATATAATCGTCCCGATGTGCTCGCCAGCGCTGGCCAACGGAACCAAGCCGATCCGCCGGCCGGACGACCTCGCCCGGCACACGCTGATCCATTCCGAGGTCACGGTCCTCGGCTGGCGCGACTGGGCGCGCCGTCATCGCAAGGTGCGCCTCGACCTGGAGAGGGGGCCGCGCTTCGACCGCTCCTTCATGGCGATCAGCGCCGCCGTGGACGGACTCGGTGTCTGCCTGGACAGTCTGTTGCTGGCCGAACAGGAACTCCGGACCGGAAAGCTGATCATCCCGTTCGCCGGAGACATCATGACGGTCCAGGGGCATGGCTTCGCGACGCTGCGTTCGAAGGCCGACCTCCCCAACATCAGGAATTTCCGCGAATGGCTCTTCGATGAACTGGCGGCGACCCACGCCTGGGCCAACCGGTTTATTGCGACCGGACTGTCAAATCCCTAGTTCATCCCGTCGCAATCCTTTGCCCATCTGATGGGCATCGGATCGAAGGTTCTCCCCTCATGGCAGCATGACGGGATGGACCACGGGAAACAGGATGCCCGTCATCGCCCGGACCCGGTTGAGTGCCGCAATGGCGGCTCTATGGATCGACTGTAATGGACCCGTGGGCCTTGCCGCCCCGACGCCGATCAGGACGGCTTTCCGTCGGGTACCCTGCACAGCCCGTCGACGAAGACGTCGACCAGCCGGAGCACGCTGGCCTGCCAGCCCGGCTGGTCGTGCATGTAGCACATGCCCACCAGGGCGCGCAGAAGGTCTTCCGGGCTGATATCGGCCCGAACCTCTCCGGCCGCCACGGCCCGGTCCAGCAGCTCTCGAACCGCCTTGGTCAGCCGGTCGAACGTATAGGCGGAGAGGTCGGAGGAGCTGTGCGCAACGATCGCGAGCGCTACCGACATGCCCTTCTTGGTCGCGACGAACTCCACGTTGGAGCGCATCCAGATCCGCAGCGCCTCAGCAGGAGCCGCGTCCACCTTCAACTGCTCGGCCAAGTTGGCGAGATGCTCCACCTCGCGGCGGTAGACGGCCTCGAACAAGGCTTCGCGGGTCGGGAAATGCCGGTACAGCGTACCGATGCCGACACCGGCACGCCTTGCCACGGCTTCGAGGCTCGCATCGGGGCCGCCGGCGTTGAAGACCGCTTTGGCAGCCTCCAGGACGCGCTCGCGGTTCCGAACCGCATCTGCGCGGGGCCTCCTCGGCGTCCTGCCGGAACAATCTTCCATTCTGCCCGCCCTCTTAACCTTCTCCGCCTTCTCCCCTTGCAAAACGGAGGAACCCTCCGTATAGTTTTTGCAGTGAGTACCGATGCTGGGCGCACCCGTTATTAAAGCGCATCCCTGAAGATGTCCAACCCGCGGAAGGCTTCCGCGGCATCGTCGTACGGCGCCAAGCTGGCCGCAAACTCATTTACCCATACATACAGCATCGTGACGGTACCACGGCCTATAGAAACTCTCATCGGAGGACCGCATGAGCCTATCAGTTTCCCTTACCGTGAATGGTACGGTGCGAGAAGTGGTGCTGGACGACCCAAGGGTCACGCTGCTCGATCTCCTCCGCGAGCGCCTGGACCTGACCGGAACCAAGAAGGGTTGCGACCGCGGACAATGCGGCGCGTGCACGGTGCTCGTCGATGGGCGAAGGATCAATTCCTGCCTCGCTCTTGCGGTCAGCCATGACGGCGCCGACGTCCTGACGATCGAGGGTCTCGCGCAGGGCGACGAACTGCACCCCGTTCAGGCCGCCTTCATCGCCCATGACGGCTTCCAATGCGGGTTCTGTACGCCGGGCCAGATCATGAGCGCGGTCGGCCTGATCCAGGAAGGGCAAGCCGGCGACGACCCGGAGCGCGTGCGCGAGGGCATGAGCGGCAATCTCTGCCGATGCGGCGCCTACGCCGGGATCACGGAGGGCGTCATCGAAGCACAGAAAATTCTGGCCGGACAAAACTTGGCTGAGCAGAACTTGGCCGAAATCGAGCGGAAGCAAGTTGTATGAACATCTTCGACTTCGTCAAGCCCGCCACGATCACGGACGCCGTCGCCGCGGCCTCGGAACCGGGAGCCGCCTACCTGGCGGCCGGCACCAATCTTCTGGACCTGATGAAGGGGGGCGTCACCCGGCCGAGCCGCCTGGTCGACGTCAACCACCTCCCCGGGCTCGACCGGATCGAGCACCTGCCAGACGGTGGCGTGCGGATCGGCTCCCTCGTCCGCAATGCCGATCTGGCGCATGACCCGGACTTTGCGCGGCGGTTCCCGGCGGTTGCGGAAGCGCTGCTGTCGGGCGCTTCGCCCCAGCTCCGCAACGCTGCGACGGCCGGCGGCAATCTCCTCCAGCGGACTCGGTGCGCGTATTTCTACGACGTCGCGAGTGCGTGCAACAAACGCCATCCGGGCTCCGGCTGCGATGCCCGTGGCGGCGAGAACCGGCTTCATGCCGTGCTGGGATGGAGCGAGGACTGCATCGCGACGCACCCATCCGACTTCTGCGTTCCGCTCGTCGCTCTCGACGCCGTGGTGGAGGTCGAGGGCAGGGCAGGGCGTCGTGAGATCCCGCTCGAAGGCTTCCATCGCCTGCCTGGAAACACGCCGGAGCACGAGAGCGCGCTGGAGCCGGGCGAGTTGATCGTCGCCCTGCGCCTGCCGGGCGGGGCGGCCGGCTTTTCCGCGCATGCCCGCTATCTCAAGGTCCGCGAGCGCACCTCCTACGCCTTCGCGGTCGTGTCGGCTGCCGCAGCCCTGAAGCTCGACGGTGGAACGATCGGGGAAGCGCGGATAGCGCTGGGCGGCGTCGCCCTGAAGCCTTGGCGGAGCCGGGCCGCGGAGGAGGTGTTGGCCGGCGCGATCCCGGATGCCGCCGTCTTCCGCGCCGCCGCCGAGGCGGCGCTCGCGGATGCCAGTCCGTCCGGTGACAACGCCTTCAAGATCGAGCTCGCGCGGCGGATCATAACGCGCGCACTCACGCTGGCGGCAGCCGGAACGCCCGAACGCGTGCCCGCACTGCCGGCCTCTCCCTTCGCATCAGGTACCGCTTCAGGTTCGGGAGTCCATCTGCATGTCTGAGATCCCCCTCACCCAGGCTCCGGCTCATGTTCGGCACGGATCCAGCATCGGTCAGCCGCTCACCCGCCGGGACGGAATTCTCAAGGTCACGGGCGGCGCCCGCTACGCGGCCGACAACCACCCGCCTGAGATGCTTTACGCCGTGGTGGCGGTCAGCAGCATCGCGCGCGGCCGGGTTGCCTTCCTTGACGTCGCAGCCGCCAAGGCGCATCCGGGCGTGATCGAGGTGATGACGCCGGACAACAGACCGCCGCTTGCCAAGGATCCGGACGCAAGGACCAATCCCTTCGCCTTCCGGCTCGACGTTCTGCAAAACGACAAGGTCCGCTACGCGAACCAGCCGATCGCGGTGGTGATCGCCGGGACGCTCGAGGCTGCAACGGAAGGCGCGGCGCTGCTGGCGCCCCGGTACGAGGCCGAGCCGGTCCGTGCCGACCTCGACGCGGACGGGAGCTTCACCCCGCCGACCGTCGGCGTCGGCAATCCGGGCGAAGCGCATCGGGGCGACGTTCAGGCCGGTCTCGCCCAGGCTTCCCGGCGGATCGACGCCACTTACGAAACGCCGGCACAGTATCACAATGCGATGGAGCCGCACGCGATCGTGGCAGTCTGGGACGGTGATAGGCTCTCGATCGACATGCCGACCCAGGGTCTGGCGATGACCCAGGGGCGTCTGGCGGAACTGTTCGGACTGCCGGTGGAGAACATCCATATCCGCAGCCGCTTTCTGGGCGGCGGCTTCGGGTCCAAGGGCGGGGTGTCCGGACCTCAGGTCCTCGGCATCCTGGCGGCTCGCCTGACCGGCAGGCCGGTGAAGCTGGTGCTGCGGCGGGAGCAGATGTTCGGCCCCGTGGGCCATCGCGCGCCGACCCGGCAGACGCTGCGCGTGGGCACCGACGGCGACGGCGTGCTGACCGCGCTTTCCCATCACACGAAGACCACCTCGAGCACCTTCGACGATTTCTTCGAGCCGGCCTCCGATGTCTCGCATACGCTGTATGCGAGCCCGTCGATCGCCACATCCCATGAGGTCGTCCGGCTCGACACGGGTACGCCGCTGTTCATGCGCGCACCCGGCGAGGCGACGGGCTCGATCGCACTGGAGAGTGCTATCGACGAAATGGCGGAGGCCTGCGGGATGGACCCTCTGGCGTTCCGTCTCAGGAACTATGCCGAGGTCGAGCCGATTTCCGGCAAGCCGTTTTCCTCGAAGGCGCTGCGTGAGTGCTACGCGCAGGGTGCCGAACGCTTCGGCTGGGCGCTGCGTCCGCTGGCGCCCCGGCAGATGCACGACGACGACGGACGCCTTGTCGGCTGGGGCATGGGCACCGCGACCTTCCCGGCCCTGATGTTCCAGGGTCAGGCTCGGGCCGTTATCCGCAGCGACGGCACCGGGGTCATGGAGACCGGGGCGCATGACATGGGGCAGGGTGCAGGGACCGCCCTGGCGCAGATCGCCGCCGACAGCCTGGGCCTTGAGCTTGACGAGGTCGAGTTCAGGTCCGGGACATCCGACCTGCCGGACGCCGGGATAGCGGGCGGCTCGGCGCATACCGCGACCGTCGGCATGGCGATCCACGACGCGGGCGCGGATGCGGTCGCGAAGCTGGCCGACCTTGCGACAGGCGACCAGCGCTCGCCGCTGTTCGGCGCCGGGAACACCGGCGTCGTGGCGCGGGGTGGCCGGCTGTTCCGGCGCGACGACGAGAGCAGAAGCGAGAGCTATGCCGACATCCTGGCCCGCGCCGGGCTGGCGGAGATCGAGGGCCGCGGTAAAAGCGCTACCGATCCGGCCGCACAACCATCCTATGCCAAGCATGCGCACGGGGCCGTTTTCGCAGAGGTCAAGGTCGATCCCGACTTCGGCCAGATCCGCGTGACGCGCCTGGTCGGCGCCTTCGCGGCCGGACGGGTCATCAATCCCCGGCTGGTGCGCAGCCAGTACTACGGCGGCATGATCTGGGGCATATCGTTCGCTCTGCACG
>JAESFM010000277.1_pt1 | contig 11831 bp, 12 predicted proteins | sample 9266171 | NCBI WGS metagenome assembly JAESFM01 (sample SAMN14505069, study PRJNA617099) | algae metagenome | isolation source: Hassallia sp. WJT32-NPBG1 and co-occurring heterotrophs from well developed... | place: USA: Mojave Desert, Joshua Tree National Park, California | collected 2006-06-22
CGCCAAGGTGAGGGAGCTTTCGCCCATCCATGCCTACGCGATCCCGCTCGAGGAATATCATCACTACCGCTCCCAGAAGGCGGGCGATCCCCTGTTCCTGCTCGCCAGCGATCCCGCCAGCGCCGAGCGGGCGCTCGACACCGCCCTGGTCGGCCAAGCGGTCGGCGGCAGGATCGTAGCAGTCCTGTCGGAATCGGCCCCCGACATCGAGGCACGGGTCGAGGAAGTCGTCCGCATCCCCGCCACGCTGCCGGCGCTGACGGCGCTGCTCTCGGTCGTTCCGCTGCATCTGTTCGCCTATCATTTCGCCAAGGCGCGCGCGGCCCTCCAGCTCGGCGCGCCCCAGGCGCTGCCCGGCGCCTGACCGCCATGGTCCGGGTCTTCACGGCAGGCGGCATCATCATCGACAACGTCGTTGCGGCCGACGGCAGCATTGGCCGCGACGCCATGGGCGGCAACGCCGTCTATTCGGCGGCGGGCGCCCGGCTGTGGCTCGACGAGGTCGGCGTCGTCGGACGCATCCCGTCGAACTACCCGCCGGACCTGCTGCGGCGCCTGTCCGCCCATGGCATCGATATCTCCGGCATCGTCACGGTCGACGAGGAAGTCCGGGAGGCGGAGTGGTTCCTGTACCAGGATGACGGCAGCCGCGCCGACCACCTGCACGCACCGGTCGATGCATCCGGCCTGCCCCTGCACGGCGACCGGCTTTCTCCAAAGGATTGCCGCACCCTGGAAGCGCACTTGCGCGCCTTGCCGGCGACTTGGTCGGACTTCGCCAGTTTCCGGCGGCGCAATCCCGTGCGGATCGAGGATGTCCCGGTATGCTGGTCCGATGCCAGGGGTGTCCACCTCGCGGCGAACCAGCCGGCGAGCCAGCGCGCGATGGCCGAGGCGCTGTTCGCCCGCGGGCTCTTCGTCACCGCCGACCCCGGCCCGAACGCCCAGGCGATCGCGGAAGGCGGTCTGTCGTCGTTCCTCGCCGCCATCACCGCTTTCCTGCCGAGCGAGAAGGAACTGGCGGTGCTGGCGCCCGGTCTCGACCCGGCTAACGGTCTGGCATCCCTGCGGCGGCAAGGCGCCGGGACGGTCGTCGTCAAACTGGGCGCGGACGGCGCCCTGATCGGGTCAGGAAACGCCGGTGCCGTCGCGGTTCCCGCCTTCCCGACGGCAGCCGTCGACCCGACCGGAGCCGGCGACGCCTTCTGCGGCGGCTTCCTGGCCGGCCTCGTCCTGTCCGGCGATCCGCGCGCCGCCGCCTGCCTGGGTACCGTCTCGGCCTCCTTCGCGGTGGAGGATTTCGGTCCATTCCATCTCCTCGGCACCACGCGGGGCAGTGCCGCTGAACGCCTGTCGCTGCTGCTCGGCACCCTCGGCTCCGGGCTTCGCTCCCATCTTCTCCCGATCCTGAACCGGATAATCACCACATGAACAGGATGTTCGCAGACCAAACGGCCGGCCCGATGATCATCGCGGCGCTGCATCTCCCCGATCTCTCGACGGCATCGGACACGTCGATGGCCTTCCTCGAGGATTACGTGCTCGCCAACACGGAAGTCTTCGTCGGGGCCGGCATCAGCAGGATCATGCTCCAGGACCAGACACGGCGGCGCGGCGCCGCGTCGCCCCAGACGGTCGCGATCACCAGCGCGCTCGGCCGGGTCATGAAGCGCCAGTTCCCCGACCTGACGCTCGGCATCATCGTGCAGGCGCACGACGCGGTGGCGCCGCTTGCCATCGCCCATGCCTCCGGCGCGGACTTCGTCCGGCTCAAGGTCTTCGTCGGCGCCGCGATGACGATGGAGGGCAGCCGCGAGGCGCTGGCGGTCGAGGCGCGGACATACCGCCACCAGATCCGCCGCGACGACATCGCGATCCTGGCCGACGTGTTCGACCGGACCAGCGTTCCCCTGATCGACGTGCCGCCGGAAGAAGCCGCCGTGGCCGCCGTCAAGCTGGGGGCCGACGCGCTGGTGCTGACGGGGGCCTCCTTCGCCGACAGCCTCGACCGGATCGCCAAGGCGAAACGCGCGGGCGTCAAGCGGCCGGTCCTGCTGGGCGGCAGCGTCACCGCGGACAACGTGGCCGAGGCGCTGGCCGCCGCTGACGGCGCGATCGTTTCGACCTCGCTGATGCGGAAGGACGCCGCTCCCGGCGACCTCCTGCTGTGGGACGCCGCCAAGTCGCGGGCTTTCATGGACAGGGCGCTGGCGGCATGACGGCGCCGCGCGACTTCGCGGGATATCGCGGACGGGAGCCTGACATCCGTTGGCCTGGCGACGCCCGGCTGGCGCTCTCGCTGGTCGTCAACGTCGAGGAAGGGGCCGAACTCTCGATCGGCATGGGCGACGAGCGGAACGAGGCGATCTACGAGGCGGTCGAGGCCGTCGAGGGTGAGCGCGACCTGTGCATGGAAAGCCATTTCGAGTACGGCACCCGCGCCGGCTGGCCGCGCATCCGCCAATCGCTGCGGGAGCGCGGCATCCGCGCGACCCTGAACGCCAACGGCCGCGCGCTGGAGCAGTCGCCCTGGCTCGCCGAGGAAGCCGTCGCCGACGGCCATGAAGTGGCGTCCCACGGCTGGCGCTGGGAACGCCATGTCCATATGGACGAGCCGACGGAACGCCGCGCCATCCAACGCTCGGTCGAGGCGATTACCCAGGCGGCCGGCGTGGCCCCGGTCGGCTGGCATACCCGCTCCGCCACTTCGGTCAGGACGCGCGGGCTGCTGGTCGAGCACGGCGGCTTCCTGTACGATTCCAACGCCTACAACGACGATCTGCCCTATCTGGAGACCGTCGACGGACATCCCCATGTCGTCCTGCCCTACGCCTTCGACACCAACGACATGCGCTTCTTCAACCGGGGCGGCTTCACGTTCGGCGACGACTTCGCGCGCTACTGCATCGACGCCTTCGACCGGCTCTACGCCGAGGGCGAGCGGCATCCGCGCATGATGTCCGTCGGCCTTCACCTCCGCATCATCGGCCGTCCGGCCCGGATCGGCGGGCTGGAGCGGTTCCTGGACCACGCGTTGAAACACCCCGGCGTCTGGTTCGCGCGGCGGGACGAGATCGCCCATCGCTGGCGGGCCGGGCTGGGCTTGCCGGACTGGCAGCCCAGGCCCACTCCGGCCGGGTTCTCGCCGTCATGAGCCGCGATCTCGTCGGTTATGGCGGTCAGTGGCCTGACATCGTCTGGCCCAACGGCAAGCGCCTCGCCGTCTCGCTGGTCGTCAACTTCGAGGAAGGGGCCGAAGAGCAGGTCGGGGACGGCGACCCGCGCTCGGAACGGATGGGCGAGGTGATCAGCGTGGTCGAGCCGGGCAGGGCCGATCCGGGACAGGAGCAGATCTTCGCCTACGGCACCCGCGCCGGCCTGTGGCGCATGGCCGGATGCCTGCGGCAGCATCGCGTTCCGGCGACGATCTTCTTCTGCGGCCGCGCGGTCGAGCGGGCGCCGGCCCTGGCAAGGATGCTGGTCGAGGACGGGCACGAAGCGGCCTGCCACGGCTGGCGCTGGCGTCCGCACGCCGATTACGAAAGCGCCGAAGCGGAGGCACGGGACCTCGACCGTGCGGCGACCGCCATCGCCTCGGCGACGGGAGAGCGCCCGCAAGGCTTCTTCTGCCGGGGAGCCGAGAGCCCGTGGACGCGGGGGCTGCTGCGGGAGCGGGGATATCTCTACACCTCGAACGGCTTCGACGACGACCTTCCCTATTGGGACGCCGGCGGTCAGCCGCCGCTGCTCGTCGTGCCCTACGCGCTCGACACCAACGACATGAAGTTCTTCCATCCCAACGGCTTCGTCAGGGCCGGCGAGATGGTGGACTACGTCACCGACGCGCTCGACGTGCTGGAGGACGAGGCGTCCGACGGCCAGACGCGCCTGCTGAACATCGGCTTCCATCTGCGCATCGCCGGCCGCCCGGCCCGCTTCAAGGCGTTCCGCGAGATCGTCGCGGAGCTTGCCCGCCGCCGCGACCGCCTGTGGATCGCCCGCCGCATCGACATCGCCCGCGCGTTCCGCGAGCGGGTGGCGCCGCCCTGATGCGCCTCCTCCTGGTCAACCCCAATACGTCAGCCGCCACGACGGCGGCCATGGTCGAAATCGCGCGCGATGAAGCGGCGGGACGCGCCGTCATCGACGGCCTGACCGCCCCGTCCGGTGCTTCGCTGATCACAGATGAAGCGGCGCTGGAAGCTTCGGCCCGCGCGGTCGCCTCGCTCGGCCCGGCCATCCTTGCCGACGGCCCCGACGGTGTGATCGTCTCCGCCTTCGGCGATCCCGGACTGAAAGCCCTGCGGACCGTTCTGCCCATGCCCGTGACAGGCATCGCCGAAGCCGGAATGGCCGAAGCGGGGGAGGGCGGGCGGCGCTTCTGCGTCGTCACGACGACGCCAGACCTGAAGACCGCCATCGAGCGCACGGCACAGCGCCATGGTCATGCCGAAAGTTTTGCCGGCGTCTGGCTCACTCCGGGCGAACCCTCCGCCCTGATGGGCGATCCGGCACGACTGGTCGAAGCGCTCCACGATGCCTGCCTGCAAGCCGTCCGCGAGGCCGATGTGGCGGCGATCGTCATCGGCGGCGGCCCCCTTGCCGTCGCGGCGCGAGCCCTGAAGGACAGGATCGGCGTGCCGCTGATCGAACCCGTCCCCTGCGCGGTCCGCCTTGCCCTGAAGCGCGCGGAGCAGCACCGGAAACCACCGACCGATCTGCCGGAGATGTCCCCATGAGCCAGAAACTCGTCAGAGCCGACAACATCCTGTGCGGCTTCCATCCCGACGGTTCGCCCGACCTCCGCCCCGATGCCGCCATCCTCGTCGAGGACGGATCGATCCGGGAGATCGGCGACGCGGAGGCCCTGGCCGCCGCCAACCCGCAGGCCGAAACCGTCGGCGGCGCCGGTTTCGCAGCGATCCCCGGTCTTGTCAACGCCCACCATCACGTCGGCTTGACGCCGCTCCAACTCGGCTCGCCCGACCACCCGCTCGAACTCTGGTTCGCGAGCCGGCTGGCGCTGCGCGACGTCGATCCGCGCCTCGACACGCTCTATTCGGCGTTCGAGATGATCGCGTCGGGCGTCACCACCGTCCAGCACCTCCACAGCCGGGCGCCCGGCGGACCGGAAGCCGTCGTGGCGACGGCGGAAAGCGTGATCGGCGCCTACCGTGAGGTCGGCATGCGGGCATCCTATTCCTTCGCGATGCGCGACCAGAACCGCCTGGTCTACGAGGCGGACGAAGCGTTCCTCGCACGCGTGCCGGCCGAGGTCGGGCCGGCCCTCGCCGACTACTTCGCACGCTTCGCCATGCCGCTGGCCGAGCAGATCGGCGTCTTTCACGAGTTGCGCCGGCGCTACCGCGACGACCCGTCGACCGCTGTACAGATCGCGCCGTCGAACCTGCACTGGCTGTCCGACGCGGCACTCGCCAGCGCCGCCGAGATGGCGGCCGAGACGGGTGCCCCGGTCCACATGCACCTGCTGGAAACGCCGTACCAGAAGGCCTACGCTCAGAAGCGCACCGGCGGTTCCGCCCTGGCCTGCCTGGAACGCTTCGGCCTGACGGGACCCGGCCTCACCATCGGTCACGGCGTCTGGATGAGCGAGGACGACATCGACCTGTGTGCACATACCGGCACCCATATCTGCCACAACTGCTCGTCCAACTTCCGGCTCAAGAGCGGTCTGGCGCCCGTCAACCGCTTCACGGCCAAGGGCATCCCGGTCGCCATCGGGATCGACGAGGCCGGCATCAACGACGACCGCGACATGTTGCAGGAAATGCGGCTAGTCCTGAACGCCCATCGGGAGCCCGGCATCGACAGCCCGTTCCCGACGGCCGCCGGCGTGCTTCGCATGGCGACGGAGAACGGCGCCGGGACCACGCCCTTCGCCGGACGGATCGGCCGGATCGAGGCGGGAAGGGCGGCCGACATCGTCCTGATCGACTGGAAGAAGACGACTTGGCCGTACCAGAACCCCGACATCCCGTTGGTCGACGTGCTGGTCCGCCGCGCCCGCCGCGACGCGGTCGATACCGTGATGATCGGCGGCGAGGTCGTCTACCGGCAGGGCCGGTTCACCAGGATCGACCGCGACGCCGTCCTGTCCGAGATCCACGCCCGGATGGCCCAACCGCTGACGCCCGCCGAAGAGGCGCGCCGGCGGCTGGCGGCCGACGTCATGCCCTTCGTCCGGCGCTTCTACGACGGCTATCTCGACGGCATGCCGCGCGAACCGCACACTGTCCTGAACTCCCGCTTCTGAGAACGGTGCTGCCGCCCTTCTCCCTGGGACGCACTCGGATTCAGGCGCCATTCCCCTAAATCTTGGTCACGGTCGTATGGTACGATGAAGTTGCTGGCTTAGTAAGGAGCGACAAGAACCAGGAGCCGCTACATACCGAGGTGCCCGCATGAAAAGGCGAGAGTTCCTGGTTTTTTGGTTGGCTGCCACATGGCCGCTTCCTCTTTTGTCGCAGCGGGACCGGCTGGTCGTGAATACCGGTGCGGCCAAGCGGTTCGGCTGGATTGTACCGCTCTCGATCCTGGCCCATGCCGACGAGGTCGTCGAATGAACGCCTTGCGGGGCGACGGCCGGATCGTCCGGGACTTGGGGTTGGCGCGGCATGCTGCTCCCGCTTGTCACAAGCGGGATCGCCGGAGGGGAACCGGCAGGCCATGACCGCTCGGCACCTCCGGCTCCGTGGTCTCTTCCAGAAGTACTTCCTCGTCCTGTTTCTGGCAGTGGTCGTCCCGCTCGCCGCCAATGGCGTCAGCGAGGCCTGGTTCGGCTATCGCGATCAGCGGGCCAGGCTAGGCCAGTTGCTCGGCGTCGAAGCAAGATCCGCAGCCGCCAGGATCCAAGGGTTTCTAGACGGCATCACCGGCCAGCTCGGCTGGTTGGTTCAACTCCCCTGGACCGGGGAGCCGGACGAGCGGCGCCGCATCGATGCCTTGCGCCTGCTGCGGCAGGTGCCCGCCATCGCCAGCCTTACCCTGGTGGATGGCTCCGGCCGGGAACGGTTGTACGTGTCACGGATCGGCCTCAACCGCACCGAGAGCGGCACGGACCGATCGGGGGAGCCTTCGGTAGCGGGAGCCCGCGCGGGACGGATCTGGTTCGGCGAAGTCACGTATTACCGCGGCTCCGAGCCTTATCTGACGGTCGCGGTCGCCGGCAACCGGCCATCGGTCGGCATTGTCGTGGCCGAAGTCAACTTGAAGCTGATCTGGGACGTGATTTCGGCCATAAAGATCGGTGAAACCGGCTATGCCTTCGTGATGGACGGTCCAGGCCGGCTCGTAGCGCATCCGGACATCAGCTTGGTCTTGCGCGGGGCGGACCATGCCACGCTGGCTCCCTTCCGGGCGATCCAGGCAGCGGTCGCTCAGGCCGGCGCAGAGATCGTGACGGGCCGGGACGCCCAAGGCGATGCGATTGCGGCAGCCGCCGCGCCCATTGCCGGTCCGAATTGGACCATCGTGGTCGAGCAACCGCTCTCCGAAGCCTTCGGCCCCATTTACGAAGCCCTGTGGCGTACCGGGGGTCTTCTCCTGGCCAGCGGCGGCTTTGCGGGTTTGCTCGCATATGTGCTCGCCCGCAGGATGACCAAGCCGATCCGGCTGCTGGAGGAAGGAACCGAGCGTGTCGGTGCGGGGCAGTTCGACTACAGGATCGATATCAGGACGGGCGACGAGCTTCAGCGGCTGGCCGACAGCTTCAATGCAATGGCCGCCGAAATCGCCATTTCCCAGGAGCGCCAGGAACGTATCGCCAAGCTCAAGCGGTTTTTGGCTCCGCAGGTTGCCGAACTGGTCGACCGCACGGGCGACGACGGCGTGCTCGAGGGCCGGCGCACCGAGGTGGTCGCCGTCTTCTGCGACCTGCGGGGCTTCACCGCCTTCTCGGCAAGAGCCACGCCGGAGGAAGTCATGAGCGTGCTCTCGCAGTATTACGAGGCGCTCGGTACGATCATCACCCGATATGCCGCGACGCTGACGAGTTTTTCGGGCGACGGCCTGATGGTGCTCGTCAACGCTCCCGTTCCGATCGAGGAGCCTGCGCTGCGGGCTGCCGATCTGGCCGTGGAGATGCAGAAAAGCGTGCAGAAGCTCATCGTCGGCTGGCAGGCACGCGGCCACCGGATCGGGTTCGGCGTCGGCCTCGCCATGGGAGAGGCCACGGTCGGGCGGATCGGCTATGAGAGCCGCTCCGACTATACGGCAATCGGCAGCGTCGTGAACCTCGCCGCCCAGCTCTGCGCATCGGCGGAGGACCGGGAGATCCTGACGGACGAGAAGGTTGCCGAGGCCGTCGGCAGCAAGCGCGTCCTGATCCCGCTCGGGTCCCGTCCCCTCAAGGGCTACGACGAGGAACTGCCCATCTTCGGCATCGCCTTCGAAGAGCGGCATCGGGCAGCCTGAGGCCGGGCGATCGACGGCGGACGGAGCCTCGGAACGCATCGGGTTTACGGGCGGTCCTGTTTCCTGAGAGACTGGGGTCATCATGACGAAGCCGCCTGGGCGGAGGAGGGGATCGAATGAGGCGACGTGACGTTCTCGCTCTGCTCGGGTTGCTTCCGGTCGCAAACAGCGGCCTTGCACAGACAGGCGGAAGACTGCCGACCGTCTGCTTCATGGGTTTTGCATCGGAAGAGGCCGATCGCGTCACCCTCGATGCCTTCCGGCTGGGCTTGCGCGAAATGGGCCATGTGGAGGGGCGGACAATTCTGCTGGAGTCTCGTCATGCCTCCGGCAACCTGGACCGCGCCAAAGGGTACATCCGGGAGATGGCAGGGAAACCCGTCGACTGCTTCGTTGCACCTGGGCCGGCGGCCACACGCTCAATCCGCGTTGCCACGGAGATCCCGATCGTGGCGATCGGCTTGCCGGCGGCGGGCGGCGATCACGGCCTGTTCGCCAGTCTCGCCAGGCCCGGTGGCACCGTGACGGGCTTCTCATATTTTGGCGAGGAGCTTGCCGCGAAGCGTATCGAAGTTCTCCGCGAGGCGCTTCCCAAATCCACCGTCGTCGGCATCCTCCATAATGCCACGGACCCTGTGTTTCGCGATTGGGGCATACAGACCGAAACATCAGCCCGGATCCAGGGCCTGCGTACCGTACGCCTAAGATTGCAATCGACCTCGCCCGATGAGGTCGCGGACCTGTTCCGATCGCTGCGGGAGCAGGGCGGCGACGCTGTCATCGTCATCCGGGATTTCCTGACCCACACCTTGGCGGACACGATCGGCCGCACGGCTGCGTCGTTTAAGATTGCGGTCGTCGCCGAGCAGGCGCGGCTTGTCGAAACCGGAGCCTTGATGTCCTACGGCGCCGATATTCCCGATCTCTTCCGCCGTGCGGCGGTGTATGTCGATCGGATCCTCAAGGGAGAAAAGGCTGCCGATCTGCCGATTCAGCTTCCAATCAAGTTCGAGCTCGTCATCAGCCTAAAGTCGGCAAAAGCGCTGGATCTGGAAATTCCACCTGCCCTGCTCGCTCAAGCCGACACGGTGATCGAATGAGAGACGTCGCGCGGATCTGCGACAAGCGGCGCCGGCCTATCCTATTTGGTTAATTGCCGGGTTCCGCGAACCTGTGTAGTGTCGGCTTCGAAAGAACAAAGCATGAACATTTGTCGTTGTCGAGATCACGCTCCCCCTGCGGTCTCGATGCCCTGACGGACATCGGGCAGATCGGCCCGACGACGGAGGAAGCGTCATGAAGGCAATCCACCTCCCCTTGAAAGACCTCTTCGCGAAGCTGACCGGTGCCGGAACGATCGGTATCAGGGCGTTCTCCCGACGCGGCTCCAAGCCTTTCGATCTTCCGGCGGCATATGCCCGGCGGGCAGCCCTGTCGCTGGTCGTTCTCGGCGCCGCGATCGGTTCGGCCCATCAGATCGGCCGGATGACCCTGATGCTGGCGCAAAGTCCGGGGCAAGCCAGGACACTGGACGACATACTCGCGGAGTCCGGTGAACGGGAAGACGACTCGTTCGGGTTCGCCGAGGAAACGGTCGATCCGCAAAGGGCGCTTTCCCGCCGGAACGCATCGGCGGGGAAGGAAAGCGCCGGCGCTGATACGACCGGTATCGGAACCCTCATTTCCCGCCTCGACAGGCAGGCCCGAACCCTCGCGATGATAGACGAAGCCGCCGCCACGGTCGGGGCTCCGGCCCGCCTGATGCGCGCCATGGCCGGATTGGAATCCGGCTTCGACGCCACGGCCAAGGCGACGACGAGTTCGGCAACGGGCCTCTACCAGTTCATCGAAGCAACCTGGCTCTCGAAGGTCGAGAGCGACGGCCACAAATACGGACTTGGCGGGCTTGCCCGGCATATTCGCCGGGGCTCGCTGGACGAACCCATCGTCGACGATCTCCGCATCCGCGAACGGATCCTGGCCCTGCGCAAGGACGCCAGGCTGAGCGCCTTTCTGGCAGCGGAGCTGACCGTCGACAACACGCGCCGCCTCGAAAAGCTGCTGGGGCGGCCCGTCACGGAAACCGAGACCTATCTGAGCCACTTCTTCGGCGTGACCGAAGCGGCGCGCTTCCTCAGGGCGGCCGAGAGCACGCCGGACTTGACCGGTGCCTGGATGTTTCCCAAGGAGGCCAAGGCGAACCCGGGGATCTTCAAGATAAGAGGGCGTCCGGCGACGCTCGGCGAGATCCGGAAACGGTTTGCCGTGAAGATGGCCAAAATGGATATCCCCGATCGGCCGGCCCCCGCCGCCAGCCCGGCGCCGATGCCGGAAACCGACATGGATCGGGATGGCGGGGTGATCCAGGTGGCCGACTGGCGCGATGCGAGCGTACCGGCACAGCGCTGAACATCGGCCCCGTCCGGCGTATAGCGGCATCGATGTCATGGAAGGGCGGCCGGTCCCGGTCGCGGACCTGGTGAGCGCCGCTCGCGGCACGCTTCCACAAGGTCCATCCGATCCGTCCAAGCCGATCTACTGGAGGAACTGGACCACCGACTTCGATTACCTCTACATCATGTATCCACCAGACGGCTGGCAGGACCCGCTGCCCGGAACGCTGACCCCGATCACCTCCGGACGGGAGTTCGTGCTTTACCGCATCGTCAAGCCTGCCCGTTGAGCGGATGCAAATTCCCATGGTGCATCCATGCGCCGTCCTATCGTGAATATGGCCGGGGAACTACGGCGGTGCGGCTCCTGTTGGTCCTTGCCTATTCCTTCTCAACCCCGTTCAGGGAGAAAAACGATGCACGAGGATCGCGACGATTTCCATCGGGTCGGCGGCAACACCGATCCCAAGGCCAACCCGCCCAACGATCAGGGACCCAATGCCGTCCATAACCCCGCTGAAACCAACCGCGGCAACAAGCCCGGGCAGGTTTCGCAGGAGGCCGGCACCACCGAGAAGCCGCAGCCCAAGACCAGCTCGGGCGCGCCGGGCTGACCCGACTCCGCAGGGAACTGCTGACGCCGCGGACAGCAGGCCGTGGCGTCAGCCTTTGCCACCTTCGATCCGTCTAAGAAGCCAAGAACTCTCCGCCCCGGCGCCTCAGCCCTGCTGGCTGGGTTCGGGACCGCTATATGGTCGATTTCAAGGGAGAACTGGTTCTGCTGCGGCATGCGCACGGTGTCGATCGCCTCCGCCTTGCCGCCGCGTTGCGCGACGCGCATCTGCTGACCTTCGTACGCGAAGGCGTTTTCCAGGTCGATCCAGCCTTTCTCCAGCCGCACCCGCAGATCCTTGCTTTCATGGGCGCCGTAGCTGGCCGAGCAGTTGGCCATGGCGCCGGATGGGAAACGCAGCATGAAGGCGATGGTCTCCTCGACCGCGCGGT
>JAESFM010000278.1_pt1 | contig 11828 bp, 11 predicted proteins | sample 9266171 | NCBI WGS metagenome assembly JAESFM01 (sample SAMN14505069, study PRJNA617099) | algae metagenome | isolation source: Hassallia sp. WJT32-NPBG1 and co-occurring heterotrophs from well developed... | place: USA: Mojave Desert, Joshua Tree National Park, California | collected 2006-06-22
CAACCGCCCGAACCAACCGCCGACGAAGGTCCGCAGACAAGGGTGCCGTCATCATCGCCTCGACGCCGCATCAACAGCGTCGAATCAGAACGCGCGATTCCAAGCAACATCAAAGTGCTCTAGCTGGCGGCAGCAGAGGCAGTACCTGGCCCATCATGGTTGGCTCCTGGATGGCATGGGCGGTCGTCGGCGGCGAGAGCGAGAGGACGGCACCCGGCCACCGAACCGCGCCTGGCGCGATCCGTTACCTTCTCGAAAATGGAAGGACGGTGGCGATATGGTTGATAGCCAGGGTGGAGGGCCGGCCACACACCGGCGTCCGGCATGGTGACGAAGGCGCGGCTCCGGCAGTGGTGGGCCGACCTCCTTGCCGCTTTCTGGCTGCGGCCGGCAGCGATGGTGCTGGCCGCCGTGATCCTGGCCGAGATCCTGGTCCGGGCGGAGGGCGCGTTCGCGTCCTCGTCCTGGATTGGCAGGTGGATCTACTCGGGTGGCGCAAGCGGCGCCCGGGACGTGCTCGGGACCATTGCGGCCGCCACCATCGGCGTTGCGGGCACCACCTTCTCCATCACCGTCGCCGCCCTGACCCTCGCCTCGAACCAGATGGGGCCGCGGCTGCTGCGCAACTTCACCCGCGACCCTGGCAACCAGTATGCCCTGGGCGCGCTGCTCGCCACCTTCGCCTACGCCCTCGTGGCATTGCGCTCCGTGCAGGATGCACCGGAGGCGGCCTTCGTGCCCCAGCTCGCCGTCTCGGCCGCTCTGCTCCTGGCCTTCGCCTGCGTCGGGGTGCTGATCTGGTTCCTGCACCATGTTGCGGCGTCCATCAGCGTCGACAGGGTAGTGACACTGGTCTACCGCGACCTTTCGGCGGCCCTCGCCAGGTTGCCTCCCGTCGCTGGAGCCACGCCCGACCCGACCGGTGCCGAAGCCGTTCCCACGGCACCGAGCGCCACGCTGGCCGCCCGCCGAGGTGGCTACCTCCGGGTGCTGGACGACGAGGCGCTGGCGGATTGGGCCGAGAGCAGTGATGCCGTCCTGCGGCTCAAGGTCAGGCCCGGTGTCTACGTCTTCCCCGGCAGCCCTATAGGCGAGGTCTGGCCAGCGGCGGCGCGCGACGACGCCCTCGGCGCGCTGACCCATGCGCTGACCCTGGGCGACGCCCGCGATGCCGAGCAGGATCTCGAACACGCCGTTCGCCAGATGGTCGAGATCGCGCTGCGCGCCCTGTCGCCCGGCGTCAACGATCCCTTCACGGCCATCGCGGTGGTCGACCGGCTCGGCGCCGCGCTGTGCGAGCTGGCCGGCCGCCACCTGCCGACGGGACGGACGACGCGGAATGGCCGGGTGCGGCTGGCCCGCGCCGCGACCGACTACGCTGGCCTGCTGGACGCCATGTTCCACATGCTGCGCGAGGGCGGCGCCAGCCAGTCCGCATTCATGATCCGCCTGCTTGAGGTGCTGGGCGAGGTCGGCTCCGTCGAGCGCGATCCCGCGCGGCTCCGCGAGCTTCGCAGGCATGCCGACCTTGCCCGCGATGCAGCGGCAGGAGGCACCACAGACGCTGCGGCGAAGGCCGCGATAGCCCGGCGGTATGGAAAGGTCGCCGAGGGCGTCGGGGCCGGCTTTGTGTTTGCAGGCGATGAGGTAGGCGGTGCCCAGCGCGAAACCGAACATGCCATTACCGGGCAGGCGCGTCCTCTGACCGGTTCGCCTGAATGATCCGCGTGTGAATGATCCGTGTGGCGGGGCGGACCCTCGCAGTGCCGCTGCAGGAGCAGCGTGACGAACCACCTTTCATCCGCAGCGCGGTGCCGGGCACCTGCACCATGATGTCGAGCTTGTCCCGGCCGGCGCGCAGCAGAACGGCCATGCCGACCACGCCAACCTCGGCCCCATCGCCACCCCCCATCAGGGCCAGCCGCGACATAGCCATTCTCAGGGAAGTAGACGCTTCCAATGGGTTGATCCGAGACGTGCAAGGTTTCCCGAAGCTGCAGCTCCGGCCGGATGGGTCTGGAAGGGGTATAGGGGACTCGGCGGACCTAGGGCGGCGGGAGCGTTGGCGGCGTCGGCCACCCGCACTGGAGATCGTGGCGAACGGTAGATGCGTTCAAACCCGCGCTGCGACGGCGTCGGTCCGCAACTGCACGGTCGAACAGGCGACATCAACATCCATAATGCCCTGGACCGCCTCCAAGAGGGTACGCGCTGGGCAATCGTCTCCTGCGCCCATTTGGTCGCCAGCGAGGGAGGCGCTCCGGTTGCCGCCGACATGAAATGCGCCGCGAACCTACGACAGCGGCGGCGCAGGATCGTCCTCCGGCATGGCCTGGCGCTCGAGCTCGGCATTGAGCACCGCGCCCGCCAGGATCGCCGCGGTGGAGACCCAGGCCCAGAGCATGAACCCGAGCACGGCTCCGACCGACCCGTAGAGCCAGTCGTAATGACCAACCCGCTGCATGTACCAGGAGACCGAGGCCGAACCGAGCAGCCAGACGAAGGCCGCCGCGGCGCCGCCCCAGCTGGCCCAATGCCAACGAGGGCAAGTGCGAGAAGGGCCGTGACGATAGATGAGCGCAAGGGCAACCGAGGCCGCGATTAGCAGCAGTGGCCAACGCAGGATGCGGAGCAGCCAGTCGATGGTGCCGCCTTGCCCAGCCTTGGCAGCAAGCGCGAGCGGCACGCCGAGGACGCCACCGAGGGCCAGGGCCGCGAAAATCACGGCACCGAACACGAACAGCAGGGCGATGGCAACGAGCCGGATCAGGCTTCGCGTCTCGCTCTCCCGGTAGGCGACGTTCAGCGCGCCGAACATCTGCATCGCGGCGGCCGTGGCGCTCCAGAGCGCGCCCGCGACGAGAGCGCTGGCGAGACCCAGGCCGCGACCGAGGCCGGTCATCCGCTCGAGCGCGTCTCGTGCCACTTCCGCGGTTCCCGCGGGCAGCATGCCAGCCAGGGCCTGCAGCTTCTCCGCCACCGTTTCCGGTTCGACGAAAAGGCCGCCCAACGCAACCAGAGCAGCGAGCGCGGGGAACACCGCGAGCAGAGTGTAGAAGGCGACCGCCGCCGCCTCGCCGAGCAAGCGGTCGTCGAACACGCGCCAGACGCAGCGAAGCAGCACCTGCCGCCAGCCTCTTGCCGGGATGCAGGCAGGGGTGGCTGCCCCGCGTCCGTCATAGGCTGGCGCCTGGCGTGCGGCTGCGGAAGACGAGACGCTTCGCTCGAACACTTCTGGCATGAATGCTGAACGCAGCAAGGCGCAGCCTGATTTGGCATTCAGGGCGGAACGTGTGGCCCGGGCGGCCCAGCCGGGACTGGTTGGTGATTACCCGCACCTCCATTCCGAAGCCATTCGAAAGCGTCCCCTGGAGGCAATCCGCCTTGCCCACTCGCTTCGGCCCGTGCAGCCTTACCTGTCCCGGAGAAGATATCTGGCTAAGGGACCAGGATGGACGCCGGACGGCCTCTCAATGACGTCGAGACCCTTGGACCGGTTTCCTTGCCTATTTGAACCGTTTGTGACCTCTCCGCGGCCGGGAAGTGACCCGGTGCCTGCCTGCGGAAGCGTGTGGTAGCTGCCGTTGCAGCGGGGGCGTCGCCCCGTGCGGCAGCGCCCCGCTTTGGAATGAGCGTGTCGGGCGCGATCCGCTGGTGCATCCTGCCGCGCGAGGCAGGCCCGGTGGCGCCGGGACCTCTTGGCGGGGACCGCCGGTCCGAGGCGCATGGGGTGCTGCTCCGAAGCCTCGTGGAGCAGAAGCCTGACACCACACTCGAAGAGATACCTGCGAAGCTCGCCAAAATGGGGCTTTCGGCGGGCACCGCGACTGACCCGCGCCCATGAGCTGGATTCGGGTTTCATGAAAGAACTGGCCTCCGAAGGAGGTTGATCAGCCCCCGCGGACCGGTCCAAGTGAATTTGTCGTGGAGCATGGCCGTAAAGCGCTTGGGTTTGTTGATCCAGGTTCAGCGTAAGCCTTCGCTGTGTCACCTCAATCGCAACACCAGCACTGCTGGCACGCCAAGGGTTGCGACCACCACTGGAAAGCCGGCCTCGCCTGCAGCCCGAGCGGACGCGACCTGATGCAACATCCACCAGCAAGCCGATCACCGGTGGACGGAGCCCAAACCCGTTAAGTTCCTCCACTCCTCGCAGCCCGTCAGGGGCGCCCCCGGAATCCGGCAGGGCAACGAAGATTCAGGCGGCCATCACAGCAAGCAGCGTCAGCATCTGACCGGCAAGGCGCGGAAACACGAGATACCTAGCAAGGTTGGCGTTGCGAGCGCGCCTACGAGACTGGCGAAAGCGGGTCTCTCGAGAAGGCCTATGACGAAGAACACCGTGCCGGCAGCAACATCCTTCACACTTGAACAACGGAGATTGCACATCTGCGGGATAATCTCTGCATGGTGGCCAAGCAACCGGCTGAGGAAAGACGGCGACGAAGAGAACATAGTCCAACTCCCGGTTGGCCGGAACGTCGCCACACGACGTGTCCACAAAAAGCGATTTACTGTAAAGCATGGAACGAAATCGTCGACGGCAGCGCCACGCCGCCGACGGCAAATTCCAACCCCATTGAAGCGCTCATGTCCCCGGCGATGAACGTCGCATACTTGTGCAAGCGAGTACGCCAGGATTGCCGGCGATGCCCGCCACCATGAACTGCAGCGCGGGGCGGGAGCGGTCGGTGCGGGCGGCAGAGATTGCAAGCCCATAACGTCATGCGCTATCCGACCTCCGCCCTGCAGGACACGCTTGACGGGCGGACGAGATGATCGACGGTGCCGTCACGCGAGCCTCAGCCGGTGCGGTTGAGCCCGCAACGCTCCGGTGCGCAGGGGAAATATCCATGCCTAGCTCCGAACTGAGCCTCGCGGCACATCGCCGCCAGTTCGTCCTCGCATCCGCGCCCGTCCTTCCGGAGCCTGGATGGCATAGCTTGGCTGTCTCCAAGGATTGCCACTTTTCCCACCAGCCCGATTTGCCAGTGCGCCGCATGGATCATGACGGTCGGCAGAGGACCGTGTTTGGGCATGGCCTGGCCGCCATGGCGGAGCCGGCCGGATCTGACCTGGCCGAAAGCCTGGCCGGGCGCTTCGGCTGGATCGACTGGCCCTACCTCTACCCGGATGCGTGCGCGCTCTTCCCGGTCTATTACGGCAACGCGCCGAACGGGCCGATGATCACCTCCAGCCTCGCGCTGGCGGGGCGCATCACCGGCGCCGCCACCAGCGAGCGTCAGATCAGCTGGGAAGGGCTGAACTGGACCCCACCACCAGGCACGCCGGTCACCGGCTTTCGCAAGCTGATGCGGGACCAGCGCCTGCACATCCCGACAGCCATCCCCGAGCACATCGACCGTGCGCTGCGGCCCGCCGCCTCCGTCGAACAAGCCAGGGACAACATGGCCGGTGATCTCACCGGGATCGCCGGCGCACTGCGGAACCGCCCGGGGACGACCTACCTCGCCCTGACGGCCGGGCTCGACTCGCGCACCTTGCTTGCCGCCCTGATCGCAGCCGATGCACGGTTTGAATGCGTTACCCAGACCTTCGACGGGGTGAACCCGAATGACATCGAGGTGGCGGGTCGGATCGCCCGGCACCTTGGCTTGAAGCATCATGTCATCGGTCCTGAGATCCGCGACGAGGGCTTGACCCGGATCTGGCGCGAGCACAGCGCCGAGACCTACAGCGATGCCGACAACGTCCATCTGTTGCCGCAGAACCAGTACCGGTTCCTCGGCGGCGGCGATGTGCTGGTGCGTGGCGGCTGCTTCGAGCTGGGCCGCCGCTTCTACGCCTCCCGCCTGGTCGGCCTCGATCTCGGCAATGTCACCGGGGCGGCACTGTGGTCGCGGTTTGAGGCCGGGGCACCGAGCCCGCAGGCCGCAACGGCGCTCGACGAGTGGCTGGACTGGCGGCGCCGCCACGACAATGGCCTGGACCTGGTGGACGCCTTCTACCTGGACCAGCGAGCCGGTGGCTGGCTTTCTGCGGTCGAGCACGGTCTCGACATGATGCCGGGCCTGTCGATGCCGGCGGCCAATTGCGGCCGCATCCTCTCGGCGCTGATCACACCAAGTGTGGCAGACCGCGAAGCGGGTCGTCTGCAACGGGAGACGATCCGCCGGCTTGCTCCTGGCCTGCTCAGGTTCCCCATCAACCCAACGAGTCTTGGGGACCGCGCCACCAAGCTGCTGAGGCGCACCAGGAGCAGCCTCACGCGGCGGTTGAAGCGGATACTTCCCGCCGACCTGGTGCAACGGCTTAAACGATAGCTGCTCCACCGGCACAAGTTGGTCGAGCATATGCGGTGAAATGGCGCCCTCCTCACGGCTGGGGCCGAGGAGTAGGCCGGGGCGCAAGAGAGGGAGGTGGGCTTCATACCGGCTCGCCAAGGCTACGAGGGCCGTCGAAGCGACGCCCTCCTCCGCTCACTCGATGGCCAAGGCCGGGCGGCACGCGGTGACGCTGCACGTCGCGGTGGATCTCGCCTCCCCCCCGCATATGCGTGAACACCACCTCGCCCGTCATGGTCGAGACGCCAGCCTACGAGCTGTCCGTCCCGAAGGCACTCGACCATGCGCAGGCTGATTGGGAAGCTGAAGTATAGCCACACCGCTTGGTTGATCCCCCTCCGCCGGGAAGCGACCGCCGCCATAGGACGACTGGGCTGCCGGCAGGCTGATTCCAGCCGTCTACCGGACCGGGCCCGGAGAGCCCGGCCCGGATCAAGCCGGTGGCGCCCCAGGCTCTACGGCGTCAGCCGCCAAATCGCATTGTCGGTCAGCGCGTCCGAGATCCTCGTCCACCGGGCCCCAGCGGGCAAGCCGGCCGGAACGCCGTCATGGATCCGGCCGACCGTGTCGACTGCAAGTACCGCGATTGCAACGCGCGCCGCTACCCAGTTCGCAGGGGCGCGGTGATGGCGATGCGTATGGCCTATGAGGGCTACGCAAGTCGTCACGAAGAGACATCGCTGGCGGCCGGGTTCCGGCGAGACCGCATGGCGGACGTCATCCTGCAGCGGCACCGGCTGCATGGTCCCGCCGCAGCGGAAAGGCCAGCGTGATTGCCGAGCATACTGCCAGCAACGTCGAGGCTCCAATCAAGCAGGCGACCAGGCCAGCCCAGGCGTAAAGCAGCCCTGAAAGTAGGATGCCACCGAAGCGGCCGGCGGCGTTGGCCGCATAATAGAAGCCCACATCCTCCGCCGCCTTCTCACATCCGGCGTAGGCAAGCACGAGATAGGAGTGAACCGAGGAGTTCACCGCGAACAGCACGCCGAAGGCGCAAAGGCCCGCCGGCACGAACAACTCGGGCCTCGGCACGCCTGCGATCAGCATCGCGGCGAGCATCACCGGCACGACAGTCAAGGCCATGGACCAGGCGCGCGCGGCGGGAACCTCCGCTGAAAGGCCGTCAGCGCTGCGCCGGACGAAGGCTGGCGCTGCAGCCTGAATCACGCCGTAGCCGATCGTCCATAGCGCGAGGAAGCCACCCACCATCGTGAACGTCCATCCTGAGGCGTAGAGGAACACCGGCAGCCCGACCACGAACCAGATGTCGCGCGCGCCGAACAGGAACACCCGCGCCGCCGCCAGCAGGTTCACGCCCTGGTTCTTCGTGAAGAACTCCCTCGCGGATTTCGACGCCTTCGCCTTCCCCATCAGCGGCGGCAGGAACAGCACCACCCCGGTGAGGATCGCGCCCAGGGTCGCAGCCATGACCCAGAGCGCCTCACGGAAGCCGAGCACCTCCAACAGCAGGCCGCCCAGGAAGAAGCCGAAGCCCTTCATCGCGTTCTTGCTGCCGGTGAAGAACGCCACCCACCTGAACAGCCGCCCGGATGCATCGCCCGCCGTCAGCTTGATGGCGCTCTTGCTCGCCGTCTTGGTCAGGTCCTTCGCCACGCCGCAGACGCCCTGCGCCGCCACCACCCAGGCGACCGAAAGAGCGGCCGACCAGTCGGGCGAGACCGCCGAGAGCAGCAGGAAGCCGCCGATCTGCATCGCAAGGCCCACCGCCAGCATGCGGGCGATGCCGAAGCGCGTGGCGAGCCAGCCGCCGATGAGGTTCGCGCCGACCCCCGCCGCTTCATAGAGCAGGAAGAGGAAGGCGAGGGTGAAGGGCGAATAGCCCAGCCGGAAGAAATGCAGCAGCACCAGCATCCGCAACGCGCCGTCGGTCAGGGTGAAGCTCCAATAGGCCGCGGTGACGATGGCGTAGTTGCGGGCGGCGGCGGAGGTGGACGCTGCGGCGGCGCTGCTCATCGGCTCAGATCCCTGCCTCGGCCATGTGGCAGGCCAGGTCCACCATGCGGCAGGCATAGCCCATCTCGTTGTCGTACCAGGCATAGACCTTCAGCAGCGTGCCGTCGGTGACCATGGTGCTCGGCCCATCCACGATGCTGCTGCGGGTGTCGCGGGCATAGTCGGCCGAGACGAGCGGGCGGTCCTCGTAGCCCAGGATGCCGGCGAGCGGCCCCGCGGCCGCGGCGCGGAACAGGGCGTTCACCTCCTCGGGCGTCGTCTCTCGCCGAAGCTCGAAGACGCAGTCGGTCAGCGAGGCGTTCAGCACGGGCGCGCGCACGGCATGGCCGTTCAGCTTGCCCGTCAGCTCCGGATAGATCAGGGCGATGGCCGTGGCGCTGCCTGTGGTGGTCGGCTGCAGGGACAGCATTGCGGAGCGCGCGCGCCGCAGGTCCTTGTGCGGCGCGTCGGTGACCACGTTGGTGTTGGTCGGGTCGTGGATGGTGGTGATCTGGCCATGGCGGATGCCGATTGCCTCGTGCACCACCGTCACCACGGGCGCGAGGCAGTTGGTGGTGCAGGAGGCCGCGGTGACGATCGGGTGCCGCGCCGGGTCGTAGAGCTGATGGTTCACCCCGACGACAACGTTCAGCACGCTGTCGAACTTGACCGGGGCGGCGACGATCACGCGCTTGACGCCGCGCCGCAGGTGCCCCTCCAGCACCTCGGGCGTCAGGAATTTGCCGGTGCATTCCAGCACCACATCCACGCCGAGCTCGCCCCAGGGGATCTCGGAGGGGTGCGAGTGCGCTGAGAAGCCCAGCCGCCGGTCGCTAATGCGGATGGCTGCATCGTCCTCGACGCCGAAGCGAGGCCCGCGCCAGCGGCCCTGGACGCCGCTGTCGAACTCCAGCAGATGGGCCGTGGCGACCGCGCCGCCCTTGATCTCGTTGAGGTGGACCACCTCCAGCCGGTTGCCGCGGCGGGGATCCTCCACCGGCCGTTCCGCCGCCCCGAGCGCCGCCCGCAGCGCCAGGCGGCCAATGCGGCCCATGCCGCTGATTCCAACGCGCATGTCAGCGTGCCATCGCGTGCGGGTCGGCCAACTCGTCCAGCCGCGCCCTCAGCGCCATGCGGTCGAGCGAGGCAAAGGGCAGGCTGGTGAAGATCTCGAGGCGGCGCCGCAGCCCGGCATAGAGCTCGTTCAACAGCGTCGCCCGCTCCGCCGTGCTGCCGGTGAACTTGGCCGGGTCCGGCAGCGGCCAGGCGGCAGTGACGGTGGTGGCGCCGAAATCAGGGCAGACCTGCCCGGCGACGCTGTCGCAGAGCGTGATCACGAAATCCATGTGCGGGGCGCCCAGCCCGCAGAACTCCTCCCAGGACTTGGAGCGAAGTCCGGACACGTCGTGGCCGAGCGCCTTGAGCTGCGCCAGCACCTCCGGCAGCGGTCCCCCGGGCGAGGGCTCGGAGCCCGCGGAATGGGCGGCGAAACGCCCCGGCGCAGCCTTGGCGAGGATGGCCTCAGCCATGATCGAGCGGGCCGAATTGCGGGTGCAGAGGAACAGCACGTTGAAGGTCGCGGGCTGCACGGCATCTCCCTCCCAGGAGGCTGTGTCGACGAGGCGGCCGAGATCGCCGCAGCGGCCGGGCTCGCCGCCGCAGCAGGCTTCGGCCAGGAAGGCGAGCAGGCCGCGCAGGCGGGCGATCTGCACCGCGTAGATCAGGCTGCGGCCCTGGCGGGTGGCGGCGATCAGGCCCGTCTGGTCCAGGGAGCGGAGATGGAAGGACAGGGTGGATGGCGGGACGCCGAGCCGTGCTGCGACCTCGCCGGCCGGCAGCCCACTCGGCCCGGCCGCCAGCAGGGTGCGCAGCAGGTCGAGCCGGGTGGCCTGCCCCAAGGCCGCGAAGGCAAAGGCCGCGTCATCTGTTTCCATTATTCTAAAATAGTCGAATAGACTGCCTGGATCACGTGACGGTTCGATGACGGCGGCCCTCAGCGCAGGGCAGCCGTGACGTCCGCGGCCGCCTTGCGCGCTGTCCGGGCGATGCCGGCGGGGGTGTCGCCAATGCGGCGCTCACGACGGCCCGGATGGTCGGGACGAATGCGCTGCTCGAGATCGACCTGGCTGAGCAGCGACGCCGGACCTCGTCCTTGCCGCGCATCCTGAGCTCGACCCCAAGCAGGGCGGATGCCTCACGACCCGGCGCCGGCCGCGGCAGGGAGTTTCAGCAGCCTGCTAGATCTGATAGTAGTCCCGGAACCAGGCGACGAAGGCAGCCACACCGGTAGCCACCTCGGCGCTCGGACTGTACCCGGTCAATTCCTTCAGCAAGCTGGAATCGGCCCAGGTCTTCAGCACCTCGCCAGGCTGCATGTCCATCATGTTGCGGACCGCTTCCTGCCCGGTGGCCTGCTCGATGGCGGTGATGAAGTCGAGCAGTCGGACCGGGTTGGCATTACCGATGTTGACCAGGCGGTAGGGGGCGACGGGGCTCAGCGAGTCGCCGGGGCCGACCGGCTTGCCGATCTCCGGTCGGCAGGGGATGAGGCGAAGGATGGCCTCCACCAGATCATCGACAAAGGTGAAATCCCGCTCCATCAGGCCGTGGTTGTAGACGTCGATCGGGCGGCCGCGGAGGATGGCGTCGGTGAACTTGAACAGCGCCATGTCGGGCCGGCCCCAGGGGCCGTAGACGGTGAAGAAGCGGAAGGCCGTCGTCGGCTGGTTCCAGAGATGGGCGTAGCTGTGGGCAATGTTCTCCGTCGCCAGCTTGGTCGCGGCATAGATGTTGAGCGGCGTGGCGACGGCATCCGTCTCGCGGAAAGGCATCGAGGTATTGGCGCCGTAGGCCGAGCTGGTCGAAGCCACCAGCAGGTGCTCCACCGGATGGTGGCGGCATGCCTCCATCACCGCATAACTGGCGACGACATTATTGTGAATGTAGCTTTCAGGGTGCTCCAAGGCGTAGCGCACCCCGGCCTGGGCGGCGAGATGCACCAACACATCCGGCGTCTCTTCCGCCATCACGGCGGCAAGCCGCCCGGCATCCGCCAGGTCGAAGATGAGCGGGCGGAATCCGGGCGATTGCGCCAGCAGCCTGTGCCGGGCCTCCTTCAGCGTGAGATCGTAGTAGGGGACCATGGCGTCGATGCCGACGACCTCATGGCCTTCGGCCAGGAGGCGCCGGGCCAGGTGGAAGCCGATGAAGCCGGCGCTGCCGGTTACCAGGGTTTTCATGCGCCGCGCCCGCTCATCAATGGAACTGGAATGTAGACGATGGCGGGCGGAGCGTAATCGCCTTCCTGGGACGGGTCCTTGTTGCCCCCGCGCCCCGTCCAGGCTATCCGCCGGGCGCGATGCATGCGTCCGTCACCTCCCGCACCGATCAAGGCCCGCTCCCGGCCTATCGCGCCCGCGTCGCGGCCGGGCTGCTGAAGCCGGACACGGCCCAGGCGCTGGCCGCCGAGACGCTGCAGGAGCTCTGGCACCGCCTCCGCGGCTATGATCCGCACCCGGAAGCCCCGCCCGAGGCCGGCTTCTTCGCCCGCTTCACGCGCCGCAAGCCGGT
>JAESFM010000279.1_pt1 | contig 11751 bp, 14 predicted proteins | sample 9266171 | NCBI WGS metagenome assembly JAESFM01 (sample SAMN14505069, study PRJNA617099) | algae metagenome | isolation source: Hassallia sp. WJT32-NPBG1 and co-occurring heterotrophs from well developed... | place: USA: Mojave Desert, Joshua Tree National Park, California | collected 2006-06-22
ATTTCCCTCCTAATTAAATTTACTACAAAAGGGGGAAGGAGAGGCAGCCGTTGGCTGCTTCTCCTTCCCCCTTCCTCATAATGATTATCATTATTGTATTTGGTGATTTTTTTGCTTGGAAGTCCCTAAATATTAGGATTTAAACGCATCATAATTTTTTCCGGTTCTGTCAAATTTTTAAAACCGTAGCGACGATAAAGCCCGTGAGCATCTTTTGTTCCTAATAACCACCTTTGGACATCTTGTAATTCTGGATATTCTAAAATATAGTTGACAAACCATTTACCTAAACCTTGTCCTCGATAAGGCTCAAGAATAAAAACATCTTTTAACAACGCAGAAGTTGCATAATCAGTGATTACTCTTGCAAAGCCAACTTGTGTATCACCTTCATAAAGCCCAAAGCATAAAGAATTTTTGACTGACTTTTCCACAATCAGTAGACCGAAAACTTTTGTAAGTTGACGAAAGAACAAGGGTTTCAGGCGACGTTTCTGTGACTGACGAGAGCGATCGCTTGCCTGGGCTGGAGAACTGATCTACAACCCTATTGCTCAAAAAGCAGATATACGGGCATTCTGGCGGATTCTATAAACTCGGTCAAATGAACGCATGGTAAGCCTTTTAGAAATCTTTTCGGTCTACTGACAATTGCTAATGGAGTATTCTCAGCCCAATAGGAAGCTTGTAAAAAATCATGAATTGCTTTTATATCTAATTTAGATTTATCGGTGCTGATATAAAACTTATGTTTTAATTCTTCGTTCATCAGACTATATTAATTATTTATAGTCTTGAGGTATAGATTTTTATAAATTATTGACTTTTGCAACAAGTACATTGAGTATTTTTGATACATAAATATGTATAAACTACTGAGCCATTCACTTCATAGCCAAGCTATATTAATAACTCACGTCATGTAAATGAAGTGTGCAAGGAGAAGGGTGCATCTACTTACCATCAATTATGAATCAACATCAACCCCCAGCTTGGAAAGATGTCCGTGCTGCTTTTCAAAAAATTTGGGGTTATGAAGATTTTCGTCCGCCACAAGGAGAAATTATCGGCTGTTTGTTGGCAGAAAAAGACGCATTAATTATTATGCCCACAGGTGGCGGAAAGTCAATATGCTTTCAGTTGCCGGCACTGCTAAAAACCGGATTAACGCTAGTAGTTTCGCCCTTGGTGGCGTTAATGGAAAATCAAGTGCAGGAACTACGTCAGCGCAACTTGAGTGCAGCGCTTTTGCATAGTGAATTGCCTTCTAGCCAACGACGTGCGGTTTTACAAGCTTTGGAACGACAACAGCTAAGATTACTGTATTTATCGCCAGAAACTTTACTGAGTGCGCCAGTTTGGGAAAGATTGTGTCAGCCGCAGTTAAAAATTAACGGATTGATATTGGATGAGGCACATTGTCTGGTACAATGGGGCGATACATTTCGACCAGCTTATCGAAGATTGGGGGCGGTGCGACCAGCGCTGCTAAAATTCAAACCACAGGGAACACACATCAGCGTAGCCGCTTTTACCGCCACCGCCGATCCTCTGGCTCAAAAAACTATTAAAGAAGTCTTAAGATTAGAGCAACCAGCGTTTTTTCGTGTTAATCCGTATCGTTCTAATCTTAACCCCAGTGTTCGCATTGTTTGGACACCACGCGGAAGAAAGCAACATTTATTAAAGTTTATTCAAGAACGGAAACAAGAACCAGGGTTAGTTTATGTACGCACTCGGCGCGATAGCGAGAATTTAGCTGAGTGGTTGAGAGAAAAGGGTTACAAAACAGCAAGTTATCATGCAGGATTGGGTGCAGAAAAACGCCGTGCAGTAGAAGCAAGTTGGCTAAGTGGAAAAATCCCTTTTGTTGTTTGTACTTGTGCCTTTGGGATGGGGATAAATAAGCCAGATGTGCGTTGGGTGGTTCACTTCCACTCACCGCATTTGCTTTCGGAGTATGTACAAGAAATCGGACGCGCTGGAAGAGATGGGAAACCGGCCCAAGCATTGATGTTGATTAGTGAACCTACCGGATGGTTAGATCCAGAGGATAAGCAAAGACAGAAGTTTTTTGAGGATCAGATGCGATCGCAACAACAAACTGCACAACAATTAATCAAAAAACTCCCGAAAAAGGGAGAAGTAAATGCAGTAGCCAAACAATTTTCCGATGGTGCGATCGCTCTTTCTCTTCTCCACAGCAGCGGTCAGTTAAACTGGCTTGACCCTTTCGAGTACATTATTGTAGAAGGCGCAAGAAAGCAGTTAGAGACGCAATTACATGCCGCAAAGCAAATGAATCAGTATCTTACAACAAAGCAATGCCGCTGGCAATTTTTGTTAAACGCTTTTGGTTTTGAGCAAGAAGCGGCAAACTGGCGTTGCGGACATTGCGATAATTGCACGAACCACTAATTAAGCTTGCGGCTCATCCACATTGTTTGAATTTGCTTGGCTCAATTGGCTGAATTATCTTCTGCCTGGCTTTATTTATCAACAAATTCTTTGTTTGTTTCAGCGGAAATTGTATTATATATCCGTGCCATCCAAGCACGAGTTAACAGCAACGATGCCATAACTAACAGGAAAGCACAGATTGCTAAGATTTGTTGCCAAGGAATTTCAAGTATTTCTCTGATAATAACTTCTCGCAGTACAGATACAATTGAAACCTCCACAGCCACGCCCACAGAGATGCGTTGCTCTTGCAAATAGATAATCAGCAGTCGGAATAGCTCTACCAAAATCAAAATGAACAAAATATCTGAGGTTACAGCCTGGAATCTAAGAGGCTGAAGCAAGCAGAGGAATAGTTGACACAGCCGAATGACCATAATACAAAATAAACTAATGCACAACAAAACCACGATTAGGTTTTGAACTATTTCTAGGTTTTGAACCATTCGCTGCCGCTCAAACCACTTATGCCATTGCCTGTGCTGGCTCTGTGAACCCATATGCACAACCTCTCCTGCTTACTGGATTGAATCGCGATTTAACTTGCTCTGGAACAATTTACGACTGAAGTTAATGGACACTAACGCAAGAACCGTTGCCGCCCTAAGATTTGCGCCCATAGCATTTAATTCGTCGTCAGAAGGCACCCAAGCGCCGAGGCACGAAGGCGCGGAATTAAAAGTTAAAAGTTATGAGTTATGAGTTAAATTTAATTAATAACTCATAACTCATAACTTTTAACTCTTTTAAAATTGCCGCAAAAAGCGCAAATCGCTATTGTATAAGCGGCGAATATCATCCATTTGGTGTAGCACCATCGCAAAGCGTTCGACACCAAAACCGGCGGCAAATCCAGTGTAAACTTCTGGATCGTAGCCGACAGATTTCAGCACATTAGGATCGACCATACCGCAGCCCATAACTTCCAGCCAGCGTCCATTCCACTGCAAATCGACTTCCGCAGAAGGTTCAGTAAACGGGAAATAACTAGCGCGGAAGCGAATTGGTAACTCCCCAAACATTGCTTCTAAAAACAGCTTAATCGTGCCTTTGAGGTCTGTAAAAGTTAGTCCCTCATCAATTGCTAAAAGTTCTATTTGATGAAAAACCGCCGAATGGGTAGCGTCTACATTATCTCGGCGATAAACTCGTCCTGGAGCGATAACTCGTATCGGTGGTTCTTCGGTTTCCATATACCGAATTTGCACCGAGGAAGTATGGGTACGTAGAAGATTTCCGTCTGGTAGGTAGAAAGTATCCTGCATATCACGCGCAGGGTGGTCGGGAGGGGTATTCAGAGCCTCGAAATTATAATAATCTGTTTCCATCTCTGGACCCTGAGCTACGGTGTAGCCCATACCGACAAAGATATCTAGCGCTTGGTCGATAATACCATTCAGGGGATGAATACGTCCTTGGGGGCTGTAAATTCCCGGCATTGTCACATCTAGAGTTTCTGCCTCTAGCTGTGCGTGAATTTGAGCAGCTTCTAGAGAGGCGCGTTGTTTGTCTAAACTAGTTTGAAGGCTTTCTTTGACTGTATTGCCGATCGCCCCAATAGAAGGTCGTTCTTCCGCACTCAATTGTCCCATACTCCGCAATAGCATGGACAATTCTCCTTTTTTACCAAGGTAGCCGACTCTTAGTTCTTCTAGCCGTTCTAAGGTATCGGCAGCTGCGATCGCTTTTTCTCCTTCTTGTCGCAGTGCTAAAAGTTGAGCCTCTAAATTGCTGGGCTGATTCGTCATTTCTTACAGTTATTAGTCATTGGTAAACAGTCATTAGCCATTAGTCAGTAGTCATTGGACAAAAGACAAACAACTAATGATTTTAGTAATATGCCATGAATGAGCTAAAGGCAAGGGTCGAAACCAAACCTCTTTTTACCAGTTTAAAGGCTATTGTCTTAGGTAAGCATGTTTTTTCTTCTTCGCGTGTGATGCCCGACATTGACAATTGTCTCTTAACTACTAACTATTAAGTATTGAACGCTCTTATTGCTCAAGTCAGGCATTGCCAACTTGAGCAACTGGCACTCTTGTTGACTGTTGACCTTAACGAATGAAATTACTAATTAGCAATGATGACGGGATTGCGGCTTTAGGGATTCGGACTTTAGCTAATTGCTTGGCACAAGCAGGTCATGATGTGACTGTAGTGTGCCCGGATCGGGAGCGATCGGCAACCGGACATGGACTAACTTTACACCAACCAATTCGCGCCGAAATAATTGATTCGGTGTTTCATCCTGCTGTCAATGCCTGGGCTTGTGATGGCACTCCTTCCGACTGTGTTAAATTAGCGTTGTGGGCTTTGCTAGAGTCTCCCCCCGATTTGGTTGTTTCTGGCATTAATCAAGGTGCTAATTTGGGAACGGAAATCCTTTATTCCGGAACTGTTTCCGCTGCAATGGAGGGTATAATTGAAGGCATTCCTAGTGTGGCACTGAGTCTTACCAGTCACACTTCCAAAGATTTTCAACCTGCTGCTGACTTTGCAAAAATTCTGATTGACCAAATAGCAGCAAAACCCATATCAGAATTGATGTTGCTTAACGTCAACATTCCTGCTGTCAAGTGGTCAGAAATTGCCGGAGTTAGTATCACGCGTCAGGGAGTTAGGCGCTATGTAGATGTTTTTGACAAGCGCATTGATCCGCGTGGAAAAACATACTACTGGTTAACCGGAGAAGTTCTGGAAGATGTGGAACCGCCATCCGATTTAAACTTGCCTCAAAATGTACCCACTGACGTGCATGTTATCCGTAAAAACTACATCAGTATAACGCCATTGCAATATAATCTCACCTATGCTGGTGGTGTTAATCAATTGTCACAGTGGGAATTTCAGTTTCCTTGAATAATTTTATGCTCAAGTGTGGTGCTAAAGGTTGTTAAATGCATTACAAAAAAATTTAGGCTATAAACTAGGAGCCAACAGTGAAAACAACTCAAACATATACGCCTGAAAAACTCAAGGAATTTGCCTTGCAGTCTCTAATAAAAAGCAAGAGCAAAATAATCAAATTAAGCAAAACTAGTATCGATAAGGGTATGCTATTTTACCAATAAATTCCCCGTCTAACAAAGCGCGGAGATACAGCATAAACTGGACAAAATAAGTAACAATTTTTTTATTAATCGCCCGCTCAGTATGCATGCAGCAAGGCAACACCCATGTCTAGGATAGAGAATCAATTTACTGTGCAATTTTGGGGCGTTCGCGGCAGCATCCCCAGTCCAGGACTACGTACCGTTCGTTACGGCGGTAATACCCCTTGCGTTGAGATGCAAGTGGGCGGTAAACGCTTAATTTTCGATGGTGGTACGGGACTGCATGTTTTGGGGCAATCATTATTGCGCCAAATGCCGATAGAAGCTCATATATTTTTCACGCACTCCCATTGGGATCATGTCCAGGGATTTCCCTTTTTTACCCCAGGTTTTGTCAAGGGAAATGACTTTCATATCTATGGTGCGATCGCTCCTGATGGTTCCACCGTCGAACAGCGGCTGAATGACCAAATGCTGCATCCAAATTTTCCCGTACCCTTGCAAATCATGCAAGCAAATTTGGATTTTTACAATGTCAAAGCCGGAGATCCAATCAAAATTAATGATATTATCGTCGAAACGGCACCTCTGAACCATCCGGGTGAAGCGGTAGGTTATCGAGTTAATTGGCGCGATGGTGCGGCTGCTTATATTACTGATACAGAACATTTTCCCGACAGGTTGGATGAAAATGTCATGTGGTTAGCTCGCAATGCCGACATCCTCATCTATGATTCCACCTACACCGACGACGAATATCATTCGCCAAAGTCGCCGAAAATCGGTTGGGGACATTCCACATGGCAGGAAGCTGTGAAAATAGCCAAAGCAGCTAACGTCAAAACTTTGGTAATTTTCCACCACGACCCCGCGCACGACGATCAATTTTTGGATCGTGTAGGGGAAGAAGCAGCGGTGCAATTTCCTGGTGCGATCATGGCACGCGAAGGTATGGTACTTCAGGTTCCCATATCCATACCGTTATCAGAACCTATTCCTATTAGTGAGTTTTCTGTTTAAAAGTTGTAGTCGAAGCGATCAAAGATTTTAGTTTAGATTGGTCATGAACAGCTTTATCGTCATATACCCCTACTCTTTCGCCGCGAAAGTGTCAAAGACTGTCTACATCAGTCTTTGGCGCAACTGAACTGCACCAACCGGAGTTTGTTGACTTCGGTTTGTGGGTTTTTCCGCACGAGCGCAATGAGCGGATTCAATGGCTGATAGCTGAACTTGTTGAGCGAAAAGTCAGTTGAGGATGAATTTATTCCCCCGAAAACTGGCGTAGAAAAATCAATTTCTCAACTGCCTCACAAACCTAAAATCCCCGAATCGACGTGGTAAATCTGTCTCCAAATGGGTCTGCTGTGTGGGTTGTTTCTTCCACCGAATTGGCTTTAACGCCTACTGCTGTTGCGCTGGGCAAATTTGATGGTGTCCATCGCGGGCATCAAAGAGTAATTGCACCAATTTTGCAACAAGCCAACACAGAAAATAGAGAGAAAGAAAGTGATTCGGACGCATTGGCAACTGATTACATTCACTCAACAGTTGTCACCTTTTATCCACATCCCCAAGAATTTTTTACAGGGATACCTCATGCTTTGTTGACACCAGTGGATGAAAAAGTACAACAGCTGCGATCGCTTGGCGTAAAACAACTGGTACTATTACCCTTTGGCAAAGAATTATCAGCTTTGACTCCCGAAGAGTTTGTAGAACAAATTCTCGTGCAACAACTGCAATGTCAGCAAATTAGCGTCGGCGAAGATTTTTGTTTTGGTAAAAAGCGCAGCGGTACCGCCAAGCATTTACAATTGCTCGCCGCCAAATACGGCATTCCCGTTACCATCGTTCCCATCCAAACTCATTCAGACGAGAGTTTCACTGACAACGAGGAGGCGCGTATTAGCACTTCACTGATTCGCCAACATTTGGCAAGCGGTAACATCGAACTCGCCAACCAACTTTTAGGGCGTCCCTACACCCTCATCGGTGTTGTTGTCCAAGGTCAACAAATTGGCAGAACTATTAACTTTCCTACCGCCAACCTGCAATTACCTAAAGAAAAATTTTTGCCCCGCCAAGGTGTTTATGCAGTCCGCGTTTTTATCGAAGAAAACCAAACTTCGGCAATCATTGGCGTAATGAATATAGGTAATCGCCCGACTGTAAACGGCAGTCATCCAACAGTAGAAGTGCATCTGTTAGATTGGGTTGGCGATTTGTACGGCAAAAACTTGACAGTGCAACTCGTCAAATTTTTGCGCCCAGAACAAAAATTTTCTTCTCTAGAAGACCTAAAAACACAAATTCAACTTGATTGCATTGCTGCTAGAGAAGTGCTGAGTGGGAACACTAGGGACTAGGGACTGCGGACTGGAGACTGGGGACTAGGGATTGGGGAAGATATTTTTCAAAAATTCTCCTTGTCCCCCTTCCCAAGTCCCCAATCCCTAGTCCCTAACCCCTACTCCCTAATCCAGTGCATGAGAAAAAAAATTGACGCGCTAACACAAAATCTGGCTCTTACCATCGTTGGCAAAAGTGAGGCAATACGCTTAGTACTAGTTGCTTTGCTAGGTGGTGGTCACGCTTTATTAGAAGATGTCCCTGGTGTAGGTAAAACCCTGCTTGCCAAGTCTCTAGCTCGTTCTATTGATGGCAAATTTCAACGCCTACAATGCACCCCAGATTTACTACCTAGTGACATTACTGGTATCAATATTTGGAACCCAAAAAGCGGCGAATTTAGCTTTCTTCCTGGTCCAATATTTGCCAATGTGGTGCTAGCTGATGAAATCAACCGTGCTACACCGCGCACTCAGTCAGCTTTGCTGGAAGTTATGGAAGAGCAGCAGGTAACGGTAGATGGCGTTTCTCGTGTTGTTCCTACGCCCTTTTTTGTGATTGCGACTCAAAACCCCATCGAATACCAAGGCACTTTTCCCTTGCCAGAAGCGCAGATGGATCGGTTTATGCTTTCCTTGAGTTTGGGCTATCCTTCTCAAGCAGAAGAATTACAGATGCTGCAAAGCGCCGATAAGAATATCAGGCGTTGCTGATTTGCAACCTTGTATTACTTTGGCAGAGGTGCAGGAATTACGCCAAATTTGCGCTCAGGTAAGGGTGGAAAGCTCATTGCAACGCTATATTTTGGAATTGGTGCGGGCAACACGACAAGATGAGGAAATCTCTCTTGGTGTAAGTCCTCGCGGTACAATGGCTCTGCAACGGGCTACTCAGGCGTTAGCTTTTCTGTTAGGGCGTGATTACGCCATTCCCGATGATGTGAAATTTCTTGCTCCTTATGTTCTTTGTCATCGCCTGATTCCAGCGGGAGGACGCAGGGCAAGAACTGTGATGGAGCGGTTATTGCGAATTGTTCCTATTCCATAATTCTCGTTTCTCGTTTCTCGTTCCCAGGTAAAAGCTAGGAATGCACATCTAGAGGCAGAGCCTCTAGATGTGCATTCCTACGCTCTGCGTAGGAACGAGAAGAACGAGAAGAAAGTTCTTCGAGTCCCCAATCTTCGATTTCGGATTGGTTTTGGAGCATTGGGAGAACGGATAGTGCGGTTGTAAGTCGGTTCGGAAGTACCGTATTTAGGAACAGTAGCGATCGCACTAATTTTGTCTCTTGCCTCCAACTGAGTTAAACTTGCCTTGTTCATCTGCTTTCACTGTTGGCAAAGGTTGACTCAAAGGACTGTAATCAGTGTTGAGTGCTGATTTATAAAAATATTTTTTACCAAAACTTATTTAGGATAATATTTAAGTACTGAAAAACTACTTAGATATATATAATAAAGCATTAAAAAAGTAATTTTGATGTGCAGAATAAATAGAGCGATTCTCCGTAGGAGAGGCTACGCCAACGCGCTTGAAAAAACAAGTTATTACCAAGTATCACACACGCTACTTTGAATCTTTGAGAGACTGATGTTTTGAGCCATCAGGCATAATAGCACCTTCAATAAAAGCAGCACTCAGTTCAGAAATGCTCACTTTAGCACCTTTTAAATTTGCACCAGTTAGGTAGGCACCATCGAGGTTAGCACCACTCAAAGAGGCATTCTTCAAATTGACACCGCTCATGTTGGCATTACTTAAGTCAGCACAAATCAGGCTAGCGTTACTGAGGTTGGCACTACTGAAGTTAGCCTTATTTAAGTGAGCAAAACTCAGCTTGGCATGACTGAGATTAGCACCAGAGAGGTTAGCATTATCAAGGTTAGCGTTGCTCAGATTGGCATTACTGAGGTCGCTTTGGTTGAAATTGGCTGCACTCAGATTGGCTTTGGGGAGATTAATATCTAGTGACTTACTCCACACACTCACCCGAAGGGGAGTGTGGGCTTCTCAATGACTCCTCTATGAGGACATTAGTTGAGCTTTGAGGGCGTGTGTCCCACGCGCCTTTATGATAATAGCCGCGTTTAAATCCCTACACAAACTAGTATGGCAAATAGGGCAGTCGTGCATCCTCTGAGATAGCGACTTTTTGACTTTATGACCGCAGCTAGAACATTCTTGACTTGTACCGTTTGGATTTACAGCTATTACCTTCAAACCAGCTTTTTCGGCTTTATTTGAAAGTATGGTTATAAACTGCCCCCATCCAGCATCATTGATACTTTTAGCCAGTCTTGTTTTAGCCAGTCCTTTGATATTTAATTTTTCAACAGCTACGACATCATATTTATCAAGCAGCGATTTAGCTGTTTTAAAGTGGAAATCTTTGCGGGTATCAGCCACTTTTTTGTGTTGCTTACCCAATTTTTGAATAGCTTTTTTCCGACGATTGGAACCCTTTTTACGGCGTGATACTTTACGCTGTGCCGATTTTAATTTACGTTCAGCTTTGCGTAGATACTTTGGTGCTTTATTTCTAGAGCCATCTGAAACAACATAAAAATCAATTAAGCCAACATCAATCCCGACAATATTATTAACATCAAAATCGGGTTTGATTTTTGGAACTTCTTTATTGTCTAAGCTCAAAGTTAGATAATAACCATCTGCCTTTTTGGTGATAGATACGGTCTTGATGTCAAACCCGTCAGGTATTTCACGGTGGGCAATTACCTTTACATCTCCAGGGCAAACGCATCTTAATTAATCTTGACAAAACCCTTCATTAGTGAATTAACGGGAGAGCAAGGATTTATTGTTTCATTGGTTTTTCACGGCTTAAAGTGATCGCTTAAATCATTGTCAATAAGCGGGCATTAATGCGATTAATTTGGGGTTTATTGACATTAAGACGTTCTTGTTGACAAGATGCGTTTGCCCTGTTTACATCTCCTATCTTTGACAGCGTAATTTTGTTGTTAGCAAAGTGGTGTCGTTTGAATTGTGGATATGTAAACGTTTTGTACTGACCCTTACCTTTGAATCTAGGTCTACCCGATTTTTTACCGTTAATATCACCCTTTAACCACCTATCAAAAGTTATTTCAACTTTTCTAGGGACTTCTTGAAGTACTTGAGAGTGGATCTCTGTGTACCAAGGTCTATTAATTTTAAGTTGAGTTAGTGAGGCTTTTTGGCTGTAGTAGTTAGGCTGGTCTTTTAATTCGGGTAAATAACATATTAAAGGACATCTATCAACTGGAGAACGGTTCATCTCATACCAGTTAAATTTTTGGGCAAGCAAATAGTTGTATTGACAACGAAGCATTTCAAGCGTATTATCAATTTTTTCTGACTGCTCTTTTGTCGGTTTGATTTTGTACTGGTATGAAATTCTCATTTTTTCTTCTTTGCCTTCGACCTCCAAATAGGATAACATCAATGCAAAGACGTTGTATAGGCGCAAATGAAAAACAAAGCATTAAACTTGAGGATATCTGAACGCAGATTAAATAAATTACGCTTATACTCTGCTCAAAATGATAAAACCATGACTCACGTTATTGAAGATTTTATTGACTCCCTTGATATTAAAAATGGTGATTCCTCATCGACTCCCTGCCCGGTCAAGCCTAAGGCTTGAATTAGTTGGAAGTCACTTCGTCATCACCCAAAAATTCATCCCACACTGCCCTTACGGGTCAGGTGTGGGGCTTCTTTTTGATTCAGCTAACTCTGCACCCTGAGCATCCAAACCTCTAAGAGGGTGTTTATAAATAAAAAATAAAGAGCACCGCAGTCCTGCACCCACAACACTTATTTTAAAAGAGGAAGCCGTCGTATTTGAGTCGGGTACAATGAGCCGAAAACCATATCCCACAGA
>JAESFM010000280.1_pt1 | contig 11731 bp, 7 predicted proteins | sample 9266171 | NCBI WGS metagenome assembly JAESFM01 (sample SAMN14505069, study PRJNA617099) | algae metagenome | isolation source: Hassallia sp. WJT32-NPBG1 and co-occurring heterotrophs from well developed... | place: USA: Mojave Desert, Joshua Tree National Park, California | collected 2006-06-22
TCCGCAGTCTGAACGAAGGCCAGAAAGTCAGCTATGAACTGGCGCGCGGCAATAACGGCAAGGAAGCGGCTGTGAACATCAGTCTGGCTGACTGAGCCGTATCGAGTTTTCCGCATCGACTCCATCATTGAAATCTACCGCCGGATTCAAACTGTAGAATTCAGTTATCGGCAAGCAGGGGAGGAGGGCCGTCGCCTTCCTCCCTTTTCATATGCCCGGATGATCTGAACCTCAGGTTTGCCTGTCCTGAGCGCCGCTTTCCGTGGCGTCCGCGGCCGCCACCACCCCAAGGGCCCGGTAGGCGCCGGCGGCTTCCTCGACCAGTGCCAGGATCTCGCCGCACAGCAGGTTCGTCTCCGCCGGTTCTTCCGATCGGCAGATCCGTTCCAGCGTCTTGACCGCCTCAGCCAGACGTGCGGCGCCGAAGGTGCTGGCGGAGCTTTTCAGGGTATGGGCCTCCCGTTCGATCACCGTCATGTCGCCGACCGCCGCGGCATCGGCCATGCGCCTGCTCCGCAGCCGCGCCTCCGCCAGGAACGCCTCGATCAGGTCGGGCAGGACGATGTCGTCCAGGTCGTGCCGCAGCTGTTCCAGCACGCCGATGTCCAAGGCCATGTCGAGCGGGGAAGCGGCGCCGGCGGCGGTGCCCTGGCCGGACGCGGAGCCTTGCGGCCATACCACTGCCGGTACGGCCGGCAGCCAGCGGGCTATGGTCGCGAGCAGATAGGGGCGTTCGATCGGTTTGGGCACATAGTCGTTCATGCCGGCTTCCAGGAAGCGTTCGCGGTCGCCGACCATCGCGTTGGCCGTCATGGCGATGATCGGGATCCTGCCTGCGGGCGCCGGCAGGGCGCGGATCGCCCTCGTCGCGGCGATGCCGTCCATTTCCGGCATGGCGATATCCATCAGCACCAGATCGAAGGGCTCGGACTTGACCGCGGCAATGGCTTCCATGCCGTTCGACGCCACTTCCACCCGGAAGCCGGCGATCTTCAGCAGGGTGCCGGCCACCAGCTGGTTGGTCACGCTGTCTTCGACCAGCAGCAGTCTCCGCGCGCCTTCCATGGACTTCGGCGCATCGTCCTTGCCCGGATCGCCGAAGCCGTCCCATCCCGGCCCCGCGCGATCCGCGTGGACGGCGTCCGGCAGCCCGAGTTCGATCACCCGCTTGCCGCCCAGCGCCGCCGCCAGCATCGCCTCCCTCGCCGGCTTGCGCAGGACGGATGAGAAGCCGGCCGCTTCCAGGTGATGCCATTCGACCGGGTGGCCGGGCGGGCAGAGCAGGATCAGGTGGACGATGCCCGCGTCGCGCAGGCGGCGGGCGAGTGCCGTGACCGGCAGGTCCGCGTCATGGCTGTCGATCAGCGCGACATCGAACGGACCGGACCGGACCGTCCCCTCTCCGGTAGCCGAAGCTGCGGGGATCAAGGCTGCGGCGGCCAGCGCCGCGGCCCCATCCGGTACGGCCTGGACGGCGGCGTTCCAGGAGGCGAGCTGCCGTGCGAGCGCCTTGCGGCTGGCGCCGTTGCCCTCGATCAGAAGAACGCGCAGGCCGCTGAAGTCGTGGCCGCCGTCGCCGTCCTCCGTCCTGCATTCCAGCGTGACCACGAACCAGAAGTGGGTGCCGATGCCGGGGGCGCTGTCGAAGCCGATGGTGCCTCCCATCAGCTCGATCAGGCGTCTGGCGATGGCAAGCGCCATCCCGTTGCCGGCGGCTCCGTCCAGGATGCGCGCATGGTTCGCGGCCGTGATGCCGTATCGGCCACGTCGAAGCGCAGCTCCGTCATGGCGCCGCCCTCGGCCCTGGAGGCGGTCAGGCTCAGCGAGACGCCTCCCTGTTCGGTGAACTTGACGGCGTTCCCGATCAGGGTCGTCAGCACCTGACGCAGCCGCCCGGCATCGCCGCGCACCGAACGGGGGACATCGGCCGCCACCGACGATACCAGATCGATGCCCTTGGCCGTCGCCTGGGCCGCCTGCGGGGCCACGACGCTCTCGACCAGGTCGATCAGGTTGAAGTCGTTGTCGGCGATCTGCCGTGCGCCGTTCTCGACCCGGGCGAGATCTTCGACTTCGGCCAGGGTGGCGGCCATGGTCTGGACCGACTTCCGGACGGCCTGGACGCGGTCCCTCTGTTCGGCGGCCAACTGTCCTTCCGACAGCTGGCGAAGCACGTCCAGGACGCCGCGCAGCGAAGCCCGCAGTCCCTTGCCGACGACGGCGAGGAAATCGGAGCCGGCCCGCCTCTCCGTTTCCGCCCGCTGCCGTGCCGCCCGCAGCTGGTCCTCGACCCAGCGGTAGCCCGTGATGTCGTGGAAGGTCAGGATCCCGGCGAAGCGCCCGCCCTGGGGGACGAGCCGCTGGGAAACCTCACACAGGATGCGGCTGCCGTCGGGCCGCAGGAACCACGCCTCGCGGTGCTGCGTCCTGCCGCACTCGAAGGTCTCGCGCAGCGCCGCGTAGTCGGCCGGCGCGATCAGCCGTTCGGCGGAGCGCCCGATCAGGTCGGCGAGCGGGCGGTCGAGCAGAACCAGGGCCGCGTCGTTGGCGTCGATGATGACGTTCCCGTCATGGACCAGTACGCCTTCCCGCGTGGCCGAAGCCAGGCGGCGGAACCGCTCCTCCGCCTCGCGCAGGTCGCGTTCCACCCTGCGGTCGGCCGTGACGTCGCTGTAGCAGACCATCCGGCCGCCATCCGGCATGCCGGCGCCGAACACGTCCAGCACATGGCCGTCCCGGCGGACATATTCGTACCGGACCGGAATGCGCGGCGACTCGGGCGGCACCGGTTCGGCAGCACCGGCCAGGGCCTCCTCGCCGCGCGCCGCAAGGAATGCCTGGAAATCGGCGAAGGGGCATCCTGCCGTCAGCAGGTCGGCCGGCAGGTCGAGCAGGCGGACCGCCTGTGCGTTCGACATCGTCAGGCGGCCGTCGGCGCCCCAGATGCAGACGCCCCGGTCGGATGCGTTCAGCGTCATCTCGAGCAGGCGCGACCGCCGGGCCAGTTCCGCCTTCTGGCGCTTCAGCTCGGTCACGTCGCTGCTGACGGCGATCCGGTAGCCGTTGCGGGTGCGGTGCCCGTCCATCCTGATCCAGCGCCCGTCCGGCAGGGAACGCTCGCCGTCGCCCGCCGTGTCCGCGCCGCCGGAAAAAGGCGACAGCGAGCCTTGCAGTTCGGCATAGCGCTGGTTGACGAGCACGGGACGGTCGGCGGGATCGAAGACCGCGATGGCCTGGGGCAGCACGTCGAGCGCTTCCGCCAGCAACTGCCGGGTGTGCTCGGCCCGGCGTTCCGCCGTACGGGCCTGCCGGACCCGGTGACCTGTGACGGCAAGCTCGATCAGCACGATGGCCCACAGGACGATCGTACAGCCGATCTTCAGCGCAAGCTGGGCAGGACCCTCCTGCGACGGCAGCCAGACGATGCCGATAGCCAGGATACCCGCGACGGCGGCAAGGGCTGAACGGCGCAACATGCGCCGGGATCGGCTGTACTGCTCGACTAAACTGGTCATAGAGGGTCAGGTTGTTCAACCGTCGGTCTGACGGCACCACAGCCTAACGGGTCACCGCATTTGAGACAACATCGTTGCGCTCCGCGCCAAGGGCTTCGTCGGGACCGAGGCGAAGGGCGGAGCGCCGCCGGCCGAGGATGCCGTGACGCGGGGCGAACAGGATGGCCGCCGCCAGCAGGACGCCTGCCAGCGTGGCGATCATGCCCGCCGCGTTCAAGGCATCGGCCGGCTCCCCCATCAGGACCGTCGGACCGAAGGCGCCCAGCAGATAGCCGCCGGCGCCGGTGGCGCCGCCGATCCCGACGCTGAGCCAGAGCTGGACCGGCAGCCGGTCGGTCAGCAGCCGCGCGGTCGCGGCGGGGCAGATCAGCATGGCGACGACCAGGATCGACCCGACCGCCTCGAACGAGGCGATGGCCGCGACCGCCACCAGCACGACGACGCCGTAATGGAACAGACCGGCCGGGTAGCCGAGCGTCGTCGCGAGGTGTGGGTCGAACGAGGTCAGCGCCAGTTCCTTGTAGAACAGGGTGACGCAGACGACGCACAGCAGCGTCACGGCCGCCAGGACGACGACCTGATGCGGCAATTCGGTCCAGACGGAGGGGTCGGCCAGATCGGACCAGCCCGACGGCGCCAGCCACAGGATGGCTTCGAGCTGGCCGTAGAGGACGCAGTCGGCATCCAGGTCGACCGCGCGGGCGGCGCCCTGCTCGATCAGGACGACGCCGCCCGCGAACATGACGGTGAAGACCACGCCCATCGCCGCCCCGCCGTCGAGCCGGCCCAGCCGGCGGACCGCCTCGATCAGGACGCCGGCGAGCACGGCCGCCGCCAGCGCGCCCAGGATGACCGGCAGGCCGGCCCGGGTACCGGTGACAAGGAAGCCCATGACGATGCCAGGCAGGATCGCGTGGCTGATGGCGTCGCCCAGCATGCTCTGGCGCCGGAGCACCAGGAAGTTGCCGACCAGTGCGCAGGATACGCAGGCGAGCACCGCGGCCGTCATGGCCGGCAGGTCGATCTGGAGGAATTCCTGTGAGGTCATCATGGCAAACTCATCATGGCAGGCTCATCATGGCGAAAGCTGCTCCGGAAGGCTCTCCAGCTCAAGGACGAGGTCGCGCGGCAGCACCCGGTCGATCGGATCGATGCCCCAGTTGGCCCGTCCCGGCACCAGCGTCGGGTAATGGATCAGGAAGCGCTCCCACAGACGGCGGTTGCGCTCGGATGACCGGGCGGCGTCGCGTCCGCGCGCCGTCAGTGAGCCGTCCCGGACCATGCCCCGGAGCCTGAGCCACGTGTCCATCCCGCCGGACGAGGGCCGTCGTCCGTGCAGCAAGCCGGTGAGCGCCGCCTGTTCGGCATAGGCGAGGCGCAGGCGAGCCTGCCGCCATGCCGTGGCGACGACGCCGCGCGCCGGGGCGAACAGGAAGCTGAACAGGAAAAGCGCGCCCGCCACCAGCACGATCACGGCGCCGGCCGGCAGGCGCGGCACCAGCGCCGACAGGCTGGCGCCGAGCCAGCCGCTGATGCCTCCCAGGACGGCTGCGATGACCAGCATCGCCCACAGCTTCTCGGTCCAGAAGCGGGCCGCCGCCGGCGGCACGATCAGCAGGGCTATGATCAGGATCAGGCCGACGGTCTGAAGCCCGATCACGGTGACCAGGGTCGTCAGGCCCATCAGCGTCAGGTCGATCCGCACCGTCGGCCAGCCCTGGCCGGCGGCGAACCCGGGATCGAAGCAGAGCAGCCGGAATTCCTTGAACAGCAGCATGCAGGCCGCGAGCGCCGCCAGCGCCAGCCCGGCAATGGCCATGGCCTCGTTCCGGTTCATGGCGGCGGTCTGGCCCAGGATGAAGGTCTTCAGCCCGGCCTGGTTGCCGGTGGCGAGCGTCTGGATGTGGCTCAGCAGGACGACGCCGACGCCGAAGAAGACGCTGAGCACGGCCCCGATCGCGGCATCCTCGGCCAGGCGCGTGTAGCGCGAGATCGCCTGGATCGCCAGCACGCCGAGCACGCCCGAGAACAGCGCCCCGGCCAGCAGCACCGGCAGGCTCCTGCCTTCCATGCCCAGCGCCGTCGCGATCAGGAAGGCCAGCGCTATGCCGGGCAGCGTCGCATGGCTCAGCGCATCGCTGACCATGGCGCGCTTGCGCAGCAGCATGAAGCTGCCGATCACCCCGGCCGCCACTCCGAGGCAGGCCGTTCCGGCGACCACCACCGCGGAGTTGAAGCCGGCGCGCAGGGTCAGCGTGGCGAGGATCTCGTCGGCGGTCATGTCACGCGGCCCCGGCTTCCGCCGCGTATTTGCGTACGCCCGGCACGTCGGCGGGACCCAGCCGACCGCCATAGGTCCGGTGCAGCGTCTCGGCATTCAGCGTCGAGCCGACCGGTCCGGCCGCAACGACGCGGGTATTGAGCAGCAGCACGTGGTCGAAGTAGTCGGCGACCGTCTGGAGGTCGTGGTGGACGCAGATCACGGTGCGGCCGGCGGAGTCGAGGTCGCGCAGGACCTGGATGACGGCCCGCTCGGTCGCGGCGTCGACGCCGGCGAAGGGTTCGTCCATGAAATAGATCCGCGCCTCCTGGGCCAGGGCGCGGGCCAGGAAGACGCGCTGCTGCTGGCCGCCGGAAAGCTGTCCGATCTGGCGGTCGGCGAAATCCGCCATGCCGACCCGGTCCAGGCAGGCCCGCGCCGCTTCCCGATGGGCACGGCCGACCGGCCGGCACCAGCCGATCATGCCGTAGCGGCCCATCGCGGCGACGTCGAGCGCGGAAGCCGGGAAGTCCCAGTCCACGCTCTCGCGCTGGGGGACGTAGCCGATCAGCGAGCGGCGCTTGCCGAGCGGGCTGCCATGGACCTTGACCGATCCGGAGACCGACGGCACCAGACCCAGGCAGGCCTTGACGAAAGTGGACTTGCCGGCGCCGTTGGGGCCGACGATGGCGATCAGCCCTTGCGGCGGGGCGGTATAATCGACCGACCACAGGACCGGCTTGCGGTTATAGGCGACGGTGAGGTCGCGGACCTCGAGCGGGCTGGCCGGCGCCGCCGGTCCGTCGCCGGGCTTTTGTCCGGAGCGAAGGGAGAACAGCATGTCCATCACCGCGCCAGCGCCGCGAGGCGGCCTTCGAATCCTTGCGCCGGAGGATTGCCGCCGAGCGCCTGGGCAATGGTCGTGACGTTGTGGTCGATCATGCCGACATAGGTCCCTTCATAGGTTCCGGGTGTGCCCATCGCATCGGAATACAGCGAGCCGCCGATCCTGACCTGATGGCCGCGCGCGGCGGCGCCGTCGATCAGTGCCCGAATGTTTCGTTCCGACACGCTGGTCTCGATGAAGACGGCGCCGATCTTTCTATCCACCAGCAGATCCACCAGTCCCTCGATCTCGCGCAATCCTGCTTCCGACTCGGTGCTGATGCCCTGGATGCCCCGCACCTCCAGGCCATAGGCGCGGCCCAGATAGTTGAAGGCGTCATGGGCCGTGACCAGCACGCGCGACCGTTCGGGGATGCCGGCGAGCGTTTCCTTGGCATAGGCGTCGAGCCGCGCCAGCTTCGCGGCGTACCCGGCGGCGTTCTCCCGGTAACGGTCGGCGCCCGCGGGATCGAACTCGATCAAGCGGTCGCGGACCATGTTCAGCGCCGTGGTCCACAGCGACACGTCCATCCAGACATGCGGGTCGGCATTGCCGTCGAAACCGTCGGGCGTCAGCAGCCTTGCGGGATCGAGCCGGTCGGCCACGGCATGGACCGGCTTGCCGGAGCCGCCCATCCGGATCAGCGCGTCGATGATCTTCCCCTCCAGCAGCAGCCCGCTGTAGAAGACGATATCGGCCGCCGCCAGCTTCGCCACGTCGGAACGGGTCAGCTTGTAGGTGTGCGGGTCGACCCCCTCTCCCATCAGTCCCGTGACCGAGGCACGGTCGCCCGCCGTCATGCGGACGAGGTCCGCCACCTGCGAGGTGGTCGTGACCACGGTGAAGGGGATGTCGGCCGGCGGCGACGCGGCACGCGCCGCGTAGGGGAAAACGAAGGTCGCTGCCAGCAGGGGGACGATCAGGAACCATCGCATGATCGATCTGGTCATGCCGGCACTCCGCTATATTGCCCTGACATTGAACAGGTGTTCATATTGACACATCCTGACATTTATTTGATGCCTGAAATGCTTGTTGAGAGATATGCTTGAGTTCTTGCCGTTTACAAGTGCGCCACAAGGCGTAATGTTGCAGGGGCGTTGGCAATGATTTTGCTGTTTACCGATTTCGGCCTGTCAGGTCCTTACACCGGGCAGATGAAGGCCGTGCTGGCGAGCCAGGCTCCGGCCGTGCCGGTGATCGACCTGTTCGCGGACGCACCCGCGTTCCAGCCCCGCCTGTCTGCCTATCTTCTGGGGGCCTACCGCGGCGCCGTGCCGGAGGGCGGCGTCCTGCTGGGCGTCGTCGATCCCGGCGTCGGCACCGACCGGCTGCCGCTGTGCGTGCGCGCCGACGGCCGCTGGTATGTCGGGCCGGACAACGGCCTGTTCGAACTGGTGGTGCGGCGGGCGGCTTGCGCGGAGGCCTGGACCATCGACTGGCGGCCGGCCGCGATGTCCGCCAGCTTCCATGGCCGCGACCTGTTCGCCCCGGTGGCGGCACGTCTGGCGCTGGGCGAAACGCCGCCGGGGACGCCGGTGCCGGTGGAGCGGATCCGCCGCCCGGACTGGCCCGACGACCTGGACCGCATCGTCTATGTGGATGTCTACGGCAACGCGCTGACCGGCCTGCGCGCCGCCGTCCTGGGGAACGGGGTGGAGCTGGAAGCCGGCGGCAGGCGGATAGCGCGGGCGCGAACCTTCGGCGACGTGCCGGTGGGGGAAGCGATCTGGTACGAGAACTCGAACGGACTGGCGGAGATCGCGGTCAACCGGGGCCGGGCGGACGGCGTGCTGGGGCTGAAGGTCGGGGACGAGGTCGGAGTGTTCGGTACGAGGAAGTGAGGGGATACCGATTCTCTTCGCCTTACGGGACGGACCCCAGGGCCAGACGGCGTTCGATGTCCTCGATCACGGGTATCAGGTTGCCGATCCCGTCGATGACGTAGTGGGCGCCGCCCGCGCGCAGGCGATCGTAGGCGGCGGTGCGTTTCGCCTTCAGGTCGTCTTCGGACAGCGCGGCCAGTTCCTCGACCGAAAGCCCCAGTTCGTTGCCGGTCAGGGCCACCGCGACGGTCCACATGCCGGCGCCCAAGCCTTCCTCGATGCCGGGAACGGTGTCGTCCACCTTGACGCAGGCGGCAGCCGGCCAGACATCCAGTTCCACCATGGCGCGAAAGCACATCAGCGGCGAGGGACGGCCGGTCGGCACGTCGTCGGTGCAGACGACGCAGTCCGGCGCGAAGCCCTCCGCGGCGGCAGCCGGCATCAGCACGTCCATCACGGCGCGGCCGTAGCCGGTGGTCGATCCGATCCTGATGCCGCGCTGGCGCAGTTGAGCCAGCGTGTTGCGGGCGCCGGGGATCAGGCTGGCATGGCCGGCGGCGGTCTCCAGGTTGAGCGGCAGCAGGCGCGCGTGCAGCGTATCGATGTCGCCGTCCGTCATGGGGCGCCCGTGGGTCTGCTCCCAGCGCCGGGCGACGTCGGGCAGGGCGGCGATCGCCCGGATATGGTCGCGCTTGGGCAGGCCCATGAACGGCTTGGCCTCGTCGATGCCGATATCGACCCCGGCCGCTCCGAAAGCGGCCACGAACACGCCCATCGGCGCCCGGCTGCCGAAATCCACCACTGTTCCGGCCCAGTCCAGGACGACTGCCCGGACCGGCCCGTCGTAGCGCTTCATCGCCATGCCGTCATTTCCTCCCCAGGAGAGCACCAGACCTTGGATAGAGGATATCCGCGGGTCATTTCAAGGTCCGGTGGCAAATGCAGGGCCGGCCGACATCGTCATGCGGCGTCGAGCGCCGTCTTGAGGACGGTGGAGAGCTGTTCCAGCGTGAAGGACCTGACCAGAAAGCCGTCGACGGGAAAATCGGCCGGCACCGCCGAGATGCTGTCCGTGACCAGCACGATCCTCATGCCGAACTCTTCGTGAAGCCGCCGTGCGACGTCCATGCCGTCGAAATCGCCGGATCCGGGCTGGTATAGCGGATGTTGGGAGTTGGTCTGGCGCGAGCCGGAGATGCTGACCAGGGCGACGGTTGGCTGATATTCGGCAGCGCACTTCCTCGCTTCCTCCAGCGAGGCGGCCAGGACGGAGTCGCCGAAGCCGGCATTGCCGATCAGCCCGGCGACGTTCTCCGCACCGGTCGCATCCGGATCGACGATCAGGAAGTTCCGGACCGACGGGGCGGAAGTCCGGCGTTCCTCGATCAGTGCCGCTAGCTCTCGAAGCAGTTCCCTGACCGTATAGGGCTTCCGCAGATGCCGCCACCGGGCGGAGCTTTCCAGTCTGGTGCCGCCCGATCCGGAGGTCAGGACGACACCGAGCGCGGGATTGCGGCCGCTCAGCCTATGCGCCAGTTCCAGGCCGTTCATGCGTCCCATGTGGATATCTGTGACCAGGAAATCGATCGTGCCGATGTCCGCGACCTGCAAGGCTTCCTCGGCGTTGGCCGCGTCGATGACGATGAAGCCCTTTTCCCGGAGGAACATGGCCGCCCCGTGGCGGATGGCGTTGTCGTCGTCGACCAGCAGGATGGTATGGCGGCCGCCGTCCTCGCTTGCCGCTTCAAGCGGTTTCTGGAGCGGCAGGGCATGGCTTCGGGGCAGGCGGATCCGGATGGTGGTGCCCCGTCCCTCGGTACTCAGGATCCGCATGTCTCCGGCGAACTGCCGGGCGAAGCCGAAAACCATGCTGAGGCCGAGCCCGGTACCCTGGCCGGCGCCCTTGGTCGTGAAGAAGGGTTCGGCGGCGCGGTTCGCCACCTCGCGCGACATGCCCTTGCCTGTGTCACTCAGCGACAGCACGACGTAGTCGCCGGGAGGAAGGTCGGCGTCCCGGCTGCCGATGCGCTCGTTGACGGTGCCGATCGTCAGCTTTCCGCCGTCCGGCATCGCATCCTGGGCGTTGACGACGAGGTTCAGCAGCGCCGCCTCGAGCATGCCGCGGTCTGCGGTGCAGGGCCACAGACCCTTGGCCAGATCGAGTTCCACGGCGATGTCGGCGCTCAGGGACATCTGGATGAAGCGGTCCATGCTCTCGACGGCGGCGTTCAGGTCGATCGGCTCCGGTTCCACTTTCTGCTGCCGCGCGAAGGCGAGAAGCTGGCGGATGAGGCTGTTGCCGTGGGCCAGCGCCGCCTGCGACGCCCGCAGATGTTCGAGCAGGTCGCTGGACGGCAGCCGGCGCTCGATCGACTCGAGGTTCAGCGATACCGCCGTGATCAGGTTGCTGAAGTCGTGGGCCATGCCGCTCGACATCCGGCCCAGCGCCTCCAGCCGCTGCGACTGGCCGAGCATCGCTTCCATGCGCCGCTTCTCCGTCAGGTCGCGGACGTTCACGATCAGCGACCATGCGGTGCCGGGGGCTTCGGCCCGGACGGCGCTGCACTCGCACGGGACCTCGCCGCCCGCCCTGGACAGGAAGGAGTATTCGTGGTTCAGCGGCCGGTTCGAAAGCAGCACCGCCGCCAGCCACGCTTGCGCATCGGTCCGTTCGCCGGCGCAGACCAGATCGGTGAAGCGCTTGCCCTTCAACTCTCCCGGTTCGTAGCCGAGCAGGCGGTCCGAGGAGATGGCTTCGTCGACGAAGCGTCCTTCGGCATCCAGCGGTGCGATCAGGTCGAAGGAGTGGCGCAGCAGGGTTTGGTAGCGCTCCGTCGTGTCGTTGGTCACGCGCGCCTGCCGCGCCAGGGCTTCTGCATTGCGCCGGTCGACGCGGGACGCCATCAGGACCAGGAGCATCGCCGTGGACAGGGTGGTGAAGATCGAGAACGACAGCAGCGATACGGGGATCGGCGCCTGACCGATGTCGTCCATGTCCGGCACCATGGAGATCCTGGACGCCGCCCTCGCGGTGTAATGCATGCTGCTGACGGCCACACCCATCACGACGGCGCCGGCCGCCGCCAGGGGGAGGCTCCGCGCCGGCTTGAAGGCGATGAACAGCGCCGCGGTGGACAGCACGACGGCCAGCGCCACGGAAAGGCCGACCAGAAAGGGGTCATGGCTGACGGTCGCGTCCATCCGCATCGCCGCCATGCCGACATAGTGCATGACGATGATCCCG
>JAESFM010000281.1_pt1 | contig 11727 bp, 15 predicted proteins | sample 9266171 | NCBI WGS metagenome assembly JAESFM01 (sample SAMN14505069, study PRJNA617099) | algae metagenome | isolation source: Hassallia sp. WJT32-NPBG1 and co-occurring heterotrophs from well developed... | place: USA: Mojave Desert, Joshua Tree National Park, California | collected 2006-06-22
TCGAGCCGATCGGCAATATGCCGCCCGCCGAGGCCGAGGCACGCTATTATGCCGAGCTCAAACCAGCCGCCCTGGCGGCCTGACTCAAGCCAACCAGCCTCCGGCGAAACCGGGGCGGTTCATATGACCCCGAAGCCCCACCTACCCAAGCTCAGAATATGGTTGGGCAGAGAGCATAATCGCCGACACGAATGCTTATGCCGGTAGTACTGTAGAACAGCGCCTCTTTGGTACTCGGAATGCACGATCAAGTCGGTAGCGTAGCGCCGATCCAATGGCGCCTCACCTCGGCCCACAGACCGCGGACGCCATCGGCAGGGCTGGCCACCCCCTTTTTGAGTGGCTGATCCCCTTCGGCGCCAGTCCGGCCTAGATGCAGGAGATCGGGGGGAGCACTTTCAGCAGGCCCATGTGGGTTGAGGGTGGCTGAAACCGCCTGCCGCGCCATCCCGGCCCCATTCCACTGCATGCTAGATTCCTCGGCAACTGAGATGCGAGCAACGGCCGCTTACCGAGCCGCGATATCGGTGAGGTCCAGAGGGTGGTGACCTGCCTCGAACACCTCGGCTGCGGAGGTCAGGGCTTCCACCCGCTCTCCATCCGGCGTTCCAAGATCAGGTTCAGCGGCAACGAGACGCCTGATCTCATTCGGAGCCCACCTGTAATCGGCTTCGGTGAAAATCGGCGCGACCTGCATGGTGGCACTTTCCAAAAAACAGAGGCATTCCGGATATTTTTCTATCAGAGGTAGAGATCGTCCATCCAACACTACCGCAGCGCAACCCACGGTAGCTCCGCTCAGTGTGCTTTTCCTGCATCACCGTTGCGGGCATGTAAGCCAAATGTTGTGTCTGCGCCTGTACACAACTTATGATTGAGAGAGGCAGTTCAGGAAACGCTCCCTGCGCCGCGGCGCTGTCCTTTCCTTCCCTTACACACGAGGACTTCGGGACGCTGAACGCGACCGCTTGCGGCGCTTCGTGGCAGCGGTTCCGGGCGCGCAGGCCGATATCCTAGCCGGACGAAATCGTCAGGAGATCGCCATTCTCACCCTGGCCGAAAGGCATGTCTGGATCATCCGCACCGCAACCGGCTTCGGCGCCCGCGGTGCGTCCGGTGGGCAACTAATAGCCGAAAGCACCTGTATCGGCGTGCTCCTGGCGATGGTGGAAGCCGCTCTGCTGGCAGGCCGACCTGCGTGCAGTGGCATGCCCAAGCTTTCCTATTCGGTGTCATGCAGACCAGCGCAGCCTCCGCGGCCACAAACAGCACCCAGCCAGGATGACCGCCCGTGATGGTTGGGCTGGGTGCAACCACGCCGCCGTTGAGCCTGTTGTGCAGTAGCGGAAATCTTCTCTGCATCCCAGCGCTGAGCTACGCTGCGGTCGAGAGCGCATCGGCTCAAATCGACGCGCTGCGGGACTACGCCGACCGGCTCGGAGTTCAGTTGACGGTGCATGATCGCCTGACCGGCATCGACCTCGAATGGCTCTGCCGCCGCTCCTGTGCGCCGCCAGGAACAGGCGCCGCAGTACTTCGCGCGCTGTGCAGCTACGCCGACCGTGCAGGACGGCCAATTCGCCTCATCGTATTGGCTGACCGCAAACGGCTGCTCACCTATTACAGCCGCTTCAGTTTTGAGGTCGGGCGTTCAGCCGAGAACGACATTGACAGCACGGAACTGGTACGCTCGCCAGGAAGGTGCGACCCTTCGCTTGGCATGCCGACCAACTATGGTGGCGCGATACTCTCGGAGTGACCGTCACGCGGACATCGCCATGTCGCGGCGTTGACCAGATTGTCACCCCTATGCCTGAAGGCATCAACGAGACCGCACCGTTAGCGCCGAACGTAGTCGCCAACCTCCCGCGAGGGATTTCCCTGTCCGGGTGAACCTTCTGGCCGCTGCTCAGCTATACGTGCCCCCAGGCCTGATCCAGCAAGGCACTATGGCCAAGCCTCGGAGGATGCTTCCTGCCACTTACTTCGATGGCCTCGAAATTCTGGTCCTCTTCCCAGGCGCAATGCTCGTGCGCCCGTGTCATGCGGACGATGGTAGCTACATCAGGGTAGGCGGTGGTGCCGTCGGTTGTGATACGGCCGGCAAAGTTGAGGGCAACTGCGAGAGTTGGGAAGTACCTCTCACGAGGTGAGCCCATCTACTCGACGACGTAGATGACTGCAAAACGCTCCTGCACTGGCTTGCTCTCCCGGGGGTGTTGAACGGCGCCATACGACGCTCAGAGATACGCCGCCCGAGCGGCTTGGTTTGCAAACACAACGGATTGTTGAGTGGGGAGGTGATCGCTTCTCGCCAAGATACGGTTGCATGCAAGGCGGTTTCTGCGACCATCTTTGCGGTCGGATCATGCTCCAGCCAAGCCCGGCTGCCCGTGTCGCTGTTGGAACTCGGTAGGGCCGCTCGCCAGCATGGTTATTCAGTCTCTTCGGGCGATCTAACGGGCCGTGCTTGCCAAGGCTGCGGCACCATGCCGCACGAAATGCACCGTGATGATCCCGGGGCGTCCCGAGATTACGGTGTACTCCACCGTGCAGTGCTCACGTCTGGCGATCTGCCAAAGGAGGGCGGCGAGTTCGGACACGTCGCCTCCACCGTATGCGAAGGAGAGGCAATCCGCTTTCCGTGCAGCCTGCCTAAGTCTCGACATCAGCAACATGCGACCTCGCATTCAGGCTGAGTCGGTCCGCAGCCCGCCGGGACAGCGTAAGCTCGCCTGACTGCCACATGCATTCTGTACTCGCATCAAATCAGCGTGGAGCGGTCACCCTTGGGTGCTATGCAGTCCACTTTGCGCGATACCTGTCACACATCTGCGGTCCGTGAACGATAGCGAACATTTCGCGGTGAGCAACGCGACCGAGAGGTGACGACGCAGGCCGCCGGGAGCAGATTCTTTCGGTTCATGCCACCAGCGTGCGGCGTGACGGAGGCCTCGTTCGAGAATGATGTCTCGTCTTGCGCTCGCCATCCTCGTCGCCTCAGTGGATGCCGCCGCAGCGGGCAGTGGAGCAACGCTATGGTGGCAGCACCGAGCGCTCGTCATGCCTATCCCGATGACAGTGGTCGGCAATCGGTCGATTGACGTTGGAACAGCGCCAGGGTTCTTCGGCAGCCTAACCAGCATGGGCTTCGCATGCACGGCGGAGGACATCACCCGCTGGCGCCTCCGACGTATCTGGGTGGAATGCTCCCGCGGCGCTGAGGCTTTCCGTTACGAAGGCGGCTTTCCGGTGAGCTATAGCTCTGTAGTATTCGATCGCATTCACCGCGACGGGCGGCTGCTAGGCGGTACCGACTTGATAACCCACGTCAACGCGGTCATCGATCACCGAGACAACAAGCAGGACCGGTTGGCCGTGCAATCCTTGAGTGCCGATCGAGGTTCCGAAAAACAGTGAGATCGTGCCCATCATGGGCCATTCCTCAGCACCACCCGCCGCGGACAAGCGACATCATCAGCCCGGGCTAATCGAGCGGCCGTAAAAGGCACGATCCTCCTGCGCGGCGTATGGCCTCACCGGCATGCCCCGGGGCGAGCACGAGCCGGGGGGGTGAGTTTGTGGCGCGGTTCCTCCAGCAACACCCGGGACACCGGAGCCTTGTCACCGAGGAATGACGGCATGACGCCATCAAGGTGGAGCACATGAGTGTCCTACCTCGTTGCCGGCACCGACCTCGCCTGTGCAGGCGCGGAGTGGGTGGGAGTGTAGAGATGATCAAGCCTTGGCTCTGACTGCGCGCTCTCTCTGGGCACAACGTCTCAGTCTCCGGCTGGTGTCCTGCCGGCTCAGGCTTCGGTGGACGACTTGATCGACCACTCCGACGACATCGCCTCAGCAGGCGACAGCTAGCGCAGTGGCAGCCGCGGATACGAAGGCAGCTTCATCCCAGAACACTCCGAGAGTATCGGCCCGCAGGAGATGGAGCACCAAGGCATTCCGCGCCGCGGCCTACGTGGTCACGCGATTTACCGAGGAGAAGCGAGCCTGCCGGGCTAATCGGTCCACCGCATGTCGGGCGAACTCACCGCTCTGTCTTAGACGCATCCCTCCCTTGCCCTGCGTCTGGTTTGGTACGCGGCCTACATGCAGACCCATGGCACCACCACAACTTGCTGAATTCGGGATATGCAGCGAGCGACATGAGGGGAACGCGGGTGAGGCGGAGCCCGCGACGCCCCACCCGCGTTCCTGTCATGTCCGCTCGTGTCGGGTGGAAGCGCGCCCTGCGCGGTTCCGCCCCGATAGGTCCAACCCGTCCCTCGTCCCGCCATTCAGCTATGTGGCGGTTCACCAGTGGGATGTGGCGTGCAGTTCACGGCTCATGGCTTGGCCGCAACTTCTACTCCGTTGGGGCCGCAGGCCCCAGGTCAGGTGGTGCATGGATGTAGCGCTCCGGAGCGAGGAATGGACATGGAGGTTGGGCCGCGCTCGGCCGTGGCCGGGCTTTGCCCGGCTCCAGCCTGCGCCCGACCCAAGCCTGACCTCGCGGCCAACGGGCACCTGCGGCCGTCGCCTCGCCGCGCGCCTGCGCTTCGCTCCGTCGCGCATCGGCGCGTGCCCGGTCGGTCAGGCGGCTTCGCTTTACTGCATCTAAATGGTCGATTTTTCACCTGCCAAACAGGTATCATGCAGGTGTGGCCGCGAAGCGGGCGCGCACTGCGCCACCGGTTGGATAAATAGGTCACGAGCTATTCTTATAGAGACATGCACCGGACGCGTTATCCGGTGTCCATTCATTTCAGCAGATCGAAACCCGCGGTGCTTTTGCAGCGGGTCTATTGGAGAGATGACGTGATTCGAGTTGAGGTATACGGCGGCCCGCCGGGATGCGGGAAGACCATTGAGTTGCTGGTCGAGATGACCAGCATGCCGGGCCGCTATGTGTTTGCACTGCCGACAATGGAGTTGATCGGCGAGAAGCTGCTGGACCTCTCCCGCGAGGCAGCGAAATCCGGCACCGAGCCGGTGATCCGGCCCATCCACAGCCGGGCCGAGAACCGGCGCTCACTCGGTGTCACTCGCGAGATCACCGATGCCATCGATGAGTACTCATCGCTGCCGCATGTCATCCTCGTCATCACGCACGAGGCTCTGATGCAGACCGACTTCACTTGCATCGAGGGCGGGCAGTGGCATATGCGGATCGACGAGGTTCCCTCAGCGGCCGTTGCGGGTGAGTTCCGTATCCCAAGCTCAGCGCGGTTCTTCGAGGCATCATACGCACTCTCGGCGTCCGAAGAGGCAGGTTGGCATCGCGTATCGCTGGCCGGCAATGCCCCAACCATGGCCGACGTGATGGCGGACGATCTGGTCAAGGATTTGGCAGCCTTCCACAAGAGGTCCAAGTCTCCACAGGGCGTCTTCGTAGATGTGGCGGATTGGCGCGATGCCCGGGACCGCGGGCGGACCGTGCGTTGGTGGTCAGCGTGGACCCCTGCTGAGTTGGCGCCCTTCGCCACGTCGGTCATCGCAGCGTCCGGGTTCTTTCACAGCATCACCTGCCTTGCGACCCGAAAGTGGTTTGGCGACGAGGTGGAGTTCGTGCAGCGGGATTTCGGCGCCACCGCGTTCCGCAAGGCGTCAAAAGTCCGCATCCGCTACTTCACGCACGGCCACTGCGGCTCGACCGAATGGTGGTTCCCCAAATCCTCGAAGAAGCACCCGGATGGTAAGCGTTGCCTCGCCGCGGTCTGCCGCCACCTCGAAGGTGTGCATGATCTCGGCTATTGGAGCGGCAACGCCGAGGTAGTCAACTATTTCGAGGGACGCCTTCCCGGCGAGCAGGTGCGGCCCAAGGTCGCGGGCTCGAATCAGTATCGGCACCTGACCTCGTGCGCCTTCATCTACAGCAGCAAGGCGCGTCCCGAGGATGCGATCCTACTCAGCGCATTCGGGCTGACGCGGGACGAGGTGGAACGTGCCCGTGAGCAGGAGGACATCTGGCAGTTTGTGATGCGCGGCGCGATCCGTATGGCCGAGTTCGACGGCACCTACACGGTCTACCTCTATGATCTCTGGCGGGCTGAGGTGTTGGCGCGGATGCTCGGCGAAACTGGCATCTCTGCTGATGTTACGCTGGAACCTATGAAGAAGGCCGGCATCCTCAATGTGCAGCGTCCGAAGCCGGGACCAAAGCCGGGCACCAAGGCCGCTGTAACGGATATCTCGTTCGAGCAGCAGGAGGAGGAGCGCCGCGCGGCCGATCGGCTGCGGAAGCAGCGCCAGCGCGAAAAGGATCGGGCCGCGAAAGCTGCCGAGGGGACGCTGCGCAGCCGTGGTCGCCCAAGGAAATCGGATGGGCCTGAGGCGCGGCAATAACGGCTATCATCATTCAACGTGGCTGCTGATGCGAAGGTTGGTCCATAGTGGGGATGAGCAGGAGTATTTGTCGCTGACCTTAGTGGGTGCTCCTGGCGAGCGGCCCCGAAAATTAGGCAGGCTCCTCTCCATCCACCAGGGTCCCGATCAGCCGCAGCAATTCCTGATGCTCGGGGCCATGCCCGCCCCGGGCACGGAAGTCGCCTATGGTGATATCGCTGCTTCTCCCACCGGACGGCAGGTTGGGCTCGTGCCTGACGAACACGCGTTCCGAACCGGAGTGACGGATGAGCGACCAGCGGTGGCCATTCGTGCTGCGGTAAAGCTCCCTGGCCTTCAAGGCATGAATGCTCCTCAGCGTCCCCGATCAGACCTAGCCGTAGGGCTTTGCTGCCATCAGGCCGCCCTCGCCTCTTCTCGGTAGGCCCGTTCCCAAAACTCCAGGGCACGTCCCTCCGGGCACCCCTCCCGCTCCCACAGGAAGTAGGCACGTTCCCGCAGGAAGTGCTCAGGATCATGCTCCCTGGCCGGCGGGGAGCCTTGTTGTGTGCCCTGGGGAGTGGCGGGCAGGTACGACGATCCCCTCCCATGCTCCGCCGCCATATCGTCATCGCTGCTGCCTGCCTGCATAGCCTTGCTGACCGCTCCGTCGGCTGCCCTCAGCAGAGCAGAGATGCGCTCGGCGGCCGGCTCGGGGACCTGCGGCAAGCCACACCGACCTCGGTAGATGATCTGGCGGCCAGAGCCGCAGCGCGGATGGAACTCGACGGTAAGGGCTAGCGAACCGTCAGCGACAACCAAGGTGCGGTAGAGGGCAGCACCACGGCCACCCAAGGGGGCCACCCAGGTGATCCAGTCGGGGGTCTCTCCTGGCGAAGGGCGCCCGATTTCCCACCAGACAAGGCTGGGAGGCGTCGCGGGCAGGAGCGGGGGTGAGGACAAGGCCAGACCTCCGAGTTGCGTGTAACCTAACCTTAACGTCAAGCTGTCGAGAATGGGATGTCTGCATCCCTCTCAGCCCCTTTTCGACCAATCACGCTTCCGTGGCGGAGTATGGCAGGAGCGGCAGGCCATCGCTCGGCAGGCAGCAACGCCTACTTCCGACGGTTCACTCTTGAGACACTTTCCTGTGCGAGTTGGCCATTGCCGCTCGCGCCACCCATATCGTTGAGGTGCCTGCCCGCGGAGCAATCCGCGACGGCCAAAAACGTCGCCGCCAGATGGAGTAAGAAGCGGTGCTGAGCGAGGAAGCTTTCGATTTTGAGAGGTGCTTCGGCGTACCCGCGGATCACACCCTGCGGCGATCCGCTTTGCCATTTGGAGTCGGAGGGCGGCTGGCCCCGAGGCGATGGGAGCATGAGGAATACGACCGGGAAGGTCATCTGGTCGCTGTCTATGAGAGTTGGGCGTGCGATGCCGATAGCCTCGCCTTCGTAAAGTACTCGCCTTATGGCTGGGTGCTCAGCATCTCTGGCCAGTCGCCGCGCTTTCCACCTCCCAAGCCGCGTCCGCGACTGGGGAAAGCAGCGTAGGTTCATCGGGATTGCGCCGGCCGCCTCGCCTCTCCGATGCGGCGGGTGGCTGTTAGGGATACCCGCCCCCCTCGCTGCTCATCCTCTGTCCCTGCTCGGCCGGAACAGGAAGGTATGACGAACCGACGATCATCTCGGTGCAGCCATCGTTACTTCCCGGCGTTCTCCAGCGGTCCCGAGCACCGGGCATCTGGACGCGGAACTGGGTTGGAATGGTGAATAGGGAGCAAGGCGGGGTTTCAAGGCAGCCATCGAGCGAGGTGCCGCCGGCTGGGAGTAGTCACGGCGTGCCAGCAGCCGGCAAGTACGAAGTCGCTTCTGGTGGCCCGGTAGGCGGCCCAGGATTGAGCAGTTGGCAAGAGGCTACGGTTGCTCACCCTGGCCTGGGCGACCGCGGCAGCGTGTTCTTTGCTGCGATCGAAATGACACGCATGCCCATGGTCATGACCAACCCACGCTTGCCACACAATCCGGTCGTATTCGCCAATGCCGCGTTTAGCGACCTCACGGGCTATACGCGCGAAGACATTCTAGGACGCAACTGCCGTTTCCTTCAGGGTGCGCTCACCAGCCGGGACACAGTGAGCCAAATCCGAACCGCCCTGGCTGAGCAGAGCCCGATTGCTGTCGAGATACTGAACTACAAGCGGAACGGCACACCCTTCTGGAACGCCCTGTTTATCGGCCCGGTCTTTGGTCCGGATGGCGAACTCCTTCATTTCTTCGCGTCGCAGTTCGATGCAACGCCGCGCCATGACGTGGAGGATGCGCTGCGGCAGGCGCAGAAGATGGAGGCGATCGCACAGTTGGCGGCCGGGCTGGCCCACGACTTCAACAACACCCTTCAGGTCGTGCTTGGCAATCTCAAGCGCGCTGAGACACGCCTGCCGAATGAACCTGAGGCGTTGAGGCCGCTGGAGCGCGCGCGGCAGGCAGCCCGGCATGCGGCGACGCTCACCCAACAACTGCTGACCTTTGCCCGAAGAACGCGGCTCGAAGCGCGTCCGGTCATCCTCAACACCGTGCTGTCGGAGATCGGTGACGTACTGTCGCGCACCCTCGGCGACGGCCTGGAGCTACGCTACGACCTCGACCCACGTCTCGCACTATGTGCCGTTGATCCAGCCCAGGTGAAGGTGGCTTTGCTGAACCTGCTGGCCAACGCGCGTGACGCCATGCCGGGTGGCGGTCGCGTGACCATACGCACCGGGACGGTGATGCTGGACGAAGCAACCGTCCTTGCCGGGAGAGACGGGCTGAAGCCGGGCCGGTATGTACTGCTAAGCGTCGAGGATGAAGGGCCAGGAATGCCGCCAGAGATTCTGGCGCGCTCCACCGAGCCGTTCTTCACCACCAAGACTGGCAAGCGCGGCCTTGGCCTCGCAACCGTTCATGGCTTCGTTCGCCAGTCGCGCGGGCGGCTGGACATCACCAGCATGCCCGGCCGTGGAGCCAGTGTGCGCATGCTCTTTCCCCTGGCGCTGGATGACACGGCGGGCACGCCGCAGCCCTTCAATGACAATGAAGCATTACCTGACCGTAGTGCGGACGGCACCGCCACAATCCTTGCCGTTGACGATGACGCGGGCGTGCTTGAACTCGCAGTGCATCAACTGACAACCCTTGGCTACCGGGTACTGTCGGCGCGGAGCGGAGAGGAGGCGTTGAAGGTACTAGGGCGAGCAAGCGAGCAGGTGGACCTGCTGTTCACCGACATTTCCATGCCGGGCGGCATGAATGGCCTTGTGCTGACCGAGCATGCGCGAGCGCTGTGCCCGGACCTCTGCATTCTGCTTGCGACCGGCTACAGCGACGACCTTGTGGTGCAGCAAAGGCCGACACAGGGGGCCAACGTGCTTAGCAAGCCATACAGCCAGACCGACCTTGCCGGTCGCGTGCGCGCTGCCCTGAACGGCCGCGGCAGTCGAGGCCCCGATTTTGAGCCGCGCGAGAAGCTTGGGGAGGCGCATGGGCCAGCTACCGACCGCTCGCGACCTGACCTTTACCAGCCTCATCCCTAGCCGAATGTTGGTCAGTTCAGTGATTAGTAGCTCTTTGAGGATTGGCGGTACGTCATTATCGGTGTTGCCGGTCACCGATGCCTGGATGGTGTCCCGACGCCTGCCTTTTGGTCACTCCTCAGCAACCCAGATTGTCCCTAGCATCCGCCCTGCATCGTCCCACAACTCCAGCCGCTCCCCGTTCAGCATCCTGCTCACCCATAGCTTAGCACCGAGAAGGCTACGCGCGGCGGCAAGGGTCTCAGCCCGAGCAGCCTCGAAGCTGATATGCTTACAGTTGCAGTGTTCTTCGATCGGTTGCTCGCCATGGTGCGGCTTGATGATGTATCCTGGCATCCTCGAAAAAAGGGTTTGCCGGCCGAAGGGTTCCTCGCAGAGCCGCACGAACCGCAGCATGAAAACCGCGTTCCCGCGGCAGATTGGCCTGCGCCAGTCCGGGTTAGGATCGGCGGTCAACAGACCCTCCGGGCTGAAGCTGATCGCCCTAACTCAGGGTGTCACCGCCGTCGTCACGGAGAAATAGCCGAATCAACTTCGCAACACGAACGAAATTATTTCGGCAAGAACCTGTTACGACCCTGGCAGGGTCCCCCAAGTCGGCCGAGCAGCGCGCGTCCATCCGCCCAAGCATCTTCCGCAGAGCTATAATGGCGATTAGAACGTCGGCAGGGCTCTGCTTGACCCTCCTCGTAGATTAGCCAAACCCAGGGCGTCGGCGGACGGGCTTCGCGCTGCGCTTTAACAAAGTACCGCCGCGGCGCAGGGCTCCCAAACAGTGGATCAGTCTGCGACTTGTTCATGAGGTATCCGGGGGTTACTGGCTCCTCTTACCGCATCGCGCAACTACCAATGGAGTTGCCCCTCGTGATCGCTGTACCAGCTTTTCTTCTTTAGCCTTTGATGTTCGCACAGCGCCGGATATGCGGGTCCGACCGTACCGTTTTATGGCGTTCCAGCCAGCAAAGCCGGCCCTGTCAGCGGAGACTGTGCGCCGCCACGTCCCAGCCTGCGCACTGTCAGGTCGCGCCGAGACCGCCTGCCGAGGCCCGAGCGCGGCAGACCATGAGCCTGACGCCAGTTCGCACCAAACCGCAGGAGGCTACACCAGCGACTCAGCCGCGGCCGCTAGGTGACGCCAAGATGCCGCATAGGCGGGAGGGGGCCAACCGGCCCCGGCCAATACGGTCCCTCGCCCGATCGACACCTTCCGACACACGCATCCACTCTGCCACCTCACCTAATGGTTGCCGGATTGGTAAAGAGCGTGGCTGGAGAGATGATTGGAAACAGGATCGCGCGGACAGCCGTACCGGCCTCAGAGCGACATTGCTGGCATGGTGTGGTCCAGCACCAAGGCCAAAGCGATAGCCAGGAGAACTACAGCGGCCCCAACGAGTAATCGGTCCAGTGCGGTCATGATTGCCACTCCTGACCAGATCATCGCAGGACGAAGGATACGGATGCGGTGCCGTTACGGTGAATGTCTGCACCGTGATCCCGAGCCGAGACACCCCTGTTTCGAACTCCGCGAAATGTCTTGCTTCAGCCCGCAGTCGGTAGCCTTGGCTCGGGCGAAAACGGGGAGGGTTTTCTCGCCGGTCGGAGCGATCCACTTTGAATAGCGTTTTCTCCTTCGTCCGCGTCAGGCAGACCACCGGCAGAAACATGCATGCATACTCGCATCCTCGCGGCGGCACTGCTCGCTGCCCTTAGTGTCCGTCCGGGATCATATTGTTCTTCGGCATAGCCTTCGCAGCATGAGGCGGACGGAGGCCCAGCGTAGGAAAGCAAGCGCGGAGCGGTTCAGGCACTCCCAATCCTTGGCCAGCCGT
>JAESFM010000282.1_pt1 | contig 11707 bp, 9 predicted proteins | sample 9266171 | NCBI WGS metagenome assembly JAESFM01 (sample SAMN14505069, study PRJNA617099) | algae metagenome | isolation source: Hassallia sp. WJT32-NPBG1 and co-occurring heterotrophs from well developed... | place: USA: Mojave Desert, Joshua Tree National Park, California | collected 2006-06-22
AACTGGCTCATCGACCGCTGCTCGAACAGCGATGCCGATCCCTCGATGATCTTTTCCAGCCCCCGGCGGCTCAGGTCGATGCTGACGATATGCTGGTACGACCGCAGGGCCGCCACGACCGACGTGAACAGCTTCTGCGCCGTAAGCTCGCTCTTGGCCTTGTAGTCGTTGATGTCGTAATCGACGATCACCTGCCGTTCCGGCGCCTGGCCGGGCTGGCCGGTGCGCAGGATGATCCGGACCTGCTTGTTGCCCATGGTCTTGCGGATGAACTCGACGCAGCGGAGGCCGGCGTCGTCGGTTTCCATGACAACGTCCAGCAGCACGACGGCGGTATCGGGATGGTCCGCGATCGCCTTGCAGGCTTCGACGGCGCTGTAGGCGTTGACGAACTCCACCGGCCGGCCGTCGAAGACGAAATCGCTCAGCACGACCTTCGTGACCGCATGGACCTCCCGGTCGTCGTCGACGATCATGATCTTCCACGGACGGGCCTTCGCTGCTCCCCGGAACGATCCGGCCCCCGAAGGAAGACCGCCGTCCGGATCGTCGTCATCCTCGGCCTCGCCGGCGAACAGGAGTTCGTCGTCATCGCATATGTCGTTGCCGGCCACGTCGCCCCCGGCCATGTCGTCCCTGTCGGTGCAGATCATCGGTCGCCGTCCCCATGCTCCGGCTTGCCCGGCGCTACACGCGGAATGGTAAGGATGAAGCTGGCGCCCTGCCCCTCGATGCTTTCCATGGCGATGGTCCCTCCCAGACTTTGGGCCACGATGTTGAAGACGATATGCAGCCCCAGCCCCGTCCCGCCGGAACCCCGTCTGGTCGTGAAGAACGGCTCGAAGATCTTGCCCAGGTTCTTTTCCGGAATGCCCTTGCCGGTGTCGGAATACCGGATCGACACCACGTTGGGCTGCTGCAACCGGGCGCATATGGTGATCCTGCCGGCCTGACCTTCGGCGAACCCATGGACCAGCGAGTTCATCACGAAGTTGGTCAGCACCTGCGATAATGCACCCGGGTAGCTGTCGATTTCAAGATCGTCGGGACAGTCCACGAAGATCGTATGGGCCGTCTGGCGGAGCCTTGGCCGCAGGCTCAGCAGGATCTCGCCGATGTATTCGGCAAGGTTGAAGCCGCGCCGGATATCTGTGGACTGATCGACGGCCACCTGCTTGAAGCTCTGGATCAGTTCCGCCGCCCGCCCGATGGTCGCCACCATGATCGCGGAGGCCTCGGTCGCGGTCTCCAGGTAGCGGTCGGCATCCGACTTCTTCAGCTTGCCGCCCTGAAGCAGCGCCCGGAAATCGGCCGTCCTCTCCCCCAGGTGCGATGCCGCCGTCAGCGCGGTGCCGATCGGCGTGTTGATCTCGTGCGCGACGCCGGCCACCAGCGACCCCAGCGCCGCCATCTTCTCGGCCTGGAGCAGGCTGTCCTGGGCCTGATGCAGACGGTCGTAGGCCATCTCCGCCGCCTCCTTCGAGGCCCGCAGCGCGTCTTCCGCCGACTTCCGCTCGGTCACGTCAGTATAGGTGCAGACATAGCCCCCGCCCGGCAGGCGGTTGCTGCGGGCCTCGACCACCATGCCGTTGGGCCGGCGCCGCTCGTAGATCGGCCGGCTTTCCAGCAGGTCGCGCTGGTCGCCGGTGAATTGCAGGACATCCTCGTCCGACAGGCCGGCGAAGTCGCCGCGCTCCGCAAGGAAGCCGGCAAGGCCGGCCAGCGTCGGCCCCGGCTCCAGCACCTCGGCGGTCAGGTCCAGCAGGTCGGCGCACCGGTGGTTCCAGCCGATCACCCGCAGGTCGCCGTCGGTGATCAGCATGGCCTGATCCATGTTCTCCAGCGTCGCCTTCAGCATGGCGCGGTCGCGCGCCAGTTCCTGCTCGATCCGCTTCCGCTCGTTGATCACGTTGACGGTGGTCAGGGTCGCCGGCTCGCCCCGGTGGTTGAACAGGCGGGCGGACAGCAGCGACCAGAACGGTTGGCGAGCGCTGTCGCAGAGCTGAAGTTCGAACTCGTCCACCTGGCCATCGTTGCGCAGGCGCGTGCCCAGGCGGCGGCGCTCCTCCTCCACCACGTAGAAGTCGGTGGCGTCCCGCCCGATCGCCTGTTCCGACGTCAGGCCGAACAGCTCGGCCGCCCGGTGGTTGATCTGGAGGACCTGCGCGTCCGACGTCCGCGCCAGCACGAGCGGGACCGGCACCGCATCGATCAGCTTGCGCTGCGCGTCCTCGGCCTCCTTGCGCGCTGTGACGTCGGTGAACCCCACCAGCACCGCGTCGACCCCCTGATAGGGGATGCATACCGCCGACAGGTTGACCCAGAACGTCCGGTCGTCCGCGTTCCGCATCAGGACCTCGACGCCCTCGACCCGGCCGTCGCGGTCGAGGGCCGCCTGCACCCCGGTATAATCGTCCCGGCTGGCATATTTGATCGACGACCGCCGCCCCATCATGCTGTGGGCGTGGCGGTTGCCCACCCTGGCGAGCGGCGCATTGACGTAGAGCACCAGCGCATCCGACCGGCGCATCACCGCGACCGGGAACGGGATCGCGTCGAGGATGAGCTGCTGGGCCTCCTGCGCCGCCTGAAAATCGCGCTGGGCTTCCAGCCGGTTGGAAACGTCGCGCAGGAAGACGGTCCAGTAGTCGCCGTCCTCGTCGACGAGATGCGACGCGGTCAGTTCCACCGGGAAACGCGTCGCGCCGGCGCCGATGCCCCAGGTGACCCTGGTCTTGCCGTCCATCAGCCGGCCTATCGGCCGGGGAGCGCTCCGGTTGGGCGGCGGTTCGTCGATGGCGATCAGGTCGTCCAGCCGCAACCCGGCCAGCCCGCCTTCCCGGCCTTCGCCCACGGGAAAGAGGGCTTCCGCGGCCGGGTTGGCGCAGACGATCACGCGGTCTTCGCCGCTGAACGTCACGATGGCGTCACGCGCCGACCGGACGACCGAATCCGACCGCGAGACCGTCCGCTCGATCGCTTCGATCACCGCGTTGTAGCGGTCGATCACTATGCCCGGACCGGCTTCGCGCGGTCCAAGCTGGCGTTGCGAGAAGTTCCGTTCGCGGACGCGGCTTTCCAGCTCGCTCAGCAGGTCGAGCGCCGCGCGCCCGTCGGGCACGTCGGGGGAAACGGGAGCTTGGGCGACGGCGAACCGTCTTCCGGCGATCCATCCCCCCCCGAAGATGATGACCGAAACAAGCAGGAGCAGCGGTAAACCGATCATTATTATTCATGCCACAGCAGATGCCGGGCCAAGTTTATGGAAATAATTATTATTAAATGCTTTCAATCTGCATGCTGCGACATTAGCACGCGGATACTTATATTTCTAAATTTCGATCCGGAACGCCGGTCTACAGAGCCGTGGGCACGGACTCGGCCGGTACCGGCGCCAGCGGCGGCTGAAGGCCCAGCCGCCACAAGCCGGCGCGTCCGATGCCGACCACGCGCACCGCTCCGGGCAGCATCGCCTGATAGCCGATATGATGGTGGCCATGCACGATCAGCCGCGCGCCCATGGACCGGGCAAGGTCGTCGAGCACGGCGAAGCCGTGCCGATGGGTGCTGGGCGCCTCGTGGCAGACCAGCACATCGGCCTTTTGGGTGCGCAAGTGCTGGTAGTCCTCCCACCAGATCGACACCCGCTGGGCCAGCGGCAGCCCGCCCCGCCAGCGGTGAGTCGGCGGAAGGGAGGCGAGATAGTCGTCCCTGGATGAAAATCGCGGAGTGCCGTCGCCTTCCGCCGGGTGCCATATCCGTCCGCGGAAAACCCCGCCGAAACCGGCGACCCGCAAGCCGGGCACCACCTCCGCGACCCGGCCGTGAAGGTTGAAGCCGCCCAGCCCGCTGTCGAAAAGATTGGCGTACCAGTGCGTCCGGTCGCCGTCATGGTTCCCCGGTATCCACCAGACCGGGATGCCCATGTCGACCACCGACGCCAGAACCTCCTCCAGCGGCTGCTCCAGGTCGTGGTCTCCGACGATGACGACCGCCGACGGCGCCTTGGTCATCACCGCCCGGACGATCTGGGAATAGCTGCCATGGGGATCGCCGCAGAACAGGACGGTCAAAGGGCACCGTCCCGCGCTTTTGGAAGGCGCAACGCGGGACTTGGCATCTTGGACCTCCTGAAAGCAACACACGGCTTGCGCCTGACGGCGAGCCGCGGCGCAAGCCGGTACCCCGGCGCATCCGCGGCATCCGCGGCATTCGCCCTCAGCTTAAAGTGCGGCGCTTTCCGACGGAACCGAAAAAGTTATATATCATCACAAACTGAACACAGATACATCCAACGCCGTGTTTCGCCGCCCGCCGGTCAGGGAGCCGGAGGCACCGCCTTCAGATAGGCCGCGATGGCGTCCCGGTCTTCCGCAGTCAGCTTCGACGTGCTGTTCTCGACGACTTCGTTCATCCCGCCGCCGACGAAGTCGCCGTCGGGCTGCATGCCGATTTCCAGCATGAAGGCGATCTCCCCTTGCGACCATTTCCCGATGCCCTTGTCCGGATCGGAGGTGATGTTCGGCACGGCCTTGCCCTCCGGCCCGCTGGACGATCCGGCAAGCATCCGGTCGTGATCGACCACGCCCAGGAAGTTGCGGGGCGAATGACACTCGCCGCAATGTCCCGCCGCCTGCACCAGATAGCGCCCGCGATGCCACTTCTCGTCCCGCCCGGCTTCTTCCGGGAAGCCGCTCTCATCCAGGAAGAGCGTTTGCCAGACCGGCAGAAGGAAGCGCCAGCCGAACGGCGGGGAAACCTCGTGCGGCTTGTTCGCCTGGGAGACCGCCGGCTGCGCGTCGATATAGGCCTTGAGGTCGCGGATGTCGCCGTCGGTCAGATGGGTGAACGAGGTATAGGGGAACACCGGGAAATACGCCGAGCCGTCCGGCGCCTTGCCTTCACGCATCGCCCGCACGAAGTCCGCCTCGCTCCAGCCGCCGATGCCGGTTTCCCGGTCGGGCGTGATGTTGGGGGAATAGAACGTCCCGAACGGCGTCTTGAGCGCCCGCCCTCCCGCCAGCCGCTCCCCGGTCTTCGGCACGGTATGACACCCCAGGCAGCCCGCCGCGTTGAAGATGTACTCGCCTCGGGCGACGGGATCCTTACCGGCCTCCTTGGCAGCTTCCTGGGCCAATGCGGGGGCCGGCGCCGAAACCGACACGAAGAACATTCCGCTGGCCATGACGGCCAGCGGAATGCCCAGGCGCGAAAGCCTTGGAAGCACGCCTACTCTTTCTTCTGGCGGAAGTTGTCGTGGCAGCCGCCGCAGGACTGGCCGACCTGACCGAACTGCTTGGCGATGGCCGCCCTGTCGTCGGTGGCCGCAACAGTCACCAGTTCGGCGCTGGTGGATTCGAGCTTCTGGGCCGCCTGCTGGAACTGCGGCCACTGCTTCCAGATCTCGGGCTTGGCTTCGCTGTCCTTGACCTTGCCGATGCCGGTATCCGCCGGGAAGAGGCTGGGTACGATCTTGTGCGAAGCCTGCTGGATGGTGGCCGCCCCCTCGCGCACGCCGTCGATCGTGCCGCCCTCGTTCTTCACATAGGCGGAGATCTTCTTCATCGCGTCGCCCATGGACTTCATGGTCTTTTCGCGCTCTTGCGTCACGACGGCGGGGTCGCTCGATACCGGCTGGGGCGATTGCGCACCGGCCTGTCCGGCGACGGCAAGCAGCGCCCCGGCTGCGGTCAGGGCGATGACGGTTCTACGGATGGTGTCCAAGGGTTCGTGCCCCTTTGATGTTTTGAAATTGCTCACGCAAATCTCTCCCTCGCGGATCGACATCGAATTAGACGCACAACGCGTACTTGCCATTCCCCTGTTCAAAAGATTTATTTCTTTCAGGATAGGACAGCCTTCGGCCCCGGTTTGCGGCTGGCCGAAGCTCCGGAACCAAGCACCTCCTGGACCTTCGCCATCCGCGCCCGGGCTTTTTGCGACAAGGTACCCTGCGCTTCGGCTATGCGCTGGACAGCGTTCAGCACCCGCTCCCGCTCGTCGTCACCATCGACAAGGCTGGGAAGAGCGCGAATCGCGCGTTCCTCGTCGATCTGGAGGATGCCCGCCTGATCCCGCACGCAGTCCTTGACCTCCGCGATCCGCCGGCGCCCGGCCACCGGCCGCTCCTGCCCGATCCGCTCCATCATCCGGAACGTCCGCTCGTCGACGATCCGGCGATCCTCGCGGAAAATGTACATGACGGCGCGCAGCACCGCCTCCAGCGTGCCGCCCTCCTCGATCTTCGATGCCAGCAGGGCGAGTTTCGCCTGCATCAGTTCGTCGCGAAGCTGCGCATCGCCGCGCCGCCGGACGCGCCGCGCTCCCTTGGCGCCAAGACCGGTCATCGCCTCGACCAGCGGCGAGCCGTAGATCTCCTTGAACAAACGCTCCTGGGCCAGATCCCGCACCCGCCTGTATTCGTCCAGCGCCTGTTCGATGCCGTCGGACATCCGGCGCTCGGCCGCCACGAACGGGTTGGCCGGGTCGGCTGGCCGGCGGTTCGCCCGCACCGCCTCGGCCAGCGCCGCCACCGGCCACATCGCAGGATTGCGGTCGGAAACGAGCAGCCGCTCCAGGCGGGCCGGATGCATCAACCTCATCCACCGCGCCGACGCCTCGGTCACGAAGGGAGTGATCCAGGGCCGGGCGAAGTTCTGGTACAGCCCCTCGTTGATCTCCGACACGCGGGCGACGGTTTCGAACCGCTGCTCGTCCTCCCGGCTGTCGTCCAGCTTCAGGATGTCTCCGATGGTCCTCGGCTCGAACCGCATCACGTAGCGGTCCGGGATCAGGTCGGCGTTGGGCAGGTCCGGCCGCTTGTCGTCTATCGTCAGCTCGTACAGGCCGGGCGGCAGGATATCGATGAAGTCCAGCCCGCTGATGAACTCCGAGGTCTGCTTCTGCGCCACCTTGGCCGAAACGAAGATGCCGAGATGCCCGATGCTCTCGTGCAGCGTATAGACGATGACCTGATCGTTGGCCCGGATGTCCTCGACGCTGTCATAGACGTCGGCGATCCAGTTCAGCGCCTGCTGCGGCGGGGTGATGTTGTCGCCCCAGGACGCGAAGATCACGATGGGCGAGCGGATGTTCCGCAAATCGATCGTCTTGCTGCCGTCCGACGAGACGATCTCGCCGCGCGCCAGCTTGTTGCCGATGAACAGCCCGTTGACGATGGCATGGATCTCTTCCTCGTTCATCAGGAAGATGCCGCCCCACCAGCGTTCGAACTCCAGGAAGCGCGGCTCCTCGGTGTCGATCTTCGACCAGAGATTATAATACTTCGACCAATAGGTATTGGCCGGGTTCAGGTTTTCGAAGTTCCGGACCAGGTTGGCTCCGTCGAACCGCCCGTTGCCGAGATCGCTGGCGAACAGGGCGGCCCAGGAACCGCCGGACAGCCCGCCGGTATAGCGCATCGGGTTCGATCCCTCGACGCCGGCCCAGTACGATAGCGGCGCGCCGGCAAGGATGATCGGCCCCATGATCTCCGGCCGCGCGGCGCTGAGGATCGCCACGGCCCAGCCGGCCTGGCAGTTGCCGTAGATGCAGGGCTTATCGCTGTCGGGATGAAGCTCCCGGACGCATTCCACGAACCGGGCTTCGGCGGCGGCCACGTCCTCCAGCGTCTGGCCCGGTTCGGGTTCCGGGAAAAAGGTGATGAAGTAGCAGGGATGCCCGAAGCGCAGCGCAAACCCGACCTGGCTGTCCTCCTTGAAGCCGCCGATCCCCGGCCCGTGCCCGGCCCTGGGATCGACGATGATGAAGGGCCGCTTCGTCGGATCGACCCGCTGGTCCGGCCGTGGCACGATGCGCAGCAGCGCGTAGTTCGCCGGCCGATCCAGCGTCCTGCCGTCCAGCACCATCTCATGCTCGAACGCCAGGAGCGGCGGCTTACCCTGCTCATAATGCTCGATCATGATATTGCCGCGCTTGCGCAGGATGTCCCAGAACAGGACGGACCGCTGCATGCTGTCCGTCACGTAATCGGTCCAGTTGGTCAGTGCCGTGCTGAAGGCAGTGTTGAAGTTTGTCATCGGCGCGCTCCCCGCGGCGGCCAATCCGCACTATGGCGGCCGCGATCTGGCTTTTCGGACTGCGGACGAATATCAAGGTTTGGTTAACCTTTATGTATCGCCCCCGTCAAGCGGCGCGCCGGAACCGGAGCGCGAAGCGCCCGACGCGCAGCCCCATCACGTAGACCAGCCCAAGGTACAGTCCGGGCGCCACTTCCCGGATCTCGTCGCGCACGCCGCCGGCGATCAGCGATGTCCGGGAATAGTCCAGAACGTGGCACGGCTTGCGGTCCAGCCGGCTCAGCTCTTCCCAGACGCGAGCCTTCACGGCCTCTATCCCGATCGGCAGGACGCGGTTGACCATCGTGCCGGACTCGGCGTCGAAGTTCTTGCCCCGCCATGCCAGCCCCAGCAGCCCGGCCAGCACCGGGGCGCCCGGCGTTCCCGGCGCCAGAAGGAAAAGCCCTTCGGCCCGGCCGTCGGGCTGGGCGCCGGCGTCGCTGCGGCGGAACAGGTCGTCCAGTTCCCGGCCCGACAGGCGCAGCAGGGCTTCCATTTCGGCAACCTCGCCCCGCGCCGGAAGACGGTTGTTTATTCCGCCCGCGCTTTCCACGTGTGACTCATGTCTTCTCATGATCAATTCCCGGAAGTGGCACCCATGACCTTATTGTCCGTGCTCGACCTTGCACCCGTTCCCCAGGGATCTACGCCGGGCGACGCCCTGCGCAACACCCTGGATCTGGCGCAGCATGCCGAAAGCTGGGGTTATAACCGCTACTGGGTGGCCGAACACCACAACATGGTCGGGATCGCCAGCGCCGCGACCTCCGTCGTGATCGGCTACATCGCGGGCGGCACGCGGACGATCCGGGTCGGCGCCGGCGGCATCATGCTGCCCAACCACTCGCCCCTGGTGATCGCGGAACAGTTCGGCACCCTCGCCTCGCTCTACCCCGGCCGGATCGATCTAGGCCTCGGCCGCGCACCCGGCACCGACCAGCGGACGCTGCTGGCGCTCCGCCGCGATCCCGGAAGCTCCGACAAGTTCCCCCAGGACGTGCTAGAGCTTCAGGCCCTGCTGGGTCCGGTCCAGCCCGGCCAGTTCCTCCAGGCGGTTCCCGGCGCCGATACCAACGTGCCGCTGTGGATTCTCGGCTCCAGCCTGTTCGGCGCGCAGCTCGCCGCCATGCTCGGCCTGCCCTACGCCTTCGCCTCCCACTTCGCTCCCGACGCGCTGATGCGGGCGCTCCAGGTCTACCGGGACAACTTCAAGCCCTCGGAACAGCTGGCCGAGCCGCACGCCATGATCGGCGTCAACGTCATCGCCGCCGACACCGACGAGGAAGCGCGCTTCCTGTTCACGACGCCGCAGCAGTCCTTCACCAACCTGTTCCGGGGAACGCGCGGCAAGCTTCAGCCGCCGATCGCCGACATCGAGTCCTACTGGTCGCCCTCCGAAAAGGCCCAGGCGTCCAACATGCTCGGCTGCTCCGTCGTCGGCTCGCCCCAGACGATCCGCGAAGGCCTTGCCCGCCTGATCGAGAAGACCGGCGCCGACGAGCTGATGGTGGCCTCCGCGATCTACGACCACGGCGCACGTTTGCGGTCGTACGAGATCCTGGCGGATGTCTGGAAGGAGCTGAACTGACCGGCCCACGCCGAGCAACGCAAGGCGGACACGCAAGGTACCGGGCTGTCCAGCACCCTCCCGAAAATCACCCGGAGAGATCCGGCGTGAATGCCACACTCAGGAAGCCCGACTACAAAGGCACGCTCGCGTAGGTCGGGCCGATTGAGCCCGACATCTAACTCTTCCGACTGGTCGATCCAAGCATTCTAGCCTCGAAGAGGTTGCAACGGTTCGGGATCATCACTCATCCTTTTCCACATCGGGGAAGTGGTGGTTCCGACATGACAGGTCGGGGTTCAGCCGAGGATCGAAACCTCTTCGGCTGATAGGCACGACGCCAGTCGAGCTATTGCCGCCACTCCCTCCTCGGTACTGGGTATAGGGTTCCCATAGCCGACTTCTCTGACGAACTTCCGGTAATCTTCGAGGAAAGGTTTGTTCAGCAGTGTCTCGCAGATCTGTCCGATCCGCTCCTCCCGATCACTTGGTCGCTCGTCACGGGTTTCTGCGCCACGCCGAACGTTATCGTGGTCGAGGAGTTCCGATAGCAGGGGCTTGAAGCGGGGGTCGGTGGCGACAGTCTGCTCGAGAGCACAGAGGTCATGCACGTGCCGAACGAGGGACCGGTCCCTCGCGCGCCCGGACGGCCCTGCGGTGTCGGGCAGGGTCCGCTGTTCGAAAACGCGCCAGGACAAGGCGGCAAGCTTGTCGGCGGCCGTCTCGACCGGGTCTATGCAGTCTATGGTAACAGGATCCTGTCTGACTATCCTGTGCCGGCTGCGCGCCTGGGTCATGAACGACAGCACACTCCGGGGGGCGGTTTCAAGGCGTGGCGCTTCGAGCGATACTTCTACTTTGATATCAGGCCTCAGGGCCGCGTTGGAATGAATGGGATCGTAGGGAACGAAGAGCGTGAACATCCGCCTGGAGTTTCTGCTCTCAGTTCTACTTCCGTCTACCAGATAACCGCTACGGGCGATTTCATCCTCGACCGCGTTCCGGAATCTTCGCCTTTGCCCGTCGGAAAGGGCCGACACGTGGTCGCCCGGAACCACGCGGAAGTCGATGTCTTCCGAGAAGCGCCGGATCAGCCCGAATGCCTTGGACAAGGAGGTCCCCCCGCCGAAGACTAGGCGACAGTCGTTGTACCTGAACTTTGCCAGACCTTTCAGGAGTTGGACTACATGCCAGTCCTTCTCGATGAAAGCCTCGTCGACACCGAGCGAACCGGCCGTCGATTGCAGAATCTCCCGGAACTGCCTGCTCGTCCGATAATCGACGGGAGGATCAGGAGACGCGCTCAAGGCTCACCCGAACATCGCCGTAGCCAAGTTTTCTGCGCACTCGCTTTCGAACGCCGATCACCCGGCCGGTAGGTACCTGGGTGGTTTTCCCCTGGTTATACTCACCTTCGATCCGCGAAGGCGCCGGTTCGATCCTCAAGCGAGTCAGGGCCTCTTCGGCAAGCCGTTTGACGCCGATGGTCGGGGCCGGCTTGCCGTCGAACGGAGATACCTGAGCACGCGCGTACAGCCCATGACCGAACTTCAGCAACCGCCCTTCGCGGACCAGCGCGCTCAAGGCACGCCCGACCTGATCGTAGCCGCCAAGATCGGTGAAGTCTTCGCGCATGAACACGTTAGCCTTCTTTCGCGCAATCCGCGTTCCAATCAGCTGCTTCAGTGTCCGCTCCGGCATAGTCTCCTCCAGATGCTCATGCGCGCACAGGATTAGCCGCGTTCGATTTCCAGGCTGGCAGTCATGTCAGAATACGACATCATGACCCTGTCAAAATACGACAAGGCAGAACTTGTTTCAAGGCTTGCACGGGATGACCGCCTTTTCCGGCTTCCGGAACGATGGATGGCGATCTCGTGGACAGTCTTTCTCAGGCAATTGCGGCGAGGCCGGTAGACGCGGCCTCCGGCCGCGTTCTTGCGAGATTCTGGCGGATGTCTGGGAAGAGCTGAAATGAGGGTGAGGGTGCGAGGCATCACCTCCCCACCCTCATCCCACCATATTAATTCAGACTGAATTATTTATTTGACACTGGTTCGTT
>JAESFM010000283.1_pt1 | contig 11703 bp, 9 predicted proteins | sample 9266171 | NCBI WGS metagenome assembly JAESFM01 (sample SAMN14505069, study PRJNA617099) | algae metagenome | isolation source: Hassallia sp. WJT32-NPBG1 and co-occurring heterotrophs from well developed... | place: USA: Mojave Desert, Joshua Tree National Park, California | collected 2006-06-22
AATCACAGCAAATGTGATTCTGCTTACCTCTTTTTCTTCCATTCTTACGGATATGGGACGACCCACAACGCGGACATTCCATCGAAATTTTACCTCAATTCATACCGCCATTATGCAACGCCGAAAATTGCACATTACTACCCTGGTTCATATAAATTAGGGTAGTGATGTGCAAGCTGGGTATTGGGGTCTCGTAAGAACTTTGTTGAAAACCTAAATCGGTCTTTGGTTGCGATCGCATTGTAGCGTATTTGTACAGTGCGTAAGCCTATACTTCCCGTAATCTCAATGCCGTAGGATTTTCTCTATTGCTTGAATGTTCTCACTCCTTTGAACACCCGGACGAAACCGATGTCACCTCTAAAAAATCCGGGATTACTGGAATCAGAGCGTCTACCGATTGTCAAAGGTTTTGTGTTATCTAGAGAACCCGGTATTTTTGTAGGGTCAAATGGTGTGCCAGCTTCTACTCCGTCCAAGTACCAATGACCACCATCTTTTTGATCCCTATCAACTGAGACAGCCACATGATGCCATTGACCATCGGCTATGGGAATTCCACTTTCGTAGTTGTACCATTCTTTGCCTTTTCCTCCTCTTCCTCCATCAGCCAACTGAAACAGCAATGTACCGTTGTAATTGGACAGTACGTATCCTTGAACAGGACCAGAAGTCTCAATGCGTTTGTCCACTATTACCTCAATTCCTGAAGTACTTGTTGTCTTAATCCAAGCACTAATTGTGAAATCTTCTGTACCAAAATTCAGACAGCCCTTGTCCGGAACTTGAATGAATTTCTGTTGTCCATCAAAAGAAACGATATTGTCTAACACATTCACAGAACGACACGACTGAGGTTTCACAATCGATGTTTCTGCTTCTGCTTGTGCTGTTTCTTGGGCAGCAGCCCAGGCTGGGCTATAAGTAATAGATGACGCTAGAACAGTACTAAGCGCAAATAACGTAGCGAATTTTGACTTTGTTGAAGAATTGAACATATTTTTCTGTCTTTTTTGTCAGAGGTGAAATTGCATACAAATATCTAGCCAATCGTGACAACCTAAACTGAAAGCTGTTCGGCATGAGTGTTTTAGAAACTCTTGTTGTCCTCAGCATCTTGGTGTCACACCTATCCATACGTGTGCTACTGAGGTCTATGCAGGGTTCCCTTTTCTTAAGCGGAAGTTGTAAAGTTCCTTAATATTTGGAATAGCTGTAAAGGATGGGCTATAACCTAAGGTGATTTTTGGAAAAGAAACTACCAGTTAAAGTGGTTAAATCAAGATATCCCATTTGGGGAAAAGTGGATTTCGCTGTAATCTCAACTCCACGTGCTTCATGGCTTTCTTAGCCAAGGAAATCCCTTAGTTGCCGCAGCTGGGAAAGCATATGATGTTGTAAGAGACTTGCAAGGTGATGATAAGTTAGAGCGTGAGACGTTCACAAAGCGATTTAACAATACCTGACGGGGCGACAAAATAGTCTGAGAAGCTTATTTGGTAAAGAGTACAGCGATTTATGGTAAGAAAAGATAGGTCGTTCAATGTCAATAATACCTATCTAATGATAATGTTGCCTGTATTTTACCAAACACACCTGAAAAGTCAATTTAATCCTGCCGAATACATCTTTCTCAAAATTTTGATTACGGTGCTGCAATCGATTAAAAAAGTTAGTTTGGAGGCTTTAGCTACTGCCCTACCAATTCCAATAAAAAAGTGAAAGTAGAAGAAAGAAAATACAGAGGTTTTTGTCATTGCCGAATTTAACAATTGAAAAAATTTGGTTCCCCATTGTTATGGCATGGTTAGAAACATATTTTACATCTAGCAAGATAGTTTATGTAGTGATTGACCGAACGAATTGGTCTTGTATAAATCTATTCATGGTTAGTGTTCTTTGGGAGCAAAGAACGTTTCCAATATACTTTGAATTATTACCCAAGCTAGGCAGTAGCAATATTAATGAACAGAAAGCAGCCCTGTCTCAAGTCTTTCCAATTTTTAAGAATTATAAAGTTTGCGTATTAGGAGACCGTGAATTTTGCTCAGTCAAATTGGGAAACTGGCTCAGAGAGCAGAATGTATATTTCTGCCTGCGTCTGAAAAAAAAATGAATTCATTGAAGTTGAAAAGGAAATTTGGTTATAATTAAAAAAATTAGGTTTATCGCCAGGAACCTCTTTCTTTTTAAAAGGGGTGAAAATCACGAAAACCAAAGGCTTTGTCAATTTTAATGTCGCTTGTAAATGGAAACGTAAAATTCTGGGAGTCGCGGCGGAAGAGGGATGGTTTCTCCTCACAAACCTAGAAACTTTAGAGTTAGCGATCGCTAGCTATAAAACAAGATTTGATATTGAAGAAATGTTTCGTTATTTTAAGAGCGGTGGTTATAATTTAGAAGGAACTGGTGTGTCTGGTGAGCGGTTTATTGCTCTTATTTTACTAATAGCGATCGCCTATACTTCTGCCACTTTATATGGGCAGAAAATTAAACGTATGGGTTTACAGAAATATGTCGGTCGCGTCAAAGAATATGGACGCATTGAAAGACGGCATAGCAGTTTTTACATTGGATTATATGGCTATGCTTGGGTCAATTTTATGGAAACTTGCCAGGAGTTAGTCAGAGAGTTATTAAAATTTAATCCTAATAAGCGAAGATATTATCAACAGGGACAGAGGGCGATGAAGCTTATTCTGTCTACATCATAGCCGTTTTTGTCGCCCCTTTAGCAACAATACCCAGACTATAATATTGTTATAGTTCATCCATAACACCGGGTATCTGGCATTGAGGTAATACACCAGCATGAAAAAGTACAAATGCATATTGGAACAATTGGATATGAAATTTATTTCTTAAAGAAGGGTTTGCCATTTGAATTTGTACTAGAAGGCGATGGTGGTTTTATGAATTGGGCTTATATGGGTGATTTTACAAGGGAAGAAAATGTTCTAAGAGCATAATTTTTTAAGCAGCTACCTTTAGTATTGGCGCATTAGCAGGACGTAATATTCCTGAACAAAAATAAGCTCCCTATTGTGACTGAATAGGGAGTTTTGTAGTTTTTAGCTAGTTTAAAGCTTCTGATATTAGGAATATCAGGAGCTTTCATAGCTAGGATATCGTTCTGCTTTGAGCTGCTAAACTAAGGTACATATTTCAAGTCACAGACACAATTAGCCTGAAGATTACTATTAATTGAATCATCTCTGCTATTGACCTTGTTCTCTACTTTTGTATCAATATATACTTGTAGTTTTCCTCCATTGTCACAGATTTGTTGTCCAGTAAAGCCAAAAGTACTAAAGTTTAAATTTGAAACATGGTCTTTAGCTTTTTGTAAACATTTCGCTTTTTTGTTCTGAAAAGATAAAAAACCACCAACTTCTCCTAGATCAACCCATTCCTCACCATCAGGCGTGGTTTTATTATTGGCGGTAAACTTAGCGTGACAGTCGCTCTTCTTGGCTAGTAGATAACCAGTATTAGGAGTAATACGATCAGAACCATCAGGTATAGGTTTAGTAACAGCGTCTCCGTTTATTGCTACTTTGGCTTCCACTCTTAAAAATGAAAAAGTAGAAGGTACAGCGACGCTCAATAGTAATAAACAAGTTGACAAAACCCCTTTATAATTCAAAAAACTAAATTTTTGGTTTTCCTGCATTTGTATTTTCCTTTTAGAATGTGCTTGCAAACTACAAAATTAATAATTTTGAGCTTGTGAATATTACCTCAAAACTAAATTGTGACAACCTAAGCTGAAGACTGTTCAACATAACTGTTTTGGCAACTCATGTTGTCCTCAGCATCTAGGTGTCACACCTATCCATACGTGGGCTGCTGAGGTCTATGCAGGGTACCCTTTTCTCAAGCGGAAGTTGTAAAATTACTTAATATTTGGAATAGCTGTAAAAAATCCGTTACAACCAATTACCAACGAGAACATAAGCTGCCCAATAACCCGGACGGCTGTAGTTTGGATACTTTTGTAAAAGCGTCACTTGAGCGCGACGCAGTGCTTCCGCCTTTGTGACTTTGGAAGAAACCAACTCACGGTAGAACTCGCCCATAAGAATAGCAGTAGAGCGATCGCCCACATTCCAAAGACTTGCCAGTGTGCTCCTTGCACCTGCACGCACAGCAACCCCTGCCAAACCCAGCGTTGCCCGATTGTCTCCCGCTGCTGTCTGACAAGCACTCAAGACAAGAAGTTCTACGGCTTCTGGGCGCGTTTCATCTCGACGGCGCAAAAGCAAATCAAAGTCAGTCACATTAATTGGACCATCTGTCGCCAAAACAAATGTATCCTCAGGACGAGAACTAAACTGTCCGTGCGTTGCCAGGTGAACGACATTAAACGGAATAGAGTTTATCTTTCCGAACAGTGCCTTACTGGTGAAATCTTTATCTAAAAGTTTTGTGGTTGATACCCCTGCCTTGGCAATCAAGTTAAACTCAGATTCAATTGCCGGCAAGGGCGCAAATTGTGGAAATTTGGGTGGCGATTGCATCAATCCCCCGGCAAGAACCTGCAACTTTTCCTGTGCTAAAGGCTTGGGTTTTTGCAATTGCAGTCCCAAATTTAAGGCAACAGCATATTTCTCAATCAGATATTGCTGACCGTCATACAGTACTGCCATTGGTACACTTCGCAATGCACCATCCAGTACAAAAACTAATGTATTGACATTACTACGTTGTAACTCGGACTCGATTGGTTGAATCAGCCAACTATAGACTTGTCCAGAGAGAGATTGGACTTCCTCAAGTCTGTCAGGTTCGGTCAAGTACTGCCGCAGTTGCCCCAAAATATTTTCTACTTCCGTCTGGGATTTGTTCACCGAGTAATGACGCAGAGGTTGCTTGGGAACTTTGACAATGACTTGTAATTGGTCTTTTAGAATAATTGGATAAATAATGGCAGCAGTGGGATTATCCTGATCTACGACTTCGTCTAAGACAACCTTTGTCACATTTAAGCAGGCTTCTCGAAAGAAGTTATCCAATTGTGCTAACTGGAGTGCTTCAATTCTTTGTCTAGCTTTATCTAATGTTTCTTCGCTCAGTTTTCCTCCCTGTGATTGCAAAAGCAATGCTACTGATTCGCGGTAAACAGGTTCTACACTTTCCTTAAATGAAAACTGCACATCTCGATTCACTGCTACAAGATCACTTCTTAGAGAGCGCAATTCATTTACAGCAGCATCATACGCAGCAATTGCCCCTAGAATATCTCCCTGCTGTTTTAGCAAACGTCCTAACTGCCAATGCCAGTTGTAGGCGATATCCGGCGCATTCACAGCTTGAGCCAACATAAGTGCTTGCTCTGTAACCTTTTGGGCATTCAACCATTGTTTCTCCTGCTCATACAGCCTTCCGAGGCTTCCGATCGCGTAAGATTCTGCTCCCCGATCGCCGAGTGCCTTCGCTTGTTGAACTGCTGTGGCAAGTATTTGAGCAATTTTTTCAAGTGCTGGAAGTCGGATGTCGGTTGCCGCAGCTTCCCCATTCGTACGGGCACGGCACTGCTGTGTTTCTACACACTCCCGATTCCTTTGTTTAATCAAACTCTGAGCAAAATGAATTCTAGCATAAACTGCTACCTGACTCAAGGGAAGTTTATCTAGTTCAGTTGGAATTTCGGCTAAAAGAGGTTGTGCAGTTGACAATTGCTGTGTAGTCAATAGCACACTGATAAGATTGATTTGAGCTTGAACTTTAGTGAGTGGTGAAGGAGTTTTTGTAATCGCTTGTTGATAGAAGGCGATCGCATTCTGATTATCTTGCTGGATTCTGGCAGTATTGCCCAAACTTAGGAAAATCGCACTTATTTCTTGAGAAGATTGCAACCTTTGAGCAGTTTCTAGGCTTTTTTGCAGAACTTGACGGGATTGTTCTAAATCTCCGGTTAACTGGAGTGCATTTCCAAGCGATCGCAGTTCTACAGCTTTAGTCAAAGAATCTGGTTGATATTGCAAATTCTTACCCACCTCAGTCAACATTGTCAAAGCACGACGGTAGAATCCTAGAACCTGCAATGCTTGTGCTTGATTAATGCGACTACGAATGATACCGCTTTTGTCACTTATTTGAGCGTAGGTATTCTCAGCTCGTTCCCATGTTTTTAACCCCTGTTCAGCCTGTCCTTGCTCCAATTGCAGACTTCCTTGAATTTCAAGCGTCTGAGCTTGAACCTGCAAGTATTGTTTTGAACTTTGAGGACTCAGTAGTTGCAAACTGTCATTGATTGCCTTAGTGGCTTCAATAAACATCCCACGTTGCTGGAAAACCAAGGCAAGATTACTAAGCGTTACTGCCTGCCTAAGTTTGTCTCCCCGTGCTTGATACTGTTGAGATACCCTTTGTAAAACTTCTTGCGCTTCTACTAAGCGTCCCGCTTCATACAGGACTTGACCCTGTTGTATTAAATTTTGTAAGTTTTCTGGACGTTTAGACAAACTCTCAACCGCAAAATGAGTTATTGGGGATTCTCCTAGGACAGGTAAAACGATAACAAACAAAAATGCTGTTACTAGCAACAACAGGAGGTATGTATATATTCTATTCTTTTCTTGCTGCTGTTTACCTTTTGCTGGCTTAAGAAAAGAGCGAAACCGTTTTCTCACCATATTTCTCTACATCTAGCTATTAGCTATTATCCATCAGCCGTTGCTATAACGTGTTTGTAAACTAAGTACCCCTCTTCTGTCACTTTCCGGAGTGAGCTAGTAGTAAATCAGTTAAATCATCCAGAAGCATAATAAGGTTTAAATTGATTCATTGCAGCAATTAAATGATTGAATCCCAGGAATAAATGTGAATTGGGAAAAATATCTAGCTAAGGATAAATCAACCAAAATAGTAAGAGTGATTGGATAATTATACGCAGATTATTTAAAGTATTCTTCCATCCGCATTCACGGTTCCATTGTTTATGATTAGAAAAATCAACCGAACTATCTTCCTGTACCTCAGTCTCAATTTGACGAGATTGATTTAAGCCGAAAAATGCTGGAGAATTTAAACTAATCCGCAGTGTAAACACAAAAAATAATTTCCCACCCTTCGGGTTCGCGGCTTCGCTCATGGGGGTAACGAACATGACCGCGCTGGCTCACCACCTCTCAATATGCTGGAAATTAGTAAAACGATTATCTGTCCAACCCAATTCTTGTTTACAAAAAGCGAAAACCATATTCTACCCATGTCCTTAATCCATAGAGGTCGCCTAAAGTCTTCTTCAAAGGGAGGGCGTTCAATATAAATAAGTTCTTCTGGCAGTTCTCCAGGTAGTTCTCGAAATGCCTCAACTGTGAGTGTTTCAATAATGTTATCTTCTGGTGGCGCGGCGATCGCTCTCAAATCCAGCCCTAATTTGTCACAAATTTCTATAAAATTTAAATAATCTACAGGTCTGCCATTAAGAAAGTTACTCACTGTTGCTAAAGAAAGCCCTAAATCTTCAGCGAGGTCTTTCTGTCGTGCATAGCCTTGGCGCTGAACAGCAGCCTTGACCTTAGAGATAAACTCTGTACGAACTTTTACTGAGCGCGACACAAATGTGTTACTCCGAACACTATGCTGAAATATTAGCGTGAGTAAATGTATTGATACGGTTATTTAGTAATAAGTCAGTAACAAATCAGATACGAGAACAAAATAGAAAAACAGAAAGTGGTGGAGAGGTATTTTTACCGTCCAAAACTTTGATTGTTCAATTGCCATTTATGGGCAAGGCGCGTAAATCAAGAAAGCAATTTTCGTAATGCTTATTTACAACGTATTCCAATTTACACGTATTATGTGACACCCCGGTGATCCTGTTCAGGATCGTTGTCCAGGTCTGTAACACGGGCATCCTTTGAGAAATCATTAAGAGAACTTTCCGCAGTCGGCTCATTTTCTGTGTCACCCCCAATTGTATTTATCTCTATATATTCGGGGGTGGCACAAAGTTTGGGGGGTGGCACAGCCGCAGCGTGTAGACTGGCATCTTGCTGTGGGTTGGAGGGAACCGCTAAAATATCTCGTTGCTCCCAAGCTACAAAAATCTCCGCCCTGCCATCGCACGGTTCTGTATAGCGGTAAAAACGCACAGGGTTTTTCTGACCTTCAATCCGCCGCCGCTCCAACTTCTCTAATTCCATGCCAAGATTAGACAGCACAATCTGTAGCACCTGGATAGGAGAAAGTTTTTCGTTAAAGCTTCCTAGCCCCAAATCATTGAAGTCGCGGGCAAATCGTTTTACCAAATCTGCCCACTCGATTAAATCTGGGTCACGGCTACTTAGTTCCCGGTTTGGGTCAAACCATTGACCGATATTTAGCAGCTTCAGCGCTTCCACCTTAGGCAATAAGCCTTTAATATCCCAGAGGCACACCCGTCCATTTCCCCGCTCAATATGTCCCTCGAAATGTTGGCGGTCTCGCATTTGGATAAACTCCGGATCATGGGTCAACAGATAATGCAGCCGGATTTTAGGATACCAGCTAAAATCATCTTTTTGTTTTAAGTCCGCTGTCACCTCTACCCCATAGCGTTGCTTGAGTTCATATTTTCGTACTTGCAACAGTTCTGATGGAATTTTGTTGCGTTTCTCCTTGAGGAGCAAATACTCCGACTCTGTGGGAAGGTCCACCATCTCTACTGCTTGATTTTCCGCCGATTGATTAGTTTCGCAGCAACTTTTAAGTTGGTCTGAGTTATCTTTGTCCTCTTTTTCGTCGTCCGAATCAACAACAGTAACCTGGTGTCCCTCAGCAACTAACCCCTGATGCAAAGCATCGCGGAATCGAAAGCTAGAAGCATTAATCCGGGAAGCCATCTTTGCCCAAGTTGCGGTTGCTACAGGTTCAATAGCGGCATCGATGTCAAAATCAAAATCCTTGAGTAACCGGATATTAACCTTAACTACTTTTAAAGTTGAAGCCAGCAACGCTTTATAATTAGGACTACCGTTGCCAATTTTACCTAAGCCATACCCCCGCGCCCAAATAAAGCGAGGAACTGGCTCTCTTAAGCGTGCCAGAGCTTGCCGTGTTTCTGACTCCGGGCAAACCCCCTGAGAAATGAGAAACACCGCTTGAAAATGCTCCCTGACATCAATTGACACTCCAGTCCCAATACTGGGTGAGGCTATTATAATCCTGTACTGCTTGACAATTTCATTAATTTTCTCAACGCAACCAATTGCTGGGTGAGTGGGGTCTGCGACACTTTCTGAGTCAATCCTGAGAATCGTCTCGTCGGGGAAGTTTTCTCTAATCCAGGATTCGAGATTCTTAGTTCCCCATTTGCTTTTTGTTTTTTGACCATCGCAGTGGATCATAATCGCTTTGGGTGACTCAGAAAGCGATCGCTTTATCTGGGTTAACAGAGGTGCGGCGTTTTTGGAATTGTAAACGGTTACGTCCCATCTGCTTTCTTCTTCTGGTAGCCAGTCGTTGACAACCACCCAAGGCTGCAAATCAATTTCAGATTCCCGCTTCACCAGCCCCCTGATAAAATTAATACTCAGGTCGCTTAAGTCTGCATCTTGAGCAATAATCAATCCTCCGGTAGATGCAACAATGCCGAGAAGCTGCTGGAAGGTATCAAGAATTGATACACGCTTCTCGTAACAAGTGGAACTGTTGAGCAAGTGCCACGTTACCTGCTCGACTTCATCCAGCACCACAATCGCTCCTGCCCACTCTTTCGGGTTAAAGTGAGCTTGAGATATTGGGTGTACGGAGTCGATGCAAATTCCAAAGCCAAATAACCCCATTGTCTCACTCGAATGCACATCTTCAATCCAATCCAGCCCCAGGCGATCGCAAATCGCCCGTCCCAGCTGGATGCGGTGCGTAATCACCAGGATTTGTCTGCCTTCTCTCTGAGCTTCGGTAATTAGCTTGTCCAGCGCTTGAGTTTTGCCCGTCCCTTTGGGAGACTTAACACCAACCAAACCTGACAGGGGGAAGGGGACATCTCCTAAATAGCGCTGATTTAGCCTTAGCGTCGCCTTGTAGGTTAGTTGCCATAGCAAAGAGGCTATATACACGTCCAAGCTAACGGCAGCCTTGTAGAGGCGCTCTAAGGCAGCAGTGTCGTTGGCGACAATGAAATCATCAACTCCCTTTTGGTTGCCGAGCAAGGTAATGACCTTGACAATGCATCCAGCTGCTGCTAATAAACCGCCTGTGCGCTGGATTGATAAATCTACATTCGCCTTTGTGGTAGGTTTTGGGTCATTGTCGAAGCAGAAGTAGATTTCGCGCCCTGGCGTGGCGAATTTTTGTAGTTCGGGAATAAGATGACGATTGAGGATTTTGCCTGTAATGGGGTCAAATGAGCCTCTAATACCGCAAGAAATGCCAGGGAGTGCGATGGCAACATAGCCAGCACTCAACAGTGCCCCTGCCTTTTTTGCCCCCTCGGTGATAATGATGGGAATTTCCGGGTGCAAGTACACCCATTCCCAAAAGCTAATTGGCTTACGTCTGTCTAAAAGTCGTAGCGCCAGGGGAGAATAATATCGCTTGATTTTGTAGCGTTTAGCTACTTTGTCCCAAATTTCATCAGGGACATGCAGGAAGTATGCCCTCAGGTCAGTTTTTGGCGGGGGTTCATATTTTACCAGCTTCGGCGGTTGACCAAATCCCTTAAATTCAAGGTTTTTCTCCAACTGGAAGCGAGGGGTATCTGGCTTAAACTGACCCCAGAGCATATCTTCCCACGTTTGGGGGTCAATGCCGCCACCGCACCACCAGCCGCCATTTTCTAACAGTCGATAGCGTTTTAAATAGGAGTTGGTGATTCTCCCGGTGTTGCGACGCTCGATTAATGGGGAGTAGAGCAGGTAATCGTAAACGCTAGAGCCACAAAGGGAGATTACGTTTAAGGCGGTGATTTCAGGATGGACACCACTTTTAATAACCCACTCTTCCCAGTGCCGAGTCTCGATATGTGTTGGAGTCAGGATGCTCATAGCCTGACTCCTTGAGGCTCCTGGGGTAGCCCAAAAGGCGGGCTATACTCCAGGTCTTCTGCCCGTTTCACGGTCTTACAGCTTTTAGTATCAAGCCCTGAAATGTTTTTCTGGCTAGCGCCGGAGCAAATCAGGTAATTTGTTTTGAATTGGCGAAATGTAGATAGCATTGCCAAATAATGCCAGATCCGCAAAAACGGCGTTGGCGATCTGATCTAATTGATCTATTACTCCTGGCTGTTCTAAAGGGCTGAAAGTCTTATTTAGTAAGGATTTTAAAAATGGTTTGTCCGGGGATACGGGTGTTTTTGTCCGGGGATACGGGTGTTTTTGTCCGGGGATACGGGTGTTTTTGTTCTAAAGCTGAAACCTATACAGGGTAAGGTTTAAAAACCAATTTTTTGAATTATTTTTTTTAGAACAAAGCGAGGACAGAAAATCAGCCGACTACAGGCGATAATCCGCTGGTAGTTCGGAGGTTTTAAGTATTAATACTCAAGTTGACCTATCCAGCAGTAAGGGTTCCAAAAATGGATTGTCCGGGGATACGGGTGTTTTTATCCAGGGATACGGATGCTTTTGTTTTAAAGCTCAAAGCTATATAACCTGAGTTCGGGTTAAGCAGATGCAGGCAAAAGCCATTCAAGACGAAGGCTAGGCTTCTGAGGCTGATGAGAATAAGCAATCAGTCCGCACAGAACATTAATGCAAAAATTCACAGGGC
>JAESFM010000284.1_pt1 | contig 11618 bp, 6 predicted proteins | sample 9266171 | NCBI WGS metagenome assembly JAESFM01 (sample SAMN14505069, study PRJNA617099) | algae metagenome | isolation source: Hassallia sp. WJT32-NPBG1 and co-occurring heterotrophs from well developed... | place: USA: Mojave Desert, Joshua Tree National Park, California | collected 2006-06-22
GGTCCAGGATATCGGACTGTTCAACGGCCGCGACGAACCGGTGGAGTTCGTGAATGTCGGCGATCCCGTGACATTGCGCATCCGGGTTCGGACCAATCGGGCGCTGCCGCGTCTGGTCCTCGGCTACATGATCAAGGATCGGCTGGGGCAGACGATGTTCGGCACCAACACCTTCCACACCGAACAGATACTGGAAGATGTCGAAGCCGGCAGCCTCGTCACCTACACCGCTGCCTTCGACGCCAACCTGGGTCCGGGCAGCTATTCGGTCGCGACCGCTCTGGTCAGTTCCGACACGCATTTGATCAACAACTACGAGTGGCGGGATCTGGCGCTGATGTTCACCGTCAGCAACCATGACAAGCCTTACTTCATCGGAACCGCCTGGGTCCCGCCCTCCATCAGGATCGAGCGCTGATGCCGTTCATCTCCTTTGCCCAAAATCTGGAAGATGTCGTTCTCCACCGAGCGTTGCGCGATGTCGTCCAAGGCTTCTATGTGGATGTCGGCGCCAACAGTCCGGACGAGCAATCCGTCACCAGGGCATTCTATGAACGGGGATGGCGCGGCATCAACATCGAGCCGGCGCTGGGTTTCTACGATCAGCTCGCGGCGGCGCGGCCCCATGACATCAACCTGGCCGTCGCCGCCGGCGACGGCATCGGAACGGTCACCTTCTACGACATCCCCGGCAGCGAGCTTTCGACCGGTGACGCTGAACTGGCTCGCTGCCACCAGTATTCCGGACTGAGTGCGGTCGAGCGGCAAGTCCCGCTGGATACGCTCGACAACATATTCGAAACTCACAAGGTGACGGTCGTCCACTTCCTGAAGATCGACGTGGAGGGCATGGAAACGGCGGTGCTTCGCGGCCTGTCGTTGCGCACGGTACGGCCGTGGATCGTCCTGGTCGAAGCGACCGTGGCCCGAACCCAGATCCCCAACCATCAGGATTGGGACCCGCTCCTCACCGGCCGGGGATATCGCTTCGTCCATTTCGACGGGCTGAACCGCTTCTACGTCGCGGAAGAAAAAGCCGATCTGATTCCACGGCTGGAGATCCAGCCGAACATCTTCGACGATTGGTTCCGTGCCCATGACTGGGTCGCCCGCGAACAAGCCGCCGCTTTGAGCAGGCAGATCGCGAACGATCGAGCGTCGCTGGATGCCGAGCGCGACGTTAGGCGCGCCGAAGCCGAGGCACGCAGGCGCGAAGCCGAGATCCGGGCCCACGAAGCGGAAGCACGGACAAGAGAAGCCGAAGCCCGCACAACGGAAGCGGAACTCAGGACGCGCGAGATCGAAGTCCGGTCCGGCGAGAGCGGCGTCCGGGCTGCCGAAGCCGTTGCACGAGCCGATGAAGTCGCCACCCGCCAATCGGAAGCCGCCGCGCGCCGCGAGGAGATCGGCATCCGCCAGGAAGAGGCAGACCTGCGCGCGCGGGAGGCCGAACTCCGGCGCGACGAGGTGCGGGCTCGCGACCAGGAGCTTGCCCAAAGGCAGTCCGAACTGGCGGCATGGCGGGCCGATGTGGACGCCCGTCTGGCGGAGTGGCAGCGCGTCGGACATGAGAATGCGGCGCTGCACCAGCGTATCGCCGAACAGCAAGCCGTGATCGCGTCGCTGAACGGGTACATCGAGGCTGTCCGGGTCAGCGTCTCATGGCGGCTGACCGCCCCGGTCCGGGCACTGAAGCGGGCGATCGTGACAGCCAGGGTGCTGACGTTCATGACGCTGGCAGGCAAGGCCCGGCCACCCGCGGTACGCGTCGCACGGAAAGCGGCCCGCTGGGCAGCCGGCCGGCCGCTCATCAAGGAGATGGCGCTGCCAATTCTGCTGCGCCATCCGGTACTGGAGCGAAAGGCGCGCGCGCTGCTCGCCCGTCCGGCCTTCACGCCGGCAGCGGCGGCGCAAGTCCAGGCAGCCGCGACCGCGGACCCCGTGCCGGTCGCGGCTGCGGCGAGTGACGGGACCCAGGATGCGCGGTTCCTGGATCCCCGCCCCCTGGTTGCCCGGCAAATGTCGGCCACAGAACGCAACTTCGAGGCGACGCTCAGGCGCGCCCTCGCGCGGACACGCTGAGGAGATTTTCCATGCGTATCGTCCTGGACCTCCAGGCCTGCCAGTCGCCCAGCCGGCTACGCGGGATCGGACGCTATTCCCTTGAGCTGGCGAAGGCCATGGCGCGCCGGCCGTGCGGCCACGAGATCGTCGTCGCGATGAACGGCGCGTTGAGCGACACCATCGAACCGATACGAACCGCCTTCGACGGGCTGGTTCCTTGGGAGAACATGGTGGTCTGGTCGCAGCCGGCCGGCGTCAGCTTCCTGACCGGCGAGAGCTGGTGGCGGATTCAGGCGGCAGAAGCTGTCCGCGAGCGCTTCCTGCAAGGGCTGCGTCCCGACATCGTCCATGTAACCAGCCTGTTCGAGGGGATGTATCACGACGTAACGACCTCCGTCGGTGCCGCTGTGAGCAGTCTGCCTACCGCTGTCACGCTGTACGATCTGATCCCGCTGGCCCATCCCGAGGTTCTGCCGGAAGATCCGCGTAGCCTGGATTGGTACTCGCGCAAGCTGCTGTCGTTGCGGCGCGCCGATCTGCTGCTGGCGATCTCGGATCACTCGGCTCGGGAAGCGCTCCAGATGCTCGGCCTCGGCGGCGATCGCGTCAGGACGATCTATTCCGCGGCCGATCCCAAATTCCGTCCCGCCGATCCGTCGGCCCCCAAGGACGATGCCGCCATGTCGCTGAAGAAGCGGCTCGGCATCGCACGCCCCTTCGTGCTTTTCGTCGGGACGGTGGATGCGCATAAGAACCTCGCCGGAATGCTGGAGGCCTATGCCCGCCTGCCGCGCGACATGAGGAAGAGTCATCAGCTCGTCCTGGTCTGCGTCGTGAACCCACCCGACCGTGTGCGTGTGCCGATCATGGCGCGCGAGGCCGGGCTGTCGGAAGGCGACTACGTGCTGATGGGGCAAGTCCCCGACGCCGACCTGGTGGAACTGTACCGCCAGTGCCGCCTGTTCGTTTGTCCGTCGCTCCGCGAGGGCTTCGGACTGCCGGCCCTTGAGGCGATGGCTTGCGGAACGCCGGCCATTACGTCGGACACGACCAGCTTCCCCGAAGTCGTCGGCCGTGCGGACGCGATGTTCGATCCTCATTCGGCGGAGGCGATCTCCGCCCGGATGACCAAGGTGCTGAGCGATCCGGGGCTGCTGGCCGAACTGTCGCGGCATGGCCTGGAGCGCGCCAAGCGCTACAGCTGGGAAGCTACCGCCGGCAAGACGCTGGATGCGTTCGAGGAACTGCACGAGCGCCGCCACCGCGCGGATACGGCAAGCGGTTTGCCGGCGGCCGCGCCGGCAAGACGCCCCCGGCTCGCTCTGGTCGGGCCGCTGCCGCCCGAGTCTTTGCCGGTGGCCGATTGGTCGGCGACCTTGCTGTCCGATCTGGTCCGGCACTACGACGTCGAGTGCGTCACGCCCCAGCAGACCGTCCTCCGTCCGGCGGGCGGCGGCGGCTCTCCGGTCAGGACGCCGGAGTGGCTCGTCGCCAACGCTTCGGCGTTCGATCGTGTGGTCTACGCGCTGGGAGATGACGCGGCCTGCCTGCCCTGGATGCTGGACACTCTGCAACGGGTTTCCGGAACGGTCATTCTGCATGACGGAAGCGTCGCCCGGTCGCTGGCGGCGCTGGAGGCCGAAACCGGCGAACCGATCCTGCTGCGACAGGTGTATCTATCGTACGGCTGGACTGCGGCGGCGGAAGCGGCACGCTCCGGCGACCTCATGGCGACGGCGGAAAAGTACCCTTGCCTGAACGGGATCGCGGCGCTTGCAACCGGCATCATCCGCCTGTCGGACGGATCGCGGCAGGAGTCTGACCGGGAACCGGGCCACCGCATCGCCGACCTGATCGAACTGGGACGAACGGCAACGGCGGCTTCGGTCATCGAAGCGATCGAGAAACAGGCACAGCAGGCACGTTTGTCGATCCTGCAACGCCTGAGCGAGGACATCGTCGCCATCGATGCCCCCGAAATGCCGGATGGAGCGGATTGGGATACGATCGTGCGCTGCGGTGCCGAGAACCTGCCCGGCGCCGGCGGACTGCGCCAGCTTCTGGTCGACGTTTCGGAGGTCAGCCTGCGCGATGCCGGAACCGGAATCCAGCGTGTCGCCAAGAACATCCTGATCGAGCTTATCCGGAAGCCGCCCGCCGGCTTCAGGGTCGAACCCGTGATGGACGACGGCAGCGGAACGCTGCGCTACACCCGAGCCTTCGCGGCCCGGATCATGGGCATCCCCGACCTCGGGCTGCCGGAAGATCTGGTGGATACCCGGGCTGGCGACATCTTCGTCGGCCTCGACCTTGTCTCCCATCTCATCGAGGGGCGGACAGCGCTGAACCGGAGCCTGCTGCTGCGCGGCATCCGCAGCTATTTCGTCGTCTACGACCTGCTGCCGCTGATCCAGCCGGACTGGTTCGTCCCTTTCCACCATTTCCGGATCTGGGTGGAACAGATCGCGACGCATTGCGAAGGCCTGCTCTGCATTTCGCGTTCGGTTGCCGACCAGCTCTTCGACTGGCTGCCGAACCTTGACGTTCAGCGCTCGACGCCGCTCCGGATCGGCCATTTCCATCTCGGCGCAGATATCGGAAACCCATCTCCCCATGCCGACGCGGAGGAGCCCGGAGCCGAGGTGACGCGGGTGCTTCGCGGCCGCCACCCCGTCTTCCTGACGGTCGGCACCGTAGAACCGCGCAAGGGCCATGCCCAGGCGCTCGCCGCATTCGAGCAGCTCTGGTCGGAAGGCTGCGAAGCCGAACTCGTGATCATCGGCAAGCAGGGCTGGAAGGTCGAAAAGCTCGTCGAGCGGATATCCAGCCATCCGCAACTCGGCAAGCGGCTGCACTGGTTCGCCCGCGCATCGGACGCCGACCTGAACGCCCTCTACAATGGATGCACGGCCCTGCTGGCGGTGTCCCTGGATGAAGGTTTCGGCCTGCCGCTGATCGAGGCGGCGAAGCACGGACAGCCTATCCTGGCGCGCGACATTCCTGTGTTTCACGAGATCGCCGGTGAACACGCGACATATTTCTCCGGCACAGGCGGGCGCGATCTGGCCGACGCGCTGCGCCTGTGGATGCGCCGCCATGCCGAAGGGAAAACGCCCTCCACCGCCGGCATGCCGTGGCTTACGTGGGAGCAATCGGCAGCGCGCTTCACCGAAGTGATCTTCGACGGCCACTGGGACGCGACATATCACGCCGACCGTCAGGGCTCCGGCCGCAGGCAGACGCCGGCGCCGTCAAAACCTGTGGTATCCGGGACAAAACTGAGTGAAACGAAGGTCCCGGAGGAAGTAGATTAAATTGGACCAATACATACTAAGGAATACGTCATAATCCCAATGAACCCATAACTGCCCATCTCCATCACAGGGATCAAAAGCGTAATCGCCTTAACCCCATGAACCGGCGCAACCGTATCTTGTTTATGGCACTGTCGCGCCGATTCGGTTTTTGCGAACGCTTCTGTGAGAGAGTCATTGACGGCCCAAGTTGATAGTTACCGTCTGCCGCGTACAGCAATGAGGATCCTCCGCGGTCCCTTCATGAAGAATGTCGCGGTTCTGGCGTCTGGCACCGCCATGGCCCAGGTTCTGACGGTCCTGGCCTATCCAATTCTGATGCGCCTGTACAATCCGGACGACTTCGGCCTGTTCGCGCTGTTCGGCGCGCTCAACATGACCTTCGTCGCCGTCGCCAGCGGCCGCTACGAGCTTGCCATCGTCATGGCGAAGACCGAGGAGGATGCCGCCAACCTTCTGGCGCTGACCCTTGCCATCGTCGGGGTGGTCAGCGTCGCCTCCGGTTTCGCGGTCTGGGGGTTCGGCGACGACATGCTCGCCCTGGTGGGCTACCAGGAGTTGGGTGCGCTGCTGTGGTTCCTGCCGCTGATGATCCTGACGACGACGATCGCCCAGGTGCTAAGCGTCTGGGCGACGCGCCATAAAGCCTATAAGCGGATCTCGATGTCCACGATCAGCCGGTCGGTCGGGGTGGCGGCGGCACAGATCGCCGCCGGCCTCGTCGGCATGGGTGTCGACGGGCTGGTGCTCGGCATGATCTTCGGCACGGTGGTCAGTGCCGTCATCGTCGCGTGGCAGCTCATCCGGTACGACCTGCCGTCGCTCCGGCTGGTGATCAACTGGTCGGCCATGAAGCGGCTGGCGAAGACTCACCTGGACTTTCCGCTCTACAGCATGCCGCAGGCGCTGCTGTCCACCACGACGGTAACCGTGCCGTCGATCCTGCTGACGGCCCTGTTCAACCCTTACGTGGCGGGCCTCTACTGGTTCACCTATCGCCTGTTCGAGATGCCGATCACCCTGCTGGGCGACGCGACCCGCCGGGTCTTCTATCAGCGGGCGGCCGAGATGTACCACAGGGGCGAGGACCTGACGGATATCTTCATCCGGACCACCGGCGGGCTGGCCGCCATGGTCGCCTTGCCGGTGGTCGTCATGTTCGCGGCCGGTCCCTGGATCTACGCGGTCGCGTTCGGCGATGCATGGCGGGAGGCCGGCGTCTTCGCCCAATGGATCGTGATCTGGTGGGCGATGCGGTTCATCAGCCTGCCGGCCCTGATGCTGGTGCCGGTGCTGAACATCCAGCGCCAGTTCCTGATCCTTGAGGTCGTGACGCTGGTGCCCCGCTTCCTGGTGCTGCCGGCAACAGCCTGGGTCTCCAACGTTGACGTCGCCATCGCCGCCTATTCCATCGTGGGCTTCCTGTTTCACTTCTTCTCGGTGCTGCTGGTCTGGCGGGCGGTCAGGGATCACCGCGCCGCCCTGGCACAAGCCGCGACCTCCTGACGCGACCTCCAGAAGCGTGATGCTCGGGCCGTCCGCGGCCCGGGCGCACCTCAACTTCCGGAAATCCAGGCATAAAAAAAGCGCCGCAACGTTGAGGTCGTTGCAGCGCTTTTTTTCGTATGGCCGTTACCTGATGGAGGGATGGTGCGGTCGAGAAGACTCGAACTTCCACGGGGGTTAGCCCACAGCGACCTCAACGCTGCGCGTCTACCAATTCCGCCACGACCGCATGTCTCATCCGCTTCCACAAGCCGGGGCTTGCTTCAGGCGTGCGGGGGGAATACCAAATCCCGGTGCCCCGATCAAGCGAATGAAGCAGCTTTTTCTAAGAAAACAGGATCACCCATGACAGCCCCCCTTCACCCAGCCCGGTTGCCGGAGGGAACAGCCCCGGATAGCCGCCCCTCCGATAGCTTCCCTATCGAGTGGCGGATCAGCGACGAACTCGTCCCCTATCCGGAGGCGGTCGCCGAGATGGAGGCACGGGCCACGGCGATCCGCGAGGGCACGGCGCCGGAACTGGTCTGGCTGCTGGAGCACCCGCCGCTCTACACGGCGGGCACCAGCGCGCGTGCCGCGGACCTGCTGGAGCCGGAGCGGTTCCCGACCTACCAGTCGGGCCGGGGCGGCCAGTACACCTACCACGGACCGGGCCAGCGGGTGGCCTATGTGATGATCGATCTGAAGCGTCCCCGGCCGGGACTGGAGGGACCGGATATCCGAGCCTACGTCAACCGGCTGGAGGAGTGGCTGATCCGGACTCTGGCCCAGTTCAACGTCAAGGGCGAGCGTCGCGACGGCCGGGTCGGCATCTGGGTCGATCGCGGGCCGTATGGGGGAATCAAAGGACGCGAGGACAAGATCGCGGCGTTGGGCGTGCGGGTCCGCCGCTGGGTGACGCTGCACGGCGTCGCGCTGAACGTCGATCCGGACCTAAGTCATTTCGCAGGCATCGTGCCCTGCGGCATCAGCGAGCACGGAGTCACCAGCCTGCATGCGCTGGGACACCTCGTCACGCTGCCCGAAGTCGATCTGGCGCTCCGGGCGGCGTGGGAGGACGTCTTCGGGGAGTGATCTTCCCCGATGTTCAGTTCAGTTCAGCTCGGGTCAGTCGCGGAACGGGTCGGTCACCAGAATGGTGTCGTCCCGCTCGGGGCTGGTCGAGACCATCGCCACCGGCGCCTCGATCAGTTCCTCGATGCGGCGGATGTACTTGACCGCCGTTGCCGGCAGATCGGCCCAGCTCCGGGCGCCCTGGGTGCTCTCGTTCCAGCCCGGCATCGTCTCGTAGATCGGCTCGACGCCGGCCTGAGCGGATTGGCCGGCGGGGAAGTGGCTCAGCTCGCGCCCTTCGTAGCGGTAGCCGACGCACACCTTCAGTTCGGAGAAGCCGTCCAGCACGTCCAGCTTGGTCAGGGCGATGCCGTTGATGCCGCCGACCTTGACCGCCTGACGGACCATCACGGCGTCGAACCAGCCGCAGCGGCGCTTGCGCCCCGTTACGGTGCCGAACTCGCGGCCCCGCTCGCCCAGACGCTCGCCGTCGGCATTGAGCTGCTCGGACGGGAACGGGCCGGAGCCGACGCGGGTGGTGTACGCCTTGGTGATGCCCAGCACGTACCCCACGGCTCCCGGCCCCATGCCCGAACCGGTCGCGGCGTTGCCGGACACGGTGTTGGACGAGGTGACGTACGGGTATGTGCCGTGATCGACGTCGAGCATGGCGCCCTGGGCGCCTTCGAACAGGATACGCTTGCCGGCGCGCCGCAGCTCGTCCAGCTTCTCCCACACGACGGCGGCGTAGGGGCGGACCAGCGGGGCGACTTCGCGCAGGCTGTCCAGAAGCTGGGTGCGGCCGACCTCTTCCGAGCCCAAGCCGCGCAGCAGCGCGTTGTGGTGGAACAGCAGCTTGTCGACCTTTTCCTCCAGCACGGCCTCGTCCGCCAGGTCGCACAGGCGGATCGCGCGGCGGGCGACCTTGTCCTCGTAAGCCGGGCCGATGCCGCGGCCGGTCGTGCCGATCTTCAGGGTGCCCAGCGCCTCTTCCCGCGCGCGGTCGACGGCGCCGTGGATCGGGAGGATCAGCGTGGCGTTCTCGGCGATCATCAGGTTCTCGGGCGAAATCTCGACGCCCTTCTGCCGGATCGCGTCGATCTCGCGCAGCAGCGCCCAGGGATCGACCACCACGCCGTTGCCGATGACCGACAGCTTGCCCGGCCGCACCACGCCCGACGGCAGCAGGCTCAGCTTGTACTCGATGCCGTTGATCACCAGCGTGTGGCCGGCATTATGGCCGCCCTGGTAGCGCACCACCACATCGGCCCGGCTGGACAGCCAGTCGACGATCTTGCCCTTGCCTTCGTCGCCCCACTGGGAGCCGACCACCGCTACGTTCGCCATCGTGTCTCTCCACGCGTATCAGCGGAGAAGGCGCAAGACCTCCTCCGGCATCCCGGCCGGGCGGCGCGAGCCGCCTCCCGGCCACCGAAACTACATCAAGCGGCCGGAAGAATCCCGCCGCCGGTGAAAATATGGGTGCAATGCAGCCGGCGCGCCTCGGCCGCCGGTTCGTCGAAGCTTTCCAGCGCACGGACCGTCACCCAGCCTTCCGAGCGCAGCCTTGCGCCGTCGGCTTCCTGCGTGTCGAGCGGCAGGAAGACCCTGGGGCTTGGCGCCGGATCGGGAACGGCGCGCAGCACGGTGTCCAGATACAGGGTGAAGCCGGTCGCCGGCTCGCCCTGGGATCCCGGCTTCCGGGCACCCGCGCGGTAGCGGCCGCCCCGCCCCAGTTCACCGCTGACCCCGCGCGAGAACAGGGTGAAGCTGATGCCGGTCTGGTACTCGAAGCCCCTGTGCTCGACCGGATCCACCGTCAGCATCAGGCGGGGAGCACCGGCGCGGATCAGCCGGACGACCTCGGTCAGCCTTTGCCGGTCGCCGTCGGCGGCGTCCGGCAGGTCGAGTGCCGCCAGCAGTTCCACCGCCCGGTCGGCGGGCCCGGAGGCCCGCATCAGGCTTGCCAGCAGTTCGGCCGCCTTGCCGCCGACGGCCGCGACTTCGGCCGCATCCTTGCGGTCGAGGGCCTGACGCAGCCGGGCGGTCTCCTCGTCCGGCAGGTCGAGCGCGCGGCAGACCGCCGGCACCAGGGTCGGCACGTTGAGATCGACCGAGATGTTGTTGACTCCGACGGCATCGAGGGCGCGGTAGGCCAGCAGCACCACTTCGGCGTCGGCGGTCGGCAGCAGGGTCCCGATCAGTTCGACGCCGACCTGACCGAACTGCCGCTCCGGTCGGAGCTGCGACCCTTTGACCCGGAGCACCTGACCGCCATAGCTCAGCCGCAGGGGGCGCGGCTCGTTGGCGAGCCTCGTCGTCGCGATGCGGGCCACCTGAAGCGTCATGTCCGGGCGAAGCGCCAGCATGCGCTGGGATACCGGGTCCATCAGCCGGAAGGTCTGGGTCGCCATCGCGGCGCCCGGTCCGGACAGCAGGCTGGCTTCGAATTCGATAAGCGGCGGCTTGACCCGGTCGAAACCGTTCAGCGCGAATTCCGCCATCAGCTTTTCCACGATGGTAGCCTCGAACGCGGCTTCACGCGGAAGCACGTCATGGAGGCCGGCGGGCAGCAGCGCTCTGTTGATCGGGTCGGTCATGCCGGTTACGGGGTCCTGGGGTCCTGATTGAGATTTGGACATACCGGGGCCGCTAAGTATCGGAATCGGTCCCGCCGGGCAAACGGAAAAGGGTCGCGGCAGCCATGGCCTCCGCGCGGCACCGCCCGGATCTCCCACAAGGGACACGTGAACCATTGGACAAGTGAGGCACTTCGTCCTAAGACTTCGGCGCTTCAATGAGGCATTGTCCTTATCCGGGGCAAGGTCCAGCCCGCATCCCGCTAATCCCGCTTCGCCGCAGGCCCGCCGGTCATGCGCTCCATCACGAGGACGAAGTGACATCGCCGGAAATGGTTCGGCCGGTTCTCCATATAATCGGCATACTCCTGGCCGTGCTTGGAATCGGCATGCTCGTCCCGGCGCTTGTGGACAGCGCGGTCGGACACTCGGACTGGGTCGTCTTCGTGACCTCCAGCGCCATCACCATCGGCGCGGCGGGCGCCTTGTACCTGGGCACCAGCGGACCGATAGAGCGCTTCGGGGTCAAGCAGACATTCCTGCTGACCACGATGGCCTGGGTCGTCCTTGCCCTGTTCGGGGCGCTGCCCTTCATGATGTCCACGACGCAGCTCGATTTCACCGACGCCTTCTATGAGGCGATGTCCGGGCTGAGCACGACCGGGGGCACCGTGATCGTCGGCCTGGACCAAGCGCCGCCGGGCGTCCTCCTGTGGCGGGCCCTGCTCAACTGGTTCGGCGGCATCGGCATCATCGTGATGGCCATCGCGATCCTGCCTGTCCTGCGGGTCGGCGGCATGCAGCTTTTCCGCACCGAGTCGTCCGACCGGGGCGACAAGCCCTTCGCCACGGTCAGGGACACCGCCAACGCCATTACCCTGACCTATCTGGGCCTGACCGTGCTCTCGGCCGTCCTGTTCAGCCTTGCCGGCATGGACTGGTTCGACGCCGTCTGCCACGCGATGGCGGCGGTATCGACGGGCGGCTTTTCCACCAAGGACGCGTCGCTGGGATACTTCGAGTCGATCCCGATCCTGTGGGTCGCGGTCGTCAGCATGATATCCGGCGCGGTGCCGCTCACCTTCTACATCAGGCTGCTGCG
>JAESFM010000285.1_pt1 | contig 11604 bp, 8 predicted proteins | sample 9266171 | NCBI WGS metagenome assembly JAESFM01 (sample SAMN14505069, study PRJNA617099) | algae metagenome | isolation source: Hassallia sp. WJT32-NPBG1 and co-occurring heterotrophs from well developed... | place: USA: Mojave Desert, Joshua Tree National Park, California | collected 2006-06-22
TTCCCTCCTAATTAAATTTACTACAAAAGGGGGAAGGAGAGGCAGCCGTTGGCTGCTTCTCCTTCCCCCTTCCTCATAATGATTATCATTATTGTATTTGGTGATTTTTTTGCTTGGAAGTCCCTTAGCGCTGCTTAAGGAAAAAGAACCCAGCACCGCAAATGATATACAATTAGCCCAGCAGCAAGCTTTAGATTACGGTCAAGCTGATTTAATTGGACAGCAAGTTGAGCAAGCGGCAAACAAACATCCTGAAATTCGACAAGCAGTCGAAGTTCTGGCAGATACCGTTAAGTCTCAACCCTCTATCATTCAGAATTTTACCAATACAGTAGATAAAAATTATGGTGGGAATGTAGGGAACGTTTCTATCGAAACCCAGAATCAAAACCAAACCTACAATTTTTGACTGTATTCGTCCGAACGGGAACGGACAAACTTAAATCCCCTCACCAAAATACCAGATAATTTGCCCTGGAGTGGGGCGACAAAGTTCGTCGGACGGGAAAAAGAACTCGCACATCTCCACCAACTATTGCAGGAAAATGACTCTGTGGCAATAGCCGCCGTTGTGGGTATGGGTGGTGTGGGTAAAACTGAACTAGCGTTGCAATATGCACTTAAGCACCGCGAATTTTACTCTGGTGGGATTTGCTGGTGTGGTGTCAAAAGCGGTGATGTCGGTTTGCAGGTGGTGCAATTTGCTCGCATTCACCTAGAATTAAACCCCTTGACAGATTTGGATTTAGTCGGGCAGGTGAAATACTGTTGGCAGCGCTGGCGTGAGGGTAATGTGTTGTTAGTGCTGGATGATGTCACTATATATAAGGAAATTCAGCCGTATTTACCGCCGTCATCCACCCGCTTTAAGGTGCTGATGACAACCAGAAAGCACTTCGGGCAGATTCAGAAATTATCATTAGATGTCCTGCAACCACAAGCCGCACTGGAGTTGTTGCGAAAACTCGTTGGGGATGAACGGGCTGACCTAACCCCCCTACCCCCTTCCCTGCAAGGGAAGGGGGAGTCTGGCTCCCCTACCCTCGCAGGGGAGGGGTTGGGGGAGAGGTCAATCGGTGAAGTGGTAGCCTTGCAACTGTGTGAAAGGTTGGGATATTTGCCTTTAGGGTTAGAGTTAGTAGGACGGTATTTAGCAAGAAAAGAGGATTTGTCCCTCACAGAAATGTTGCAAAGGTTGGAGAAAAAGAAACTCAAAGAGCGTTCTTTGTCTGAGCCAGAAGAAAACATGACAGCACAGCGGGGTGTAGAAGCAGCCTTTGAGTTAAGTTGGGATGAATTAAACGACACAGATAAGCAGCTGGCGTGTTTGCTGAGTTTATTTGCTGCTGCACCGATACCTTGGGAGTTGGTAGAATCTTGTTTACCCGATGTGGATGCAGAAGAGTTAGAAGAAAGTCGGGATGATCAACTGCTGAATTTGCATTTACTACAGCGTAAGTCCAAGGGAATTTATCAACTGCATCCACTGCTGCGCGAATTTTTTCAAGCGAAGTTAGAAGCACCACCTTTTGAGCAAAATTCGGGGGATCTTAAACAAGCTTTTGCTAGAGTGATGATAGCAGTAGCCAAGGATATTCCTCAAGATATGACCTTTGAGTTAATCACTGCTGTCTCCTCCGCCATACCTCATTTAGCAGAAGTAGCGAACAATCTCATTCAATGTATTAGCGATGAGGATTTAATCTGGGTTTTCGTCACTAACGGTCGATTTTACAAAGATCAGGGGTTGTATGACCAGGCAGAACCTTGGTTAAAGCAGTGTATCGAGGTCACAAAAAAACGCTTGGGAGAGGAACATCCCTCTGTTGCAGCTAGCCTCAACAACCTGGCGTATCTCTACCGTTCCCAAGGACGTTACAGTGAAGCCGAACCGTTGTACCTCGAAGCTTTGGAACTAAGGCGATGCCTGTTGGGAGAAGAACATCCCTCTGTTGCACAAAGCCTCAACAACCTGGCGGCACTCTACTACTCCCAAGGACGTTACACTGAAGTTGAACCGTTGTACCTCAAAGCTTTGGAACTAACGCGACGCGTGTTGGGAGAAGAACATCCCTCTGTTGCAACTAGCCTCAACAACCTGGCGTATCTCTACAACTCCCAAGGACGTTACAGTGAAGCTGAACCGTTATACCTCGAAGCTTTAGAACTAAAGCGATGTCTGTTGGGAGAAGAACATCCCTCTGTTGCAACTAGCCTCAACAACCTGGCGTATCTCTACAACTCCCAAGGACGTTACAGTGAAGCTGAACCGTTATACCTCGAAGCTTTAGAACTAAAGCGATGCCTGTTGGGAGAAGAACATCCCTCTGTTGCAACTAGCCTCAACAACTTGGCGGCACTCTATGATTCCCAAGGACGTTACACTGAAGTTGAACCGTTGTTCAAACAAGCTTTGGAACTAAAGCGACGCCTGCTGGGAGAAGAACATCCCTCTGTTGCAGAAAGCCTCAACAACCTGGCATCACTCTACAACTCCCAAGGACGTTACACTGAAGCCGAACCGTTGTACAAACAAGCTTTGGATATTTTTGAGCGACGGTTAGGGGTGGATCACCCCCACACTATCACTGTTCGTAAAAATCTGGCAATTCTTCGCGCTAAATTGACTTCTGAGGAGTAAAATTCAACTTCTCAGCCTCAAGTTGAAGTTCTCAACTCGGATTTTGCACCCTCAGAAGCTCAACTTTCACCCTCAGAAGCTCAACGTTCACCCTCAGAAGCTCATCGTTCACCTTCAGAAGCTCAACGTTCACCTTCAGAAGCTCAACTTTCACCTTCAGAGGCTCAACTTTCACCCTCAGAGGCTCAACTTTCGTGTTCTGAACTCGGATGATGAACCTCAAAGCTTGAATTATGAACTTCTGAGGTTGAATAATGCTGTTACACAGTCAATTTTCCACCTAAAAGCATTAAACCAGGAAAAGCGATCGCCTTTTTCTGCTGTGCCATCGCGCATCATATTTAAAATAAATATACAAAGCCCAATTATGAAGATAAAAGTCGTATTCTAACCTAGTGATGAAGGCGGATACACCGTCTATGTATCTTCGCTTTGAGGGTAAGGGCAATACGCAACATCAACAATAATTTACATCATCAGCAATGCTCTACTAAAACTTATTTGAGCAAAAGTACTTAAAATAACTTTAATTGCGTAAAATCACTAAATACTGTCAGTATGCAAACGTCTTTTTCTTAAGCTAAAAAGCCTCATAAATTCACTTCAACTTTACCTGATTGAAGTAGTAAAAAACTAAATTAGCTAATGAAAGGACTGAATCTGTTGAAAGTAAACAGAAAAAAGCATAACATCAAAACTTAGAGATAAAATCATGACAGTAATTATCAAAAAAATCTTGGTTGGCGCAACGGTAGCAGCAAGCATGAGTGCGATCGCTTCAACTCCAGCTTTTGCTACGAACCTTACCAAACCTACTAATATTCAATTCACCACCAACGGTGTCAATAACACAGATGCGAATAAAGCTAATATCAATACCTGGACTTATGGTTCTGCCCAATCCGATAACACTGGCATCGGTGGTGTGAACCGACAAGTTTTAAACGATTACAACAACAAAGGTAATATTGATAAAGCGATCGCAGCTTTAACAGATAACGATAGCGCTACTAACGTTGAACTGTTTACAAATGGTGAAACTGTCAAAGACCATGTTGGCTTCACTGCTAATTTAGGAAAGAACACCATCAAGGTTGAGAGTGTCACTAAGGCTGACTGGGCTGATGGTACATTAGCAACGGCATGGTTAAAAGGCTTTGGCAATGCTTACAGTGGATTATTATTAAGCATCCCGACAACTCCTGGTTCTAACTTGCTCAAAGATTTTAATAATAACTTTGGTTCTCTAGTTACCGTTCTCAAAACCAACGGCTTAGGCTCGGCAGGCGATGCTAATATTGGCGATATTGCTTACAACGAAAAAACTGGTAATTTGAAAATTGATTTAGTTGGACACTTAGATATAGCTGGAAAATATGTAGATACCAGAATAAAAATTAAACAGGGTAACAACTTAATAGATAACCTGGCTTATGGTAAAGGTACATCGCCTGACTTAGCCCGTAACTCTACAGGAAATGTAATCTTTGATGCGATGCTGTTTAATTTAGCCAAAACAGCATTCATAACAAATACACCATTCCAAATGAGTGAAATTGCCAAAATAACTTTCAATGATAAAGTTGACTATGCTTTTGGCTTTAAAGCTACAGAATCAGGTGCAATTGCAGGCGATCGCAATAAAACAAACGATACTACATCTCACACCGGTATCTACTCTTGGAATAAGACTTACAAGACTGTACCCGAACCTTCTGCATTATTCGGTTTAGTAGCTGTTGGTGGTTTAGTAGTTGCTTCCCGACGCAAGCGTGTGAAAAACGCATAGGTTTTGTATTTCACAGTTTGCTAAATTTAATAATTTGATTTTGGCAGCTTTTCAGCAACTGAATTGAAATAAATGCGGTGTGACGACAGATTGCATAAAGCAGTTTTAGCAGTCATCAATTAATTAGAAATTTCAATTAGGGGTAGAACTGAAGTTTTACCCCTACTTGCTTTTTATATTAGTTTCTTATTTGCCTCGTTCCCAGTAAGAGACTGGGAATGCATTTATTTATGTGGGCTGTCTCGACACTAACCACATTGGTGAGGCAGCAACCCACTTAAATTACACTCCCATGCAGAGCATAGGAGCGACAAAAGCGAGAAAATAACTGAATTTCCCCGCATACAAAAAGACCCCTAGTATTTCTACCAGGGGTTAACACGATTACCATTTCACTTTTACTTGATTCAATCGAGTAGTGATTTAGTACAAATTAGCCAACACTCGTTAATAACAACTCGCGTTTTTCTGTCTTGCGGACTACCACCTGTCCGTCGTCGTCAACGTCAACAATAGCTGCGTCTCCATCTACGACTTGACCGGATAGCATTGCTTCGGCGAGAGAATCTTCCAAAAGGCGCATAATCGCTCTACGTAACGGTCTAGCACCGTAGCTGGGGTCATAACCTTCTTGTACCACACGCTCTTTAAAGCGTTCTGTGACTTCTAAGGAAATTCCCTTTTCAGTTAAGCGACCAGCAACTTCTTTGAGCATGATTTCGGCGATTTCCTTGACTTCCTCTTTGTTCAACTGAGTGAAGACGATAATCTCATCCAGTCGGTTGAGGAACTCAGGACGGAAGTAAGCTTTTAGCTCTTCGTTCACCAAAGTTTTGATGCGGGTGTAATTTGCATCGGCTGCATTTTCGCTGAAATCGAAGCCCAAACCACCACCACCTTTTTCAATCACCTTAGAACCGATGTTAGAAGTCAAGATGATCAAAGTGTTCTTAAAGTCCACCTTGCGACCTTTCGCATCGCTGAGATGACCGTCATCTAGGATTTGCAGGAGCATATTGAATACATCGGGGTGCGCTTTTTCGATTTCATCGAAAAGCAGCACTGTGTAGGGTCTGCGGCGCACGGCTTCGGTTAGTTGTCCGCCTTCGTCGTATCCTACGTAACCAGGAGGCGAGCCAATTAACTTAGAAACGGTGTGGCGTTCCATGTATTCCGACATATCCAGACGAATCATCGCTTCTTCGGAACCGAAGAAGTAACTCGCTAAGGATTTTGCTAACTCGGTTTTACCAACTCCGGTGGGACCAGAGAAAATAAAGCTAGCAATTGGACGGTTGGGATTCTTTAAGCCAACTCTAGCGCGACGAATGGCGCGAGATACTGAGGTAACTGCTTGCTCTTGACCGATAAGCCGTTGGTGGAGAGTATCTTCTAAGTGTAGAAGCAACTCTGACTCAGATTCCGTCAGCTTGTTGACGGGTACACCAGTCCAGGAAGCTACGATTTGGGCGATGTCTTCCTCATCAACGATTCCGTGGAATGTCTCGGTTTGTGATTCTAATTGCAGTTGCGCTTCAATTTCTAACTCTTGATCGCGCATTTGTCCTGCTTTGTCAAAATCTTGGAGTCTGACGGCTTCGTCTTTAGCTTTGGAAACGCTGATTAATTGGCGCTTGAGTTCTTTGTTGGTAGAAGACATCGAGTTCCGCAAACGAACGCGAGAACCTGCTTCATCAATCAAGTCTATTGCTTTGTCTGGTAAGAAGCGATCGCTAATATAGCGGTCTGACAATTCAGCCGCAGCTTGTAGCGCTGCATCAGAAATTGTCACTCTGTGGTGCTGCTCGTAAACGCTCCGCAAGCCGTGTAGAATCTCAATGGTTTCCTGTACAGTGGGTTCCCCGACCATAATCGGTTGGAAACGACGCTCTAAAGCCGCATCGCGCTCGATGTGCTTGCGGTACTCGTCAAGTGTAGTTGCTCCCAAGCACTGAAGTTCACCTCGCGCCAATGCTGGCTTGAGAATATTAGAAGCATCCAAGCCGCCTTCTGTGCCACCTGCACCAACAAGCGTGTGAATTTCATCTATCACGAGGATGATATTACCCGCCGTGCGGACTTCCTCCATGATTTTCTTCAGGCGTTCTTCAAAATCGCCACGGAAGCGAGTACCTGACACTACCGATGCCATGTCTAGGCTGATAACTTGCTTGTCTTGCAAAATATCGGGCACATCTTGATTTATAATGCGTTGTGCTAGACCTTCGGCGATCGCTGTTTTGCCTACTCCTGGTTCGCCAACCAACACTGGGTTATTCTTGGTGCGGCGACCGAGAACTTGCACGGCACGCTCAATTTCTTTTTCCCGACCAACTACAGGGTCAATCTTGCCTTCTTTGGCTAGTTTGGTGAGATTTCTGCCAAACTCTTCTATACTCAGGTTTTGGGTGCGTTTTTGACCACCACCACCACCTGCGGTAACGCTTGTATCATCGCCCAAGCGGCGAATTACTGCACTGCGGATAGTCTGTAGTTCAACTCCCAGATTTTGCAGTACTTTGGCAGCGACACCCTCACCAGCTTCGGTCAATCCCAAAAGTAGATGTTCTGTGTTTATGTAGTTGTGTCCCAGACTGCGAGCTTCTTTAAATGATTGCTCAAACAGGCTTTTTACCTTAGGTGTAAAGGGAATTTCTGGTGGTACGAATCCAGTACCGCGACCAATAATTTTTTCTACTTCTCGACGTGCGTCTTTAAGGGTAACACCCAACTCAGTTAGCACTTTTGCAGCCACCCCAGTTCCTTCTCCCATCAAGCCCAGGAGAATCTGTTCTGTGCCGACAAAGTTGTGCCCCAGGCGCCGAGCTTCCTCCTGAGCTAACATAATTACTCTAATGGCTTCGGAAGTGAAGTGTTCAAACATAATGGGTTCTTGCTCCCTTGCTGCTTACGCTGAGAGTGAAAATAATCTTCACTCTTTTTAAACTTTCATGTATTTTCTTAAGGACAATGTATCTTTATTTAAACTGAAGTGGCAGTAGTGAGAGCCGTAAGGCTCAGGTGTGGTTGCCGTCTAATAGTAAAGTGCAGAGGCTGGAGAGCCTGTGGAAACTTAAAATTATAACTTTTGGCTCTTAAGCCTTTGCAAAAAAAATATCAAATTTTAAATCGGTGTAAATTATGACAGACGCATCCTTAGGTAAAGACCAACAACATCCGCTTTACAATCGCGATCGCCCTCTAATAGATATTTTACTATCTCAAGAGCCAACAGATTACAATTTGGCAGAACTTGCTAGGTTGCGAATACGTTATCAAGGCTTTCCAGGTGCGAGAGACATCCAACAGAGTTTAGATAAAGCCTTGCAGCAGTGGGGTTTGACGGAAGCGGAACTTTATGAGAAAACCCGCCAAATTCACAACTTTGGGAAGATTTACAAAAGTCGCGGCAAAAAAGAAGAACAAGATTGGAATTAGGTAATAGGGCATTGGGCATTGGGCATTGGGCATTGGGCATTGGGCATTGGGCATGGAAAGAATCCTATTAGAATAGAACGCGCATCACTTACAGCCGCTTCTTTAATTCCCATTGCCCATTGCCCAATTCTTAATTTTCAATGCCCATTGCCCATTGCCCATTGCCCAATGCCCCATACTTAGTTATCAGTTGTCAGGGTAAATCCCGTCTGCTCTGCCTGTTTAGACAGATGAATCTTCTTTTGTTGCTCTTTATACTCGCGCAATTGCTTCAATAAACGTGCTTGGGATGAAGTGGGACTACTTGAAATAATTGTGGTCTGTGGCTTTTTGGCAGCACTTTTAAAAGCAGTAGGTGACGTATTAATAATCATCACCTCTTGGGTCGTTGGGGTAGGAATAACGAAATCTGATTTATTAACAGATGCTTTAAAAGAGTCTAAAGTATCAGCAATTTGCATTTGCTGTTGCATCTGTTCTGTGGAAGAAACCAAAGTACTTAAACCATTCACCAATTGCCGCAAATTATTTCTAAAAGCGGGATCGCCAGTCAACTCATCTAAATCAGATGTAATTTTTTGGGTGTTTTCAAATGTTACCCGTGCCGAATCCAAAGTTTGTTGCAATAGCAGTCGGTTATTTGGATCGTTTAAAGTTTTAGTAGCATCGCGTAAAGTTGTTGACGCTTCCGCTGCATTTGCCGAGAGAGTTTCTAAATTTTCTAGTAATTTTCCTTGAGTGAACCGATTAACACTTGGTGATAAGCTGCCGACTGTAGTGCGTAGTTGATTGCTGGCTTGGCTAAGATTATTTAATGTACCAACTAGCGTCGAGCGATTTGTTACCACCAAGTTATCGAGATTTGTTACCAAACTTTTTGCTTGATTTGCAGTCGAACTAATAGTTTTTGCGGTTGTACTAAATTCAGTTGCAGTTGTGCTAAATTGTCTTGCGGTCGTACCGAATTGATTTACTGTTTGATCAGCGGAGGTACTAAGTTTATCTGTTGCCCGTTGCACTGAATTAGCTGTGGCGGAAAATGTGCCTAATTGTTGTTGTGCGTTTTTGCTCAAAACCTGGAGTTCTCGACTTAAACCCGCGACACTGGCAGCTGCTTGAGAGGCGTTTTCTAGGGTTTTATTGACATTGTTATAAAAGTTAGGGTTACTATATGCAACAGATAGCGCAGTTGAACTGCGAATAAGCTCATCAACGCTGATGCCAACCTGACCTTTTAAGCGAGAGCCATTACAGAGGATGATTTGGGGATTGCAATTTTTGTCTGTGGGTTTTGCGACATCAGTTGCTTGAATTAACGTTGCTTTTGGTGTGATGTCGATAATGCTTTCGCTAATCAAACCGGATTGATTAGCTTCAACTAATACATCACGGGGAATTCTCAAGTTAGGTTGAGAAATATCAACTTCGACTTCAACGTTATTTAAACCAGGTTGAATTTTGGAAATACTCCCTACTTTCACACCGCGATAGCGAACAAGTGTTCCCCTTTGCATTCCGGTAGCGTTAGCAAACTCGATAATAACTTTGTATGAACGTTGAGATGTAGTAACTCTATTCAACCACAGCAGAATCAGTCCAAATACTCCTAATCCTGCCAAAAGCAATAACCCTACAGAACCTTCTCTAAATGTTCGCGATCGCATTTTTCTCCTTCTGCCATCTAGCCGACATGAATGGGTCCTTGCACACTCCCACTGAGAAATTGTCTAATTAAAGGATGTTCTGTTTTCTCAAGTTCATCTATACTACCTTGCCACTGCACTTTACCTTGATACAGAAAAATAACTCTATCAGCCGTACGACGAATAGTACTGTCTTGGTGGGTAACAATGGCATAAGTACCACAGACTCCCTGAGTACATTGTAATTGGCGAATTAAATCTTCTATTACGGTCGAGGCAATTGGGTCAAGTCCGGCTGTAGGCTCGTCGTATAGTAAGATTGCTGGACCGTCTTTTGGATTGTCTGGGTTGGAGACAACCGCACGCGCAAAACTGACACGTTTCCGCATTCCTCCGGAAAGTTCACTAGGGTAGAGCGAACCGATTCCTGGCAAACCTACCATGTCCAATTTTTCCTCAACCAGCTCTCGAATGCGCGATCGCGGTATCTTTGAGTATTGATAAAGTAAAAACCCCACATTTTGCTCGACTGTCAATGAATCGAATAATGCTGCTTGTTGAAACACCATCCCAATGCCAACCGGATCAACACCATCTTCTATCAAACCTTGTCGCCGTACCCCTTGCACATAAATTTCTCCTGCATCGGGAGCCGTTAATCCTGCAATTACCCGTAAAATAGTTGATTTACCAGTACCGCTAGGACCAATAATTCCTAATGCTTCTCCCTGGTAAATTGTCAAGTCTACATTGTCTAAAACTTTATTGTCACCAAACGACTTAGAAACACCTTTAAGTTCAATCAGTGGTTTATTCATTGGGCATGGGGAATTGGGCAATGGGCATGGGGCAATGGGCAATGGGCATTGGGCAATGGGCATTGGCCAATGGGCAATGGGCATGGGGCAAATAACCACTAACCACTAACCACTAACAAATAACCATTAACAACTAACAACTAACAAAAATGCAAGATTGTGATGTCATACTCATTGGTAGCGGTATAGGCTCTTTGTGTGCTGCTGGATTACTTGCACGTTATGGTAAGCGAGTAATTGTTTGTGAAAGCCACACAATTGCTGGTGGTGCCGCTCATAGCTTCAGACGACGAAAATTTGAATTTGATTCCGGTCCCTCTTTCTATTGTGGTCTGACTGATGCCCAGAGTTTAAATCCTCTCAAACAAGTTCTTGATGTTTTAGGCGAATCCCTTTCATGTGTGTCTTACGATCCTTTAGGACATTATCACCTTCCTGAAGGCACTTTTGCAGTTTATAGCAATACTGAGCGTTACCGTCATGAGGTGGAAAAAATTACGCCTCAAGGTGCTAAAGAATTAAAGCGGTTTGAAGAACGTTTGCTATCGCTTTATGAAGGCATGAAAGGCATTCCTACTTTAGCTTTGAAAACAGATTGGCAGATGATTTTGGTGTTAGTAAGACGTTATTTGCCATCTTTAACAAAAATGCTCCCCAATTTGCCGATTGTTCAAGCTTCTGTGGGCAGTGTGATGGATGCAACAGTGCAAGATGCTTGGGTGCGACGGCTCATTGATTTGGAATGCTTTTTACTCTCTGGTTTAAAGGCACATGGTACTATTGCGCCAGAGGTAGCTTTTATGTTAGGTGAACGTTCCCGCTGCGGAGTTGAATATCCTGTGGGAGGCAGTGCGGCAATTGTTAATGCTTTGGTGCGGGGATTAGAAAAGTTTAATGGGAAGTTGCGGCTAGGATGTCACGTGGAACGGATTTTAATAGAGTCTGGCAAAGCTGTTGGTGTCAGGTTACAAAATGGTGAAATTCTCAAAGCGCCTGTGGTAATTTCTAATGCCACGATTTGGGATACTTACACTAAGTTGTTGCGTCCGGAAGACTTACCCGCATCTTACAGGCAAGTTTCGCTAGATACACCAAGGGTAGATAGTTTTATGCATTTACACTTAGGCATTCGTGGTGAAGGCTTAGAGAATTTGGCGTTGCATAATCGCGGTATGAATCATTCCGGAACTGGAACATCCCAGAATTTTAGATAGTGGAGTAATAATCGAATTGAGTATTTCAGCATTTCTACTGATTTGGAATAACATAGCGTCT
>JAESFM010000286.1_pt1 | contig 11568 bp, 10 predicted proteins | sample 9266171 | NCBI WGS metagenome assembly JAESFM01 (sample SAMN14505069, study PRJNA617099) | algae metagenome | isolation source: Hassallia sp. WJT32-NPBG1 and co-occurring heterotrophs from well developed... | place: USA: Mojave Desert, Joshua Tree National Park, California | collected 2006-06-22
GTGCAGCAACGGGACGATGCCTTCCGGAACGGTGATCAACACTTCGAGTTCGGCAGCTAAGGACATCGGGAATGCCGCCAGTTTCGGTGAGGAGCCTTCCCCTACCGTTTGATGCCGCTCCAGGCACTTGCCCGGTGCCAAACCGGAATTCACATGATGTTACCGTTCAGGAATGACATAGAATATCGAAATGAGATTTATATCTCGTTATGATTTACGCATCCATTCCAAACCTCATGTGCGGAGGATCTGATCATGGTGCTGACTCGTAGCGAGATGGACCGGAAGATCGACGAGCACTTCAGCTTCGAAGCCAATGACGATGTCGAGGGCGTTCTGGCGACGCTGTCGCCCGATGTCGAGCACGACATCGTCGGCTGGCCGTCCGGCCCGACCCGTGGCCGCGCCGGCGCACGCGCCTTCTACCAAAGCCTGTTCGCTGACTTGTCCGAAAGCAAGATCGACTGCATCAGGCGGCTCTACGGCGATGATTTCGTAGTAGACGAGGCCTTGTGGCGGGGCAGGGCACCGGGCAGGCCGTTCGGTCTGCAAGGCAGCGACCGTCAGCTCGAGTTCCGCATGCTTCATGTCGTCGAATTCGCTGACAACGGCGATATCAGGCGCGAGAACGTGTGGATCGATCTCGCGGCTATCATCCGGCAACTGCCGCAGGCCTGATGTGACGGACACTGCGGGCACGGGCCGACCAAATCAGAGACGGCGCACGCGCAAGGACCTGCTTCAGGCGGCTTCGCGCCTCATGAAGCAGGGTCACCAGCCAAGCCTTGAGGAGATCGCCGAGGAAGCGCTCGTATCAAGGGCTACAGCCTACCGCTATTTTCCGAGCGTGGAGGCGCTTCTCCTCGAGGCGGCGTTCGATGTCGCCATCCCGGAAGCCGGCGATCTGTTTCCCGCTCAATCGTCGGGAGATCCTGTTTCGCGTCTGCAATGCGTTGATACGACTCTCCACGACATCATCCTCGCCAATGAAGCGGCACTTCGAACGATGCTGATATATTCCCTGCAGCAGAGAAGCAGGGGCGGGGAGGACGGAGAACCGCCCGCGCGCCAGGACCGTCGCACGCCCCTGATCAGGGCGGCTCTCGAGCCCGCCCGCAGCCAATTCAAGCCGGAACACCTGGAAGTCCTGATCAGGGCCCTGGCCCTGATCATCGGCACCGAAGCAATGGTGGTCTTCAAGGATGTTCTGCAACTGAACGATGAGGACAGTCGAAAGGTGAAGCGGTGGGCGATCCGGGCGCTGGTGGAAGCAGCAGGAAAGCCGGGTTCGAGCGTCTGAACAGGTCCCACTTCCCGACATTTGAGGATAGTCTCGCCTATTGTTCCAGAGGAAGCCGATCAGGACTGTATAAACTGACCGGCCGGTATTTCACCCCGACCTCCTGCATTCTGTCTCAGGATGCAGGGCCATCGAAGGAAGGCAGCGGACAAGGCAGGCGTGATGAGACCATGAGGCTGAGGATCCGAAGCACGCTGCTGTTCGCCATCGTGGCTCTGATGGCCTGCTCGCTGTCGGCTGTCTCGGCGGTCGTGCTGTTTCGTCATCTGGCCGTAGTTCAGACTGTTGCGGATCGCGAGATCGAGCAGGCTGCCAGCGACGTCGCCCACCGGGTTTCTCGCTTTCTCGAGAATGGTCCCGCGGTGCTCAACAGGGTCAAGTACTTCATCGAGCATCAGGGCGTCGCCCTGACCGATACCGGGCGCATGACGGATTATCTGGTGTCGGAGGCCGAGGCAAGTCCGGCGCTGACCTGGGTGAGCGTCAGCAGCGCCGATACGGGAGCGTTTCTTGGCGTCACCAGACGCGACGGCACGCTGGTGCTCAACCGTTCGGACCCGGCGGTCGATGGCGGTATCGCCCAGGAGTGGGAACTGCACGCGGATGGAACGCGGACTTCCCTGAAGACCGGACCGGGCGTGCCCTACAATCCCCGCGACAGGGCCTGGTTCATCCAGGGCATCGGCAGGAACAGGCCGAGCTGGACGGATCCCTACCAGTTCGCCGAAGGACCGGCGGGCATCTCGGCGGTGGTCGGCCTGAGGCATCCCGAAACAGGCAGATCCATGGCCGTTGCCACGGCCGACTTCCACCTGCACGGGATCGAAACCTTCCTGAGCGAGCTGCGCGTCGGGAATGGAGGCCGCGCCCTGATCGTCGCACCCAAGTCGACCAGCGGTCCCCTTGTGCTCGGTGCCGGAGCTGACCTCTCGGAGGAGATGAGGGCTGTGGTCACGGCGATTACTGCGCGTGTTGCAGTGGATCGTTCATCATCCCAGCATCCCACGGACCGCTCCGACGGTCTGTTCCGCGATACGATCGGCGGGGTCATCGTTGATGGCCGCGCGCTTGCCGTCAGCGGTGGGCTGTTCTGGGAACTGGTGGTCATGCTGCCGCTCGCGGACGTCGAAGCGCCGATGTGGGCGGCCACGATGGCGGTCATCGTAACCGCTCTCATCTTCCTGGCGATCGGAGTCATCGCGGCGACGGCGATCGCCCATGCCATCTCCCGGCCCATTTGCCTGATCAACCAGGACCTGACGGAGATTGGCGAGCTGCGGTTTGCCAGCGCGGTACCGATTCGATCCTCCATCCGCGAGATCGATGCCATGGCGCGATCGCTGGTTCGCATGAAGGCCGCCCTGCGATCCTTCTCGATCTACGTGCCAATCGACGTTGTCCGGAGTGTCCTGACGAGCGGACAGGCAGCCGAACCGGGTGGTGAGTTACGCGTCCTGACCGTTCTGGTCTCGGACGTAGCCGGCTTCACCGGGATCGCCGAGAACATGCCGCCCAGGGAACTGGTGCGCCATTTGGGCAACTATTTCGATGTGCTGGAGCAGGCTGTCGAGGATGGCGGCGGAATTGTCGACAAGTTCGTCGGCGACGGCATGCTCGCCTTCTTCAATGCACCGCACCGCGTCCCTGATCATCCCGCGCGGGCGTGCGAAGCAGCGCTTGCCGCACAACGATCGCTTGACCGGCTCAATCACGCTGTGGACGGTGCGCCGCCGTTTCCCACGCGCATCGGTCTGGCTACGGGAGAGGTTCCGGTCGGCAACATCGGTACCGCGCGGCGCCTGTCGTACACGGTGATCGGGGACACGGTGAATTTGGCATGCCGGCTGGAGATGCTGAACAAGGCATACGGGACCAGCATACTGGCGACCGGTGAGGTGCGGCACGCCGCCGGCAGTGAGTTCGAGTGGCGCCACCTTGACCGGGTGACGGTTCCCGGGCGGTTGGAGCCTTTGGAGCTCCATGAGCTGCTGGGCCGCAGGGGCGATATTGATGCCGCCACACTCGTGGTTCGGGATCTGCATGAGGGTGCCGTGCAGGATCTGGTTGCCGGCCGGTTTGACGAGGCCGAGCGGGGCTTCCGCGCCATCCTCGACAGGGCGCCGGATGACCGCCCGGCCCGGTACCTTCTCGAACACACCATGATCATGCGAACGGAACTTGGCGGGACAATGCCATCAGGAGACTGGCGCGGCGTGCACGTTCATCGAACCAAGATGTGATTGGGCTGACATGAGGATTGCGAGGGCTGCAGGGTGCTGATCTGATTGATAATGATTTGTAAGCTTGATTGTCCGCCATGACGGAGAATTGAGCTTGCACATGAGTAATGGTCTGATCTGACATACTCATGATTTCCTAACCATAAGAAAATGGCAGCATTTTCAGTAACTTTATCATTGTGGTCAAACCGATTATTGGACACGATAAAGGCACTTGGCAAAATGTGAATATGAATCCATATTCCGGAAATACTTATAACTGGCGCCAGAACAGCAATGGATATCATGAAGCAGAACAGCAGCCCCGACGCACCTATCGATGACCTTACTGCCCTTACTGTCGAAATCACGGCGGGGTACCTGCGGGGAAATCGCCTGCCTGCTGCCGGCATCCCGGAAGTGATCAGTCTGGTCCATGACGCGCTCCGCCAGCTTGGCCAACCGGTGGCGCCGGAGAAGGAGCCGCAACGACCGGCAGTGCCGATCCGCAAGTCGGTCACGGCCGAGTACATCGTCTGCCTGGAGGATGGCAGGAAGCTGAAGATGCTGAAACGCCATCTGCGCTCGACCTACGGCATGACGCCGGACGAGTACCGGGCGAAGTGGAACCTGCCAGCGGACTATCCCATGGTGGCCCCGGCCTATGCCGAGAAACGCAGCGAGTTCGCCAAGGCGATTGGTCTCGGCAGGAGCCGGTCCGAGCCTGAGTCTGAGCCTGAAGCAGCTCCGGCCAGGCGGGGTCGCCGCCGGGCAGCGGCGTAATCAGCACCACGAACCGGCGGGAGCAGGAACATTCCCGCCGGTGAGTTTGAGCTGATATTCCAAATCGAAGATGAGTGGCGCGGCTCTACTATTCAATTGACTCGGTTACTGGTAGTCAGCCAGAGCGGGCGGCGTGATCACCTGGAAATCAGCCAATCCTCCGGTTCTGGAACGATCAGGATGAGGCAGCTCCTGGCTCCTCTGTCGCGTCATCCGGCGGGAAGGGCTTTTCGCCGCGAGCAACCCGGTCGAGCAGGCGGCGGACGCCACGGGTCCGCTCGTCGGCCGCGGCGATCAGCCGGTCCAAGGCATCAAAATCGAAGCTCACTGCCGTGAGGCGCGCCGGCTCGACCGGATCCGCGTCCGGCGCCACCCCGGACTGGTCCGCCAGTTCAGCGAAAGGCGCGGTCAGGACCCGCTTCGGCCGTCCCCGTTGGCCTCCCCTGGCCCGGCGCCGGACGGCTGTCGTCTCGGCCCGGATCGGTAGCAGGCGCCTGAGGCCGTAGAGCCGCCGGGCGCCCCGCCCGGTCCGACCGGTAACCTCGGCGACGACTTCAAGTTGGACCAGGGCTTCCAGCATCCGCGATGCACCCTCGACCGAGCAGCCCAGCGCCTCGGCCAGAGCGGAAATGCTGAGCAGCGGCGAGGCTGCCAGCAGATCGACTGCGGCGGGCAGCCGGCTGTTTGATCGGGCGCCGGCACGATGATCGACCCGGAGCCGGGCCCCGCGCCACTCCCGTTCCATCGTCAGCAGCAGGTCACGGCCATCCGTAGCCTCGTTCCGGACCGCGTCGAGGAAGCGCACCGTGAAGCCGTCGGGATCGTCGGGTCCCGCCCTCAGGGCATCGCCGCCGGTGACGGCGGCCAGCGCGTGGATCGTGATTCCGCGGTCGCGCAGGTAGAGTGGCACGGCGGCGCGGATGGCGGGCCGGCTGCCCTGCCTCACCAGCCAGTCGAGCATGCCTTGGGCGGTGGCGACCAGCGCCGGCTGGCCACCGCCGCAGTCCCGCAGGCTGTCGAGGGCGATGTCGCGCAGGCGTTGCTGTTCGGGATCGGGTGCCGCCATCCAGGAGCGCAGCTCGATCGCGTAGTTCAGGCCGGCGATCTCGCGGCCGCGCTCGGGCGCCGAGGTGGTGTCGCCGAGCCGGAGCGGCAGGCCGTGGAGGTGGGCGGCGAGGCGGAACAGGTCGACCCTGCGGCCGTCGGCCTCGGCGTGGCGGCGGGCGGCGTCGAGCTCGCTCCAGAAAGTCCAGGCGCGCCGGAGCGGATTGCTGGCCAGGGCGGCGTCGAGGCGGCCGACGGCGACGGCAGCATCCTCCAGTGCCGTGACGATCCCGCCGGAGACGAACAGGTCAGCCATCCCTCCTCCCGCACCGGCATGCCATCACAGTCAAACCTTCCCTTAATCATATATTTCTCATTTTTATACAATAGGTTATCCAATCTTATCAACTCAAAATGTATTTGTATTGATAGACCTCTAATTTCAGCATGACATCTCATAACTTCCGATAACACCGCATTATTGGAACCAACTTGCCGAAGTCAAATTTTCACGGTACTCTTGGTTCGGCCGGCCCGAGCGGCCCGCTTTCGGTGGAGCTCGGAGCTTCGCTGCGCACGACCAAGCCTAAGGAGACGGACCATGGACCTGCACGACCTGATCGTCTCGAACCCCGATCTCCTAGGCGGCGAGCCCTGCTTCCGCGGCACCCGGGTGCCGGTCGCGACGCTGTTCGACAACTTGGCCGACGGCGTCGCGCTCGACCAGATCCTTGCCGAGTGGCCCAGCCTCAGCCGTGCCGACGTCGTCGCCGTGCTCGCCCTAGCCGGCCAGTACGTCCGCCGCGCGGCGGCCTGAGCCGTGCGCATCCTGATCGACGAGTGCCTGCCGACGCGCTGCCGCACCTGGTTCCCCAATCACATCGTCGAGACGATCGAGTTTCGCGGCTGGAAGGGCGTCCTCAATGGCGCCCTACTCGCCCGCGCCGTCGAGGCCGGTTTCGAGGTGCTGCTGACCGCCGATCGGATGATGTATCGGCAGCACGACTTCAGCAGGCTGCCGCTGGCGGTCGTGGTAACACCCGGCAACCGGCTGAGCATCCTCAACGAACTGAGGGACGCCATCGCCGCAGCGGTCGAGCAGGCCACCCCAGGTGACTATGTCGAGGTGCCAGGGTCTAAGGTCGCCGACGAGCCCCCTGACAAATTGGAAGCAGCGCCGTGACCAGCCATTCCCTCCCCGAGCTGCCGGATCAGCCCGTCACACTTCGGACCAGCGGAGCCGTCGATCGTCTCACCGCGACTGCGGAGAAAGCGAAGCAGTATGCCGAGCGCGCCCGCTCGACCAACACCCGACGGGCTTACAAGGCGGACTGGGACCACTTCGCCGCCTTCTGCGACAGCCACGACCTGACGGCCCTGCCGGCGGCGCCGGAAACCCTCGGCCTTTACCTGACCGAGCTGGCCGAGACCGGCTACAAGGCTGCCACGCTGCAGCGACGCCTTTCCGCCATCCGCGAGGCCCATCGGATTGCCCGGCACATCCTGGATACCGGCCACCCCGCCGTCCGTGAGGTCTGGCGCGGCATCCGTGGCGTGATCGGCACAGCGAAAACCCCGAAGGCTCCGGCAGTCGGCGCCGACATCCTGGCTATGCTCGCTACTCTGGGCGATACCACTGCCGACCGGCGCGACCGCGCCCTGCTGCTGCTCGGCTTCGCCTCGGCGCTGCGCCGCTCCGAGCTGGTCGGCCTGGACGCCGGGCCTGGCCAGACGCCGGGCGATCATGCCGGTTACGGCTGGATCGAGTTCTGCGACGAGGGCATCCGGATCCGGCTTGCCCGTTCCAAGACTGACCAGCAAGGGGAGGGGCGTTCGATCGGCGTGCCCTTCGGCGTCCATCCCGACACCTGCCCGGTAGCCGCGGTCCGGGCCTGGCTTGACCACGCTGGTATCGTCCACGGTCCGCTGTTCCGCCCGGTCGGTCGGGCCGGTACCATTCGGCTGGACCGCCTGACTGATCGCTCGGTCGCCCTGATCGTCAAGCGCGCTGCCGAAGCGGCAGGGCTCGACCCGGCCGGCTACGCCGGTCACAGTCTACGCAGCGGTCACGCCACCACGGTCGCGATGAATGATGGCGACGAGCGCACCATCCAGGCCCAACTCGGCCATGCCAGCGCTGAGATGACCCGCCGATACATCCGCGAAGCCAACATCTTCCGGCGCAGCTCCGCCGGAAAGCTTGGGCTTTGAAAGGCAGGCGTCCTCGTCGCTGTCGACCATGCTCCCATCTTCCAGTGCGCCATGACGTGCCAATTTTCCTGGTAGCCCTCGGGGCACCTGTCCAGGCCACCACACCGCAGCTACAAGAATAATTTTTTTCAGCTGCATCCAAATGCCTGAGCTTTGCAGTAGCTGGTCTAGGACGCGTTTTCCAGGGCGTCCTGCCATGTGAGGAAATGCCGCCGATGTCGGTTACTGCAAATCCGTGTTCATCATCGTGCTCACACCATCGACAATAGGTGCCGCGCTGCGCAGTAACACGCCGAGCAAAGGACTACTCGGCAAGTTGTTTCTCTTGGCTGTAACAATCAGAATACGTGGGAGGCACTGATGCAAATTCGACGGAGAGCGCTGCCGGCTGCCGGTCTTGCGCTGACCGCATGGTTGTCTGCGGGGTATGCCGATGCTTCCAGTCACCGGGAGGCGCCGTTCATCAGCGGGCTGCCGAAGGTCGACGGGACAGACTTCTACATGTTCCGCAGCTATGAGGCCGGCCGGGAAGACTATGTCACGCTGGTCGCCAACTATCTGCCGCTGCAGGATGCCTATGGCGGCCCGAACTACTTCATGCTCGATCCCAATGCCGTTTACGAGATCAAGATCGACAACGACGGCGATGCGAAAGAGGACATAACGTTCCAGTTTCGCTTCAATCGACAAGCCAGGGACATAACACTTTCCGTGGGCGGCGAGGACGTCGCGGTGCCGGTGATCAACGTCGGCCAGATCGGGAAGAGCGGCGATCCGAAAGACACCGGCAATCTGAACGTTGAGGAGTTCTTCCACGCCGCCATCATCCAGAATGGCCGGGAAGGTGGCTTCAAGAGCATCACCAACGCTGCGACGCGTGACCGGAGATTCCTCAAGCCGGTCGACAATATCGGCACTAAAACCCTGCCCGACTACGAGGCCTATGCCAACGCGCACATCTACAACGTCGCCCTGCCGGGCTGCGGCAATGGCAGGATGTTCGTCGGCCAGCGAAAGGAGCCGTTTGCCGTCAACCTCGGAGAAACCTTCGACCTGGTCAACATCGCGAACCCGGTCGGCGAGGAATTCAGTGCCGCCGAGCAGAGCGACCTCAACGACAAGAACATCACATCCCTCATTCTTGAAGTGCCGATCTCCTGCCTTGTCGACAAGGACCCGGTGATTGCCGGCTGGACGACAGCGAGCATCAAGCTGGACCGGGACCTCGATAATGGTGGCAAGGGCAGCAAACGAGGCGAGCGCGAGCCGGAGATGGTCCAGGTGTCCAGGCTCGGCCATCCCCTGGTCAACGAACTCGTGATCGGCCTCAAGGATAAGGACAAGTTCAACGGCAGTCGGCCGTTCAGCGATGCCCAGTTCGCGACCTATGTCACCAATCCGACCCTGCCGGAAATTCTCGAGCTGCTGTTTGGCCCGGCCGGCGTTCGCGCTCCTGATCTGTTTCCGCGCACCGACCTGGTCGCCACCTTCCTGACCGGCATCGAGGGCGTCAATCAGCAGGCCAACGGACGTCCCGCGGAAATGCTGCGGCTGAATACGAAGACTGAGCCCACTCCTGCGGCCTCGCAGAACAGGCTGGGCGTGATTGGCGGCGATGCCGCTGGCTTTCCCAATGGCCGCCGTCCGGGCGATGATGTCGTTGATATCTCGCTGCGCGTCGCCATGGGCCGCCTGATTTCCCTTGGCCTGTTCGGCGATCCGGCCAAGGCTCCCTCGGGCGCGCTGGACTTCACTGACGGAGCCATCACTGGTGCCGCCGACTTCAAGGCCGCTTTCCCGTACCTCATGACCCCGATTGCCGGATCGCCCTCCATGGCAGCGGCGCCTGAGGTCGCGAAGGTAACTCCGTAATCAGTCGCTAAGTCTGACTTCCGCTCCGCCCTGAGCCGAATGCCCCTGGGACACGGCTGGGGGTGGAGCGCCCAGTTCGCAGCCTGCACTTCCAGACGGACGATCCAACCAGGAGGCCAAGCGTGAGCCTTATCGCCGCAATGACTGGGAACCGTGGTGCCCCCAAGCCCCCACGCCACCGGCGCCTTGTCACCGCCGTCGTCGTGCTCACCCTTGTCAGTTGGGGCTCGTCCGGCGTCCCGGCAGCTCCCTTTCACCCCAGCAATGAGGCTCAGATCCTGGAGCACCTGCCGGCGGCCGGCACTGAACAGATGCGCCAGTTGCGGCAACTCCGTGGCCGGCTCGCGGACCAGCCGGAGAATATTGACCTCGCTGTCCACCTTGCCCGGCTCTATCTTGAACTCGGCCGCGCCGAGGGCGATCCGCGCTATTACGGCTATGCGCAGGCGGCGCTGCTGCCCTGGTGGGATCAGCCGGCACCGCCGCCGGACATTCTGTTGCTGCGTGCCACTCTGCGGCAAAGCCAGCATGATTTCCCCGGTGCGCTGGCTGATCTCTCACAGGTGCTCGACCAGGATCCGCGTAATGCCCAGGCCTGGCTGACGCGGGCTGTGATCCTGCGCGTGACCGGCGATTTTGCCGAAGCTCGGCGCGCCTGTGCGCATCTGGTGAGGCTGGCCAGCGCTTTGATCAGCACCGCCTGCATCGCCGATATCGCCAGCCTGAACGGCGATGGTGAGCGAAGTTACCAGATCCTGCACCGGCAGTTCGGCCAAAGCGAGGGCATCAGCAATCCGGAGCGGCTGTGGGTACTCACATCCCTGGCGGAAACGGCAGCTCGGCTAGGCGATACGTCGGCAGCGGAGGCTCACTTCCGCACGGCCCTGTCGCTCGGTCTCCGGGATCCATACCTGCTTGGCGCCTACGCGGATTTCCTGCTCGACGAGGGCCGACCGGCGGAGGCCCGCGAGCTGGTAAGAGACGAGAGCAGGATCGATGGACTCGTGCTTCGACTGGCACTGGCAGAAGATGCCGTTGATGGAGGCCGTCGGACCGACATCAGCCAAACTGCCAGGATTCGGGACCTTCAGGCGCGGTTTGAAGCCAGCCATCGTCGCCAGGAAACTGTTCATCGCCGTGAGGAAGCCTGGTTCACGCTGAAGCTGCTGCGCGACCCGCCGAAAGCGCTCGGCATTGCCCTGGAAAATTGGGCAGTTCAGCGGGAACCCTGGGATGCCCGGATCGTGCTTGAAGCCGCTCTGGCAGCCGGCGACCGCGCGGCTGCGGAACCCGTTGTGAAATGGCTTGCAGCCTCGAGGCTACAGGATGTCCTCCTGGAGCCGCTGGTGGCACGGCTCAGGGGGACGCAACCATGAAACCACCAGCACTCCTGTGCCTGCTGCTGATTGTACTGATGCCGGCACCTGCCGTGGCGCACAAGCCGAGCGACAGCTATCTGACTTTGTCGGTCGAGAACGAAACGATCCAGGGGCAGTGGGACATTGCCCTGCGTGACCTGGACCATGCCGTCAGCCTCGACCTGAACAATGACGGGATGATCACGTGGGGCGAGTTGCAGGCCCGGCACAGTGCTATCGTCGCCTATGTGATGCCGCGCCTCGCCCTTCGCGCGGACGGTAGCGTCTGCGATACTCAGGTCACCGACCAGCTTGTGGACAATCATACCGACGGCGCCTACGCGGTGCTGCGCTTCGCGGCCAGGTGTCCGCTCGCACCCGAGATGCTCAAGGTCGGCTACGATCTGTTCTTCGGCCTGGACCCTCAGCATCGCGGTTTGCTGCGGTTGCTGTACGGCGGTGAGACCCGCAGCGCGATCTTCAGCCCGGTCAGCGCTCAGCAGAGTTTCGAGCTTGCCTCACCCGATCCCAGGGATCAGTTCCTGCAATTTGTCGAAGAGGGGATCTGGCATATCTGGATCGGGTTCGATCATATCCTGTTTCTGATCAGCCTGCTGCTGCCAGCCGTGCTTCGGCGGGTGGATGGTGGCTGGCAAGCCGCTGCCAATCTCCGCTCTGCCCTCTGGGATGTCCTGAAGATCGTCACGTCTTTCAGCGTGGCCCATTCAATCACCCTGACGCTGGCAGCGCTCGGCTTCCTCGCGATACCTTCCCGGCTGGT
>JAESFM010000287.1_pt1 | contig 11487 bp, 11 predicted proteins | sample 9266171 | NCBI WGS metagenome assembly JAESFM01 (sample SAMN14505069, study PRJNA617099) | algae metagenome | isolation source: Hassallia sp. WJT32-NPBG1 and co-occurring heterotrophs from well developed... | place: USA: Mojave Desert, Joshua Tree National Park, California | collected 2006-06-22
CGCACATCGTTGAGCACCGCGACCTGGGCCAGGAACGCGGCTCCCTCGACCGCCGCGGCGCCCTGCCGCGCCCCGTCCCAGCGCCCGACGCCATAGCCAGCACCGGCCACCAGCAGGCCGGCCATGGCCAGCATCGCCATCGTTATGAAGCCGGAGCGGCGCACGATCCGCGCGGCCTCCCGCTGGATAGCAACGCCCGCCGCCTGCGAAACGCGCTGGATCAGATCGGCCTCACCCTCCGGCGTCAGGCCACGGGCGCCACCCCTGACCGCCTCGCTGGCGGTTTCCGCCGTCTCCATGACGGTGACCAGCGCCAGGCGCAGCGGGCTGTCCTCCTCCATGCCCGCTCTGGCACAGAAGGTTTCGACGCGCTTGACCCCACCGTTCACGGCAGCCAGCCTGCCTGAGCCGCCCGCTCACCCTCGAGGTCGCGCAACCACTTCCGGACCATGAAGGCATATGTGGGATCGAGCGGCTTGCCGGAGGCCCCCTTCGCCCCCGCCGCAGCACCATAGAAGCCGAGGCCGGACCTGCGGACCAGATCCATGCAGGCCAGCCGCTTCATCAGGACCGGCACCGCTCCGGCGGCAACCATCCCGCCAACACCGGGATCACCCAGCGTCGCCTCGAACGCGCCCGCCATGGTCCGGCCTTCCCTGACGACCCCCTCGTTCATTACCAGGAAGGTGCGCTTCGGCCGGTAGTACCCTGCCTCCCAGATGGAGAGGACGTGCTTCAGGTCCTCCTCCTCGGGGCCGAGGAAATAGAGCGCCAGCGGCTCGATGCCGTACTCCCCGCAGAACTCGACGAGCAGGAGGTCGCGGCCATACTCCTGAAGCACCCGGTCGCCTCCGCCGAGGTCGAGCACGGCCGAGCGCCTCTCCTCGACCATGCGGTTCAAGATACCAGACAACCACTCCTTGAGGTCCGGCAACTCGTCGGTCGCTGGAGATGTTGCCTCGGGGAACAGGCCGGCCAATGTCCTGGAGCGCGTGTCGCCGTCGGCCACGATGACGTCGCGGCCCTGGTTCCGTGCCCGCCACACCAGTTCGGAAAGCCCGGTCGACTTGCCACCGAAACCACGCCCCAGCCCGACCGCGAGAACCGGAGCAGGCGCTGTCTCCCCATCACCCTTCGCCATCATGGTTTCCTTCCTGATCGTTCATTGACCTTCGCTCGGAAGCGCGCCAGCACTTCGTCGGCGTTGATTGAATCTGGAGCTGCCCCTTCCGTCGGCACGACCAGCGCACTCCTCACGACCGGCGCACTCGTGGTGAACGTCGATTTCGCGCTAGCCTGCGCTTTTCCATGCCGACGTCGGACCTTGTGCCAGAGCTTGCGCACAGACTCTGGCTGCAGGGGCTGACCGTCCGTTGCTGTGAACCCACGGCTGGTCAGCACCGCCGTGACCCGATGCCAGTTCGGGCGCACCTCAGAGAACATCTCGAGCAACGCGTCATGGTTGCGGTACATCCACTGGAACAAGGGCGACCGGCGGCCACCGCCGCGTTCCCGCAGGGTCGCTTTCAGTTCCGCCAGCATGTTCGGCTCATCGGTGTCCGTCATGACGTAATCGCTCCCTGCTCGTCCCCGTGTCCTCGCCTGCTCGGAGTTATCAGAGTCACCGTTACCGCCCCTGCGTCGCCGCGCTCACCGTCAACGTTTCTTCCCCCTATCGTCACCGTGTCGTCAGTCTTTCGGGTCCATAAGCGACCTCAACCGTCCCTGTATCGTCCACTATTCGGATCTGTAAGCGTCGCCGTAATGGCCCCTGCGTTGTCCCATACTCGGAGCTATAAGCGTGCCGTTGTTTGCCTCTTCAGGCGGCCCTTAGCGGATACTGTCCCAGCAGGGAGGCGGTTAGTGCCTCATCGGGAGGCTGTGAACACGTCACTCGCCCGTTTCAGAGTGATCTTCAGGCACTTCTAGACTCCATCGATAAAGGCTTTGGTGTACTGACGGTTAGTCATGCAACTTTTGTAGCAAGAAAAAGGGAAACGCCGCGCTCACCTTGCTATCCTCCTGTTCTGACAGCTGATCTTGCGGGGCTTTGGGAGCCCAGTGCCGTGCTTGCGCCGTACGGTGTTTTGCGGCGGATAAGCGGCGTTCTCCGCATCCAGCGCCGCAGTCACGCGGCACCGGAAAGCTGCTATCCATGGGGCGTTTCAGGCGGCAGGGCGGCCAGACTGGCGACGATGACGTCCATGACACACTCCCCGCAATCCTGTTCTCGACCGATCCGCCAAAGGGGCAAGGCGGTCGGGATGCTCTTGGGTATCCCGACCGCCTTGCCAGGGCCAAAGTGCGGGAAATAGGTTTTGAGAGGGGGGCTATTGCAAGATGAAAGACGTGTCCCCGTGCCACGCTGAATCCCTCCTTTTCCCACGCGTTTGCTTGTCCCTGGCCAGTAGTCAATGTCCCTGATGTAGGGTAAGCTATACTACTGTGTTATGGTAGTCATAATCGGAGGGAATGTGAAGTGGCAGCGCGCGCTCTAATGGGTAGGACGAAAGACGATTTTATCGAGAAGTGGCTGAGACCGGCGCCGAAGGTGGAACCGCCAGCGAGCGGGCGGTTCCACCTGCCCGACCTCGGCAAATTGGCGGCGGCGCGGCGTGGTTCGGCGCGACTGTCCGGGGGCGAAGGATCGCCGTACCGCAGGCGGGTGGTGGTGATCGCCTACCATTACCGCATGGCCGGCACCGGACATTCCAAGTTGTACAGTCACCTGAACTACATCGAACGGCCGCGGGCGGGCGAGCGGGCGGTGACGCCAACCCTGATCGACGGCCGGAGCGATGCCGTCATGGGGCACTCGGTCATCAGCGCCTGGAAGGATGACCGCCACCACTTCCGCATCATCCTGGCGCCGGCCGACGGCCACCGGCTCGACATGACGGCCTATACCCGCGCGTACATGGCCGAGCTGGAGACGGCGCTGGGCACCCGGCTGGAGTGGATGGCCGGCATTCACGAGAAGGCGGACGCGGCGCATCCGATGAACCGGCACGCCCACATCGTGCTGCGCGGCATCGCCAGGGACGGTTCCGATCTAGTGATGCGGCGGGAATTCATCGTCCGTGAGATGCGCCGGATCGCCGAGGACCTGGCCACCCGACACCTGGGCCAGATGAGCCAGCGCGAGCTGGACGCGCATCTCGCGCGGCAGGCCGAGCGGCAGCGGACGGGCGAGCGCACCTACAACTCGGGGAGGCGTCCGGTGCGAGGAGACGGGCTGGGCCATGACTGACGTCAACCTGGGCCAGATCCTGGCCAACCCGGAGCCGTTCGTGCAGGCCACGCGGCTGTGGATCGAGAGCAACGCCACGCTGCTGGCCGGCTGCGCGGTGGGTGCACTGACGGCCGCTGGGGTTGCCGGGTTCGGTGTCGGCGCGGTGGTGGACCGCGTGCGCCAGTCAGCCGGGGACCGGCGCCGGTACGGCGGCGTCCGTGAGGCCAGGCACGCCGGTCTGCTGCGCAACCCGAAGCTGGAGTATTCCGGCATCCCCATGGGGCGGATCGGCCGCAGGCGCCTGTGCTGGGTCAACCAGGAGCCGGTGCTGGTGACCGGGGGCACGCGGTCGGGCAAGGGCGTCGGCGTGATCCGCCCGGCCTGCCTGACCTATGGCGGGCCGATGGTGATGTACGACGGCGGCAAGGGCGAGCTGTTCCGCGACACCTCAGGCTGGCGGAGCCGGTTCAGCCACGTGCTGAACCTCGACCTGACCAATCCGAACGGCGTCCACTTCAATTTCCTGGATGAGGTCGATCCAGCGAACCCGGTGGCTGGCGCCGACAACATCGCCAGGGCCGTGCCGCGCCCGGCCTATGCCGACGGCCATTTCGAGCCGGCGGCGGACCGGCTGATCGCCGCGGTGATCCTGCACGTGCTGCATGGGAAACCGAACGACAGGAAGAACATGGCCGAGGTCGTGCGCCTGATCGCCCAGGGCGACGTCGGCATGCGCCACATCGTCGGCAAGGCGGCGCACACCATCGCGGTCGACCGCATCAAAGGCCTGTTCGGCGGCAGCCTGTCCGGAGCCAGCGCCGAGGACGGCATGAGGTACCGGCAGAGCGTCTACAACAGCGCCCTGGTGCGGATGTCGGCGTTCGAGGACCCGGTCGTCGCCCAGATCACCAGCCGGTCCGATTTCAGGATGCGCGACCTGTTCCGGCTCAGTCCAGCCAACCGGCCGGTGTCGCTGTACCTGACGACGCCGGCCAGCGAGGACGACCGGCTGCGCCCGGTCATCTCCCTGTTCCTGTCGCTTCTGATCGGCGCCATCATGCGCGAGCAGCCGGCACGCGACGGCGAGCCGCGCTCGCTGCTGGTGATCGACGAGTTCGCCAGCCTGCGCCTGGAGATCCTGCAGACGGCCATCACCCGGATTGTCGGCTGCGGCGCCACGATGCTGCTGGGCGCCCAGTCGCTCAACGCCCTGCGGCAGCCGCCCTATGGACCGTACAACCAGTTCCGAGACAATATCCGCTGCCATGTCGCCTATGCGGCGAACGACGGCATGACCCAGCAGGAGATCTCGCAGTCCTGCGGCACCGTGTCCGAGCGGCGCAGCTCGGTCAGCCACAGTCGGCCGGCGGGAAGCTGGGGGCGGTCCCGCACCGAAACCCGGAGCGAGATCGAGCGGCCGGTGATCGAGCCGAGCAAGGTCCGATCGCTGCCCGACGGTGACGAGCTGGTGTTCATCACCGGCCAGCCGGTAATCCGCGCCCGCAAGATCCGCGACTTCAAGGACGCGGTCCTGAGGAAGCGCCTGAACCTGGCGCCGGCTCTGCTGCGGGGTGGGCCTGACGGCCAGTATCCCGACCTGCCCCACCCGCGGCGGCAGAGCATCTGGGCCGGCGTGATGGTCGATCGCCACCCACCGACCAGCAGCCGCGATGACGGCGGCGAGCTGCCGGAGCCGCCGGACTGGGCGGACAAACAGGACGTCCCTCCCAAGCAGGCCGCGGTCAAGCCAAAGCGCAAGCGCAAGCTGGCCATCGCTCCCGAAGGTGATCAATGAGGAAGGTGGAGTTCAAGCTGTACCTGACGCCCGAACTCGCGGACCAGGTGGCCGAGACGACGGCGCGGTTCCGTTCCGCCGGCCGCCAAGTTAGCCGCAACGAGGTGCTGGAACAGCTGATCGGGGACGGGTTCCGCCTGTGGCGGCGCGAGACCGAGGTAATCAGCCGGGTCGAGGCCAGCATCGCCGGGCTGATCGACCAGTCGGCCCGGCACGACCGGCTGCTGCGGTCGATCCTGCTGACCCTGGCCGATGGGGACATGGAGGAGTACCGCCGGGTGATTGAAACAATCGAGAAGGAGGGATCGAATGTGGCCTGATCCGATGACGGCGGATGCGCCGGGCACACTTGGCACGGACCTGACAACAGCCGACCGGGCGGAAAGCCTACGGCGCCGGCTGGAGGACCTGGAGGACGCCTATGGCCCGGCGATCCGCAGGGCGCGGCAGACACCGGGATGCACCGACATCGCGATGAATGAGGATGGTTCGATCTGGACAACGGTGGGTGGAACCACAGCACCCACCGGCGAGAGTCTGACCGGCCATGCGCCGCTGCGCATCGTTAACCTGGTTGCCGACATCGACAACCATCCGATCGAGAAGGCGGCGCTGTCGGCCAACCTACCGACCGGCGAACGGTTCGCAGCCCTGCTGCCGCCGACAGTGCGCCGGATAATCTTCTCAATCCGCCTGCCGCCAGGGCGGGTCTTCACGCTGGATGACTATGTCGCATCCGGCATCATGATCGAGGGTCAAGCCGACACCCTGCGCCGTGCGGTCTCTGAGCGGCGCAACATCCTGATCGTCGGCGGCACCGGCGCCGGCAAGAGCACGCTGGCGAACGCGCTGCTGGCCGAGCCGGATTTCCAAGTCAGCCGCACCTGCATCATCCAGGACCAGGACGAGCTCAAGTGCAGCGGTCCCAACGTGGTGCGGGCCTTCACCGGTGCGATGACGGCACGTGAGCTGGTGCGAGAGTTCCTGCGGCACAATCCCGACCGGATCGTAATCGGCGAGATCCGCGACGGCACCACAGCCCTGGAATGGATCGGGGCGAGCAATACCGGCCATCCCGGCGGTCTGTCCACCGCCCATGCCAACTCGGCCGCCCACGGCCTGTCGCGGATTTCCCGGCTGGTCGGCCAAGTTGCCGTCAACGTGCCTCATGCCGACATCGTCGAGGCGGTCGAGCTGGTCGCCTTTATCCAGCGGGAGCGGGACGGTTCGCGCCGGCTGGTCGAGGTCGCCAAGCCGGTGCGACACGACGGTGAGCGGTACAGGACCGGGCCCGCATGACATCGTTGCAAGGTATTCCATAATCTGTGACAATGACTACTGCATGACAGTAGTTACAAAATTGAGGAGTAGATCAATTCGTTCGATACGCAACTTAATCCTTCTGGCAGCCGCTGGCTTTGCCACGGCGCTCGCCGCTGATCCGGCGCTGGCCCAGTCTGCGGATGGCGGCGGCGACGCACGGTTTGGGCAACGCATGGGCGCGATGCTGAACTGGGCTTCCGGTGCGGGGGTGGCAGCCGCCCTGTTCAGTTTCCCGCCGGCCTGCGTCTTCCTGTTCATGCGCAACCGTCCACCGTGCCCGAAAACCCGGCTACCCACGGGATGTCGCGGATTTCCGGATTGACCGGCCGGATTGCGGTCACTGTGCCCGTGCCGGGATCGTCAAACCGGTGGGGCACGGCGGCGAGCGGAATAGGACTGAACCCGGAAGACATCGTTGCGGAAAATTCCATAATCTGTGACAATGACTACGGCAGTACAGTAGTCGCGAAATTGAGGAGTAGATCAATGCGTTCGATGCGCAAGTTCATCCTTCTGGCAGCGGTTGGTTCTGTCACGGCTCTCGCCGCCTATCCGGCGCTGGCCCAGTTCGCCGGCGGTGCCGCCGCTCCGTTCCAGCAGGGTATGTCGACCGTGCTGAACTGGGCTTTCATCGCCGGGGTGGCCGTCGCCCTGTTCAGCTTCCTGTTCGCCTGCGTCTCCCTGTTCATGCGCAACCTGATCGGCTTCGCCGGTGGTGTGCTGGGGGTGGTGATCGGCGGGGCGCTGATGGCCAACGCGCAGACGCTCGTTCAGTCGCTCACCGGCCTGACCAGCGCGTTCTGAGCCATGGAAACCGGGCGCACGTTCAAAAGCCTGGAAGAGCCGCCGAACTACTTCGGCTGCCACATCCATATCGCGCTGATCGCGATCCTGATGCCGGTGGCGGCCCTGCTGGGATTTTTGTTCCTCAATTGGCTGGTGGCGCTGCTGGTGGTGCTGTCCGCCCTCGGCATGTCGGCGGTCATCTTCGGTATCGGGGCCTGGCTGGGCCGAGGGCGGTCAGCGGCACCTGCTCAATGAGGAGCATTACCTCGATGTTTAGAACCGGGCTGAACCGGGGGGCTACCGTCGTCCCCCTCACCGAGCGATTGCCCTGGGCCTACTTCGCTGATCCGGGCATCGTGTTCCTGAAGTACGGCGGGTTCATGCGGACTCTCCGGTTCCGGGGCGGCGATGCCGCCAGCATGAGCGAGGCCGAGCTGATCGCGACCGTGCGCCGGCTCCATGACGCCCTGCGCCGGGTTCGCGGCCAGATGAGCCTCCACATCGAGGCCCGGCGGGTTCCGGCCTGCGGGTATCCAGGGGCCGACCTGTCCGATCAGGAGCGGCGGCGGCAGTGGCCCGATCCGGTCAGCTTCCTGTTCGACGAGGAGCGCCGTGACGCCTACGACGCAGCCGGCGCCCATTTCGAGACCCGGCGCACCATCACGTTCGTCTGGCGCTGCTCCAGGGCCTCGACCCGGCGGGCGCGGGCGCTGTTCGTGAGCGGCGGGTCCGGCCCCCAGGGCCGGGAAGGCAGCCGCGAGTTGCACGAGTTCCTCCAGGCCAGCGACACCGTCAAAGGCATGCTGGACGGCGTAATGAAGGAGTGCGCCTGGCTGGGCGACGACGACACCTTCAACTTCCTGCATGGGACGGTGAGCGTCAACCCGCATCGGGTGAAGCCGTCCTTCGGCAAGGCCAGGATTGATTACGACGTCGCCGACTGCCGGGTGGTCGGCGGCATGGCGCCGATGCTGGGCGACTGCCACATGCGCGTCATCAGCGTCAGGAACGCACCCGATACCATCCCGGCGGCCCTGGCGGCGTTAGACACCCTGCCGTTCGAGCATCGCTATGCCCTGCGCTGGATGGGTCTGGAACTCGGCGAGGGACTGCGCCGGATCGAACGCCAGTTCCAGGACTGGAAGATGCTGGGCATCGCCATGGTCCCGATGCTGATCGGGTACCTGCTGAAGTCGGATAGGCGGAAGGAGAACCAGGCGGCCAACGCCATGGCCGAGGATACCATCGAGGCCCTGTATGCCGCGCGCCGGGACGAGCTGACGATCGGCCACGCCAACATCAACGTCGTAGTCTGGGACCGCGACCCGCTGGGCCTGGACCTCAAGGTCCGGACGGTGACCGACATCCTGCAGCGGCTCGGTCTGACCGTGGCCAGTCATGGGGTGGCATCGATCGACACCTGGCTGGGCACCCTGCCCGGCCATATCTACGCCGACCTGCGCCGGCCGATCCGCACCTCGGTCAACCTGTCCCACTTCGCGCCCTACAGCAGTGTCTGGAGCGGGGAGACGCGAAACGCCCACCTGAACGGCGCCCCGCTGCTGATCGCCACGACGGACGGCTCGACGCCGTTCCGCATCAACCTGCACCGCGGCGATCTGGGCCATACCCTGCTTCTGGGTCCGTCCGGTAACGGCAAGACGACGCTGCTCAATGGCCTGTGCGTCGGGTGGCGCCGCTATCGCCGCGCCAGGGTCTGCATCTTCACGATCAAGGGCGGCGGCGAGATCGTCACCCGCCTGCTGGGCGGCGTCTCCTATGACGTCGGCGCCGTCGGTCCCGGCGCCCTCGGGTTCCAGCCGCTTGCCCACACCGACGAGCCGAATGAGCGCATCGAGCTGCTGGACTGGGTGCTGGGCCTGCTGCGGGACCAGGGTGTCGCGATCGACACCGACGCGCGTGAGGAAGTGGCCGGCGCGCTGGACCTGATTGCCGGGAACCCGCGCGAGCGCCGCACCCTGACCCATCTGTCGGGATACCTCAATACCCTGTCGCTCAAGCGGGCGATCCAGCACTATGCGCTGGCCGGCGGCACCTATGGCCGGCTGCTGGATGACGACCGGGACCGCATCGCGCTGTCGGACATCCTCAGCCTCGACATGACCGAGCTGCTCAAGAAGACCAGTATCGCGCCGCACGTCCTGACCCACCTGTTCCGCTACGTCGAGCGCAGGATCTTCACGGGCGACCCGGTTCTGCTAGTGGTCGACGAGGCGTGGCGGTTCCTGGGCGACGCGCTGTTCACGGCCAGGTTCGAGGAATGGCTGCGCGCCGCCCGGTCCAGGAACGTGGTCGTGGTGTTCGCCACCCAGAACATGAAGGATGCTTTTGACGGCACGATCGGCAAGGTGCTGGCCGACGCCGAGAACGTGCCGAACATCATCCTGCTGCCCAACGAACGAGCCCTGAGCGAGAAGGGCCGGCGGGCCTACGAGCAGCTTGGATTCCATGAGCGGGATATTGAGATCGTCGCTACCGCCACCCCGAAGCGGCAGTATTACTTCACCTGCCCGGCGGGCCGGCGGCTGTTCGATTTCAACCTCGGCCCATTGGGCACGGTGCTGTGCGCCTCCACCTCGGCCGACGACCTGAAGATGGCCCGCCGCATCCTGGCCGAGCATCCCGACGCGTTCACCGAGCACTTCCTGGAAGCCAGGGGACTGCCCCTGGCGGCCGAGTTCGTCCGGCGGGAAGCCGGTCGCGAACCGGTCGGACTGGCCGCCGCCGAGTAGGAGGACCCATGAGGCACCATACCTTCACCGCCGTGCTGCTGGCCGGCACGATCCTGGGCTTTCCAGCCCTCGGCCAGACCAGTGGCTCCTGCTCAAGCTCCGGCGCCCTCAGCGACGCCTCGGCGGCAGTCGGCGCCGCCTGGAGCCTATTCACCGGAGGCCGGGCTACGGCACCGCTCCAGGTGGCCCAGCAGCTTCAGCTGGTGGCCCAGCGCATCTGCCAGACCGAACAGCTGATGGCGCAGCTCCGGATGCTTTCGGGCATCGATCTGCGGACGGCCGACGATGTTCTGGCGGTTCTCAATCGACTGGACCCGATGCTGCGGCAAGCCGACTTCCTGATAACCGACCAAGCCCTCATGGCGGCCCTCGAGAAAGCCTATCCGGAAGCGTTCCCCTCAGGATCGACCTGGCAGGACATGGCAAGCCAGCAGATCATCTGGAACGAGCGCACCCGGTCGGCTCTCGACCGGAAAAGCCGCATCGAGAACAGCGTGATCCAGCAACAGCGGGCGGCGCTCCAGCGGGCGGGTCGCATCGAGGCGGCGGGCCGGGCAAGCGGCGGCATCCGCGGCGCGCAGCTCGCGACCAACGCGCTGCTGACCGAGCTGATGGGATCGCTGAACAGCCAGATCACCGCCACGGTGGCCCAGCAGAGGGCGCTGGCCGAAGTCCAGTACAGGGCGGAGACGAGCAAGCAGGCCGCGAACGCCACCGCGGAGGAGTTCATGTCCAACCTGGCGACATGCGGTAACTGCAACATCAGCCGTCCGTTTCTAGGAAACTAGGAGGATTAGACATGAAGGCATTAGCGATCGCAGGGCTTTTGCTTGCCGGTCTGTCGATTTCGGCATGCTGGGACGACGATCAGAAGAAGAAATCTACCGAGTTCATGTCAAACCTGACCAAGTGCGAAAACGACTGCAGGATTTCAAAGCCATTTTTGGGCGCCAAGAAGGATGCGTCCGATGGAAAGTGACTATAACTTCCTGAACAACGCCATCACCGACATGTTGGCCAAGATCACGTCGGTCGGTGGCATAGTGGATGGAGCCTTGCAGCCGGTCTACTTCATCACCGGCGTCCTGCTGCTGGTGTTCGCCTGCATCAAGTTCATGTGGCAGCGTGATCTGTCACCTCTGGCCGCATTCGTCGTCCGGTACATACAGTTGATGGTCCTCATCTTCGTTTCCGGCCAATGGATGCCGCTGACGGAAAATTACGTGGCTCAGATGGGGAGTTTCGGAGCGAACGCCGCCGGCTTCGACATTCTCCAACTAGCGCCGGGACCAGTGATCATGCGCGCCCTGGAGCTCGCCAACCGCATGTATACGGAGAATATGTCGTGGATGCGGCTGATCTTCGGCTCGACCGAGGATACAGTTGCACACTTGCTGCTGGCATTCGGGTGTGTCGGCACGATCCTGCTGGCCATCTTCATGGCCGCCTGGATCATGCTGTTCTTCGTCGTGTTCAAGCTCGCCACCGTGGTGGCGCTGGTCTTTCTGGCGTTCCTGATGTTCGACGCCGCCCGCTTCATGGCAGCTCCCGGTCTCGCCCGCATCCTGGCTTACGGCGTCCAGATGCTGGTGCTGGGC
>JAESFM010000288.1_pt1 | contig 11475 bp, 9 predicted proteins | sample 9266171 | NCBI WGS metagenome assembly JAESFM01 (sample SAMN14505069, study PRJNA617099) | algae metagenome | isolation source: Hassallia sp. WJT32-NPBG1 and co-occurring heterotrophs from well developed... | place: USA: Mojave Desert, Joshua Tree National Park, California | collected 2006-06-22
CGCCAGCACTTCAACACCGTCCGGCCGCACAGCGCCCTCGGGTATCGGCCGCCTGCGCCGGAGGTAGTTATGCCGGGACCGCCAGTGCCGCTCCACCGCCCGAACCCGACCGGGTCAGTACCGCCTGCCGCCATGCTCCACTAAATTGCATGCGGACCACTCGATGGGGGCTGGTCAGCACCGCCGACCTCGTGGACAATACGGTCACTCTTGTCACGATTGGTCATTGCTTCCCCCAGGCTTTTACTCTGCGTCAAACAATTCAAAGCGTTTGCAAGGGACAGGCGCCATCCCTGCGAGCTCATCGCGCTTGCGCATCTTGGCCACCGGGACGAAGGATCCCTGTGACTATGTTTGTTGATACGAGACTAAGCTGGTCACGACGCATTGCGCAACCGTCACCGGCAAGACTGGTTTGATCCATCTGGGTCTGCCGGAGACTGATGGCGTCCGACCATCTTTGGGCAGCGATCAAAGATATCACACTGGCCGTGCCGTTGCTCCAAATCGTCGTGTACGCGCACTGAGCAACAACTGGTTTGTCATTACCATCAGACTGGCCGCCGGGCTGTACCGGGTTTCTACCGCTTCTCGCTCCGCGCCTGAGGCGTAGTGCGGCCGTCGGTCCGTCATAGCGTTTCTCACGGGCCTTCCGCTGTGACACGCGCCACAGAGCATTCAGTTTCGACAAAAGAACATGATATGCAAGCGAGGGGGAGCGGACTAGGGCTTGGCGAAGGCCGGCAGCCTTGGCGCTGCGATAGCCTAGACGTGTGCCGCCGACAGGCGTAGGTTTTGGCACTCGCCGCAGTGAAGTGCTAGCGGGCCAACAGGCCGTGCGGACACCCTCACGCCCAGCGAGACAATCGATAAGAAATTTTAGGAGGAAAACGCATGAGCTTTCGGCCCCTGCATGACCGCGTTCTCGTCCGTCGCGTGACGGCCGAGGAGAAGACCCGCGGCGGCATCATCATCCCCGACACGGCCAAGGAGAAGCCGCAGGAAGGCGAGGTTATCGCCGTCGGCTCCGGCACGCTGAACGACAAGGGCGAGCTGCGCGCGCTCGACGTGAAGGCCGGCGACCGCATCCTGTTCGGCAAGTGGTCGGGCACCGAGGTGAAGCTCGATGGTGAGGAGCTTCTCATTATGAAAGAGGCCGACATTATGGGTGTTCTCGCGAGCAGCGCCGCTACGAAGTAAGCCGCTGGATAACAACCCACGCTGAAGCAAATACCAGAGAGGAATGAAACATGGCTGCGAAAGATGTTAGATTTGGCGCCAATGCGCGCGAGCGTATGCTACGCGGTGTCGATATCCTGGCCGATGCGGTTAAAGTCACCCTTGGTCCCAAGGGCCGCAATGTGGTGCTCGACAAGAGCTACGGCGCTCCGCGGATCACCAAGGACGGCGTGACCGTCGCCAAGGAAATCGAGCTGGCCGACAAGTTCGAGAACATGGGCGCGCAGATGGTGCGCGAAGTCGCCTCGAAGGCAAGTGACGTCGCTGGCGACGGCACCACCACCGCGACCGTGCTCGCCCAGGCGATCGTTCGTGAGGGGGCGAAATCGGTTGCCGCCGGCCTGAACCCGATGGATTTGAAGCGCGGCATCGACAAGGCTGTCACGGTGGTCGTTGAGGAGCTGCAGAGGAACAGCCGCAAGATCAATACCTCCGCCGAGGTGGCCCAGGTCGGCTCGGTGTCGGCCAACGGCGACTACGAGATTGGCGAGATGATCGCCCAAGCGATGGAAAAAGTCGGCAACGAGGGAGTCATCACGGTCGAGGAGGCCAAAAGCGTCACGACCGAACTCGATGTCGTCGAGGGCATGCAGTTCGACCGTGGTTACGTCTCCCCGTATTTCATCACAAACGCGGAGAAGATGACCGCGGAGATGGAAAATCCCTACATCCTCATATTCGAGAAGAAGCTTTCGAGCCTGCAGCCCATGCTTCCATTGCTCGAAGCGGTAGTTCAGAGCGGCCGCCCACTCATCATCGTTGCCGAGGATGTCGAGGGCGAGGCGCTGGCCACCCTGGTGGTGAACAAGCTGCGCGGCGGTCTGAAGGTCGCGGCCGTGAAAGCGCCGGGCTTCGGTGACCGCCGCAAGGCGATGCTGGAAGACATTGCCATCCTGACCAGCGGTGAGGTCATCTCCGAAGATCTCGGCATCAAGCTGGAGAGCGTGACCCTTGCTCAGCTAGGTACTGCCAAAACCGTGCGGATCGAGAAGGAGAACACCACGATCATCGATGGCGCGGGGGCCAAAGACGCTATCCAGGGTCGGGTTAGCCAGATCAAGGCGCAGATCGAGGAGACCACCTCGGACTACGATCGTGAGAAGCTGCAAGAGCGCCTGGCAAAGCTGGCCGGCGGCGTTGCCGTCATCCGCGTCGGCGGCTCGACCGAGGTTGAGGTGAAGGAGCGCAAGGACCGGGTCGACGACGCGCTGCATGCAACCCGCGCCGCGGTCGAGGAGGGCATTGTACCCGGTGGTGGTGTCGCGCTCGCCCGTGCGTCAAAGACGCTAGGCGACATCAAGACCGAAAACAATGATCAGCATGTTGGCATTGAGATCGTCCGCCGCGCCTTGCAAGCGCCGCTGCGGCAGATCGCCGAGAATGCCGGCCAGGACGGTGCCGTGGTTGCAGGTGAGGTGCTGCGCAACGACACCTATGCCTTCGGTTACGACGCCCAGGCCGACACCTACAAGGATCTGGTGGCGGCGGGTATCATCGATCCGACCAAGGTCGTGCGCACGGCACTACAGGGTGCAGCATCGGTCGCTGCGCTGCTGATCATGACCGAAGCCATGATCGCTGAGCGTCCGGAGAAGCAGCCAGCAGCAGGCGGTCCTCCGGGCGGTGGTATGGGTGGTATGGGTGGTATGGGTGGTATGGGCGGCATGGACTTCTAACCTTTACGACGCTGCGCGAACTCTTGAGGGCAGGCTGCAAAGCCTGCCCTTTCGTTTGAGTATTAGCAGCTGGCTCAACGAGCAGTTGGGGAAGCAGGCGTGCCGGCTCCAAGGGGGCGGCATGGCTCGGACCCATACTACCACAGCCAGCGTACCGCAGCGTGACGCTCGGCAGGGAGAATTACGCCGGCTTGTTGTCCAACAATGCCAGAGCATGCAGCAGCGCGTCGTGACGTGGCGGAGAATGCCCGACCGGCCGGAGACTACTTCGGCATTTTTATGCCGACATCAACACTCGTGGCCATACCAGCTCCAGGCGGGAAAGTCGGCAACGCGTCGGGGATAACGATCACTATAGCGCCGTAGATAACCAGGACTGCGGCCACGGCTCGAGCCGCCCAAAGGCCCCAGGGCAAACTTTTCTCAGCGAAGATGAGAACGGTGATGGCTGCCATTGCGGCGATGTTCATCATTCCAAGCGGGAACAGGATAATGAACAAAAGCCAGCAGCAACCAAGGCACCATCCCCCGTGAACTAGGCCCATCCGCAGAGCCCCAAGCATCCCGTCACGCCAGGAGGTCATGATGAAGCCGAGCGGCGTTCGGCACTTCGACAGGCAGATGTCCTTGAGAGGCGTGAGTTGGTAGAGTCCCGCAGCAATGAGGATGGCTCCACCAATGCGAGCGGTCGTGACTGCTGACAGCCCCAAGCGGGTCGCAGCTTCCTCGGCTACTACTGCCCCCAAGTAGGCGGCCAAACCCGCCAAGATCCAGATTACCATGTAACCGCCGACGAATATCCAGGTCGGCACGAAGGCTCGGCCTCGGCGCCGCCTGTCCGCCTGAACCCGGTTGAAGGCGAGGATCATGGGCGCAGCGGTAGGAAACATCATGGCGACCATCATTGTCACCCAAATCGCTAGGAACAGCGGTGCCTGCAGGCCCATGGTAGGCGAAGAGGCTACCATCTCCATCGCCATGTCGGGGTCCGTTGCGTGCCAAGCCAGCAGCCCCCAAGCAGCGGCCGCGAGGACGAGAAGCAGAACAAGAATGGCGTTGCGTTGCGCTGTGAGTGACATGGCCGCTGGCACCTTGGCCGGAGCACAATCCGTAGTGCGATTGCCCGGGGTCGACATCAAGCCTGTGCCGCGGATACTAGCTGGACCAACTGATCGGGGCGTAGTGTCCATTCTTACCAGAGTTGTTCCAGCGCATACCGTGATCGGCGAAGGTACTACCTGTGCCTCCTACGGCAAGCGCGAGCCTGTCCGGTGCCACGGGATGGCCCGCCGAGGTCCAGATTTCGCCGCCTGGGTGCATAGTCGGTAGCGGATCGACCGACATCTGCATGACGCTGGGGATTTCGGCGGAGCGAGTCTTGCCCTGGACGCTATACAGGATCGGCACCTTCTTGATTCCAAGATGTGTCCCCACGAGAGGGGCGAAGGCCGCCATCGGTCCGCCCTCGGTGCCGCTGAAAATGGCCTCGAGCGCCGCGCTCTGGCGTTCGTCGGCTCGCTCGTCGAAATAGACGGCCAGGGTCCAGCCGCCGTCCGCCATGGCGCCTGGGACGTGGCCGGCAACGACCACATTGAGGTCGTCAAGCGGCGTTCCGTCGTATCTGCCCTTCTCGATATGAAATGCGAGTGCCACGTCACAGACACCTTGCGTCGGTCGTGCTGTCAGTGGTGAGGCAGCCGAGATTAGGCATGGGCAGACCACATCGCAGCTGCAAGTTTCGAAGTAATCTCCGGTGAGCTGCCACTTCTTGCCTGCAGCCATTGCGACGCCCTCCATCGCTGTCGATCTCATTTGAGAGGCTGCACTTCTCAACGCAGCGCTGGAGTCACAAAGTCCGGCGTACCGCGCATACACCATGCCTGTTCACCACTGGGCAACGGTCTATGGTCCCTAACGAACTATATAGGCGAATAGACGTCATTAACTGCAACTTAATCCCCTGATCGCTGCGAAGCTTTTGTGCACAGCATCATGCGGGTCATAACTCTGCCTGCTCGTAGATGTTGGTGAACTGCACCAGCTCGGTCATTGAGCACCCAGCTGCCATGATAAGCGCCACGGCAGCGTCGATCTTCTGCTCCGGCTGCGCCTTCGTCGGGTATAGGTTGCCCCGGCGATCGGGTTTGCCCACGACGTTGCCGGTGCACCACTCCAGCACCGGATTACTGTCATGCTGGAGGCGGCCCGAGCGCATCGCAGCATCGAACTCGATGACTGCCTCGCTAAAGTTCTGCAGCGTCGGCCGGGGAAGGACAAGGTCTCTCCATTCCAGCACCCGATAGTATAAAATTAGGCCGCCGTCGCGGCCGACATCGGTACCGCCTGGGGACGATTGCGCAACGCAAGCCAAGCACCGCGTCCCATCAAAAAGAGATCCGATACCATCGCCGGGACCGATCCGACCGAGAGATTGTGTGCGAACCAGGGCACCGAGCAGGCGAGGATCAGGGCGCGGAACCGGGCCTTGTCGGTCTGCCAGCGGCCGCAGCAGGCGACTGTCGTCCCAAGCGCCGCGAACAGCGAGTGCCACCCCTCCCAAGACCACGCCGTCAGTGCCGCCACTGGCAGCAGAGCAACCAAGTAGAGCAAGCGCGCGACGCGAACGCCATTGCTATTCGGCGGACCATCGAGCGCCGCTGAGATCAGGGTTAGCAGCATGGTCAGCACCGTCAGGCTCGCGGCCGTCCAATGCTCCTGGAGAGCCCAGTGCAGGATGAACCCTGGTGCGGTTGAAATTTGGATTGCAAGCATCGCTCGGCGTGTCCGCGCAAACGACCACGTCAATGACCCGGCGAGGCCCCACGCCCCGCACAGACCCACCAGCGCATCGACAAACATGTCCCTCTGCCCCTCGGGGCCGCCCCCAGCCCCGCGCTAATATCGCACGCATGAGAGGAAAATAGCTACCATAGGTTGAGGATGGCTGCTGCGCGTCGAGCACATCGCTTCTCCACTTCGACTCAAAGCGACCTGGCAGGGCGGTCCCTGTGGACTTCAGCCCCAGGGACTTTGCGCCACGCCCAACGGCTACCCTCACTCCGCATCGGCTGCCAGATGACGGCGGCGAGCCTGCGACAACCGGCTGTTGCTCCGTGCGTTCCGGCTCGCCCGTGGAGTACTGCGCTCCTGCCCCAGCTCATCCGTTAGAGGAGGCATGCGATGACCGTTGCCCCAGCGCCCCCCGCGTACCGCCGAGCGGCCCTCGGTGCGATCGCTGCGTTGGGGCTGAAAGCCAGCGTGCGACCGTCCGGGGCACAGTCCATGGGTCCGGCCCTGGCTAGCAGGCCGGGGCACCTTATCCTTCTCGGCGACTCCGTACTCGACAACGGAGGCTACCTCCGGGGTAGCGGTCCTGATGTCGTGGGACAGCTGCGGAGGGAACTGCCGCGCGGCTGGCGGGCCACGCTCCTGGCAAGAGGCGGGTCGGTCGCGTCCGATGTGCCGGGCCAACTCGGGCGGCTACCGCCTGACGCCACCCACCTCGTCATCAGCGCGGGAGGTAACGACGCCGGACGGCAGGAGGGCGTCCTCGGCGAGCCGGCGCACAGCGTGGCCGACGGGCTTGCCAGGATTGCTGCCATCCGCCAGGCCTTTGCCCGCGATTACCGAGGCATGCTCGACGCGACCCTCAAGCTGGACCTGCCGCTTGCGGTCTGCACGATCTACGACCCGCGCTTCGCCGAGCCTAGTCGTCGTCAGGTTGCCGTGGTGGCCCTCGCCGCCTTCAACGACATCATCACCCGTGAGGCTTTCGCGCACGGCATCGCGCTCGTCGACTTGCGCCTCGTCTGCGACCGCGACGAGGACTTTGCCGCCCCGACCGGCCCCTCAATAGCTGGGGGCGCAAAGATCGGGGCGGCGATCTCCAGGTGGGCCGTCGGGCATGACCCTATGCGCCGCCACTCCGAAGTATTCGCCAAGGGAGAGCGTGGTCGCTGACCGGCTACTGCCGGGTATCGGCTGCTCGCCCCTTGACTCCCACAACAGAAGAATGCCGCGAGCCAGAGTGGCTTACGCCGATCACGCTTGGGTTCGCGAGTTGAGAAGGCTCCAGAGCCTCTGAGGAGTCGCCGGCATATCGACATGCAGAATGCCCCGCTCCTCAACCGCGTCCACAACGGCATTCATTACTGATGGCAGCGCACCTGCGCACCCTGCTTCACCGCATCCCTTCGCGCCCAAGGCATTTGTACGCGCGGGAACCGGGTGACTCGCAAAGCCGAAGGACGGAGCGTGCTCCGCGCGCGGCAAACAGTAATCCATATAGGATCCACTAAGCGGCTGACCCTCCTCATTATAAGCGGTCAGCTCCGTCAGAGCTTGGCCAATGCCCTGCATGATGCCGCCATGCGCCTGACCCGCCACCAGCATCGGGTTCACTAATACACCGAAATCATTGGCGGTGACGTAGCTCACCACAGCCGCCTCGCCGGTGTCGGGGTCGATCTCCACCTCGGCAACATGGCAACCATTAGGGAAGGCAGATTCCTCATATTGGTCGGTGTGAGACACATCGAGCGTACGCGGTAATCCGTCTGGCAGTTCCGCTATCCCACGCAGTTGCTTCGCTAGTTCCAGGATGCCGATCCCCCGGTCCGTGCCCACGATGCTGAACCGCCCGGAGGAGAACTCGATATCAGCAGCTGAGGCTTCAAGCACATGGGCCGCAGCCGCCTTTCCTTTCTCGATTACCAATGCGCTGGCCGATGAGAGCGCCGTGCCAGTCGCCATGATGGAGCGGGATCCGCCCGTGCCGCCGCCCGCGATCAGCAAGTCACTATCGCCCTGGCTCAAGCGGATGCGCTCGAAGGGGATGCCAAGCCGGTCCACGAGCACCTGCGCGAAGGGTGTGGCATGTCCCTGACCGTAGTCCAGCGTGCCCGTTAGGATGGTCACGCCACCATCCTCGTCGAAGCGAATGCCGCCCATTTCCTTAGAGGGCGGCGCCGTCACTTCGAGATACTGCCCAACCCCAATGCCGCGTAATTTTCCGCGCGCGCGGCTTTCGGCCCGCCGCCCGGCGAAACCATCCCAGTCGGCAGCGGCCAGCGCTTTCTCCAGAACGGCAGGAAAGTCGCCACTGTCGTAAAGCATCCCCGATGGCGCCTTGTATGGGATCTGGTCCGGCCGAATCTGGTTACGGCGTCGCAACTCCAACCGGTCGATCCCCATCTCCCGCGCAGCAGTCTCGACAAGCCGCTCCATGTAATAGTTGCCTTCGGGCCGTCCTGCACCACGATAGGCGCCAACCGGCGTGGTGTTGGTGAAGACGCAGCGCGTCGATACCTCCACCAGCGGCGTGCGGTACACCCCGACCACGTTCTTCACGGTATTGCCCGTGGAAGGTAACGTGGTCGCGTTACTCATATATGCACCGAGATTTCCGAAGCCGGACATCCGGACGGCGAGGAAGCGGCCTTCGGCATCCAGCGCCAGCTCCGCCAACATGTCGTGGTCACGTCCATGGCTGTCAGACAGGAAACTTTCAGTGCGCCCGTCCGTCCATTTCACCGGCCGACCCAGCTGCTTTGCTGCATGCAGAAGTGCGGGATACTCCGGGTAGACGCTGGCTTTCATTCCGAATGAACCGCCGACATTCCCCGTCAGCACATGCAGTGTCTTGGGTTCTACTCCCATCACTTTGGACAGATTGCCGCGCATGCCAAAGACGCCCTGGCTGCCCAGATGCAGGACATATCGCCCGTTCTCATAGGTCGCCAGCGCCGACCGCGGTTCCATCGGCGAGACGACTACGCGGCTGTTCCGGATGTGCAGCCGGGTGACATGCGCGGCCTGCTCAAAAGCGCTCGCCACGGCATCAGCATCGCCGTAATGGAAATTCACTACTTGGTTGCCTGGCACGTCCTCGTAGAGCAGCGGTGCATCCGAGGCGACGGCGGCGCGTGCCTCCGTCACTGCAGGCAGCGGCTCGATGTCCAACACCACAGCCTCGGCCGCGTCTCGTGCCTGCTTAGCAGTCTCTGCAACGACGATGGCCACCGGGTCGCCAACGAAGCGCACTTTGTCGGTTGTCATCACCGGCTGCTTCGGCAAACGGGCGGGGCTGCCGTCACGGTTTTTCTGCCCCACCGAGACCGGCATAGGACCGAGCCCAGCTGCCTCCAAATCGTGCCCTGTATAGATCGCCAGCACGCCAGGCATGGCGGCTGCCTCAGCCATGTCGATCCCGTTCAGTATCCCATGCCCATATGGACTGCGGACCATCACTCCATAGACTTGTCCGGCCAGGGAAAGATCATCCGTGTAGCGTCCTTCTCCCCGTAGCAGTACCGGATCTTCCTTGCGGGAGACGGGTTGGCCAATACCAAATTTGAGCAGCGAGGAATTGAGGGGGGCGTTCATGCGGGCATCCTCATAGGGCAGCAAACTGCCAGGGCACCCCCCAGCCGTCCCACATAGTTGGTCCGAGGTGCCGCATCTGCAAAGCCCCCGGGTTGCGCAGCATGTCTGCTCATGAGCGCAAAGTATGCTTTGACCGTACAAAACCACAGACCTGAAGGACCCATGTTCTACTCGGAAACGGCCCGACTTAACCGCGGAGCTTATACCGAAGCCCCCAAGCACTGCATCACGCCATCCACAACTCCGCCCGCTCGAAGATGCTGGTGAACTGCTCCGGCTCGGTCATCGAGCGCCCGACCGCCATGATGAGCGCCACAGCCGCGTCGATCTTCTGCTCTGGCCGCGCCTTGGTCGGGTACAGGTTGCCCCGCCGGTCGGGTTTGCCGACCACATTGCCGATGCACCACTCCAGCACCGGGTTGCCGTCATGCTGGAGGCGACCGGAGCGCATGGCAGCGTCGAGCTCGATGATCGCCGGCGAGAAGTTGGCAGTGGTTGAGCGGAACTCCACCATCTCGACCTCCTGCGCCCGTAGCCGCTGCGCCAGCTGCGTCGACTGCCAGGGGTCATAGCCAACGCTGACGATGCGAAAGCGCCGGCTCAGCTCCAGGATGTCGTCCTCGATGGCCTGGAAGTCGGTCTCGTTGCCCGGCGTCAGCACGAGGCGCTCAGCCGCCGCCCATCCCGGGTATGAGGCATTCCGTGCCTCGAGCACCGCCTCCTCGTTCAGGTAGCAGCGGGCGAAGGCGACATAGGTCGTCTTGCCTGTCTCTCGGCTGGTCTTGGGGAACACCAGAACCAGCGCCGCCAAGTCCGTGCGGCTGGCAAGATCCAGGCCGAGATGGCACTCCTGGCTCTCGAATTCCTCCAGCCGCAGGTCGGGGCTGCGGCACGCCTGCCAGGCGCGCATCGAGAACAGCGCCTCATCGGCGCCGGACCAGATGTTCAGGTGCCGCGTCCGGGCCGCCGTCTCCTGCGCCAGGTTGTTCCGCGCTTGTCGCATAATGGCGCGAATGGCGTCGGGCTGGACCGCCTGCCCCCAGCTCGGGTTGGCCTTGATCCAGGTCGCCTCGTCCCAGGGATCATCCTCCGGGTCGGCGGCATAGATCAGTGTGAACAGCCGCTCGTCCTGCTGAGCGTCCTCCAGCACCCGCACGCCATAGTCCCAGAGCTGCTTGCCAATGCCTGTCGTATTGCCAGTGGCGGTGCTGATAGAGAGCAGCAGCGGGTGCCGCCGCTTGCCCATGGCGGTCAGCAGCACGTCATAGACCTCGGAGGTCTTGTGCGAGGCGATCTCGTCGCAGACCGCCACCTGGACATTGAGGCCGTCCAGCGCCTTGGCGTCGGAGGAGACCGGCGCGAACTTGGACGCGGTCGCCTCCTGGTACAGCGCATTGGCGCCCACACCGACGCCGAACGCTTGCCGAAAGGCGCCGGTCTTGCGGACCATCTGCTGGGCGGCATCGAACAGGATCCGGGCCTGATCTCGCGTCACCGCCGCGGCATAGCCCTCGGCGCCGCCCTCACCCTCGACGAAGGTCAGATATAGCGCGATGGGCGCTGCCAGGGTCGTCTTGCCGTTACCGCGGGGGACGAAGACCACCGCCTGGCGGAAGCGGCGGGTCGTGGTGCCGCGCTCGACGAAGCCGAAGAGGTTGGCGAACACCAGCTTCTGCCACGGCATCAGCCGCAACGGCTGACCGGCCTCCGGTCCCTTGATGTTCGGCATCTGCCCAGCGAAAAGCAGCGCTGCCTCGACCAGATCGGGACGAAATGCCCAAGGCCCCTCCTCTGCCTCGGCGGCGGCCTTGTCGCGCAGGAAACGCGCACAGGCGAGCACCGCTAGCCGCCCGGTCGGGATAGCGCCGCCTACCACCGCCTCGGCGTAGGCTATGGCCTCAGCGACGCCCTGAGGGGCAGCGGAGCCCCGGTTAGCTTGCGCTCTTACCGCCATGGATCACCTTCAGCTGGCTCCAGGGGGAGTGCTCCTCGGCCGGCTCCTGGGCGCCGGCGGCCAACCTGGGTCGCGCTGCTGGCGAGAAGCCGAGCTCCGAGGCGGCCTTGATCATCAGCGCCGCCGCCCGGTTCATGATGCCGATATAGGGCGACTGCACCGGCGTGCCGTCCCGGGTCTTGGTCAGCAGCGGCAGGCTGGTGTTCTGGTCCAGCTGCGCCT
>JAESFM010000289.1_pt1 | contig 11423 bp, 9 predicted proteins | sample 9266171 | NCBI WGS metagenome assembly JAESFM01 (sample SAMN14505069, study PRJNA617099) | algae metagenome | isolation source: Hassallia sp. WJT32-NPBG1 and co-occurring heterotrophs from well developed... | place: USA: Mojave Desert, Joshua Tree National Park, California | collected 2006-06-22
TCGGACCAACGCTTCTGTTACCTCCAAGGTTGTAGAAGCTGCGACACCGACCGTTACCGACACCGTCGACGCTCCCCAGACGGCTGCCGGGGTCGAACCGGGAATCGAACCGGCTGCGCTTGCTGAAGCCGAGCCGGTGGCCGTCGAACCTGCCGCGACGCCTGAGACGGCGCCGGTGGCGGCCGCGGCGCCCGAGCCCGATGTTTCGCCCGAGGCAGTTGAGCCGGAAGACGCCGGCATCGCCATCGACGAAGGTGTCGAGCAACTGGCCAGCATGGCCGAGCAGGTTATTTACGAGGCGGAAGCGATCGCAGGCGACGCGGCACACAACTTCCAGGTCGCTCTCAAGGCAGCGACGGGAGCGCACGGCGTCGTTCCGACCCTGAGCGGCGTGAACACCTATCTTCACCGGTCCGTTCGGATCAACGCCCAGTTCGTCGAGCAGTTCGCGGCCGTCCGGTCGCCGATCGATCTGGTGAACCTTCAGGTACGCTTCCTGGAAGAGCATCGCCTCGCGATGCTGGAATTCACCCAGAACTGGGCAGCGCAAAAGCCGGCGGCCTGAGTTGCGACACCTGTAGCGCGGCTGTCGCACCGACTGTTGCGGCAAGACTGCCGTCCGGACTGGAAACCACGAGGTTTCAATCGGTTAGCCTGATGGCATGACGGTTGCTCTTCCTCTCATCGTAGCCCGAGCAACAAGGGCAGAAACGATGGGAGGAAGCGACTATGCAGCTCAATCGCGAAGAGCTTCTGCAAAGCTACCGCACCATGTGCACGATCCGCGAGTTCGAGGAGCGTGTGCATAGTGAGTTTTCCGAAGGCGGCATTCCCGGATTCGTCCACCTCTACGCAGGGGAGGAAGCGTCCGCCGTCGGCGTGTGCAGCCACCTGGACGACCGCGACAACATTGCCAGCACCCACAGGGGCCACGGCCACTGCATCGCCAAGGGCTGCGACGTCAACGGCATGATGGCCGAGATCTTCGGCCGGGGCGACGGTCTGTGCGGCGGCAAGGGCGGGTCCATGCACATCGCCGACCTGTCCAAGGGCATGATGGGCGCCAACGGCATCGTCGGCGGCGGTCCGCCCCTGATCTGCGGCGCCGCCCTGACCGCCAAGACCCTGAAGACCGGCGGAGTCGCCGTCGCCTTCGTCGGGGACGGCGCATCCAACCAGGGCACGACCCTTGAAAGCTATAACCTTGCCAAGGTCTGGAACCTTCCCGCGATCTTCGTGGTGGAGGACAATGGCTATGCCGAGTCGACCGCCAGCGTCTGGGCGGTGGCCGGCGACCAGTCCAAGCGCGCGGCCGCCTTCGGGATGCCGTCGTACGAGTTGGATGGCAACGACTTCTTCGCGATCCATCAGGCCGCCGGCGAAGCGGTCGAGCGGGCGCGCGGCGGCGGCGGCCCCAGCCTGATCCACGTGCACCTGACCCGCTACTTCGGACACTTCGAGGGCGACGCCATGACCTACCGTCAGGCGGGCGAAATCGAAGTGGCCCGTCGCGAGCGCGATCCCCTGCGCTTCTTCCGCCAGCGCGTCACCGAGGCGGGCGTGCTCGAAGCCCATCAGCTCGACGAGATCGAGAGCGAGGTCAAGAGCCTGATCGACCAGTCGGTCGTGCTGTCGAAGGCGGCTCCGCCGCCGACGCCGGAACGCCTGCTGACCGACGTCTATGTCTCGTATTGAGGGGAGACCGCCGAAATGTCGAAGAAATCATACCGTCAGGCCATCAACGAAGCACTGGCCCAGGAAATGCGGCGCGACCCCACCGTCATCGTGATGGGCGAGGACAATGCCGGAGGCATGGGCGCTCCCGGCGACGACGACGCCTGGGGCGGCGTGCTGGGCGTCACCAAGGGACTGATGCCGGAGTTCGGCCGCGACCGGGTGCTGGATACGCCGATCACCGAAAGCGCCTTCATCGGCGCCGCCGTGGGAGCCGCAGCGACCGGCCTGCGGCCGGTGGCCGAGCTGATGTTCGTGGACTTTCTGGGCGTCTGTTTCGACCAGATCTTCAACCAGGCAGCCAAGTTCCGCTACATGTTCGGCGGCAAGGCGGTCACTCCCGTCGTGATCCGGACCATGTACGGGGCCGGGTTCCGGGCGGCCAGCCAGCATAGCCAGTGCCTCTACCCGATATTCACCCACATCCCCGGCCTGAAGGTGGTCGTCCCGTCCTCCGCCTACGAGGCCAAGGGGCTGCTGATCCAGTCGATCCGCGACAACGATCCCGTCATCTTCCTGGAACACAAGGTCCTCTACGACGAGATCGAGGAAGTTCCCGACGAGCCATACACGATCCCGTTCGGGGAGGCCAACCTGACCCGCGAAGGCGACCATGTCACCATCGTAGCATTGGGCCGCATGGTCGGTTTCGCCAACAAGGCGGCCGACATGTTGCAAAAGGAAGGGATCACCTGCACCGTCGTCGATCCGCGCACGACTTCTCCCCTGGACGAGGACACGATCATCGAAGCGGTCGAGGACACCGGCAGGCTGGTGGTGGTGGACGAAGCCAGCCCGCGCTGCGGCATGGCGGCCGACATTTCCGCGCTGGTGGCGCAGAACGCGTTCAAGGCGCTGAAGGCCCCCATCCGCATGGTCACGCCGCCGCATACGCCGGTGCCGTTCGCGCCGCAATTGGAAGACGCCTACATCCCGACGCCGGAAAAGATCGCCGACGCGGTCCGTCAGGTCATGGCCTGAGGGTCTGGGCCTGAAAGCCCCGCTTTGCCGATCCAGTGAGGACTGATGAATGAGTAATGAGATCAAGGCCCTGACCATGCCCAAATGGGGCTTGGCGATGACCGAGGGCGCCGTCACGTCATGGCTGGTCGAAGACGGCGCGGACCTCCGCGAAGGTGACGAGATCCTGGAGATCGAGACGACCAAGATCACCAACGTCTATGAATCTCCGGCTACCGGCAACCTCCGGCGCCGGACGGTCGAGGCCGGGCAGACCGTCCCCGTGGGGGCGCTGCTCGGCGTGGTCGCCGACAGGTCCGTTCCCGAGACGGAGATCGACGCCTTCATCGCCCGCTTCCAGGAAGAGTTCGCGGTAGAGGCGGCGGAAGCCGCCGATGCCGCCGGGCCGGAGCCGCAGTTTGCCGATGCCGGTGGCCGGCGGCTTCGCTATCTGGCGATGGGCGAGGGCAGGGGAGGCGGCAAGGGAGGCGGCAAGGGAGACGAAGGTGAAGCCCCCCTCGTCCTGATCCACGGCTTCGGCGGCGACCTGAACAACTGGCAGTTCAATCAGGCGGCCCTTGCGGAAGACCGCGCCGTCTATGCGCTCGACCTGCCGGGACATGGCGGATCGACCAAGCACGGCGTCCAGGGCGGAGTGGCCGAACTGGCCGAAGCCGTCCGCGACTTCCTCAACGCGGCCGGCATCCAGCGCGCCCATCTCGCCGGCCATTCCATGGGCGGAGCGGTGGCCTTGCATCTGGCTTCCGACGAACCGGCGCGCGTCGTTTCCGTCACCCTGGTCTGCTCCGCCGGCCTCGGCGAGGAAATCAACGCCGACTACATCGAAGGCTTCATCGCCGCGGACCGGCGCAAGGAGTTCAAGCCGGTTCTGGAGATGCTGTTCGCCGATCCGTCGCTCGTCAGCCGCGACATGATCGAGGAATTGCTGAAGTACAAGCGGCTGGACGGCGTCGGACAGGCTCTCCGCGCCATCGCCGACGCCACGTTCGCGGGCGGGCGGCAGGTCCAGGTGTTCGCGAACGATCTGGATCGGATCAAGGTGCCGGTCCAGGCGATCTGGGGCGCCGAGGACCGGATCGTCCCATCCGCGCATGCCACGGCGATACCCGAACCGCACCGCCACGTCCTCGGCGGCGCCGGGCACATGGTTCACATGGAAAAGGCGGGGGAGGTCAATCGCCTCATATCCGACTTTTTAACCATGCGCTGATCCTGGTGCGGTGATTACGCCAGAGGCGGACCAATGCTATACTCGCACCATAACGGCGATCCAACGCTGATGAAATCGGGTCGGCATGATGGGAGGAAGGCAATGGTCCGTCTCCATGCGCCAGAGCGGGAGCACGTCGATCTAATCGTCGCCAGCGTCGCCGGAGTGGCGGCACCAGCCAGCGACCACGACCAAGACCACGACAACCAGCCGCCCGATCTGATCCGGCGATCCTGGGCGCGCTGTCTCAACAGCCACCGGCTCGACCCCGCCCGTCCGGGGCGTCCGGTGGTCCTGACGCAGAACGAGCTGGGTGGCTTCCGTGAACCGATGGAAGAGTTCATCGGCATCGCCACCGCCGAGTTGCGGCGGCTCTATGCGCAGGTCGCCGGCTCGGACTACGTCGTGATCCTGACCGACGCCAACGGCGTCGCCGTCGATTACCTCGGCCAAGCCAGTTTCGAGCAGGAACTGAAGCAGGCCGGCCTGTATCTCGGCTCCATCTGGGCGGAGGCGCAGGAAGGCACCAACGGCGTCGGCACCTGCGTCGCGACCCGCGAGCCGCTGATCGTCCATCGCCACGAACATTTCCGTGCGCTTCACACGGGCCTCACCTGCACGGTAGCCCCGATCTTCGACCCGGCCGGCGCCTTGCTGGGCGTGCTCGACGTCTCCAACATGTCGGCCCCGACCGACCGCCGCAGCCAGATGCTGGCGCTGGAGCTGGTCAAGCGCTCGGCCCGGCTGATGGAGGACGGCTATTTCCTGACACGGTCGCGCCGATGCTGGATCGTCGGACTCAGCGCCGGGCGGGAGCTTGCCGATCTGGTGATCGACGGGCTGCTGGCGGTCGACGGCGGCGGCACCATCCTGGGCGCCAACCAGACCGCGCTCCGCGCCGACCTGACGGGCGACGGCAGTCCGCTGATCGGCCGAAGCCTCTACGATCTGTTCGGCCTGACGCTGGACAGCCTGGTGGGCCGGCAGCGCACGGGAATGCCCCAGGCGCTACGCTGCCTTGCCACCGGGGGAACCTGGTACGCGACGCTCCGGCCCCCGGCGGGGCGAGCGCTACGGCCTGCTACCGACCGTCCCCGGCAGCAGATGGCAGTTACGCAAGGCAAGCCCGAGGCTCCTGCCGGTCCGCTCGATCTCGACCGCTTGGCGGGTGCCGATCCCGTGATGATCGGGAACGTCCAGCGGGTGCGCCGGGTGCTCGGCAAAGGGATCGGCATCATGATCCTCGGGGAAACCGGGACCGGCAAGGAAGCGGTCGCCCAGGCCATCCACCACGCCGGTCCCCGCTCCGCCCGGCCCTTCGTCGGCATCAACTGCGCCGCGATTCCGGAAACGCTGATCGAAAGCGAACTGTTCGGCTATGTCGACGGCGCTTTCACGGGCGCGCGGCGCGGCGGCGTGCGCGGCAAGGTGCAACTGGCCGACGGCGGCACCCTGTTCCTGGACGAGATCGGCGACATGCCGCTGATGGCCCAGACCCGGCTCCTGCGCGTATTGGCGGAACGGGAAATCCTGCCGCTCGGACACGACCGGCCGATCGCGGTGGACCTGGACGTCATCTGCGCCACCCATCAGGACCTTCAGCAACTGGTGGCCGAAGGCCGGTTCCGCGAGGACCTGTATTACCGTCTCAACAACCTGTCGCTGACGCTGCCGCCGCTCCGCGACCGCACCGACAAGGCCGACCTGATCCGGGCGTTCTGCGCGCCGGCCCGGATCGATCCGCCGGCGCTGGCCGCTCTGCTCGCCTGCCGCTGGCCGGGCAACATCCGCCAGCTTCAGAACGTGATGCGCGTCGCCCGCGCGCTGTCGGACGATGGGGTCATCCGTCTTGCGGACCTGCCGCCTGAGGTGACGAAGCCTGCCGAACCCTCTCACCGGCACGAAGCCCTGCCCGCCGGTGAGGCCGGCATCCTGCTGTCGGTCCTGCGCCGGCATCAGTGGTGCGTGACCCACGCCGCGGAGGAACTGCACATCAGCCGCTCGACGCTCCACCGCAAGATCAACCGCTACGGCCTGGTGTCGCCGGCGCATCTGGACGGGTAATTACCGCACGATGCCGTAGACGGCATCGCGGATGCCGTCCGGGTACGGTCCGTTCATGCCGGCGATGGCGGTGTTGGTCAGCGCGACCACCGACAGCCGGCGGACGGGATCGACGAACCAGGAGTGACCATAGGCGCCGCCCCATCGCCACGTCCCTGTCGCTTCGGGTGTTTCGGCCAGCACGGGGTCCTTCAGCACGGCGACGCCCAGCCCGAAACCCCAGCCGGGTCCGACCGCATTGACCCGAAGGTCGCCGATGGCGTTCGTGGTCAGCGAATGGACGCTTTCCGGTTTCAGGATCGGTGCGCCGCCCTTCCGCAAAGTCTCCAGGAACATCAGGAAGTCGGGAGCCGTGCCGACCATGCCGCCGCCTCCCGACGGAAACGAAGCCGGATCGAACGCGCGGGCGGGCGAATACAGGACGGCGCTGCGTCCGAACAGGATGCGGTGCGGCTCCGCCATCGGCACCGGCCGCGGTTCGCCGTCGCCGTAAGGCTTCGCCAGCGCAACGCCTTCCCCGACATGGAAGCTGGTGTTCCGCATCCCGAGCGGACCGGTGACCAGACGCTCGACCAGATCGGGAAGGGGGATGCCGGCGCACCGGGCGATCGCCTCTCCCAGCACGTCGATAGCGACGGAGTAGTTCCAGCGCCGGCCCGGAGTATGGTTGAGCGGCACCGACGCGATCCGCCGCAGGTTCTCCTCCATCGACAGGCCCGGCTGGTCGAGACCGTCCGAGACGCCGGCCCGGTGGAACCTGCTGTCGGGCAGTTCCATGAAGCCGTAGGTCAGTCCCGATGTATGCGTCATCAGGTGGCGCACGGTGATGACGGACTCTTCTTCATCGCCGAACCGGGGCCGGAACGACGGGATCCAGTCCGTGACCGGATCGTCGAGCCGCAAGTCGTTCCGCTCGATCAGCGCCAGGGCCGCTACCGACACGATGGCCTTGGTGAGGGAGGCGAAGCGGAAGACGGTATCTTCCCGCACCGGCACCCCGTCTTCCCGGTCGGCAAAACCCGCCGCGCGCCGGTAGACGATCCGTCCATCCTCGGCCACCAGGACGACCGTACCGACGATGCGATCCTCATCTATGGCCCGGTCGATCACGGCATCCAGGCGCTCATTCATCATCGGCTTGCTCAATCCTGTCGTTACCTCACCGGCCCGGAGCCGAGCCGCCATATATCGACCGATCCGATGCCCTTCAACTCCGCCGTTCCCAGCGGCGCCACGGGGAAGCGTCCGCCGAGTGCCTTCAGTGTGCTGGAGGAGATCGCAATGGTGCCGGGAACCGCCCTCGACTCCAGGCGGCTCGCCAGATTGACGGTATCGCCCCAGACGTCGTAGGCGAACTTGTGCGTCCCGATCACGCCCGCCACCACCGGCCCGGTGTTCAATCCGACCCGCAGCCCCAGGCTTGGATGCTCGCGCACGGTCTCCGCCATTGCCGCCATCATGCCGAGCGCCACCCTGGCCGCCGCCCCGGCATGGTCGGGCAGGCCGGACGGAGCGCCCGCCACCGCCATGTAGCCGTCGCCGATGGTCTTCAACTTCTCCACGCCATGTTCGGCGCACAGCGCATCGAAGCGGGAGAATAGGCCTCCCAGCACATCGACCACCTCGGCGGCATTGCGGTCCGCTGCAAAGGCGGTGAAGCCGGCGATGTCGGCGAACAGCACCGTTACGTCCTCCAGCCGGTCGGCGATCCTGATCTCTCCGGCCTTGAGCCGTCCGGCCACGCTGGCGGGAAGGACGTTCAGCAGCAGCGCGTCGGAGCGCGCAGCCTCCCGAGCGGCCGCTCCCCGCGCGATCTCCGCCGACCAGTAAAGATAAACGACCAATACGCCGACGCAGGCGGCCACGATCACCACGCCGGTCCGGACCTCCGCAAGGTTGGATGCGGTGGCGGGAGCGATGGGTGGGTGACCCTGGCGGATCCAGATCTGCATGAAGGCGATGACGCCAAGGCACAAGGCGCCGCCGATCGCCAGCGCCAGCTTCTCGGAGCGGGCGAACAGCAACGCCGGTCCCGCCAGCAGACAGGTCGCGGCAAGCACGTCGATCCCCGTGCCCGGTCCCAGGATCACGGTCATCGCCGAGACCACGGCGCAACCGTACAGAACGATGCCCATCCGCCCAACCAGCATCCAGCCGGACCTGACGCAGACCAGCGAGCAGACGGCGAACGCCAGCAAACCGCTGGCGATCCAGGCCGACAGCCGATTGAAAACGGCGTATTCCTCACCCGGCCAGGGGAACCCTATGGTGTCCACTGCCATGAAGACCGCCAGCACGGTAATCAGCCACGCGAAGATCCGCGCGTTGCGCATCGGGCCTGGAGGCGTCATCCAACGAGAAGCGGTGGCAGCAGCCGGTGCCTGCACCTGCGGCGTTAGAACAGCTGGGAAATGCGATTGCTCATGCGTGGTCACGGACGGAACACTCCCCACTGGATGATCGGAAGCGCCCGTGTCGAGCGACGACCCTGCGGATCATACAGTTTTTCCAGCGTTCGGGCAGTTCATGCCTGTGAAGACAGAAATTTTTGTTTCAAACAATACGATTGCAAACAATTTCACCTCTTCACGAATTGGCAACGCAATAATCACGATCATGTGAACACGTTCACGCTTTAGTGAGCCGAATTGAGTTCTCTGAATCCATCAACAGGAACATCGTGGATGAATGTTTAGAACTTGAAAGAGGTTCACGGTGTTTGACAGATTGGTGCTTAACCGCCTGCTGCGCCCGTTGATCATCGCGCTGGCGGTCTTCATGGGCTTCGTGTCCCTCGCCGCTCCAGCCTCGGCGAAAGAGTCCGCCATCTACACGGGCTTCTTCAGCAGTCTCGCGGTCGGCGGCTACGATCCCGTCGCGTATTTCACCAGAGGACAGCCTGTCGAGGGGAAGAAGGAGTTCCAGACGCGCTGGAGGGACGCCGACTGGCGCTTCGCGTCCGCCGAGAACCGGGACCTCTTCGTCGCTTCGCCGGAGAAATACGCTCCCCAATACGGCGGCTACTGCGCCTGGGCCGTGGCGCAGGGCTATACGGCGTCCGGCGATCCGCAGCGCTGGAAAATCGTCGGCGGCAAGCTGTACCTGAACTACGACGATGAGGTCCAGCGGAAGTGGGAAAAGGACGTCCCCGGCTTCATCGCCAGTGCCGACCGCAACTGGCCCACTGTCCTGGACAAGTGATAAAGGAGCCGCCGCGATGACCGACCGCAAGCGCCGGTTCCTTGCCGGAACCCTGTCCCTCTACATTGCCTTCGTCTTCATCCAGTCGCTGTTCTTCAAATTCACCGACAGTCCGGAAACGCAGTACATCTTCGGCACTCTGGACGCCTGGGCCGCCAGCCTCGGCTTCGCCGGCCTCTTCGCGCCCAATGGTCCGTTCAGCCAGTACGTCGTCGGCTCCGCCGAACTCGTGGCGTCGCTTCTGCTGCTGGCCGGGCTGTTCACCGGCCGGGTGCCGTTCCAGGCCGCCGGGGCCTTGCTGGCGCTCGGTGTCATCAGTGGCGCCATCTTCTTCCACCTGTTCACGCCGCTCGGAGTGCAGGTGGTCAACACCGACGGCAGCCTGGACGGCGGGCAGCTTTTCGCGCTTGCCTGCGGCGTCTGGATCGCTTCGGCCGGAATCCTGGTGCTTCGCCGGTCCAATGTCCTGGCGCTGTTGCCCTTCGGGCGCCCCCATACCGGCTTGAGAAGGAGTTGAGACGATGCCCATCCGGCACGACCGCTTCGGGCATCCCGTGACGACGGCGACATCCGCCACTGTCGAAGCGATCGACCGCTTCACCATCCAAGTCCTCAGCCATGGCAAGGAAGCCGGCGCCCTGCTTGCCGCCGCCGAGGCCGATCCGGACTGCGGGTTGCTCCAGGCCTATGTCGGCGCGCTCTACCTGTTCCTCCAGACAGCCGAAGGGATGGACAAGGCCGTACCGTACCTGACGCGTGCCCGGGCGCTTGCCCGCACCGCGTCGGAACGCGAGCAACTGACCCTGGCGGCGCTCGACGCCTGGAGAACGGGTGCGCCTGAACGGGCGCTCGACCTTCACCGCCGCATAGCGCTGACCTGGCCGCGCGATCTGCTGAACCTGAAGCTGGCCCAGATCCACCAGCTCAACCGGGGCGACCGGGCCGGGATGCGGGAGCTTGCCGAAGCCGCCTTGCCGCACGGACGGGAGCACAGCTACGCCTGGGGCATGCTGGCATTCGCGCTGGAACAGGCCGGAGCGCTGGATGCCGCAGAGGACACGGGCCGCCGTGCGGTCGGCATGAACCGGGACGATCCCTGGGCGCAGCACGCCGTCGCCCATGTGCTGGAAGCCCGCCGCGATCCAGACGGCGGCCTGGCGTTCCTGGCGCCGCTGTCCGGCACCTGGGACCGCTGTTCCAGCTTCATGTACACCCATAACTGGTGGCATGCCGCCCTGTTCCGGCTCGACCTGGACGATGCCGCCGCCGCGCTGGCGCTGTTCGACGCCCGCGTCTGGGGCGTCCGCAAGACCTATGTCCAGGATCAGATCAACGCCGTGTCCCTCCTGTCGCGGCTGGAACTGCGGGGCGTCGATGTCGGAAACCGCTGGGCCGACGTTGCGGCCCATGTCGGCCCACGCATCCACGACCGGCAGAATGCATTTCTCGACCTCCACTACCTCTACGCGCTGGCGCGGGCCGGCGAGGACGAGGCGGCGGCGGAGATGCTGGCGGGGATGCGCGCCCATGCAGCGATCGCTTCCCCATCCAGCCGTGTCATCTGGAGCGAAGTCGCCGTTCCCGCCGCCCGTGGCCTCGCGGCCCATGCACGCCGTCGCTTTGCCGAGGCGGCATCCGCCCTTGGCTCCGTGCTTCCGCGCATGTTCCTGCTCGGCGGCAGTACGGCACAGCAGGCTTGGTTCGAGCAGCTCTATCAGGATAGCCGCAGGCAGCTCGAGTCCGCTCCCGACCTTCGGCAGGGGATATGCGCGTGACCTGCAAGACCGCGATGCGCGCCGCCGGAATGATCGTCGCCGCCTTCGGCATCGCCACCTGCGACATACCGGGACCGGTGACCCTGCCCGAGGCGATGGCGCCGTTCCGGCACGCCTTGCTCCTGGACGGAGCTTCGCAAGATGCGGAGCCGGTCGCGATCAGCTATCTGGCATCCGGCGATACCTCGTCCCCCCGGCTGATCCTGATCCACGGTACTCCCGGTTCCGCCGCCGGCTGGGCCGATTTCCTGGCCGACCCGCCGCCGGGCTTCGACGTCGTGGCGCTCGACCGTCCCGGATTCGGCGACAGCGGTCCGGAAGGAGCGATCACCAGCCTGGCCCGTCAGGCCGACGCGGTAGCGGCCCTCCTGCCATTCGGCCGTTCATCCATCCTGCTGGGCCACTCGCTGGGAGGGCCGGTCGCCGCTCTGGTCGCCGCGCGCCATCCGGAACGAGTG